>Ga0233423_10001619_pt1 | contig 11174 bp, 10 predicted proteins | sample Watercolumn_Mata_FD_180713 | JGI IMG/M metagenome (GOLD analysis project Ga0233423, IMG submission 180713) | Freshwater microbial communities from Lake Matano, South Sulawesi, Indonesia - Watercolumn_Matano_2014_112_MG | ecosystem: Environmental > Aquatic > Freshwater > Lake | place: Indonesia... | reverse complement strand
AGGTCGACAGGGCCTTTAAATCCACGTTGACGAATATATCAGCCATCGTCAATGTAGCTGATCGGGGGAAAGCCTACTCGTATGAGAGCTCACTGTATGATACGCGGCGGATGGACTCTGAGCAAAACGGTATTCTGGCGGCGACAAACCACTTCACAGGCCCCACATGGAGTATCACACAGGTCGATGAAAGGATGGGTGAAAGAACGATGCAACGCCGCAGCAACCTTCTCGCCCTTGGTGAAAAGTATAAGGGAACGTTCAGTCCCCAGGTCATGATGAAGGTTTTAGACACGACGATCGATCAGGGTGGTCCCACCGTTGAAGGAACAATCTATCAGGTCATCGCCGTGCCGGTGCAACTGAAGCTGTGGATCAAAGTGCCCGGCCTTCAGGACTGGACAGAGATCGCGCTTGGCCCTTTGTTCGGGAAGAATTGAACGCTGGATTATCGAATCCATTGCCACGCTCTTTCAGGTGCGTCACGGTCACCTCTATTTCATTTTGCGGATGCGCACCTCTATCTCCGGACTATCTTTAAGAAGGGTAATAAGCCTGCCGGTATCCGTGTCACCGTAGTGATAGGGGTACAAAATCTTGGGTTTGAAAGCCTTCGCCGCATCAGCTACAATCTCCGGTGTCATCGTATACGGCAGGTTCATCGGGAGGAACGCGATATCAATCGTCTTCAGATTCTTCATCTCCGGGACATTTTCCGTATCTCCCGCCACGTAGACACGTGTATCACCGAATGTTACTACATAGCCGTTCCCCACTCCCCTCGGGTGAAAGGGCGTGCCGGGGGAGCGCATGTGCACGATGTTGTAGGCAGGTACCGCCTCTATCTTCAACCCCTCGACGGTTTTCACATCGCCGTTGCGCATGACGATTGATCCTTTGATCTGTTTCGCACCGGTTTCGTTTACAACCACCGCTGTTTTCTTTATACGCAGTTTACTTAAGGCCTTCATATCCAGATGATCAAAATGTTCGTGTGTGATCAGGATGATATCAGCTTTGGGCAGTTTCCTGTAGTCGGCCATCTGATCAACCGGGTCGACGTGTATCACCTTGCCCGCGAAGGAAAACATCAGGGTGCCATGGCCGATAAAGGTGATTTTCAGGTCTCCCGCGGATGTCTTGATGGTATCGGTTTCAAAATCACTTGCGTTTGCCGCGATGGCGCACAACAAAACCACAAGATTGATCATTATCAATAATTTGTTCATCTTCCTTTCCTTTTCATTCCGCCCTTTCCCTTTGCCCGTGTATGTACATATCAATACTGATGCGGGTCAGCAAAAAAGTATCCAGGCCTGTATGAATCATTGCTGTTCCTGCAGCAGTTTCTCCAGCTTCGGGATATCGGCACCGAAGACTGCCGTTTTCCCGTCAATGAAGAAAAAAGGAGTTCCTGAAATTCCCATGGTGCTGGCTAAATTCTTGTGTGTTTCCAGTAATTCTTTTGCCTTAGCGTCGTCGCAGATTTTGAAGTCACCTTTATCCAGATCGCCTGTCATGGCTTCCGAGTATGCCTTTACTCTGTCGGCGGCACAGAGGATGTAGAGCACCTTACCTTCCGCCTTGGGATGGAAAGGTAACGGATTGAAGAAGACATACCTTGTCACATCGGTTCGCTGGGAAAAGAACTCAGAGGCTCTCCGGCAGTAGGGACAGTCCGGGTCGGTAATCTCGATGACCCGATGCTTTCCCGTGCCGATGATGACAGCCTTATTGAGGGGGATGTCCTTTATTTTTTCCCTCACTCTTTGCGAGACGATTTCGTGTTGTCTTTCTCTGGTAAGGCTTCGCCCGTCTTTTGCAATGATCTCACCGATGATGAGATACCCCATCTCAGGGACGTAGTAGAATATTTCGTTTTCCGTATTGCCCTCGTATATCCCCTTGATGTCAAAGGGCCGGAGAGTGTCATATTTGATTCTTGGGAAATCCTTTTTCAAGGCTTCTTCAGGTGTCTGGGTGAGTTTCGGTGTGCAGGACTGGAATGCCAGCATGCAGATAAGAAGTAAAAGTAGGATAGTGCGCATAGATCCTCCTCAGCAGTAATATGTCGGCAGCATTAAACAGGCAAAGGGAATACGTGTCAAGTCGTATTTATTCTGGATGCCTCTCTGCGGTTGACATACGTGATCGTTTCCCCTATACTTGCCGCGTCTTGAAGTCATTTCTGCTTCTCCTATTGAGAAGCCTTCAGGTATGTTTTGCATGGCAGTAAAAAGAAGAGCTACTTATCTGTTTCTCATCTTCTCGATCTTTGTTACTCAACAGGAACTCTGTGCTGCACCTCATGTGAAGCTGAGAGCACAATCCGCCGTTGTAATGAACGCCGGCAATGGGAAAATTTTCTATGCGAAGAATCCCGACAGGCCCATGCAGCCAGCATCCCTGACAAAAATCCTCTCCCTGTATTTGGTGCATGAAGCGATCAAAGAGGGAAGGATTTCTCCGTCGGACAGGGTGAAAATCAGTGTGGATGCCCAGCTCACCGGCGGGTCAAGTATGTTTCTTGTGACGGAAACAGAGGTTGAGCTGGAAGAGCTGATAAAGGGGATGGCCGTCGTTTCTGCGAATGACGCCGCTGTTGCCGTTGCCGAGCATGTCGGGGGCAGTGTCGAACGCTTTGTCGAGATGATGAATGCAAAGGCCAGGAAACTGGGGATGAGACACAGCCGGTTTAAAAACCCGAATGGTCTTCCCGCAGAAGGGCAGGTTTCAACAGCACGGGACATTATCAGGCTTGCCCGGGCGTACATTCGAGATTTTCCTGAAGCATTGCACTTTCATTCGATGCAGCACTATACGTTTCGCGAAGTTACCCAGGAGAACCTCAACTCCCTGTTAAAGGAGCGTTCGGACGTCGATGGACTGAAGACCGGTTTTGTCCGTTCCGCCGGATACCACCTGATCGTTACTGCGACGAGGGATGACACGAGGCTCATCGTGGTCGTAATGGGTGAGAAAAATCCGAAAATAAGGGCTCAGGATGCATCAAGGCTTCTGGAGGCCGGTTTCAGGATGACCGGCAGGAGGGCAAAATAGATTTTCATTGACGTATGGAAGCCTGTAGAGGTAAAGATAAAATATTATCGTTACTTATAAAGTGAGTGGTTTTTCAATGAAGGTTTTTGAAAATAAGGAGGTGGGGTTATGAAAAAGAAAGAGATGGATTATTTCGTTGCTTTGTATGAAGTGGCGAAAGTCATAAACGCCTCTCTGGATCCATCAAGAGTTCTGGAGGAGATAGTAAGGTGCGTTGTCGCCGCGATGCAGGTCAAAGCCTCCAGCATCAGACTCCTGGATTCACGGGAAAAGATGCTTGTGATGGGTGGCGCCTGGGGGCTTTCCGAGAGTTACCTCCATAAGGGGCCGATACTGGTGAAGGAAAGCGGATTGGATCAAAATGTCCTCAAGGGGAAAACCGTGTGGCTGAAGAATGTCCAGACTGACAAGAATTTTCAGTACGGGGCGAAGGCAAAGGCGGAAGGGATAAAGTCGGTTCTGGTGGTGCCCTTAATGGTCGAAAAGAAGGCCATCGGTGTGCTGCGGGTCTACACGGACAGGGTGCATAAATTCAATGATGAGGAAATCAAGTTCCTAGAGGCAGTAGCAAATCTCAGCGCCATCGCCCTCGATAACGCGCGACTTCACAGGACACTGCAAACACGCTGTGATTTGATGGTCGCCCATAAATACCGCATTGACGACAATTGAAAGGAGGACGCTATGATTCGCCTTGGCATCAACGGATTCGGACGAATCGGGCGGCAGGTAATGAAGGCCGTTCTGGAAAGATACCCTGAGACACTTACTATCGCTGCGGTGAACGACCTTTTTGACGTGGAGACCAACGCCCACCTTTTCAAATATGATACGAACTACGGAAAATATCCCGGTGAAGTTGCAGTGAAGAAAGACACTTTTGTCATTGACGGTCGAGTGATCAAGAACTTCATGTTCCGTGATCCATCGGCCATACCATGGAATGATGAAGGTGTTGACATCGTGATTGAGAGTACGGGGCTCTTTCTCACGGGTCCCAAGGCGTCGGCCCATCTTCAGGCGGGGGCGAAAAAGGTGATTATCAGCGCTCCCGCAAAAGAGGAAGACATCACGGTGGTGATGGGGGTTAATCACAGGGATTACAAGCCACAAAAACACAACATCGTGTCGAATGCTTCTTGTACGACCAATTGTCTTGCCCCCCCCGCCCTTGTTGTTCATGAGGCCTTTGGGATCGAGAAGGGGATGATGACAACGGTTCACTCGTACACGAACGATCAGCGTATCCTGGATCTTCCTCATAAAGACCTCCGGCGAGCTCGTGCCGCCGGCCAGAATATCATTCCGACCACAACTGGTGCCGCGAGAGCCCTGGCCCTGGTGATTCCCGACCTCGCGGGCCGTTTTGACGGGTACTCTCTCCGAGTACCGACACCGACGGTATCGATTGTTGATTTCGTTGCCGAGCTCGGGAAAAAGACCACCACAGAGGAACTCAGAGATATACTGAAGAGTGCGGCAAAGAAACAATTGAGGGGTATAATGGCGTGTGAAGAGGCAGGTCTCGTTTCCATGGACTTTAAGGGAAACTCCCATTCTTCGATTGTGGATATTGAATTTACCCAGGTCCTTCGGGACAATATGGCCAAGGTCGTCACGTGGTACGACAATGAATGGGGATACTCATGCCGGGTGGCGGATCTGGCGAACTACATGGCGCAAAAGGGCCTGTAAATAAGCATGAAGCATATTCACATCCTTGTGATCGATGATGACGCCGTGGCCTGTGAATTTTTGCAGGAAGCGCTGTCTCGCGAAGACTATAAGGTCGATACATACACCTCCGCGAAAGAGGTTCTTAAAAAAGACCTTTCCCAGTGTGACCTTCTCCTGTCGGATATCCGTATGCCTGAGATCGACGGTCTTCAGTTCCTCCGCCATGTCCGGGAGAAGTGGCCGGAGTTGCCCGTCATTCTGATGACTGCCTATGGTTCTCTGGAAACAACGATGGAGGCGCTGCGACTCGGTGCATGGGATTACATCAGTAAACCTTTTTCACCGGAAGCGATACGCACTATGGTTAAGAAGGTGCTGGATGTCAGGAGACTCCGTCAGCTGCGCATGCGGGGACAACCTAAGATACCGGGGGAACCCCAGTTTATAGGTTCTTCCGCGACCATGGTTGAGTTTTATAAACAGATCGTTCGTATTGCCGATGCTGAAGCGAGTGTGTTGATCGAAGGCGAGAGCGGTACGGGCAAAGAGTTGGCGACACGGGCACTCCATCAATTGAGTTCACGACAGGAAAAACCCTTCGTCGTGGTCCATTGCGGCGCAATTCCCGACACTCTTCTGGATTCGGAACTGTTCGGTTATGAAAAGGGGGCTTATACGGGGGCAAATCATAAGCACGAGGGGCTTCTGGCCTCTGCTCACGAGGGGACCATTTTCCTGGATGAAATTACGGAGATGCCTCCCCCTCTCCAGGGGAAACTCCTGCGCTTTATGCAGAGCGGGGAAATCCGGCGTCTCGGGGGTCACGAGGTACGGCATCTCAGCGTTCGCGTTGTTGCGGCGACAAACCGAAATATCGATGAGGAGGTGAAAAAGGGTAATTTCAGATCCGATCTCCTCTATCGGTTCGTCGTGCGTCTGCATATGCCCCCCCTCAGGGAACACAAGGAGGATTTACCACAGTTAATTGAATCACTCCTGAAAAAACTTGGATATCCTTCAGTGCGGATATCAGATGAAGCGATGGAACTTCTCTTGGGCTATGACTGGCCCGGAAATGTCCGGGAGTTGCAGAATGTCCTGGAGCAAACCATTCTGCTGTCACCATTTATGGTTATACTTCCCGAACACCTGCCGGAAAGATTCCGCCCGAGGCGGGATCCAAGACTTCCTCTACTCCCCCCCCTGGAGGAGGCGGAGCGGAAACAGATCCTCCAGGCACTCCATACGACTTCCTGGAATCAGAGCCAGGCAGCACAGCTTCTGGGAATTGATCGTAAGACACTGAGGACCAAGATCCAGCGTTACGGATTGCTGAGAGACGGTCCGTCTTGAACGGTTTCCGCGGACGGCGTGGTCTCAATGACCGGGAAGTGAAGAATAACCTGAGTACCCTCCTCCGGGCGGCTTTTGATATCGATCCTGCCGCCGTGGATCTTCACGATATCCTGTACGATAGCCAGCCCGAGACCCCGTAATCCTTCATCAGTATGTGTACTGAAGAAAGGCTCGAAAACCCTTTCGATGAGTTCGAGGGGGATTCCGGGACCATTGTCCTCTACGGTAATCGAAACCGTCTGATTCTGAGCAGCCGCGGCGGCGGTAATCGTGATTTTGCCGCCTTCAGGCAGGGCTTCCAGAGCGTTCTGAATGAGATTGAGCAGAGCAGTCTGCACCCGGTATCGGTCTGCGTGGAGAATGGGGATATTCTCACCTGCGTTCACCATGAGCTGAATACCGGACTTTTGCATGAGCGGTTCGACCAAAGGGAGCGTCTCATTCAGAAGTTCGGGGACCGCTATCGCTTCGAAGTGGGGTTCCGGAAGTCGCGTCGCATGACGTACGTTCTGAATGACGGTATTGAGTCTCTGTGTTTGTTGCACGATGAGTTCCAGTTTTCTGGCCACATCGGGTGGCCAGGTGTCATGTTCCAGGAGAAGTTTCGCTAAACCGGCTATCGAATGGAGGGGCGTACCCAGATCGTGCGCCATTGTGGCTGTCAGATATCCCAGAGCGGTGAGTTGCTGGAGTTGAGTGACCTGTTTCTGCAGTTGGACCACTTTGTGAGTTGCTTCCTGCACTCGTTCCTCCAGGTGCCTGTGAAGTTCTCGATCACGTGCCAGAACCTGTTCTATTTCGTCGGCCATCACATTGAAGTGATTTGACAGTTGACCCCATTCATCCTGTCTGGCTATAGGTATCCTTCTCACGTATTTCCCTTTCCGGAATTCATCGATCGTTTCAATAATTACCTTCAATGGCCGTCCGATGAGCCAACGGTAACTCGGCGCTAACATGAGAAGAATGGCGATGAGCAATCCCACGCTGCTGAATAGTAACAGGCGCTTCGCCCGGGATAAAATTTCCAGCCTGGTCTGGGAGAAGACGATCACACCCACAAAAATCTGGGATTCTCTTTCTGAGAGGAATGGATACAGAAGACCAAGGGCCGGTCCACTGTCTGTGTCTATTTCGATACGCTGCGTTTTCGATTTTTCGATGGCCGAGCTTATTACGTTCTCAGGCCACTCGTAGGGAACCCGGCCTGCGCCGACGATATATTCGAGTTCACCGTTTACGATGGAAAACAAATCTATGCGGGCTAAACGTATATCCGTCTTCACGTGATCTTCCATGGCTTCATCCAGGGCCGACAAACCCCTCCCCGTCGGAAAATGCTGGTAGTACGTGCTTACCGTTTCCGCGAGGTCATAAAGCCTCTTGACCTGTTGTTCCACTAAGATCTCATCCAGTGCCCGGAGTTGGATCACTCCCCATATCGCCATCGCTGCCGCGAGGCCGAGGATCGTCAGAATCGTGAGCCGCGTGCGGACGGTCAGGTTGGCACTTCTCTCTAGTGTTTTACTGAATACGTTGCGTAATGCTTTCAATGTGAGGTCATCCCTCAATGATTATAATTGATTGAACCTCATAACAGAAAAATCTGAAAAACTCAAATATTCCGCAGTAACGAAAAAGGGCACAGAAATCATCTCTCTGTGCCCTTCAAAACGTCATAGTCATATCCTATTTCTGGGAAGGCGTTTTTTCGGGAGATAATTGCTTTGGTTCTTTAGGCGGCGTGGGCTTTTTTACTATCTTCCTGGCAACAACCGGAGTTACCCTGGTGGCAATGTTCCTCCCTTCTTTTTTAATATAGCTTACCGTCACTTTGTCCCCGGCCTTGATTTTCTCAACGGGTTTATCCAGCGCGAATTCCATGGTTTCCGTCTTCCCTTTGACCGTGCGTTCAACCATGATCATTGTATCAGAAATTTCCTTAACTATCCCGGTGAAGGTTACCTTCGTTTCTTTTACCGGTCTCATGGAAACTGCTTTAGGGGGATCTTTTTTTACGGGAACTGAAGATGGTCTGTCGGTGGCAAAGATTGAAGTCGACAGGATAAGAACCGCCCCAGCGATTAACACCATCAGTCGTTTCATGCGCAGCAACCTCCCTATTCCGTTTCAGTGTACAGGATCTCCAGACAATTTTTTCACATAACTGTATTTAAACAGGAAAATAAGTGCAATCTATATACCATCATTCTTCAAATCCTTGTGAAGGAGTCAACTGTTTAAAATTATGTATCATTAGGTAAATTTCCTGTGCCCTGGTACACGGCTTGTGAAGGGAATCTGGATAATTAAACCCCATCCAATGAGGAAAATTTCATCATGGCTTCTTCGTAATCATTCGAATTGCAGCGTGTATAATATCTGTGGAAATAGGGAGACAGCCGGGTTGTTCTCCATCGACGTCAAGCAGAACGCACTGTTCGGAAGATGCCACCACCGTTTTGCCGGTCAGGATAGATACCTTTTTGATATCCTTGATTCTCCCGTTGTATAATTTGGGCAGGTGCCAGAAGACCTCCGGAAGGCTCAAATCTCCGATTACCGTTACATGAAAGAGTCCGTCATCGACGACAGCATCCGGGGCTACCTGCATACCACCTCCGTGGAACTTCCCATTGGCGACGGCGATATTCCAGGTGGTGACTTCCCCATCGTAGTGATCGTCGATCCTGAGCTTGATATGCTTTTTCCCGTAGAGGAAGATTGAGAGAAGGGTTGACCAGATAAACGAGATAAAAGGGCCCAGGGCTTTGCTGTTCCTGTTGACGCGGTCGACTACTTCACCACCCAGGCCGAAACTGGCAATGTTGAGAAAATACCTGGTTGCCGGGAAGCCCTGGTGATCATGATACCGGAGCCTTCCCACATCGATGACACTGACATGCCCTTCTCTGATTGTGTCCAGTGACTGTTCGATATTTCTTGGTATCGTGATGGTCCTGACGGAATCACAACCTGTCCCGTTTGGCACAAATCCCAGTATCGCGTCAGTTATAATCGGCCCGTCTTCATCCATGAATCCGTTTACCACCTCGTTCAGAGTGCCGTCTCCCCCGACACAGACGATGAGGTCGGCACCTGCATCGAGACTCCTCCGGGCGATCGTGGTGGCGTCGCCGCATCGGGTGGTCATATATGAGGTGAAAGAACCGAGCCTGCTGCGGGCCATATCCTGGATGAGAGGCCACTCTCTGCCCGTTGCGCCATTTCCTGAGTGCGGATTCACAATGAAGACGATTTTTTCCATCATGATCCTGAGCGAAGAAATAATGTAACGGCTTGGATAGATGATCCGTTGTGTGTTGTGTGCGGTATTCATATCATAACGCCTCTTTCAACTCAAGAGAAGTAAATGAACCACTTCCAGGAATCGCCTTGACCCCCGATTTTATTTCGTGATACCGGTTACACAGTGTGATATCGACTGAGACGCTCAATCTTAAGGCTGGTCAGACATCTAACCTTAAGTAGGACAGGCGTCCCGCCTGTCTGTACTCTTTATGTCGTTATGAATGACATGCAGCATACAAGAAATGTGATCGTCGTCGGCGGCGGCGCAGGCGGAATGATGGCTGCGGGGAGGGCCGCAGAAACGGGTGCCTGCGTTCTCCTCCTTGAAAAAACCCGTCGCCTGGGCCAGAAGATCCTCATCAGCGGTAAGACACGATGTAATCTGTCGAATACCAGGGATCTGAACGATTTCATCTCCATGTACGGCCCTAACGGCCGCTTTCTCTACCGGGCTTTTCACCACTTCTTTCGGGAGGACTTGGTTGCCTTTTTGAGGCGCTATGGTGTGGAAACGAAGATCGAGCGGGGCGGAAGAATCTTCCCTGTTTCTGACAATGCCGGTGATGTTGTGGCAGCGTTCGGGAAGTATTTGAAGGAACATGGTGTGAGGATACGAACCCGTTCCAGGGTCACGGAGATTGTGGTCGAAAAAGGGCGGGTGACAGGTGTGCGGACGGAGGACGGAAATTATCCCGCCGGAGCCGTCATCCTGGCGACAGGAGGTGCTACCTATCCCGTCACCGGTTCTTCCGGTGACGGCTATGCCATGGCCGCGGCCCTTGGTCACACCGTTACGAGGCTTCGCCCCGCTCTGGTTCCCTTGGTCGTTAAAGAAGTATCTCTCGCAAAGTCAATGCAGGGAGTCAGTCTCCGTAATGTCCGTCTCACGGCATTTCAATGCCGGGCGGAGGAAATCGATCCATCCCTGACACCTTCCCATGATACAGGACGTGGTATGGAGGGTAGACGCCCCCGCCGGCCCGTTATAGAAAGTCGAATGGGTGAAATGATGATAACCCACTTCGGCATCGGAGGGCCGGTATCCCTGCTGATGAGCCTCGCCGTGGTCGATGCTCTTGCTCATGGCCCCGTCAGCGTTTCCATTGACCTGAAGCCGGCGCTTGGCCGGAACCAGCTCCGGGAACGTCTCCAGCGGGACTTTGACCGGTTCAGCAGGAAGAAGTACCGGAGCATTCTGAAGGGGTTACTCCCCACTAAAATGGTCGATCCTTTCGTCGTATTGACGGGTATCCCGCCGGATAAGCCGGGAAATCAGATAAACGCCGGCGAGCGGGAAAACATCCTGGATCATCTGAAGTCACTTCGTTTCAACATCAAGCAACCTCTCCCCATGTCTTCCGCCATTGTGACGGCCGGCGGTGTTTCCCTGAAGGAGATAGATCCGCACACCATGGCATCACGATTAGTCAGGGGACTGTACTTTTGCGGTGAGGTTATGGACATCGACGCAGATACAGGGGGATACAATCTCCAGGCCGCCTTTTCCACCGGTTACCTGGCAGGTGAACACGCCACAGCGCATGTTTGTAGGATCTAATAACCTGTTGAAAAACTTGTGTTTCCTTCGATATTCCCAGGATCGCTTTTGATTTGTCGATGGTTTATAAGATTTTTCTCTTCAATAGAAGTACAAGAGTGACAGCTTTTCAAAGATCTCTTTATGTAGATTGCAGAGAGGATTGGATTATCAAATCCCTCGTGAAGGAAACATGAGTATGGAAGGATGAACAAGGGGGTTTTCAGAGGCT
>Ga0233423_10001618_pt1 | contig 11176 bp, 10 predicted proteins | sample Watercolumn_Mata_FD_180713 | JGI IMG/M metagenome (GOLD analysis project Ga0233423, IMG submission 180713) | Freshwater microbial communities from Lake Matano, South Sulawesi, Indonesia - Watercolumn_Matano_2014_112_MG | ecosystem: Environmental > Aquatic > Freshwater > Lake | place: Indonesia... | reverse complement strand
CATTTCAAAAGATTCACCAGCAGAACAAGCTGGTTTGAAAACGGGGGATATTATAAGAGGGGTTTTTTATTTTGACGAGGAAAGCGGCTAAATGAAGGAAACAGAAGTTTCACGCATAGACCAGTTTGTGAAAATAGTGGAAAAAGAAAAATCAAAAACAATAAGCTTGGTTTTGGAAAATAAAAATGGAAAATTTGAAAAAGAAATAGTGCCGCGGGAAAATCCTCCAAAGGGTCAGGGGGCGCTCGGGATTGGTTTGGTAAGGGTTTTTGACAAAAAATACTCAACAACCGAGGCTCTAGTTGGTGGTTTTGAAAGGGTATTTTTTTCAACCAAATCAGTTATTTATTCATTCGGAATTTTAATAAAATCAACCTATGACAAAGAAATAAAAGAGCAGATAAATTTGCAGATTGTTGGTCCTGTCGGAGTCGGGGTGATGTTAAATCAAAGCTTAAATTGGGGCGCAGGTTTTTACTTGAACCTTATTGGTTTCATTGCCGTTTACCTGGCTATTTTCAATATTTTGCCGATTCCAGCCACTGACGGTGGGCAAATTCTTTTTTTGACTATTGAAAAAATCCGGGGCAAAGGATTTAATAAAGAAAAACAAAATTTAATAAATTCTTTGTTTTTTGCATTCTTGATTATTGTTATGATTGTAATTACTGCCAGCGATGTCCAAAGGTACTTTTTTTAAAAATATGCTTCAATCAAAAATTTTCAGTAAAACTTTGAAAAACGCGCCAGCTGACGAGAAGAGCCGAAATGCAATTTTTTTGGTTCGGGCTGGCTTTGTTGACAAATTATCAGCCGGTATTTATTCTTATCTTCCACTTGGTTTGAGAGTTATTAAGAAAATTGAAAATATTGTCAGAGATGAGATGGAAAAAATCAAAGCTCAGGAAATTTTAATGCCAGCCCTTCACCCAAAAGAAAATTGGGAAAAAACAGGGAGATGGGGAATTAAAGAAATGTTTAAGGTTGAGGAAAAATATGGGCTGGGTTGGACCCATGAAGAAATAATCACGCCCTTAATGAAAAATTTTATAAATAAAGCCAGCAAAGTGGACGATTTGGCGGTTTATCAAATTCAAACAAAATTCAGAAATGAGCCAAGGTCAAAATCGGGACTTTTGAGGACAAAGGAATTTATAATGAAAGACTTGTATTCTTTCCATTGTCAGGGTTCTGATTCTTTGGAGAATTATTATGAAAAAATAAAAAATGTTTACTGGGATATTTTTGAAAAATGCGGTATTAAAGAAAAAACATATTTGACCTTGGCATCTGGCGGCAGTTTTTCCAAAGAATCACATGAATTTCAGACAGTTACTCCGGCTGGAGAAGATTTAATCTACATTTGCGAAAATTGCGGAGCTGCCATTAACGAGGAAATAAAAGATAATCACGACCAATGCCCGCGTTGCGGCAAAAAGAAATTCAAAGAAGAAAAAGCCATAGAAGTTGGAAATATTTTTCAGTTACACAGAAAATATTCAGAGGTTTTTGGATTAGTTGATAGTGAGGGCACGCCAATTGAAATGGGTTGTTACGGGCTTGGTATAAGCAGAATGATGGGTGCTATTGTCGAGGTCCATAGCGATGATAAGGGTTTGATTTGGCCAGAAACAGTTGCTCCTTTTGTCTTTCAAATTTTACAATTGGATTCAGGTAATGAAAAAGTTAAAAAATCAGCCCAAAAGATATACAATGAATTGAATTTAATCAAAGAAGAAGTTTTATTTGATGACAGAGAAAACAAATCAGCTGGTGAAAAATTGGTTGACAGCGATTTAATCGGAATTCCTTATAAAATAATAGTTAGTAAAAGAAATTTAGAAAAGGGCGTAATTGAGATAAAAGACAGAAAAAAAGGAACAGTTAAGTTTTTAGAGCCAACAGAATTGAAAAAATTTTATAAGTCAAAAATATGCTGAAAAAATTATTAGGATTATTCTCAAAAGACATAGCCATTGATTTGGGAACAGCCAATTCCTTGGTTTATGTTAGGGGGGAGGGCATTGTTATTTCTGAACCCTCGGTTGTGGCAGTTAATCAAAAAACTGGACAAATTTTGGCAATTGGCAATGAAGCCAAAAGGATGGTCGGAAGGACGCCAGCGCATGTTGTGGCAACCAGACCCTTGGCGCACGGCGTTGTTTTTGACTTTGAGGCAACTGAGCAAATTTTAAGGTTTTTTATTGAAGAAGTCCATAAAAAAAGTATTTTTCCGATTTTTCACCCAAGAGTTGTTGTCGGAATTCCTTCAGCCATTACTGAGGTTGAAAGAAAGGCGGTTTCTGACGCAACCAAATATGCTGGAGCAAGAGAGGTTTTTTTGATTGAGCAGCCAATGGCTTCAGCAATTGGGGCGCGGCTGCAAATTCAGGAGCCAGGCGGAAATCTTATTGTTGATATTGGCGGCGGGACAACAGATATTGCAGTTATTTCTCTAGGTGGAATTGTCGTTGATAGAAGTTTGAAAATAGCTGGCGACAAGCTGAATCAGGACATAATTGATTATGTTCAGGAGGAATATAAACTTTTAATTGGAGAAAGAACAGCTGAGGAAATAAAAATCAATATTGGTTCAGTATTGCCTCTAAAAGAAAAAAAAGAAGCGCCAGTGAGAGGCAGGAATTTAATAACCGGTTTGCCTGAGGAAATCATTTTAACCAATGAGGATGTGAAAATAGCCATAGAAAAATCAGTGAAACAAATTATTGAAGCAGTAAAAACAACTATTGAGGAAACCCCACCAGAACTCATTTCTGATATTATGAAAAAGGGTATTTTTTTAACAGGCGGCGGCGCTTTGTTAAGAGGTTTGGACCAGCTAATTTCCAAAGAAACAAAAATGCCGGTTAAATTAGTAGAGGATCCGCTTACAGCAGTTGTTAGGGGAGCGGGCGTGGTTTTGGAAAATTTGGATGAACTCAGAGAGGTTTTGGTTGATATGGATTATGGCGATGTTCCTGAAATTTAAATTCACCCTGTTAAATAATTTACTTAGTAAATTAAAATCCGTAGAGGATTTTATTTAACTGGGTAAACCCAGTTAAATAATTTCGCTTTCAGCGAAATTACTGCAAAGCAGTATTTAACGGGGTAAAAAATATGGATTTTAAAAAAGAAATAGAGAAAATAAGCGCCTTGGCAAGAATTGAACTAAGCGAAAAAGATAAAACAAAATTTGCAAAAGAACTAAACAAAATTTTAGATTATTTTAATGTTCTTCAAAAAGCTGATGTTAAAGGAGTTCAGCCGTTTTTAACTCATTCTGAATCCAGAAATGTTTTCAGAAAAGACGAGGTAAAAAATTGTTTTGACAGCAAAATTATGAAAAATGATTTTTCTGATAAACAAGGAAATTATTTGAAAATTAAATCAGTTAAAAAAGAATGGGAATCATAGATTTAACAATAAAAGAACTGAACCAGAAAATAAGGAAAAAAGAATTAAAAGCAGTTGAAGTTGCAGAGGAATTTTTAAAAGAAATAAAGAAAAAAGAAAAAAAAATCAAAGCATTTTTAGAAATTACAACTGATTTGGCTTTGAAGCAGGCAGAAAAAGTAGATGAAAAAATAGAAAAAGGCGAGGAAATTTCTGAGATTGCCGGGGTGCCAATGGCTTGCAAAGACAATATTTTAGTTGAGGGCAAAAAATGCACAGCTGGTTCCAAAATTTTGGAAAACTATATTGCCAGATATGACGCTACGGTTATAAAAAAACTAAAAGAAAAAGATTTTGTAATGCTTGGAAAAACAAATATGGATGAATTTGCAATGGGTTCTTCCACAGAAAACTCAGCTTTTCAAATTACAAAAAACCCTCTTGACTTAAAAAGAGTTCCTGGCGGTTCTTCTGGCGGTTCTGCAGCAGCGGTTTCTGCCAATGAAAGCGCTTACGCTCTGGGCAGTGATACAGGCGGTTCAGTAAGACAGCCAGCTGCTTTTTGCGGGGTTGTTGGGTTAAAACCAACCTATGGCTCTGTTTCAAGGTTTGGCTTAATTGCCTTTGCTTCTTCATTTGACCAAATTGGTCCCATAACCAAAACCGTTGGAGACAACAAAATAATTTATGATATTATAAAAGGAAGAGATGATTTTGACTCAACCAGTTTTTCCAAACAAGAAAACAAAAAAGAGAAAAAAATAATAGGAGTGCCAAAAGAATTTTTTAAACAAGGCCTTGATAAAGAAATAAAAGATAAAACACTGGATTTTATTAATAAATTATCAGAACAAGGATATGAGATAAAAGAAATTTCCTTGCCAAACTCTGAATATGCCCTAAGTGTTTATTATATTATTGTTTGTTCTGAAGCTAGTTCTAATTTGGCAAGATTTGACGGGATTAGATATGGTTTTTCAGAAAAAACAGCGGAAAATCTTAAAGAAATATATTTTAAAACCAAAGGAATTGGTTTTGGTGAAGAAGTCAGAAGAAGAATTCTTTTGGGAACCTATGCGCTTTCTGCAGGTTATTATGACGCTTATTATTTGAAAGCGCAGAAAATCAGAAATTTGATAAAAAAAGATTTTGAAGAAATTTTTAAAAATGTTGATTTTATTTTGGCTCCGGTTTCTCCGGTTTTGCCGTTTAAAATCGGAGAAAAAACCAGCGACCCATTATCAATGTATCTAGCAGATATTTACACAATTCCAATGAATCTCGTTGGAGTGCCAGCTTTGTCAGTGCCTTTTTCAAAAATAGGAAAATTTCCAATCAGTGTTCAAATTATTGGAAATTATTTTGATGAAGAAAAATTATTTGAATTTGGTAAAATAATTGAAAACCTAAGAGAGTATGATTGATACTTTTGATATAAATCAGTTTGTCTTAGATGTTAACCAATTTTTCAGCCACGAAAACATTTTTGCATTGGTTAATAAATTTTTTGTTCTTTTGATTTCTTCAGAACTGCAAAAAGAGCTGATTTTGGCAAGAATCATTTTTTTGTCTTTTTCTGCTGTTTTTCTAATTTTAATGGCGTATTTTTTAGCAACCAGTGATTTTATTCAAGCGCATTTTCTCTGGAAGTTTATGGAAATTATAACCTACAAATCGTATGGGGCGAAAAAATATGAAAAAGAATGGGGCAAAATAAAAGCATTTTTGGATAAAGGCACAGAAGATGCTTATAAAATTGCGATAATTGAAGGTGATAATTTTATAGACCAAATTTTAAAGAGATTGAATATTCCGGGAAAAAACATTGAAGAACGGCTTAAAAACACGACCACAGGCCAGATACAAAATATTGACGACCTGAGAGAAGTTCACAAATTAAGAAACAGCGTGGTAAGCGATCCGTCGTTAACTATTGATTTTGACAAAGCCAAAGATGCTCTTAGTGTTTATGAAAAATCGTTAAAACTCCTTGACTTATTGTAGTTTTATTTTGTATTGAAAAAACTCCTAAAAAATGTATAATAATCTTACCTGAAATTATTCAGGGGGAGGAGATGACACGTGGCTGAAAACAAATTGAAATTGCAGAATTTTTGTTCAGCTTTTTTGATTATTCCTGATATTTTAGAATCGCAGGAAGAAAAAATTGAAAAGATTTTGACATTATTAAATCAAGCTATTAAAAGCGGCAATTGTATTTATTTTACTGGTGCTGGAAGAAGTGGAGATGTTTCTTCGGCTGCTGCTCGAAGGTTTATGCAATTAAAAAGGGGAATGAGAGTTTTTTGCATTCCAAGCGGGGTTGCGCCATCTTTCTCTGAAGGAGATGTTCTAATTGCGATTTCTTCTTCAGGAACTACAAAAACTACAAAAACACAGGTTGAACAAGCGAAAGAGAAAGGAGTGATAATAATATCAGTTGTTTCGGAAAAATATTCAGAAATTACTGAGCTCAGCAACATTTTCATTGTTTTACCGCAAAAACCATCCAATAAAGAAGAAGAAATTGTTCATCTGTTTCCCCTAAATACATTTTTTGAAATTCTTGCATTAATGTTTTTGGATTCTTTGATTCCATATTTAATGAAACAACTTGGGGTTACAGAACCTGAGATGGCAAAAAATCATCCACATTATTAACAGAGGGATATTCCTTGTTTTATAAACAAAAGGACGCCCTCGTTTTTTTGTTTTTCAAAAGGTTTTTATGTGATATAATTTTTTAATAAATATGAGCTACCCTTTTAAAGAAATAGAAAAAAAATGGCAAAAGATTTGGCAAGAAAGAGGTTTTGATGAGACAAAAAATGATTATAAAAAAAAGAAATATTATGTTCTTGATATGTTTCCATATCCTTCAGGCTCTGGTTTACATGTTGGGCATTTGAAGGGATATATTGCAACAGATATTTTAGCTCGCTTTAAAAAAATGCAGGGTTTTAATGTTCTTCATCCAATGGGCTGGGATGCTTTTGGCTTGCCAGCTGAAAATTATGCCCTTAAAAATAAGGTTCATCCGAAAAAATCAGTTGATGAAAACATAAAAAATTTCAAAGAACAATTAAGTTTAGTTGGCTTAAGCTATGATTGGAGCAGGGAAATAAATTCCACTGACCCTAATTTTTACAAATGGACCCAATGGATTTTTATTAAAATGTTTGAGCAGGGCCTGGCTTTTAGAAGTTTTGAACCGGTAAATTGGTGTCCTTCCTGCAAAACAAGTTTGGCAAATGAAGATGTGGAGCAGGGAAGGTGCGAAAGGTGCGATTCTTTGATTGAAAAAAAATCACTAGCGCAGTGGGTGCTAAAAATAACGGATTATGCTGATAGATTGTTGGAGGATTTGAAATATGTTGAGTGGGAAGAGGCAATTGTTGAACAGCAGAAAAATTGGATAGGCAAAAGTGAGGGAGCGTTGATTGTATTTCCGATTTCAGGAACAAAAGAAAAAATAACGATTTTCACAACTCGGCTTGATACAATTTTTGGCTGTACATATATTGTTTTGGCGCCAGAACATAATTTTATCCAAGAGCAAAAACAAAAAATCAAAAACTGGCAAGAAATAGAAAATTATATTGAAAAAGTAAAAAACGAATCAGATTTAGAAAGAACTGAGGCAAAAGAGAAAACTGGCGTTGAAGTTAGGGGGATAAAAGCAATAAATCCTTACACAAAAAACGAAATCCCGATTTTTGTTGCTGATTATGTTTTGAGTTCTTACGGAACAGGGGCAATAATGGCTGTTCCAGCGCACGATGAAAGGGATTGGGAATTTGCCAAGAAAAATGGCTTGGAAACAATAAAAGTTATTGAATCTGAAAGTGGAAAAACAGAATTGCCTTTTATTGAAGATGGTGTTTTGATTAATTCTGGAAAATTCGATAAATTAGATTCTCAAACAGCAAAGAAAAAACTATTGGCTTTTGCTATAAAAGACGGCTTTGGCAAAAAATCGATTTTTTATAAAATAAAAGATTGGGTTTTTTCAAGACAAAGATATTGGGGCGAGCCAATACCATTAGTTTTTTGTGAAAACTGCAAAAAGGAAATTGAAAAAAATCCTAAAAAAGTTGCAAAAAAATTCAACAAAGGAGAAATTCTAAATCCTGGTTGGATTGCTTTAAATGAAAAAGACTTGCCATTAGAATTGCCATTGGTTGAATTTTACGAGCCAACTGGAACAGGCGAGTCGCCATTAGCAAATATAAAAAATTGGGTTGAAATTAAATGTCCGAAATGCGGCGGCAAAGCAAGGCGTGAAACAAATACAATGCCTCAGTGGGCGGGAAGTTCTTGGTATTATTTGAGATATTTAGACCCGAAAAACAATAAAGAAATAGTTGATAAAAAGAAAGAAAAATACTGGATGCCAATTGATTTCTATGTTGGCGGCGCAGAACACGCTACGCGCCATTTAATTTATGCTCGTTTTTGGCACAAATTTTTATATGACATTAAAAAAGTTGCTTCTTTGGAGCCATTTAAAAAACTTTTGCACGTTGGCTTGGTTTTGGCAGAAGACAGTAGAAAAATGAGCAAGAGGTGGGGGAATACTGTTGAACCCCAAAAAGTGGCTGATGAGTTTGGCGCTGACAGCTGCCGTTTATATGAAGCGTTTATGGGGCCGTTTACCCAGCAAATTACCTGGAATAATAATGGCTTAAAAGGGTGTTTTAGATTTTTAAACAGAGTATGGGACTTGCAGGACAAAATTTCCGAAAAAACAGAAGATGATAAAAAAACAATAGTTTTGCTTAACCAGACAATTAAAAAAATTACTAAAGATATTACAGCTTTTAAGCTAAATACTGCTGTTGCCCAATTAATGATTTTTATAAATGAGCTGGAAAAACAAAAAGAAATCAGCAAAAAAACCTTTGAAATTTTTATAAAATTACTGGCTCCTTTTACCCCTCATTTTTCAGAAGAAATTTGGAATTTGTTAGGAAATAAAGATACAATATTCAAAGAAAACTGGCCTAAGTTTGATAAAAAATTAATTGAAGAAAAAGAAATAACAATTGTAATTCAAATTAACGGAAAACTAAGAGGCGAAATTAAAATTGAAAGGGGCATAAACGAGGAAAAAGTTTTGGAAGCAGCGCTGAAAAATACAAATGTCTCAAAATATGTGAAAGACAAACAAGCGATAAAAAGAAAAATTTATATTCAGGACAAGTTATTGAATTTAATAATTTAATTTTATGTGCGGAATTATCGGTTATTTGGGAAAAGATGATGCGGTTTCGGTTATTATAAGCGGGTTGAAACGCTTGGAATACCGCGGTTATGACAGTTGCGGTTTGTCTGTCTACGACAAAAAGGGGCAAGATTTGACAATAAAAACCGTGGGCAGAGTTGCTGATTTAGAAAAACTAGTTGAACCGCTTGATTTTGAAGCTGTTTGCGGCATAGGCCATTCCAGGTGGGCAACGCATGGCTTGGTCACAGAAAAAAACGCTCATCCGCACTTTGACTGCAAAAAAGAAATTTTTTTAGTCCATAATGGAATTATTGAAAATTATAAAGAAATCAAAAAAAAGCTTTTGGAAAGAGGTCATAAATTTGTTTCCGACACTGACACAGAGGCATTAGCTCATTTAATCGAAGAATTTTTTAGGGGAAATTTAGAAGAAGCAGTTCATAAGGCCCTGAAATATGTGAAAGGCGCTTATGCCATTGCTGTTGTTTCAAAAAAAGACCCGGGAAAAATCGTGGTTGCCAAAAAATCCAGTCCTTTAGTTTTTTCAGTTGAAAAGGGCAGAGTTATTGTTGCTTCTGACCCAACTCCAATTTTGCCCTTTTCTGACAAAGTTGTTTTTTTAGAAGATGACGAATTAGCGGTTTTGACACTTGATGGCTTCAAGGTGTTTGATTTTGAGAAAAACCAAAAAATTAGGAAGCCGCAAATTTTGGATTGGACAATCGAAGAATCGGAAAAAGGCGGTTTTCCTCACTTTATGCTCAAAGAAATTTTTGAAGAGCCGGAAGCAGTGGAGAATTCAATTAGAGGGAGAATTGTTTTAGACGAGGGAATAGCAAAATTAGGAGGACTGGAAATGGTAAGCGACAAATTGTCAAAAATTAACAGGCTGAATTTGGTTGCTTGCGGAACTGCCAATTATGCTTGCAGGGTTGGCGAGTATATGATTGAAGAAAATGCCGAAATTCCAGTTGAGGTTGATGTTGCTTCTGAATTCAGGTATAGAAACCCGATTTTGGACAAAAAAATGGCGTTTTTGGCTGTTTCGCAATCCGGAGAAACAGCTGATACCCTTGCTGCTTTAAAAGAAGCAAAAAGAAAAGGGCTTCTGTCTTTGGGCATTGTGAATATGGTTGGTTCTTCAATTACAAGGGAAACTGATGCTGGCGTTTATAATCACATTGGGCCGGAAATTGCGGTAGCGGCAACTAAATCATTCATTTCCCAAATTTCCATTTTAGCTCTTCTGACGGTTTTTCTTGGTCGCCAAAGAAATATGAGTTTATCAAAGGGAAAAGAAATATTGAGTGCTTTAAAAAAATTACCTGATTTGATGAGGGAAACCTTGAAAGACAATGACGAAAAAATGAAAAATTTGGCGAAAAAATATTCAAAATACAAAAACTTCATATTTTTGGGCAGAAAATATAACTATCCAGTTGCTTTGGAGGGCGCGTTAAAACTAAAAGAAATCGCTTTTTATATTCATGCTGAAGGTTATCCGGCTGGAGAAATGAAACACGGACCTATTGCTTTGGCTGACGAAAATTTGCCGTTCTTTTTTATAGCGCCCAAAGATTCAATTTATGACAAGGTTATTTCTAATATAGAAGAAATAAAAGCAAGAAAGGCTCCGATTATCACAATTACCACAAAAGGCAATGAAGAGCTGGAAAAAATAGCTGATGATGTAATTTATGTTCCTCAAACCATTGAAATGCTTATGCCGATTTTAAATGTAATTCCCCTTCATTTATTTGCTTATTATATGGGAGATATTTTGGGTTGCGATGTTGATAAGCCCAGAAATTTGGCAAAAAGTGTGACAGTTGAGTAACTAAAAAATCAAATCAGACCCCCGAGGTCTGTTTTCAGACCTCGGGGGTCTGCAATGTCTGATAAATTTCTTGAGTTGGGGGACCTCGGGAGTCCCCTTTTTGTTAGTCCCTTTTCAAAAAGTACTTAAAAATGCTAACTAAAATAAGCTAACACTGGGAGGTGTTGACTTATTAAGCAATTTAAGCAATTGATGGGATTAATGAAGGAAGGATTTTTGAGGAGCTTCGAAGCAAGTTTTCCGGAAATGGATGGAATTCTGGATCCTCTTTTTCCACGCCACATAAAAGGTTCTATTTATATAAAAGATGAAATAAAACTTTTTTTTGCTTTTTTGAATGACACGGAAAAAATAGAACAAATAATCCAGCAAATAAAAAACGGAGAAATGGAAAAATGTCCGCACTGGGTTGTTTGCGAATGTTGCTGCGGCTGTAATCTTTGTTTGACCCCGCCGTTTTTCTTCAGGAATAGCTGTCCGATATGCGGAGAATGTAAAAGAGGAAAGGATCTTTTAAGGGGGAAAGCCCCGAAAAGTAGATGGGACAAAATAAGAGAAATAATAAAGAAAATATTTGGGGGTTAACCCCATTTTTTATTGACAACAAGCCATTAAAAATATAAAATAAAAATAATTTTTTGCTTCAAAATAGCGGGGTGGAGGAGTAGTACCTCGTGGGTCTCATAAGCCTAAGGCGCTGGTGCAATTCCAGCCCC
>Ga0233423_10001617_pt1 | contig 11184 bp, 8 predicted proteins | sample Watercolumn_Mata_FD_180713 | JGI IMG/M metagenome (GOLD analysis project Ga0233423, IMG submission 180713) | Freshwater microbial communities from Lake Matano, South Sulawesi, Indonesia - Watercolumn_Matano_2014_112_MG | ecosystem: Environmental > Aquatic > Freshwater > Lake | place: Indonesia... | reverse complement strand
CTTCTCTATATCTTTCATTTTGCTTACATCTTTGTCGTATTGGAGAAAAAGGCTATCCGTGAGCGCAAAAATAAGTTGATCGCGTTCCTGTAATCCTTGCCTTAATAACACGATCATTTTACGTAAAGAATCGATAGGTGTAGCAGTTGAAAAAAGATCACCAGATAGCTTCTGAATATTCTGTGATAGTTGTTTAATATCTCCCAATAGTTTATCGTTTTGAATATTCAATTTTGACACTTGATCTGACAGATCACGAACTTGCACTTCCAACTCCGCGATGCGTGTCATCTGACTTTCGATTACACCTAGATCTCGTTGTCGAATGATCAATTTTCCACGAAGCTGTTCAATCGTTTTATCATATCCATCAGGATAAATAGATTTATTGAGAAGTTCCCTATAGGGTTGATATTCCTTTTCAAGAACATCGAGAGATGCATTGGCTTCGACACAATCCTGAACAGTATTCGCTAGCTCGATACTTTTTGAGACAGCTTGGGTCATTTCCTTATATCGCAGAACGATAGCATAGTCAGAGGTTTGTTGCGCATCTGACATTCCACTACTTAGTAAGAAGAGAATAATTAAGGACATTAATGATTTCATTTTTTCCTCCGTCTACAATACAATCTTTTATCAGGAGAACAAGTGATTCTTTTCCATTTATATATTGAATATTAGCTTAGAACATCCAACAGGGAATAGAAGCATTATCCCTACACTCTTCTCAAATTTCTCTTAGTACATTTCAAAAACACTAACTAGAATATTTTGATAAAATGTATAAAAGGTTATTGAGGTATTCAAGTACTGTAACTAAAAGAATAACCTCTTTTTAATCATTTTCAAGGCATTCAACTAAATTCAAACTGATATTATCACGGACGATATACACTTATTCCAAGTGGTAAGAAGTGAAATGTAGCGCCTACGGTGACTTTACCACCATCACCAAGAAGAACGAATAATCCCGGCGAAATGGAGGATATAGAAAATACTCCAGGATAGATATTTAATCGTAAAAAATTATGAAAATTATCTGATGCAGCTAATGATGCCATAAGTGAATTATTTCGATCCCAATAGATACCAGCCATTGGACCAACCTTTATCGCTGCTCGTCGGGCTTCTTGGTTATTTGATATATAATAGACTTTTTTTGATGTTACTCCGACACCAAATGAAATCGCATCGTTGTCGCTTGTTTTAAAAGATAAACCTAGTTCACCGAATGATCCAAAATGATACATTAGACTTGTTTTTCCTGATTCTGAAATTGGATATCTCATAATAAAATTTTGACCGGTATTGCGTATCGCTAGCGGATTAAATGAAAAAGCCGGCATACTGTTCCAATCGTTCAAACGACACTTCGAAGAAAAGAACTCACAGACTCCATCAAAACTAAACAATAGAATACCGAGAGGATCAAAGATAAGTAAATCTGCGATTGGATCAACATTGGAATAGAAATACGAACCTGAATTTTCGATTATTTCGTTGATAAAATGATATCCCATCGCTGACACGACAGCCCATAGAGCTGGTAACGGATAACCATAATAATCGAACCATTCGAGTGCTTTCCGGTATTGCATTCCACCACCAATTAGGTGTAATGAATAATTTGGATAGTACTGAGCATTTTCCATATTAAGACTTGATGGAATAATTTCATGCGAAATGAATTCCTTCCATCCATATGCATTAATTTGTGGCAAAGGAGCTATTATGTTTGCCCATACATTTTTACTCCCATTCTTCCAAGGCATAGCAGAAAGAGTGGTGGGTCTCCAGTACGCCTGAAGTTCATCAAATCCACCATTTGCAATTAGTGAAATAGGATTAAAGGTAGATTCTGAACCGTATTGTAGAGGACGGAAAAAATAGTACTGCTTCTCTTGCGCTAGTAAATTAATTGTAAGCACCGCTAGGCAAAAGGAAATAGAAAAAGTTTTACATCGAAAGAAAGTAATTATGAAATGGTGCAATTTATTTCACTTTTTCTTGTTTCCACCAGCGTGTTACAACTTCTTCTATTTTAGTCTTTGTACCGCTTTGCTTCCACTTCTCATAAAACTTGATATCGCTACTGTCTGGTTCTGGATTAGGGTAATCAATCTGCACACGCAATGGCATTGATATCGCCTCACCTACAACAAGGGCTTCACCCTGACGAAGCGAAGGAAGTACTTCTGTAAGACTGGCAAAGGTATCTGGAACAAGTCGTTTTATATAATTTTGATCGAGAGGATTGGTTAAACGAAGAACAACATAATTATTGCATTGAGATAAAATTGTTTCCGATACTTCCACTGGACGTTGACTCACTACCATAATACTGACACCATATTTTCTGCCTTCCTTTGCAATTCGTTCAACAGTCTTTCGTGCAGATGCTGTGATACCACCTGTACTCGGGAGATAGTTATGTGCTTCTTCAAATACAAGAAGAATGGGGAAATCTCGCCTATTGGGATTCCAGAAGTTAAAGTCAAAGATCAACCTAGCCAATAATGATACAATAGTATTCACAATATCAAAAGGCACTCCGCTGAGGTCAAGGATAGTTACCTGAGCACTTCCATCAGCACCCAAAATTTTTGTTAACAGATCATTAATGGAAGTAGATTGGAGATATTTCTTTGGACGAAACATAAATGCATAGCGTGGATCATTCAATTTTCCATCCAGTCGCACTAGAAATCGCGTGAATTTTCCGTAGAATGGTCCTTCTTTTACCGTCGCTCCCATGGTAATTTTTTCAGTATCCATGAACTGCATTTTAGCCCTAATTTCATTGAGATCATAATACATAGGCGTGTCGATCGTGATCAATGTCGACATTTCAGGATTCTTCCCCTTCTTCGACATATTGATGAGATCTTTCAATACAGTAATTTGACTTGAGGCATTCTCATCTTTCTCGTCGATAAACATTTCCCTAAGTTCATCAAAATTCATCAACCAGTAAGGCAATTCAAATTCAGCAATATCAAGATGGTTACAACTTCCTTCGAAGGCTTTGTGATACTCATTATGAATATCAAGAATGATGATATTTGTATCGGGATATTTTGAAACTTTTTGAAGAATGGATGCAACGGTACAAGACTTTCCTGCACCACTTGATCCTAACACCGCGATGTGCTTTCCGAAGAATTTATTCGCATCAAGAAACGCCCGCTGATTTTCGAATAATGAAATTAGCCCCACTGAAAATCCAAATCGTTGATACACCGCAAAAGCAACAGCTAAGTCATTATCTTCTGCAAGGAATACAGGTGTATCTGATATCGGGAAAAGCGAAACTCCACGTTCATACCTACCCGATTTTACCGTTCCAACCATTGATGCTAGAAGGATAAATCGTTGTTGTGACTGCCCATTGATTGTGACATCTCCTTTTTTCAATTCCGATACCATACCTATGAGCACTAAATTTCCCATGGGAATAAGAACGTAAGTTCCAATTTGCCCGATCAGGTAGGTTTTTCCATTAATTTCACGTTTGAGAGAAGTAATTTTTTGATCTAGGAGAATAGAAACGACACCGCTATTCACCGACGTGACAACTCCGATATATTTTTGTTCTACCATAATTCTTTCCTTCCTTAATTTCTTCCCTTTTCAACTCACTCGTTTAATTACAACAATAGTTCTATCATCCGAATCTTCTGATCCTTCTGCATACTGCTCGACATCTTCAATAAGCGTTGTGCAAATTTCTTTCGCGCCTTTCTCTGCCAATTTTTTTATATTCTCTGCGAATCTTTGTTCACCATAAGAGCACCATCAATCCTACGAGCTTCTGTGATGCCATCAGTATAGATAACGGCTATATCTCCTTTCTTCAGCATTGTACTTTCAACGCGATAACTTCCGCGAGGGAATGGACCAAGAATAAGTCCAGTCGGTTCTAATAACTCGATACTTTTTTCTTGTGCATGAAATACCATCGGACTATTATGGCCGGCATTAGAATATAGTAACAAGCCTTTTACACCATCTGTGAGTTCTGCATAAAACATCGAAACAAATTGTTCTTCAGCAAATGAACGATTAACAATTTTATTGATTCCGGACATTAGAATTGCTGTTTTCGTATGATGTGCAATTCCCATCCTCAACGCACCTACGACATATAGCGCTTGCGCTGCCGCACGGAATCCTTTGCTTGCTGCATCTCCGACAACGATTGTAAGTCGATCCTTATTTTCGTCAGCATAAATATAATCAAAGAAATCACCTCCGACAATTCGATCGGGGACAGAAATTCCATAGATATCGTAATAATAAAAATGCAGAAAAGGATCCGGCAGAATTCCCATTTGAATTTCACGTGCCTTATCGATGTCTTGCTCAAGTAATCGTGCCTTTTGTTCAATTCGCCTACTTCGTAGAGCAGATGTAACCGCAAGGCTAATCACATTTAGATTGGGTAAAAGATCCTGGTCAATAAATTCCGAATTGAATGCTAACACATATTGAAACACTGTAGTGTTTCGAAATGGTATTTTATCACCGATACCAGTCGCTGAATACTTAATAATGCCTTTCGTTCTTAGATATCGGTCAGTTTCGTTTGCAATTATAGAGCGTTGTTCTGTTAGATGTTGGAACATAGTATATCGTGCAACTTGAATGCGATAACCCGGATCAAGCCGATCAATTTGTCCGATTTGATGAACAAGACGATAGGATTCAGTCGACGGTTCATATTGCCATAGCCGACCACCCTTCAGTTTAATATCTTCATTTTTAACAATCTCATTTAAGACATGTTTCAGTAAATCCTTTTCTGTCTTAAACTGTTCTGCAGCAAAACTTTCGATGGTGCGATATAGACGTCGTTGATTCATTTGAATTCTATTAGTTCAATTATTTCTTTTCTTTTTGGTCAATTTCTTTTTTCAACTTTGCTAGCGTTTGAAGAGCTTCCAAAGGAGTTAGTTTATCAATATCAATTTTACGAATTACATTACGTATTTTATCATCTTTAACTTCAAACATAGTTATTTGAACGTCCTGCTTAGAAGGTTTTATAAATTCATCGGAATTCGATGTACTTCGAACTACTAACTCGGAACTCTCCAAATTTTTCAAAACTTGCTTTGCTCGTTCTGTTACTTCCTCTGGTAAACCAGCCATTTGTGCTACCTGTATGCCATAAGAATGGTCTGCATATCCTGGCAACACTTTATGAAGAAAAATGACTTTATCACCATATTCCCGAACATCAACTTTATAATTTTTAATTCGGGGAAACACATCTTCCAACTCATTGAGTTCATGATAATGTGTAGCAAAAAGCGTTTTCGCTCCAATACGTTCATGCAAATATTCTGTTAGCGCCCATGCGATACTAATACCATCAAATGTACTTGTGCCACGCCCTATTTCGTCGAGTAATACAAGGCTCCGCTCGGTTGCTGTATTTATTATATTCGCTGCTTCATGCATTTCAACCAAAAAAGTACTTTCACCAGATGCAATGTTGTCACTCGCTCCAACTCGAGTATAAATGCGATCTACGACGCCGATTCTAGCCTTTGATGCAGGAACGAAGCTCCCAATTTGCGCTAATAGTACAATCAAGCCAACCTGGCGAAGGTAACTTGATTTTCCACTCATATTTGGACCTGTAATGATAAGAATTTGGTCAGTCTCTTTTGTCTGGAAGGTATCATTCGGGGTGTATTGCTCACCGGGCGGAAGAAGCTTTTCAATTACAGGATGTCGACCATCCTTTATTTCTATACAAAATGAATCATCGATCACCGGAGCACAGTAGTGATTTTCGATGGCGATTTCAGCAAGTGATGTGAAAGAATCTAGAGTTGCAATACTTCTCGCATTTAATTGTATTGTATCTGCATGTTCGGCAATTTTCTGTCTTAACTCGTTAAATAGACGTGTTTCGATGGCAAGAATTTTTTCATCGGCATGCAGGATTTTTTCTTCGTAATCCTTTAATTCTGGTGTAATGAATCGCTCTGCATTAGTGAGAGTTTGTTTACGGATATAATTTTGAGGTACCTTTTCTTTATGTGTATGTGTTATTTCGATATAATAACCGAAAACTGAATTATAGCCAATCTTCAAGGAAGCGATACCAGTTCGTTCACGTTCCGACTGTTGGTGTCGCACAATCCAATCCTTCGCTCCTTTTGCCAGCGATCGAATTTCATCTAATTCTGCATTATACCCATCCCGAATTACACCTCCATCAGCTAATGATAGTGGTGGATCATCTATTAACGCTTTTCCTATTTCTTGGACAAGAGTCGGTAGTGGATTTAAGTTTTCTGAGAGATTTTTTAACACAACTCCATTTACATCTGCTATACAGTGTTTTATTGTAGGGATTTTCAGCAACATCAATTTTAAATAATTCAATTCTCGAGGATTAGCTCTTCCTGTTGCAATCTTTGCAATAAGGCGTTCAATATCACCAATATCATTGAGTTCCTTTCGTATTCTTGAACGTATCGACTCGCTCGACACTAATTCTTTTACTGCATCAAGTCTAGATGTAATTTGCTCAATTCTTTTTAATGGCCTGTTTACCCATTGTTTTAATAAACGTCCTCCCATAGGAGTAAGCGTTCGATCAATAATAGAAAACAATGTGCCATCCGACTGACCAGAAATTGTAGTTATAATCTCAAGATTACGTTTAGTTGCAGCGTCTAGCACCATAAACTCACTTACATCAAAAGGAACAACCTTCTTTATGTGAGGAATATTTGCCTTCTGTGTTTCTTGTAAATAATTCATTATCGCGCCGGCTGCAATTGTACCGATACGCATTTCTTCAATGCCAAAACCTTTTAAGGATTGAGTTTTAAAATGACCGATTAGCAATTCATAAGCATAATCGTAATTGTATATCCAGTCGTCAATTTTTGTAAATAGCACGCGATAACGATCGTTAAGTATGGATCGCACAGATTCTGCATCCCGTTTCTGTACTAGTAATTCCTGTGGTTGGAGGTTGCCCATTTGATCTGCTAATTGTTTCAATGGAAATTCAGTAACACCAAATTCCGCAGTTGATACATCGACAAAGGCAAATCCAATCCTCTCTTCTCCAGATACTATAGAACTAGGAAAAGCAATTGCTGCGAGATAATTATTCTGCTTGTTATCTAATACTTTTTCTGAGAATGCAACACCAGGAGTTACGACTTCGATCACGTCACGCTTCACAATACCTCTAGCAAATTTTGGATCTTCTAACTGTTCACAGATAGCTACCCGATATCCAGCTCGAAGAAGTTTTGGAAGATAAGCATCAAGTGCATGATGAGGAAATCCAGCAAGTGGTGTTTCGCCAGCCGTCCCATTACCTCGCTTTGTGAGAACTATACCTAATACGCGCGAAGTGATCTTTGCATCTTCATCAAACGTTTCAAAGAAGTCACCCATTCTGAAGAGAAGTACCGTATCAGGATATTTCGCCTTCACCTGTTGGTATTGTTTCATTAACGGTGTAGACATAAGCTTATCATCGAAATATGGACAACATAGAAAAGAGTTACTTCAGTTTCTCCACTCCCCATCTTTTCATTGCCTCAAGCATCTTATAATTTGTTAAATCATAATGGATGGGTGTGATTGAAATATATTTGTTTCTGACAGCCGCCTCATCAAATTCTAAATCTTTATCGACCGCTTCCAATCCGCCAGTCAACCAATAGTATTCACGGTTATTTGGATCTCGACGTAAGTCAAATGTATCATTCCAAACCGCCTTGCCTTGCCGTGTGATTAAAATTCCTTTTATATCCTTTGGTTTTAATGGTGGGACATTTACATTAAGTAAAGTTCCTGGAGGAAGCTTAAATTTTTTCACAAGCAGAGCAAGTTTTCGAGCGATTTTTGCCGGATAACGAAAGTCAGCTTGACCATATGTTGTGAGTGAAACCGCGATAGATGGAACACCTAAAATTGTACCTTCTGTAGCCGCCGAAACAGTTCCCGAATAAATTATGCTGATGGCTGTATTTGAACCATGATTAACACCAGAAATAACCAAATCTGGTTCGCGTTTTAGAATTGCCCTCACAGCAAGCTTTACACAATCTGCTGGAGTGCCTTGAACTGCATAGCCGAAGAATTTTCCATCTTTTTTAAATTCTTTTACTCTAAGTGGATAATTCATTGTGATCGCATGGCCTACGGCACTTTGCTGTTTATCAGGGGCAACAACAGTAACTTTTCCTATCTTTTTCATTTCTTGCACTAAGGCAAAAATACCAGGCGAGTCGATCCCGTCATCATTCGAAACAAGAATATCTAATTTAGATTTTGACCTCATATTTAAATTACTCTTATCTTCACCACATCAATAACTTTCTTTGTCGGTTGGAAAATTCTTGTCCTTAACATCTTTCACATATCCACTAACACTCGAGCGTATTGTTTCTGCAAGTTTTGCATATCGACGAACAAATCTTGGATGAAAATCCTCATAGAGACCAAGCATATCCGATAGAACAAGTATTTGTCCATCGCAATGCATTCCAGCTCCAATTCCAATAGTTGGTATCTTTATTGATTTCGATATTTTCGCTCCAAGGGATGCAGGAATTTTTTCTAAGACAATGCTAAATGCACCCGCCTCCTCAAGTATTTTTGCATCTTTCATCAATTGCTTTGCTTCAACAGGTGTAGCACCACGAGGAGTATATCCTCCAAACTGATGGATCGATTGTGGTGTTAGACCAAGATGTCCCATAACCGGAATACCAGCGCGAACTGTCATATGTACTAAATTTGCAATCCTTTCGCCTCCCTCGAACTTTACACCTCCTGCACCAGTTTCTTTCATCACACGGCCAGCATTACGAAACCCTTCTTCATCGTTTGCCTGATAAGACATGAACGGCATATCAACAATAATCATGGCTCTATCAACTCCACGAACCACAGTTTTGGCATGATAGATCATTTCTTCAAGTGTTACTGGGAGTGTGGTTTCATGTCCCTGAAATACCATACCTAATGAGTCCCCGACAAGAATAATATCAATATACGCTTGATCTAATAGCTTTGCTGTAAGAAAATCGTAAGCGGTTAAACAAGCAATACGTGTACCTTGCTGCTTCATCAAGGCTATGACTTTTGTTGTAACTTTTTTGGGACCTGATGTCGTAGATGAATTTTTCATGTGGTCACCTTATTTGATTCATGAACCATGTTCACCACTTCTGGCATTATCGACCAAGCTTTTTGAAATCCACGAAGAAGAGAGTCTGCAACTTCTCCAGGATTTACTATTCTTTTTAAAATAGTTGACAAATCTATAGTTTTTTGATCTAATTCGGTCCGTAACATAGTGCGATCTGCTTCGGATGGTACATTCAGAAAATCTACTATCCGTTTATGCTCAGGCCCGAGCAAGATGGAACCGTGTTGAAGAACAACATCTTCCCCATCCGGGCTATTATACCGACGTTGTGCGCTTCCAATCAATTTCTTCCCGAGATATTTAATCTCGTAGCGACCTGTGCTCGAAAAACATGCTGCTCCAACAGTTGAGCGATAAAGAGATGAATAATTTGGTTGACTTTTTTCGATTGCAACTGCAACTCCAAGTTGGTGTAATGCCAAGGTTAGAGCATGGCTAATATCTTCATAGACAGAATATACACTTTTTCCCTTTACCTGCATAACCACACTGTAGGTCAGTTCATTTGCATGTAAAATCGCGCGACCTCCAGTCGGACGTCGTACAACATCAACACCTTCGCTCTTTGTTCTCTCTACATCAATCTCATCTAACGATTGATTCCAACCGAGCGAAATTGCATACGGTTGCCATCCATAGACTCGAATAGTAGGATTTCCAGATCCATCCATTAAAGCCCGGGCAAGCGCTTCGTCATACTCCATATTAAAAACACCGGAACTAGTGCCGGTGTTTTCGAATCGCCAATTCATTTGATTTTATTGAAATCGAGGTCCTGGAATAATACCGCGTTTACTGTTCGCGATAAATTGAAGTATGTTTTGAATTTCTGGTGTTTGCTCCAGCTCTGCTTTGATTCGTGCTACCGCTTGAGAAACATTTAACTGGGAACGATACAATAAATAATAAGCTTTTTCAATTTGTTCTATGGCTTGCAGGCTAAAACCTCGACGTCGAATTCCAACCGAATTTACACCTTCGAATGATACAGGTACTCGACCTGCACGAACATATGGAGGGATATCTTTTGTTGCAACATACGAAGCCCCCAACATCGCATGATCCCCTATATGAACAAATTGATGAACAGCGGAAAGTCCACCAAGGATTACCCAATCACCTATTACAACGTGACCACCTAATGGTGCACTGTTCGCGAGTATACAGTTATTTCCCACGCGGCAATCATGTGCTACATGAGTATTTGCCATAAACATACAATTATTACCAATTATGGTCTTGCCGGTTTCTGCTGTACCCCGATTTAATGTGACATATTCGCGGATATCGCAATGGTCACCGACCTCTAAAATGGTCGGTTCTCCTTTGTATTTAAGATCTTGCGGAGGCCCACCAATAACTGAGAACGAAGCGACTTTACAATTCCTTCCGAGACGAGTACCGTTTTGGATGATTGAATAAGGTGCTATAGTTGTTCCATCCCCAATCAAAACATCTTCTCCGATTATCGCAGACATTCCTATACAAACATTTTCCCCGAGTTGGGCTTTCTTTCCTACATGTGCTAATGGATCAATTTGTACACCCATAGTAATCCTGTTAATTCTGAGCTCGCATTTTTGAATCATCCCGTTCGACAACAGCCGCTGTAAAATCGCCTTCTGCTACTAAATTTCCATCAACGAACGCTTCACCGCGCATTTGAATTAATTTTGATCGACGATTTACCATCTTCACTTCAAGAACAAGTTGATCACCAGGAACAACTGGCTTTCTGAATTTTACGTTATTGATTGCCATGAAAAACACCAATTTGTTCCCAAGATTTTCGATTCCATTCAACATCATAATGCCGCCGGTCTGTGCAAGCGCCTCAACGATTAGGACTCCCGGCATTACTGGTTGACCTGGAAAATGCCCTTGGAAGAACAATTCATTCATAGTGACATTCTTGACTCCAACAACACGTTCATCAAGTTGGAATTCAATGATTTTGTCTACTAAGAGGAAAGGATAGCGGTGCG
>Ga0233423_10001616_pt1 | contig 11190 bp, 9 predicted proteins | sample Watercolumn_Mata_FD_180713 | JGI IMG/M metagenome (GOLD analysis project Ga0233423, IMG submission 180713) | Freshwater microbial communities from Lake Matano, South Sulawesi, Indonesia - Watercolumn_Matano_2014_112_MG | ecosystem: Environmental > Aquatic > Freshwater > Lake | place: Indonesia... | reverse complement strand
CTCCTGTGGGACGGTAGCGGTCAGCCCCGTCATGAAACATGAGGCCCTGTTTCTGCCCCCATGTGAACCCGAATGAAAGGAGAGTTGTATGCTATAATCGGCACCAGCCGACTATAGTATACAAGGGGAAACAGAAACTTACTCTGAGGAGGTTCGTTAGCAATGAAGAAGCTATCTCTTCTCTTGGTTCTGGTGCTACTGGTCAGCCTGCTAGGTGTAGCCAGCCCGGCGCCTGTGGCGGCTGACCCCATCCCCGGCACCATCGTCCAGATCCCCGTGATTCAGGTGGGCGATGGCTGGGAGACCTGGATCCAGGTGCAGAACGTGGGGGCGACCGGCACGAAGTTCGCCCTGCTGCTGTTCGGCTACTCCGGCCCCTACTGCGGCCCGCAGTGTCGCGGTCCGAAAAAGATCGAGATGAGCGGCCTGGTGACGGTGGGCGCCGCCTGGACCTACAAGCTGGCCAGCGTCAACACGGTGGACTGCGCTGGCAACCCCTTACGCCCCACCTCCGGCATCCTGGTCAGCCTGAGCCTGGCCCAGGCGGTGATTGCCGAGGGCAAGACCTGCGTGAATGCGCTGGACTACGTGGAAGGTCTCTGGCTGATGGACCTGGCGGCCGGCCAGCCGGCGGCGGTGAGCGTGAACCGCATTCAGACCGGCACGGGCGGCACCCCACGGGCGGCGGCCTACACAGGCATCGCCGATACGCCATTTGATTATGGCTACGATCCCCGCACCGGGGCCTGGATGTACTATGCCCCTCTGCTCTTTGATACTTCCAGCCCAGGCGGCTGGAGCAGCACGATCTACATTCAAAACTCCGGCACAGAGTGCACCTCCCTGGAGATCTGGTTCTACAAGCAGGATGACTGTCTGCAGGCCAGCATCCAGGAGGTACTGGCCCTCTGCCCTGGCGAGACTACCGCCGTGATTCCTGCCTTCCCTGGCTTCATGGGTAGCGCCTGGATTCGGGCCAGCCAGCCCCTGGGCATCGTTGTAGACGAATACAACGGCATCATCTTCATGAGCTACCGGGGCATGCCGGCCGAAATCTGGGGCGGCAAGCCCAATCTGGGCTCGCTGTGGAACTTTGCCCCGCTGATCTACCGGGAGTTCAACGGCTGGAACACCGGCATCGTGGTGCAGAACATGAGCTCGGTGTACAACGCCCTGGTCAAGGTCTACTTCATTGACGACAGTGGCGACATCATTGACACCATCACCGACTGGATCTGCCCCCGCGGCTCCCAGACCTTCTACCTGGGGGCGATCAACAACCTGCCCGGCATGTACGTCGGCCAGGCGCGGGTGGAGTCCCAGAACTGGTGGAGCCCCGGCGACCCGCCGGTGGCTGCTCCTACCGTCATGTCCGTGGTCAACCTGGTGAACTACAACACCGGCCAGGGCGCGGCCTACAATACCTTCCCCAAACAGGAAGCCTTGACCCCCAAGGTCAGATGGGTGGCCCTGCCCTTCGTGGCCAAGGATAAGCACGATCCCTACGAGCCTACGGGCACCAAGTGGAGCTCGGATATTGCCATGACCAACCTGGACATGACCCCAGGGGTGAGCGTCTACCGCCTGGACTTCTTCGATCAGAACGGCCTGCTGTACAGCCTGTGCCAGACCCTGAACGAGAAGCAGGTGGACTACATCAAGCTGGGCAACAACGGGACGATCCCCGCCGGCTGGCTCGGCTCGGTGCTCATCTCCTGGCAGTGCAGCTATCCGACCGATGTCGGTGCCTTAGGCGTAGTGGTGATCGAGAGGGCCTCTGGCTACACCTCCGGCGACATGACCAAAGCCTACGAAGGCTTCCCCATCATCGGCTGGACGCCGCAGATCCCAGCCGTCCCGTGCCCGGATTGCCAGTAGTCGGTACAGCAACCAGAACCCCGTTTTCTTGGAGCAAACGGGGTTCTGGGCACGCTGCAGAGCCACCTGGATCTCTCCAGGTGGCTCTTTTTGTGTCCCCTGAGCTGGGAGCGTGCCGCGTGGGTAACCTGTAGTAGCGACTTCAGTCGCCATTGCCGCAGGAACGGCGACTGAAGTCGCTACTACGCCCGTGCTCCCCTGGCCCTACTTCCGCCCTCTGGCGCTTTCTGCTATAATGCCGTGTGCGATGAACCCTGGCGAAGGTTCCGGAACCTTCGCCAGGGTTAGTGAGAGTTTAAGGGCAGATGGGACGTAGTACACAGTGCAGGGAGGCTAAATGAGCGAGCGGGACCCTGACCGCCACCTGGTGGAAGGTCTACGCCGCGGCGATACGCGAGCCCTGGAAGCGCTGATCCAGCGCTACACCGGGGAAATCTACTCGCTGATCAGCCTGATCCTGGGCGGGCTGGGTAGCCCCCAGGATGCCGAGGAGCTGACCAGCGACCTCTTCGTGGCGGCCTGGCGAGAGCACGACGAGTACGATGCGCAGCGGGCACCCTTCGCTCACTGGCTGCGCATGCGCGCCAAGTACCTGGCCCTGGACCGCCGCCGACGGCTGAAGCGCGAACTGGCACGTACCACCAACGAGCTGCCGGAGGAACTACCGACCTCGTCACTGACTCCGCCGGTAGCTCGGGCCAACGCCGCAGCGGGCGGTGCGGAGGCAAGCCAGAGCATCGAGGAACTAGTGGAGCAGGAGGAGCGGCGGCAGGCGTTGTACCGCGCTCTAGCCTCCCTGCCGGAACTGGATCGCCAGATTGTCTACCGGCGCTACTTTCGCGGTGAGGCGGTGGCCGAGATCGCCGCCTCCACGGGGTTGACGGGCCGGGCGGTGGAGAATCGCCTGTGGCGGGCAAGAACAGCTCTGCGGACGATTATGATGAAGCACGATCATGCCCCCCATTTTGAGGAGTAAGGTATGATGGTGTTTCAGGTGAAGCACCATCATGCCCCCCATTTCGAGGAACAAGGCATGATCGTGCTTCAGGAGAGGCAGGTATGAGCAAGCGAGATCGGCCACTGGCGCAGGACTTTTCCGATGAGGAGCGCGACTTCGCCGCCGAGCTGGGCCGCTACTTCGATCTGGAAGGCGAGGAGCTGCCACCACTGTACGTGCAGGCGCTCACGCCCCCGCCGGGCGAGGAGACCATCCCGTCACGCCTGGTGGAGCACGTGCGGGCGCGCACCTTCGCCATCCTGCGGCTGCCTCTCCCTCCCCTGTCGGACGGGGGAGGGTTGGGTGGGGGTCGCGCCTGGCTGCAACGTCTTTTCGGGCCGCCACGCCTCGCTCCCCGCCTGGCTCTGGCCTTTAGCCTGCTGGTGGTCCTGGTCGCCGTGGGCGCTCTGCTCGCCCGCAACTCGCCGCCGACCTACGGCGATGAGCTGCCGCAGGTGGTAACCATGGAGCCCGCCGCCCCACCTGGCCAGTCGCCAAGCAATACCGTCGTCTTGCACCTGGATCGCCCCCTGAGCCCGAACGTGGCCTATGCGCTGACCATCTCCCCCACGCTGGCCGTGCGTCTGTTCCAGCAGGAGCAGGATCTGCTCATCGTCCCGGAGCAGCACTCCTGGGGGGAGGCTGACTACCGTATTCAGTTGCTGGCCGTCAACGGGCGAGGGGAGGCCAGAGAGTACCACTTCAGCTTCGCCGCTCGTAAGCCGTGAGTTGCCGTAGGGCAGTGCCCGTGGCCTGCCGTGCCCGCCCTACGGCTAGGTTCGTAGTGAGCGCTTGCCCCGATACATCACCAAGTGAAGCAATGTATCGGGTCTTGAGCGCCTGGGGAACAACGCGCTGGAAGCGCGCACTACGAACCATGGCTACCGGCTGGTAGTGCGCGCTTGTAGCGCGCCGTTGGGCGCTGGAAGCGCCTACTACGAACCAACCTAATGGTAACGCTATGATGTCTAACCGCCGCAAAATCATCTGGGGCCTGGGGGCCGGGCTCTTACTACTGGCGATCATCGGCGTGGCCTTTGCCGCCGGGACAGTCTGGGGGCATCGCCTGACCGCCCGGCTGGGCGTCAGGCCGCCACTGCCGGTGGCGGAGAAGACGTTGCCTTGCGCCACGCCGCTACCACTTGCGGCCCTCCCACTAACCCAGGCGCGCCCTACAGCCCTATCGGCAGAGGTGCCAGGCTCAGGCGCTGAGGTGTCGTACCGGCTGCTGCGCAGTGGGGAGCGGGTGACCTTGATCTTCATGGGGCGGGCCTCAGAGCATGGGCCGCTGCCACTGTCCTGGCTCTTCCCGCCGAGTGACAAGCCCCTGGCGAGGGTGGTGGCCGGCGAGGTGGTGCGGGTGACCGGCGAGACAATCACTGTACGCACCGACGGCAGCGGACAGACGGAGGTCACTGAACAGACGGTGCGCCTGACGGAATGCACCATCTGGCAGGGCGCAGCCAGGGCCGCCACCAGCCTGCGGCCGGGGGATCGCCTCCTGCTGAGCGGCCGTGTCGAGCCTGACGGCGCGCTCAGCGCCGAAATCGTCGTCGTCCTGCCCCCGTAGCCCCTGTTACCCCTCGTACCCTTCTTACCCTTTTCAAATTCAAAACTTCTGGGAGGTGAACCTTGATGGAATCTCGTAGCAATGGTAAACTCAACTGGCTCGTCGTCCTGTTGGTCCTCTTGGGCTGTGTCCTGGGTCTGATCTTCGGCGCGATCGCTGGTGGCGCTGCTGGCTACTTCATCGCCAGAAGTGGACGCAGCGCGCCGCGGCTGGAGATACGGCCGCTGCCCCTCGTGCCGACGCCAACGCCACAGCTACAAGTCCCGGTCCCGCGCCGCACGCCACAGGCTCCGCAGCCCCAGCCGACGCCGCGCCTGCGCATAACCGTGCCCCTCACGGGCACCACGGGCGCTTTGCTCAGCCAGGTCATACCGGACACGCCGGCGGCCCAGGCCGGCCTGCAGGCCGGGGACATCATCGTGGTTGTAGACGGCACGGCGGTGAACGCCGACAATGATCTGGCTACCCTGCTCGGGCGGCACAAGCCCGGCGATGTGGTGACGCTGCAGGTGAGTCGGGGCCTGCAGGAGCCACGCCAGGTCAAGGTAACCCTGGGCGAGAAGCCTGGGGAGGCAGGTAAGCCCTACCTGGGCGTCTATTACACCCTGCTCACGCCACGCATCCAACCCTCTGACTAGACAATCTATCACAGACGTAGAGACCCCCGGCTTCTGCCAGAAGCCGGGGGTCTCTGGTTTGTAAGGCGGGCGCGGCACCCGCCATCGTCATTGCGAGCGGAGAAGCCGAAGCCCTGAGCCGCAGCGAAGGGGAAGCAATCTCTAGCATGGCGCAACAAAGAGATTGCTTCGCCCCGATACTTCCATTTTCAGTGATGTATCGGGGCTTCGTCGCTGCGCTCCTGCTCATAAACTTGGCGCGTAGTGCGCGCTTCCAGCGCGTTGCTAGGGCGCTCAAGCGCCTACTACGAACCGATGCGCATTCAAGTTTCTGCCCCTAGGAATGACGCCGCCGCGTCATGGGCGACTGCTCATAAACTTGGCTCGTAGTGCGCGCTTCCAGCGCGTTGCTAGGGCGCTCAAGCGCCCACTACGAACCGATGCGCCTTCAAGTTTCTGCCCTCAGGAATGACGCCGCCGCGTCATGGGCGACTCGCAATGACTCAAAAAGCCACGGGCCTGCCCGAAGTGTCACAACAGCGCCAGCTCGTTGGCCAGGATGCGGCGCAGGATGGCGATGGCCGTGGAGTAAGTAGAGTCCATGCCGAAATAGGAAAGGCTCTTGGAGAGCAGGCTTTGGCGGCGGCTGTAAGGCGTGTCTGAGGCGTAGTGCAGCAGGCCGATGTCGTAGCTGGCAATCAGGAAGAGGTTGACGATCTCGTTGACGGGGTAGCGCCTGGGGTACAGGTGCTCGTAGATGGCCGAGAGGTAGGGCCCGGACTCCATCTCGATGTCCGTGTAGCCCTCCTTGTAGAACAACTCCACGAACTTGCGGTTCTGCAGAAAAGTCCCGCGCACGGTGACGGTCTTTTGGTTGTCCAACACCGTGCCGTAGCGCAGGTACGGCGCCACGTCCTGCGCCGTGAAGCAGTTGCGAAACAGGAAGGTGTTCTGCGAGTGTTCGTCGTAGACGACGTTGGGGATCATGACGTCGCCGATGCGCCCGTTGAGGGTGGCCGCCTTGCCCATGGCGTAGGCGCCACGCATCTCGGCCACGCCCGTGGTCACCTGGGAGAGCAGGTTGTAGGCTGTCTGGCCCAGAGGATAGTCGATGTTGAAGATCACGGCTCGACTCTGGCGTAGTCGCTCCAGACCGGGCATGGCCAGACGTGGGTCGAGGCGCGCCGGATCGAGCCGGCCAAGCTCGATGACCTGCGCATCCAGGTCGAGGTACAGCGGGGTCTGGACGTGGCAGATGCCGATGGCTTCATGCCAGGCCTGCCGCTCGGCCTGATGGCTATCGCCCTCCGGGGTGGCCAGCCACTGGCGCAAGGCGTAGTACAGCCAGTTTTCCCGGCTGTCTGTGCCCGAAGCCGATTCCAGGCGCTGGTATTCCGCCCACAGGTCTTCCGGGTTGGCCGCTTTGATGTAGGCCACGATCTCGTCGGCGTGCGCGGGGGCGTAGCCACCCAGCAGATTCACCAGGCTGTGCGTGTTGCTGGAGACGAAGTACACCGGGCGATGGGGCAGGTCCACGTCCGCCACCTTCTCCAGGATGGTCAGCCACCAGCCCTGGGTGGCGCGCTTGTAGTCGGTGAAGCTGCCAGCCAGCAGCCTGACCGCCAGGTTCTTCTCCTGCCGGGCGATGGTCAGCAGGTTGGTCCAGAGCTTATCGCCCCAGGCCTGCCGTAGCTTGCTGAAATCGCTGTGCTCGATGCCCAGTCGCCGGCAGAAGTCTCCCTCTTGACGGGTTGTCGCCCGCCAGTCGGGCGTTTGCTCCCTGATCGCATAGTCCTCCAGCAGCGCCCTGATGTCCGGCGTGGCCATGGCCTGATGTAGCTTGTTCCACTCGATCTGCAGGGCCGTGAGCATGGGGACCAGATCGTCAATGTCCGACACGCTGGCGATGAACACGGCCATGGTCTCCTGCCCATCGAAGAAACAGCGCCGGTGGCGAGCGGCCGCCTGCACCAGTTGCCACTGCTCCACGTGAGGGTAGCCGCGCCGGTCGAAAACCTCGTCCGACTGTCCCAAAAGCACCAGGCGCGTCTGGAAGATCTCCGGGGGCAGGCGCATGACGGCATACGCGAAGGCAGAGATGTCCGGCTTGAGCTCCTCAGCGCCCAAATGCAGGCTGGATTTCATAGCGGAGTGCGTCTCTACCAGCGAGCGCACCTGGATCTCACCCGTGCTGCGCAGCAGCGAGTAGTAGGTGCGCAGGTAAAGCTCAATCTCCTCGTTTCCGGCCACCGGGATGCCACGGTCCATAGCTCCCCCAAAATCGGCAAATCAACAAATCGGCAAATCAGCAAATTTGGTGCTTTGCCGTTTTGCGATTTGCTGATTTGCGATTTGCTGATTTATCCCACCACATCCTCCCCGCCGTCTACGGTGATCATGGTGCCGGTGATCCAGGCGGTGCGTGGGTCGCACAGGGCGGCGATGGCGCCGGCCACGTCCTGGGTGGTGGTCAGGCGTCCCTGGGGATGGCGCTGCAGGCCGACCTTGATGAACGTCTCGTGGCCGGGGATCTTGCGCAGGGCGGGGGTGTCGGTGACGCCGGCCTGAATGCCGTTAACGCACACGCCGTAGGGCGCCAGCTCCAGGGCGAGCTGGCGGATGTGCGACTCCAGAGCCGCCTTGGCTGCCGACACGGGGCCATAGTTGGGCACGACGCGGTGCGACCCGGCGCTGGTCATGCCAAAGACCCGGCTGTCCGGGGCGAACATCTTGCGGACAAACAGATCTTGCACCCAGTAGACCAGGCTGTTGGCCATCACGTCCACGGTCATGTCCAACTGCGCCTTGTCCACGGCGTCCTCCGGCTTTTCGGCAACTAGGGGCTTGAGGGTGCCGAAGGCCAGGGAGTGTAGCAGCACCCCCACCTTTCCGGGCGGTGCGCTGGCGGCCATGCTCGCCTGCAGCTTGTCCAGAGCGGCGGCGCGCTTCAGCGGGTCGGCGGCGTTCATGTTGATGAAGAGGGCCTGGCGCCCCAGCCCCTCGATCTGGGCGGCGATGGCCTTCGCCTGGGGCAGGGTGGTTTTCAGATCCAGGTGCACGCCGCAGATGTGGTAGCCCGAGCGGGCCAGCTCCAGCGCCGTGGCGGCGCCGAAGCCGCTGGAGGCTCCCAGGATGATGGCCCAGGTGTTGGCAGGCGCGGTGTGTAGGGTAGACATGTCCTTCTCTCCTTGATCTGGTTTTTGCCACCCTCCCGCTCCGATGATACCGTCGCGTGCCGAGCTCGTAGAAGTAGGGCGAGGCATTTCTCAGAATATCCGGCACGAGTCCTTAATGCCTGCGTAGCGAGGATACACTGGAGTTGAACGACCTAGAAGGAATGCCTCGCCCCTACTCTGGGCTCTGGGCGGGAGGGTTTTCTATGGCCATTTTAGCACAAGGCGCGGCTTCTGGCAAGCGGTTTCCATCCTTGCGAAGGTTCCGAACCTTCGCAAGGATTTCCTCCCTCATTCCTTATCCCTCGTCACTCTATCGGGGCGAAGCGCAGGCGGCTGCCGGGCAGGCACTGGGCCAGCAGCGGGATGTCGGCGCTGAGCACGGTGGCGATGACGGGGTAGCCGCCGCTGGTCTGGTGATCGGCCATGAGGACGATGGGCTGCCCGTCGGCGGGAACCTGCACCGCGCCGGTGACCACGCCAGCGGAGATGATTTCCGCCGCCCCGCGGTGGGCCAGGTGCGGGCCCTGCAGGCGATAACCCATACGGTCGGCGGTGGCGCTGACGACGTACTCGCTGCTGAAGAAGGTGGCCAGCGCCTCGGCGGTGAAGTAGTCGTCCTGGGGGCCGGGGATGGCGCGCACGGTGGGCGCTTCGGCATACGCCGGTCGAGCCTCCGGGGGCAGCTCCTGGCCAGCCAGGGCCAGCAGGTCGGCCGGGGCGCGGCCGAGGGGCAGGACGTCGCCCGCCCGCAGCGCCCGCCCCTGGTAGCCGCCGAAGCCGCCGCTGAGGTAGGTGGCGCGAGAACCCAGGACTGGCGGCACGGCGATGCCGCCGGCGACGGCCAGGTAGGCCCGCGCCCCCGTACGCTGACCGGCAAAGTCTAGCACCGACCCTCGACGCACGAAAACGGCCAGCCACATGGGCAGGGGCCGCCCGTTGACCATCGGCCCTAAATCGCCCCCGGTCACGGCCACCAGGCAGTTGTCACTGGCCTGTAGCCTGGGCCCGGCCACGGTGATCTCCAGGGCGGCCTCGCCTGGGGCGTTGCCCACCAGCCGGTTGGCCGCCTGCAGAGCAAAGGCGTCCATCGCTCCAGCCACGGGCACGCCGTAGCGCTGATAGCCGCGGCGCCCCAGATCCTGCACGGTGGTCAACAGCCCGCCATCGAGAACTGTCAGGCAGGGGCCACCCCCGCTCCCCTGCTCCTCTGCACCCCTGCCCCCTTGCTCCTCTGCTCCCTCGCCCTCAGCGGGCCAGGCGGGAATCGGCACGAAGCGCACCAGGTAGCCAGCCTGCAAGAGCGTGGGCGGCTCCTGCGCCGGGTCGAACAGCCTTAGCGGCGTCCGGCCGATGATGCGCCAGCCGCCGGGGGTGGCCAGGGGGTAGATGCCCGTTTGCTGGCCGGCGATGCCCACCGAGCCGGCGGGCACGCGGGTGCGCGGCGTGGGCAGGCGGGGCGTGGCCAGGGCCTCCGGCAGCCCGCCCAGGTAGGCGAAGCCCGGCGAGAAGCCCAGCATGTACACCCGGTACGTGGCGCTGGAATGCAGGCGCATCACCTGCTCCACGGAGAGGCCACTGTGCTGCGCCACGAACTCGATGTCCGGGCCAAACTCCCCGCCGTAGACCACCGGGATTTCTTTTAAGGCCGGCTCCGGCAGGGGGATCGTCTCGCTGCGGGCAGCTACGGCGGCCACCTGCTCCTGAACGTCGGCAAAGGAGAGTTGCTGTGGATCGTAGTAGACCAAAAGGGAGCGATAGGCGGGGATGGCCTCGCCCAGGCCAGGGAGGGGCGCCTGCGCCAGGGCGTGGGCCAGCGCCTGCACCTGGCGATTGACCGGCTCGCTGATCTCGTTGGCAAACTCCACCAGCAGAGCCGCATCGCCAGCGGGAAGGAAGCGGGGGGAGTTAGGCATGGGTTAGAGAATGGAGATTGGAGAATGGAGATTAGAGATTGGCGATTGCCGATTGGCGATTGCGGATTGCGAATTTGGAATATGGGATTGGCGATTGGCGCATGTCACCGCCAAATCTCCAATCTCTAATCTCCTCATTTTACCAGCGCCTGCACCTCTATACCCGCGGCGGCCAGGGCCTGGCGCACGGCCTGGGCGTTGGCCAGGGCAGCCGGGTTGTCGCCGTGCAGGCAGAGCGTGTCGGCGTGAATGGCCACATGGGTGCCGTCGTGGGCGAGGACGAGGCCGTCGCGGGCGATGCGCACGGCTTGGGCGGCAGCGCGGGCGGGGTCGGTGATCAGGGAGCCGGCGATGCGGCGCGACTGCAGCGTGCCGTCGGGATTGTAGACGCGGTCGGCGAAGGCTTCGGCAGCGAAGCGCAGGCCGGCGGCCTGGGCCGCCTCGGCCATGGCTGCTGAGTTGGCCAGCCCAACCAGGATGAGGTCGCGGCTGAAGCTGGCCGCGCCGCGGGCAATGGCGGCGGCGATGGCCGGGTCGCCCGCAGCCAGGTTGTACAGCGCCCCGTGCGGCTTAACGTGTACCAGGGGCACGCCGGCGGCGCGGGCGAAGGCGGCCAGCGCCCCCACCTGGTAAAGCACGCAGTTCTCGATCTCCTCCGGCGACAACTGCATGGCCCGGCGGCCGAAGCCCGCCAGATCGGGGAAGCCGGGGTGGGCGCCCACGGCCACGCCGTGCTGGGCGGCCAGGCGCACGGTGCGCGCCATCACCTGCGGGTCACCAGCGTGGTAGCCACAGGCAATGTTGGCCGAGGTGAGCAGCGGCAGCAGCGCCTCGTCGTTGCCAATGGTGTAGGCGCCGAAGCTCTCCCCCAGGTCACAGTTCAGGTCAATCTTCATGCTGTTAGCGGTTTTAACCACAGAGGCACTTATACGTAATGCGGGCGGTCGCCGCCCGAGACACTTAACAGTTGAATAACTCAGTGCTGTGTTGCTAGCACCTTGTCTATGCCACAGAAGTAGTCGTCACGTACCTTGGGGTC
>Ga0233423_10001615_pt1 | contig 11191 bp, 7 predicted proteins | sample Watercolumn_Mata_FD_180713 | JGI IMG/M metagenome (GOLD analysis project Ga0233423, IMG submission 180713) | Freshwater microbial communities from Lake Matano, South Sulawesi, Indonesia - Watercolumn_Matano_2014_112_MG | ecosystem: Environmental > Aquatic > Freshwater > Lake | place: Indonesia... | reverse complement strand
TAAAACGGTCCTGACCGGCGGCAAAGGCGGAGATGGACTTTAACAGGTCCTGCCCCACTTCGCTGAAGAAACCGCCGATGACCATGTTAAGTTTGGCCAGCTTGGCCCGCCGCGCGTGGGCGCTCAAGAGCTGGTTGATAATGATGGTGACCAGGAGCACGTTGATGGGCAGGAAGCCCAACTGGGCAAAGAACAGCCGGAGCATGTAATTGACGTCCCGGAAGAGCAGGTAATGGATCCCGTAGAACATCGCCGACACCCATACCAGGGAGAGGCCCAGCCATACTTTCCAGCTTAAGAGTTTCATGGATCAATTCCTTAAGAATTGGGTGGCACAGGCTTTCCAGCCTGTGCGACAAAACACTTTCAGAGCAGAGGGAAAAGCCTGTGCCGCCAATATTACCTAAATCTATGGGATTGGGGAGGGGAGGCTAAGGTCCGGAGGCTGGAAAGCCTGCGCCACCGGCCCCGACCCTAAAACCTAATCCCTAATCCCTGGCCCCTGCTCCCTCACTCCACCCCGGCGCAGACGCCGCAGCGGGTGCAGATGTCCGGGCGGCAGGGGGGGGTCTCTTCGCCGGCCAGGGCCTTTTGGTATTCTTCCCAGAGGTATTCTTTATTGAGGCCGTGGTCGATGAAATCCCAGGGGAAGAGTTCGTGGTGGGGGCGTTCCCGGAGGGTGAAAAAATCCGGGTTCACCGGGCTTTCCTTAAAGGCCCGGCTCCAGCCTTGGATGTGCGCGGCCAGGAGCAGGTCCCCCACCCGCCGGTCGCCCCGGGACAGCAGGGCCTGGACGTAGGCCCACTTGGGGAGGTCGGTGTTCACCCGCACCTCTTTTAAGCCCTTAAGCCCCTGGCGCACCAGTTTCAGGCGTTTTTTGAGCTCCCCCACATCCAGAAAAGGCGACCATTGGAAAGGGGTGAAGGGCTTGGGCACGAACGAAGAGAGGCTGAGGGTGATCAGGCCCAGGCGCTTTTTGCCCCGGGACTCCTTGACCACCCGGTGCTCCAGGTGTTTCACCAGGCGGGGGATCTCCTCTACGTCCTCCGGGGTCTCGGTGGGCAGCCCCACCATGAAATAGAGGCGCATCTGGGGAATGCCCCCGGCGTTCAAGGCGATGGCGGCCTGGGCCAATTCTTCCTGGGTAAGGCCCTTATTTAAGACCCGGCGCAGCCGTTCGCTGCCCGCGTCCGGGGCCAGGGCCAGGGTGCGCACCCCGCCTTGGGCCAGGAGCCGGAAGAGTTCCTCGTCCACGGAATCGGCCCGGAGCGAACTGATGCCCAGCTCCCCGCCCGCGGTCAGGACCTTGCGGCACAAATCCTTGACCCCGGGATGGTCGGAGACCGCCGCGCCCACCAGGCCGACTTTCCGGGATTCCTTCAACCCCTCCAGAATTTGGGGAAACAAAGACTCCGCGGCCCGCTCCCGGGGCGGGCGGTAGATGAAACCCGCGGCGCAGAAACGGCAGCCCCGGGAGCAGCCCCGGCCCGTCTCCACCAGGAACATCTCCCCCCATTCGCTCTGGGGCGCCAGGAGGTGGCTGTGGGTGGGAAAGGGGGCCAGTTCCGGGAGATGGGGCGGCTTTATCCGGGCAGGAAATCCGGTCTCGGGCGTGAACGCGGCCAGGGCGCCGTCCGTGCCATAGTGGGGCTGATAACCGCGGGGCACATAGACTCCGGGGACCGTTTGCGCCAATTTCCGGAGTATAATTGTTCGATCCAGGTCTCCCCCGGCATCCGCCAGGAACTGGAAAAAGACGACCGCGCCGGCCTCTCCCTCCCCCAGGAAAAAGGCGTCCACAAAGGGAGCCAGGGGCTCGGGATTAAGGAAGGTGGCCACCCCGCCGGCCAGGACCAGGGGGGCGCCGGGGCCTCTATCCCGGCTCAATAAGGGAATCCCCGCGCCCTCCAGGATTTTCAGGACCTGGGGATAATCGCCCTCAAAGGAGATGGAAAACGCCACCGCCGCAAAATCGGTGAGGGGCCGCTGGGACTCCAGGCTCAAGAGCGGCGTCTGCGTGCGCCGGTATTCCTCCCATTCCTGGGGCGAAGGGAGAAAGGCCCGCTCGCAGACCAAACCGGGCTGGGCGTTCAGCAGGTGGTAAATCACCTGGAACCCCAGGTTGCCCATGGCCACCGGGTAGATATGGGGATAGACCAGGGCCACCGGCCAGCGTGCGCCCCATTCCCGGGGCTGCGCGCCTTTTTCCTGGGCAAGGAGCTTTTTGAGGTGTTCTTTGATCCTGGCGGACATGATGGGATTAAGCCTCACGCAAAGACGCAAAGGCGCAAAGCGAGACGCAAGAATATATATTTCTTGCCAAAAGGTTTTTCCAACCCTCCCCTCACCCTGGCCCTCTCCCCCCTGGGGGGAGAGGGAATAAGAGGAAGAAACCTTTGGCAACTACTATAGTTAACTTAAGGAATTACCTTAAAAAAAGCAAGGGGCGTGATAAATCACGCCCCCATCAATAACGAAAAACGAAAAACGAAAAACGGAAAACGGAAAACGGTCCTTTAATGATCCGCCCTTCTCAGGAAAGGCGGGGTGTCCAGTTCGTTTTCCTCGTATTGCAGATCCGGGTGGACGATGTATTTCTTGGCGGCCACCACTCCCAGGTTGGGGGAAGGCCGTTTATCGGAATTGCCTCCTTCTGCGGCCAGGCCCGGCATCTGTTCGGCTTTTCTGAGGATGGTGGGGATTTCCAGGTCCTCCATTTCGGCTTGGGTGGAAACCGGCGGGGACCAGATGACCCGTTCGGCTTCTTCGCGTTTGCCCAACCCGGTGGCGATGACCGTGACCCGGATATCTTCGGCCAGGCTCTCGTCGTAAACCAGGCCCCATTTGATGATGGCCTCTTCGTCGGCCTCTTCCTGGATGATGCCGCAGATTTCCTTGAGTTCATCCATGGAGATGTCCGGGGAGGAGGTGATGTTGATGAGGATCCCCCGGGCGCCCCGGATGGAGATGTCCTCCAACAGCGGGCTGGAGATGGCTTTCTTGGCGGCCTCGCAGGCCCGGTCGGCGCCGCCGGAGATGCCGGTGCCCATCAGGGCCATGCCCCGCTCCCGCATGATGGTGCGCACGTCGGCAAAGTCCAGGTTGACGAAGCCGGGCACCATGATCAGATCGGAGATGCCCCTGACGGCAAAGCCCAGCACTTCGTTGGCCATGGCGAAGACGTCTTTGATGCGGGAGTTTTTGGAACTCAGTTTGAAGAGCTGGTCGTTGGGAATGGTGATGATGGTGTCCACGACCTTGCGCAGCTCGTCGATGCCGGAATCGGCCAGGCGTCTTTTCATCTTGCCTTCGAACTCGAAGGGCTTGCTCACCACCGCCACGGTAAGGGCCCCCATCTCCCGGCTGATTTCGGCGATGACCGGCGAGCCGCCGGTGCCGGTGCCGCCGCCCATACCCGCGGCAATGAAGACCATGTCCGCACCCTGGAGCACCTGCTTGATCCTTTCGCCTTCCTCCACGGTGGCGTTGCGGCCCACTTCCGGATCGCCTCCGGCCCCCAACCCTCGGGTCGTGCCGGACCCGAGCTGGATCTTAACCGAGGCCAGGCTCCGTTCCAGCGCCTGGGCATCGGTATTGGCGGCCATGAAATCCACCCCCGCCATCTGGGAGGCGATCATGTCGTTGATGGCGTTGCCGCCGGCTCCGCCAACTCCTATCACCTTGATTTTTGCCGACAATTCCTTGGTGACCAACTGTATTTTCATACCCACCACCCCCTAGGCAGCATCTTTCCGGTTACCGGGCAAATTCCCCGAGGTCAAGGCCATGCGGGAAGGAAACGGCGCGCATTCAAGTGCGCAGTATATTAGCTTCACCGTTCCAGCCCGGTCAAAGGAGATGAAGCCGAATTTAGATTACCCCGGCTAGGACCCGGGGCGGCCCTGAAGCTCTCCGGAGCCGGGGCTTTCAGGGATTTTATGGACCGATGATAAAAATAATATTAGCGATTAGTTAAAAGAGGTTATCCTCCGGAGCCAGGCCTGGTGCGGCCTGCGCCCGGTCTGTGCCAATCTCCCGTTTTCTGGATTTTGCAGCGATTTTCATAGGGGGCCAGAAAAAAGGGATACAAAAAACGCTATCTGCCGAAATCTAATCTGTAATTCTTAATTTCCAATTATTCGACCTCCGGGAAGAAGCACTAATTAACCTGATTACCCGCATTGTTATTGACTGTTAAAGGTTATCATGCTCCCTGGAATCATACCACTTCGCGTAGCCAGTTTTTTAACCGGGCCCAAAAACCGGGTTTCGAGCTTCCCGGTTGGCGGGTGACGCGGCCCCGGCGGCGTTGGGCCTGCTGGGTGCGATGGGCGTAGAGTATCAAGCCCACTCCGGTGGCATAGGACGGGTCGTGAATCACGTCGATGAGCCCCCCCACGCCCATGGGATAACCCCGGCGGGTGGGCAGGTTGAAAATCTCTTCCGCCAGCTCCGGCAGCCCTTCCACCAGGGATGTGCCCCCGGTGAGGACCGCGCCGGAAATCAGGGGGTTGGCGAAGCCGGCCCGGTTGATCTCCTTGGCCACGTAATTAAGGATTTCGGCCACCCGCATATGCACGATTTCCGACAGGCGGCCCCGGGGCACGCTGCGGGCCTTCCGGCCTCCCAGGCCCGGGACTTCCACCGGCTCCTGGGGGTCGGGCAGGAGATTGAGGCAACAGCCGAAGCTTCTCTTCAGCTGTTCGGCGTTTTGCAGGGAGGAGGGCAGGCCGATGGCGATATCGTTGGTGAGGTTGTTGCCCCCCACCGGCAGCACGTAGTTGTGGCGCAGGGCGTTTTCCGAGAAGATGGCCAAATCCGTGGTGCCGCCGCCGAAATCCACCAGGGCCACCCCCAGTTCCTTTTCCTCCTCGGTGAGCACCGCTTCGCCGGAGGCGAGGCTTTGCAAGGCGATGCCGCTTACCTCCAGGGATGCCCGGTTGGCGCATTTGATGATGTTGTTCAGGGCGGTGACCGCACCGGTGACGATGTGCACCTTGCATTCCAGGCGGACGCCGTGGATGCCGATGGGGTCCTTGATGCCGTCCTGGCCGTCGATGATGAAATCCTGGACCAGGGTGTGGATCACTTCCCGGTCCGAGGGGATGGCGATGGTGCGGGCCGCGTCGATGACCCGCTCCACGTCGGCCTGGGTCACCTCCCGGTCCTTGATGGCGATGATGCCGTGGCTGTTGAACCCCTTGGTCTGGCCGCCTCCCACCCCGGCGTAAACCGACCGGATTTCGCAGCCCGCCATGGTTTCGGCTTCTTCAATGGCCTTGCGGATGGAACGGACGGTGTTTTCGATGTTGACCACCACCCCCTTGCGCATCCCGCCGGCAGTGGAGGCATTGCCCACGCCCACGATTTCCACCTGGCCGTCCCGCACTTCTCCCACCACCGCACAGATCTTGGTGGTGCCGATGTCTAAACCGACGATTAAGTCCTGTGGCACTAGGCTGCTCCTATTCGATTTCTTCAGTCCCCTTCAGGGTTAAGAGCAACTTTTGGGGATAATCCAAATTAATGCGTGCGGCCTTAGGCAGATAGCCTTTTTGGGTAAGGACGGGCCAGGCCTGGGCCAGCCGCTGCAATTTTTCCTGATACCGGTCCCGGCCCAGGTCCACCCCGGCCCCCAGGCCGTTGGCAAACAAGGTGATGCCCCGCTCCAGGTCCACGTGGATCTCGGACACGGACTCCAGGTTGAGGGGCGCCGGCGTCTTTTTCAGGAGATCCATTACTGTAATGATACGCTCCATTGTCTCCGGCAGGGCCCCCTCGGTGGAAGAGAAAAACTCCCGGGGCAACCCGGTGATGATGGGAAAATCGTGGGGGTCGCCGGGGGACAGGGGTTTAAAGAGTTGGCCCCGGTGATCCACATAATACAATTCCCCTGCCTGCACCAGGGCCACGGGCTCCCGTTCCTGGATGTGAAGGTGGAGACTCTGGGGCCACTTGCGCGTCAGAGTTGCCCGGGCGATCCAGGGGTGGGTTTCCAGGGCGTGTTCCACCGGGTGGGGCTTCAGGGCCAGGAGATTGGTGTCGGGCCCCAGTTTGGCCAGTTGCAGGATAAGTTCCGGTTGCAGCCTTTTTAAGCCGGTGATCTCAATATTTTTAGTATCTTTAATGCAAAAGGCGCCGCAGGTCAAGACCTGATAGTAGAGTAGCGCCAGGCCCAACCCCAGGCCGGCCAGCCCCAGGCAGCCGAGGGTGAAAAGCGCGGCCCAACGCCAGAACCGGGGCCGTTCGGTTTTGGGGCGGCGCCGGTAGTTCTTGCGGCTGGGGGAGAAACGCATCTCCTTTTTGACCGGGCGTTGCGGCTTGAGGTTGGAAGGACGCCGGGTCATTCTTGTTCTCCTGGCAGGCCCACCCCGGCGGACTGAGCTCCCAGCCTGGCCAGTAATTCTTCCCCGATTTTCCAGATGTCTCCGGCGCCCAGGGTGAGGACCAGATCTCCGGCGCGCAGGTGGTCCAGGATGGCGTCCGCAGCCTGTTCCGCCACAAAGTGCACCGCGGGATGCCCGGTATCCAGGATGCCTTCGTAAACGGCCCGGCCGGTGACCCCGTTCAGCCGACTCTCCCCTGCGCTATAAATCTCGGTGACAAAGACCATCTCCGCCTTATCGAAGACCGGAAAAAAATCCGGCAGCAGGGCCCGGGTGCGGCTGTAACGGTGGGGCTGGAAGGCCACCACCAGGCGGCGCGTCGGAAAGGCCTGGGCGAGCGCGTTGATGGTGGTGCCGATCTCCGTGGGATGATGGCCGTAATCGTCCATCACCAGGATGCCCCGGGCTTCGCCCTTGGGCTGGCAGCGCCGGTGAATCTGCCCCAAATCCCCCAGTCCCCGCCGCCACACCGGGAAATCCAGGCCCAGGGAATGGGCCACCGCACACGCGGCCATGGCGTTGAGGACGTAGTGCCGGCCGGCCAGAGGCAGATCGATCTGTCCCAACTCCCGGCCCCGGTACCAGAGGCGGAAGCTGCTGCCCAGTTCCCGGGTCTCGATCTCCGTGGCCTGGAAATCGGCCCCGGGATGGAGGCTGTAGGTGGTGACGGCCAGGGATGATTCCTTCAGGATGGGGGCCAGATGGGGGTCGTCCCGCCAGGCCACCACCCGGGCGTTCGGAGAAAGCGACGCCAGGTAGCGGGCGAAGGCTTCTTTGATATTTTCCAGGTCGCCGTAATAATCCAGGTGCTCACGGTCCAAATTGGTGATCACCGTGATCTCGGGCTTAAGATAAGCGAAGGAGCCGTCGCTTTCGTCCGCCTCGGTGACAAAATATTTACCTCCGCCCAGGACCGCGTTGGACCCCAGATGGTCCCAGACCGCGCCCACCAGCACCGAGGGGTCCAATCCGGCGGCCCGGAGGATGGCCGCGGTCATGGCGGTGGTGGAAGTCTTGCCGTGCGCGCCGGTGACGGCGATCTGGAAATGTCCCGCCATCAGCTCAGCCAGCATCTCGCCCCGGCGCAGCACCTTCAGGCCTTGTGAACGGGCCGCGGCCAGCTCCGGGTTGTCTTCCTTCACTGCAGTGGAATGGACCACAATCCCGGCGTCGCCCAGGTGCTCCGGGGCATGGCCCTGGTGCACCCGGACCCCCAGGGTCTCGAGGCGCGCGGTAATGGCATTGGCCGCCAGATCGGAGCCGCTCACGGCAAACCCCCGGCGCGCCAAAAGCTCGGCCAACCCGCTCATGCCGATGCCGCCAACGCCGATGAAGTGGTAGGTGGTCATATAATCAATTCCAAACACCCCTGAACAATCTCCTTCGCCGCGTCCGGCTTGGCCAGGGAGCGGGATGCCGTTTCCATGGGTTGCAATACCTCGGGATGCGATATGAGATGATTTATCTTACCAGCCAAAATCTCCCCGGTAAAATCTTTATTCAAAATTAATTCCCCGGCGCCCCTCTGGGCCAGGAAGCGGGCGTTGAACTCCTGATGATTGTTGGCCGCGAAGGGAAAGGGGACCAGGAGCGCGGCCCGGCCCACCGCGGTGAGCTCCGCCAGGGTGGAGGCCCCGGCCCGGCAGACCAGCAGATGGCTACGGGACATCCAGGCCGCGACCTCCGGGGTGAAAGCCGCCACGTCCGCGGCGAAACCGGCTTTTTGGTAGCCTGCGGCCACTTCCTCCCGGTCCTGGTCGCCGGTAATATGCAGAAAATGCAGTTGTTCCCTAATATCCGTCAGCAAAGGCAGGGCCGCCAGGGCCGCCATATTGATGCTGTGCGCGCCCTGGCTGCCGCCCATGAGGAGCATCGTAAAAGGCCGGGTAGGCCGGTCCGGCCGGGGCGCAAAAAACTCGGCCCGGATGGGGTTCCCGGTCCACACCGCCCGGTCCCGGGGGAAATAGCCGCCTGCGTCCGGGAAGGACAGGAAAACCCGCTGGGCGATTTTGGCCAGCCAGCGGTTGGCCACCCCGGGGATGGCATTCTGTTCGTGGATCGCCAGGGGGATGCCGGACAGATACGCGGCCGCGCCCACCGGTCCGGAGGCGTATCCGCCCATGCCCAGGACCAATTGAGGAGCCAAAGTCTTGAGCCTGGCCTTAGCCTCCCAAATGCTTCCCGGCAAACTCCCCAGGGTGCGGACCTTGCTCCAGAGGCCCTGCCCCTTCAAGGCCCGGCTGGCCACGGCCTCCCAGGGAAAGCCGTAGCGCTCCAGGATCTGGGGGGTCACCGACTTGGGGGTGGTGAGAAAAGTCACTGCCGCGCCCAGGTGATGGAACTCCTGGGCCGCGGCAATGCCCGGGAAGAGGTGCCCCCCGGTGCCGCCCCCGGCGATGACGATTTTTAAGTCCATGCCAGCCCTTTGCTGAGGAACAGCGGTGTGGTGGATAAGGGCCTTAGAGTGGTCAGTGGCCAGTAGTCAGTGGCCAGTATCGGTATTCGGAAAAATTTTCTCTCTAAACCCAAATCCAGAATCCATGGCCAATAAACTAAAAAACTCCCAACCCGCAACTAAAAACTAAAAACTAAAAACTAAAAACTGACAACTGATCACTGATTACTAACCCGCCTCCCCCACCTTCTCCGTCTTCACCTCCACCCGCTCCTCCACCTTCTCCACCGCCGGGACCGGGCGTTTGACCTGGCTGCTGATATTCAGCAGGATGCCCACGGCCAGGAGGTTGGCCAGGAGTGAGGAGCCGCCGTAGCTGAGAAAGGGGAGCGACAGGCCCTTGGTGGGGAAGATGCCGCTCACCACCCCCATGTTGATCACCGCGGGCAGGCCGATCAGCAGGGTGAGGCCCATGGCCAGGTAGGACCCGAAGCTGTCCGGGGCCCGGAAGCTGAGGAGAAAGCCCCGGTACACCAAAATGGCAAACAAGGCGATAACCAGTATCACCCCCAGAAAGCCCGTTTCTTCACTGAAAATGGAGAGGATGAAATCGGTGTGCGCGTCCGGGAGATAGAAGAGTTTGGCCCGGCTCTGGCCCGGCCCCACGCCCCACAAGCCCCCGGAGCCGATGGCCAAAAGTGACTGCTTCAGTTGGTAGCCCACGTCCTGGCCGTGCTTCCAGGGATCGAGATAGGAAAAGACCCGGCCCAGTTTCTTGGGGTCCCTCAACACCATGATAGTGGCCAAAAAGACGCCGCTGCCCAGGGCCAGGAGAATATGGGTCAGGCGGGTGCCGCCTACGAAGAGCATGACAAAGACGATGGAGGCGATGGTGATGGCGGTGCCGAAATCCGGCTCCAGGCCCACCAGCACGATGAAGACCCCGGCCACCAGCATATGGGGGACAAAGCCGATGGAAAAATGCTTCATCTTGTCCTGCTTCTTGGTCAGGGAATAGGCCAGGAACAGGGCCACCGCCAGTTTGGCGAACTCCGAGGGCTGCAGGGTGAGGGGACCCAGCTTGAGCCAGCGGGCCGCGCCCCGGACCTTGCCGCCGATGCCGGGGGCAAAGACCAGGACCAGGCTGATCAGGGAAATGAAGAGCAGGGGATAGACCCAACGCTGCAAACGATGGTAATTAACGGACCGGCCCAGGAAGAGGGCGCCGATTCCCAGGAGGGCGTACATCAATTGGCGCTTGACGAAGAAATAGGGGTCCTGATACTGGGACTGGGCCATCACCGTGGAGGCATTGAAGACGATGGTCAGGCCCAGACCCATAAGAGTCAGGGAGCTGACCAGGATGATGCGGTCGTAAGAAGGCGACCCGGTCTCAGGATTGGCCTGCATCCCGCAGTTCCTCCACCATTTTCCGGAAGGTTTCACCCCGGTGGGCGTAATCCCGAAACATATCAAAACTGGCGCATGCCGGGGACAGGAGCACCACTTCCCCGGGGCCGGCCAGCTCATAGGCCTGAGCCACCGCAGCCCGCATGTCGCCGGCCAGATACGCGGGCACCAGGCCGTTCCAGGTCTTGGCCAGCAACTCTTTGGTCTCCCCCATCAGGACCAGGGCCTTGACCCTTTTCTTGATCAAGGGGGAAAGGAGGCGGAAATCGCTGTCCTTATCCCGGCCCCCGGCGATGAGGACCACCGGCTGCTCGAAAAAAGTGAGCGAGCGGGCCACCGCGCCCACGTTGGTGCCCTTGGAGTCGTCATAAAAATCGACGCCCCGAACTTTAGCCACCCATTCGATGCGGTGCGGCAGACCCCGGAAGCGGGCCAGGACCTCCCGGCAGGCCGCGGGCGCGGCCCCCGCGTCCAGGGCCAGAAGGAGCGCGGCCATGGCGTTTTCCAGGTTATGGACGCCCTGGAGCAGGATTTTTTGCCCCGGGAAAAGTTCGTCCGCCTGACCCGGAAGGCGAACCCGCAGCGCCCCGTTTTCCAGCCAGGCTCCTTCCTTCAGGGTATGGCAGGAAGAGAAGTAGGATACCCGTCCTTCTCCCTCCCCCAAAGGCCGCACCGCGGGGTCGTCATAGTTCAAGACCTTTAAATCGCCGGGACCATACCTCTGAAAGAGGCGGGCCTTGGACGCGATATAACCCTGAAAATCCGGGTACCGGTCCAGGTGGTCCGGGGAGATGTTCAGCAGGGCCGCGGCCCGGGGATGGAAGCTGGGCGCGGTGTCCAACTGGAAGCTGCTCACCTCCAGGACCAGGAAGTCGGCGTCTTTCTGATCAGCCAGCAAAGACACCATCGGGGTGCCGATATTCCCCCCCACCAGGGGCTTAAGGCCCGAGGCCCGGAGGAGCTCCCCCACCAGGGTGGTGGTGGTAGTCTTGCCGTTGGT
>Ga0233423_10001614_pt1 | contig 11193 bp, 8 predicted proteins | sample Watercolumn_Mata_FD_180713 | JGI IMG/M metagenome (GOLD analysis project Ga0233423, IMG submission 180713) | Freshwater microbial communities from Lake Matano, South Sulawesi, Indonesia - Watercolumn_Matano_2014_112_MG | ecosystem: Environmental > Aquatic > Freshwater > Lake | place: Indonesia... | reverse complement strand
ACCCCTTCCCGTCACCTTTTACCAAGCAACTGACGGAGCCTACGTGGGGAAAGAGTTCGTCTTCATGGGGTCTGGGCTAGGCTACAATCTGGATTACTTAATTATAGCTTTAGAAAACGCTGAGGTCACCGTGACGAGGGACGACGGGGACATACAGGAGTTCCCGATTGCTGCCAACGCTTGGGAGGAGCCCATTTGGCAACCCTTCAGAATATACAAGGTTGTTTCTACGGGCAACATCATGATTCAGTCACCCAGACTCCCAGACGCGTGGGGCGAGGTCAGGACTTTGTCCGTGCCTTCGGTTGAGGGAGGATTCTTGGGTAGAACCTTCTATTCGTGGGCACAAACCAGCTGGGACCCGATTGAAAATTATGGGTTCAGGGTGTCAGCTGCCCAAGACGCACAGGTGACTGTCTGGAACCTCGAAACAAAACAACAGATTCTTTCCGCAACTGTTGAGGCAGGAAGCGGATTCGGGTTTAAACCTCAGGCTCCAGTGATTGTTGTACAAAGCGACCTGCCCGTAACGCTTGAGTACATACATAATGGCTCGCTTGAAAGTTTGGATGGACCGGGAATGTATGGTGCTTATGGCTCAGGCGTGGCGTACATCGGAGTCAGGTCTGATGAAGACACACCGTTCTACCTTCCCGTCGACTCGTACGTTGAAGCCTACATTTTCGCGTCGGAAGATACGAATATTACAGTAGATGGCAACGACTGGACCATTGGGGCAGACTCCTACTATTTGATTACTCAGCCCGGAACCCACGTCCTACGGGCAAACAGAAAATTGGTCATCGAAATATTAAACTGGCCCTTCGAGCCGGAGTTTCAGGGGCTACAATTCGAGGGGGTCCAGGTCCCCAGCGTCCAAACAGTCGACGTGGTTCCCAACGTGACGCTGGTTCCTCTGGGAGAGAGCTTCCCAATGATGTACGTGGTTCTTGGAGTCGCTGCTGCTGCAGTGAGTGTAATCGCTGCGTCGCTATTCATGAAAGGTCGTTCAATAAAGTAATTTCAATTACTCTATGCAGGTTTATCGAGGAAATCTTCAATTTTTAGATTCTCTAAAAAAAAACCGCTAATACTTTTTTCTCGTTCATTAATTACGAGTTGGCATATTATAATAGAATCTTTTCACGAAAATTTTTTATAGATATAACAATTATGAATTATTCAACATTTATACAAATGGAAGTAATAAAGCATGAAGTCCAAGTCAAATATTATTAAGGAATTTTCCGCAGTAATAATCGCTGTCCTCTTGATTTGTCCTTTTTTCATTTTTTCCTTTTCCATGAATATCTTTGAGGTGCATGCGCAGGTAGAATATGAGTATTATGGTTATGTTCCAGCAAGAATGTACCAGTACAATTTGACCATTGGAAGTGACCCTAATTCTGGGTGGAGGCTAGACACGAATTCGACGGGGACAGCTGGATTTACGACTGCTGGGTTGGTGGCGGTTGTAGGGATATCAGACAATACCCATGTGGAAGTTTACAACCTAGGCAACGGTTCATTGGTTTCCCAAACCACGATAAACAGCTTGCAGAAATACTACGCCGTCTTCAGAAACGGATCCTTCTTCAAAGTCGTAACAGACAAACTTGCGAACGTTTATCTCCTGAATTACGGGTCAATCCCAGCCTGGAATGCTACGTCTTTATCCTTGCCCGATTCGTACTACCAGGATGTCAACGGCGCCTACGTGGGTAAAGAATTCGTTCTGTTGGGGACAGGAAGCGACTACGACATTGACATCGCAGTTTTCGCCCTAGAGAACGCTCAAGTCACCGTGACGAGGAACGACAGTGTACAAACGGAATACACATTTGGCGTTAACGAGTTTACTTCAAGTAAAAATACCATAGGGACAGACCCCTTTAGGACGTATAGAGTCGAGTCCACGGGCTACATCATGATCCAATCGGGAAGACCGGTGGACATTTGGGGAGAAGCCCGTTCGTTCTTTGTGCCTTCAGCTGAGGGAGGATTCATGGGCACAACCTTCTATTCGTGGTCTCAACCTAACTGGGACGGCGGAGAAAGATACGGGTTCAGGGCGTCATCAACCCAAGACACGACGGTCACTGTTTTTAACCTCGAAACAACACAAGTGCTAATGACGTTAATTGCGCCAGCAAACAGCGGCGTCAGCTTTCAGGCTTCTGCGAATGCAATCGCTGTGCAGGCTGACAAGCCAATCACGCTCGAGTATCTCCACAATGGCTCAATCGTCAATTCGTTGGGGCATAACGGAACCTACGACGCGTATGGGTCAGGCGTCGCATTCATAGGCGTTAAACCTTACGAGGCCACCCCGTTTTATATGCCTGAAGATTCGAATGTTGAGGCCTACATTTTCGCCTCTGAAGACACGGACATCACGCTGGATGGCTTCGATTGGTTTATCCCAGCTGGCACATACTATTCGGTGTCTTCGCCTGGAACGCACATCCTCACGACGAATAAAAATGTAGTCATTGAGACGTTGAACTGGCCTGGCACACCACCCTACCAAGGACTCGTTTACAACGGAGCACAAATCCCCAGCGTACAAACGGTGGACGTGTCGGTAGACGTGACATTGACTCCGTTAGGAACAAGCTTTCCAATAATATACATTTTTGCAGGAGCCGCAGCTGCAAGCGTAGCAGCAATCATCGCATTCATATTCATCAGAGGCAGAGGAAAAAAATAGCGCATTCACGAATTTTCGAAAGATTGCCTGCTGTCATTAAGTCCAGTTATTTATAAGTATTTTTTCCGTAGTTTATCGCACAAAATTTATTTATTCTGAAACTAATGGTTAGCGAATGAAAATGCCTCGTCAAGGAAAAATTCCGAGCAAGACCACAGGAGTTTCTGATGAATATCCGTCCCAAATTGAGGTTGAATCATACTGGCGTGAAGCCCTTTCGGAGGTGCCAAAGAATATAGAACCAATCGAAAAAAGGGAGCGTGTAGCGAAACCGAACGAAGCCTACGATTACCACGCTGGGCTGGGAACGTGGGTCAAGTTCAAGGGGGTCGACGGGCAGCCCTTCTGGTGCCTGTGGCAGGAGTGCCCAGTAGCCGGCGTCCGCAAGACCCTAATCCACGTGCCCGGGTACGGGACTGAAACGTCGGCTCATCCGAGCTTGGTTCACGCCGGATACCACATTCTTCACATTAATCCTCGAGGATACAACGGACCAGACGGACCCGGAGCCTCAGATTGGAGAGAGCCGGACGGCACGCCGCAGGTCCTCTTCAGGAACCTCGAAAAGCCCAGGAAATATGGATATCGTTATTGGTTCCAGGACGCCGTCATTGCCTTCCGCTGGCTGCAGAAACAGCCGAGAGTGGACGGTAAATTCGGTTTCTTCGGCAGCAGCCAAGGCGGGGGAGCCTCACTAATCCTGGCTAGTATCCTCTCGGACGAAAACGTCGTCGGGGCAGTGGCTGCAGACGTCCCCTTCCTCACCAACTTCCGCATGGCGTACACGAAGGCGAACAAGGGAGCATACGGAATCCTCGCTCCTCATCTACCGAAGGGCGAGAAGGCCTTCCGACGAAGCTTCCGCACACTAGGGTACGTCGACACCGTTTTGCACGCTCCGCGCATGAAGTACCCGGTGCTGCTAACTGCGGGACAGCTTGACGACGCGTGCCCACCTGACACGATACGCTCGTTGTACGATGCGCTGCCCCACACGAGGGCAATCGTTGAACTCCACGGCCAAGGGCACGCCTACACGCCGAACTTCCTGCAGCTCGCCCAAGCATGGTTCGACATGTATTTATGACACCCGAAATCGGTTTGACGTATTCCAGTTATAATTCTTTGGAATCGAAAATCAGACGTTGCGCTGAGGATTCATTCCGAGGTGCCGGGGGCGGGATTCGAACCCGCGACCTCTGGACATTGGGCGCTTGCCCTGTTTGTTCTCCAGATTATGAGTCTGGCGCCCAAACCAAGCTAGGCTACCCCGGCCTGTTTTTGGATGTTATCTCTTGTTTGGCGAGGCTTCATTTAAACCTATTCTTAACTTGAAACATTGATTGCGCGGCAGGTTATTTTTGATTTAAATATGATTTTATTCCACATTATTCTCACAGGTTCAGTCACCAAAAAGAGGTGATGCGCTCATGGTTGAGTACGTTCAGGTTTCGACGACAACCGAGACCAAGGAGGACGCTGAAATGATGGCAAAAGCCTTGGTTGACAGGCGAATTGCGGGATGCGTGCACATCATTGGACCCATAACGAGTGTCTACCGCTGGAAGGGCAAAACAGAGAAGGCTGAAGAGTGGTTGTGCCAGATAAAGACAAAAAGGGAGCTCTACAACGAAGTTGAGGATGCGATTCTCGAAGTTCACAAGTACGAGACACCCGAAATCGTTTCAGCCCCCATCATCTCAGGCAGCAAAGAATACCTTCAGTGGCTCAACTGCGAACTTAAGGCTCGTGAAAAGTAGCCGTCAATCCGATTAACGGTTAACGACCTTCTTCCTGAGCACCTTAACCCCAGTTTCAGTGCCAACGTATGCTGTTTCTGCCATCCCGAGAAATAGCCCCGTCTCTATGACGCCACTTATGTTTTTTAGCTGATGGTCTAGCTTGGTCGGATTTTTTATGATGCCAAAGTCCACATTAAAAATGCTGTTACCATTATCCGTAACGAAGGGTCCCGAACCGTCCCTACTCATCTTCAGAACTGGTTTTCCGCCAAGCGCCCTAATCTTGGAAGCCACAAGCGGCAGCGCGAACGGCAAAACCTCAACGGGCAACGGCTGATTTCTGCCTAGGGCGTCGGTGAGCTTCGTTTCGTCGCCAACTATAATCAGGGCTTTAGACGACTGTGCCACAATCTTTTCCCTCGTTAGTGCGCCGCCCATGCCCTTGATCAGGTTCAGGTCAGCGTCGATTTGGTCGGCTCCGTCAATGTCTAGTTCGAGGCTCGGATGCTTGTCAAGGGTGGTGATCGGGACTCCGCATTCGACGGCTATTTTCTGAGTTTGGTTGGACGACGGGACAACCTGAACCCTCAGGTTTTCTTCCCTCATTCTTCGCCCCAATTCGTTGACGGCAAAAGCCACTGTTGAGCCTGCGCCGAGGCCGATCACGGAGCCGTCTTTGATGAGCTCAACTGCTCTTGCGGCAGCCCTTTTCTTGGCGGCTTCTCTCCAGGCCATTATTCCTCGACTTCCATTTGCCCGAGCTTCTTCAAGACCTTCTCAACCTCGGCCACGATCTCCTCAACCTCCTTCTCGGCCTCCCCGGTCTCAGACTCAGCGGGGGGTTTCGGCTTGTTCACCTTCTTCGCCTTCGGCTCATCCGTTTTGTCAGGTGTCTGCTTTTGTTCCTCCGCCTTTTCTTCAACAACGGGCTCTTCGCGCAGTTCCTCTTTCTTCGGTGACTGCTCATCCTGTGGCAATGGCTGCGGTTGTGGCTGAATCTTTACTGGTTCGGGAATCGCAACCTCTTTGAGGGCTGAGGTGGCTAGTCCGGACCGCAGCTTCAGGTCGTCGATTTTCTTGTTCATCTCGTTGAACCGTTCCGAGAACAGTTTCACGAGCTCCTCCTGCATCCTTTCGAGCTCGTTCAGGGCGACGATTGATTCGCCTCTCTCGATTTCCTGGTTGATTCTGGCAAGGTCCATTTTATATTTTAGTGCTAAACGGTCCCTCTCAGCCTCAGAAATCTTCCCCTCGGCGCTTGCCTCGTACAGCCGTCGGATGGCGTAGCTCAGAATCTCCCTTTCGAGGTCAAGCAGTCTGAGCTTATCCTTCGCCTCGCTCATGAGGTCGGCTGTGACCGTTTTTCTAGCGGTCTGAGGCAACGTGCCGGACGTCTGCTCCCGTCTGCGCAGCTTGACCTTCTCCTTTGGCGGTCCCTTCTCTTTCCCTTGTTCCATGACGATGAGTATGACGAGTCCGATGGCGACCGTGCCCAGAACAAGCATCAACCAAAGCAGCAGATCAGGATTCACGGCGTTCCCTCGAACATAGGATTGTAAAACACGCCTCCGACATATATTTTTTTATCGGTCACATGCGCACCAACGAGTTTTGTTCATGCCCCGAAAAGCTGTCAATGCCGATTACCAAAGGAGCTTGTGGCCATGTTTTCCGATGAGGGGGACAAACGCTACTCCCCCAAGGTCCTCCTCTGTAAACTGGTTGCCAGCCTTCTGTAGACGAATTAGGGTCTGGAAAAATCCGACTGCACCCACCGGAACGACCATGACGCCTCCTTGTTTCAGCTGATTCTTGAGAGGGGGAGGAACGTATGGCGCAGCTGCGGTCACGTAAATCCTGTCGAACGGAGCCTTTTCGCGGTACCCATCAGAGCCGTCCTTGCAGATTACTGTGACCCGATTGCTGTACCCGGCTTTTGTGATGTTTTGTTCTGCTGACTCAGCCAGTTTGGGCACGATTTCGACAGTGTAGACGTGACCCCACCCTTCTTTGGGCGCGTCGCTTGGCGCCACTACCTCGGCGACGGTTGAAGCGTGCCAGCCGCAGCCTGTTCCGACCTCCAGAACGCTGTGCCCGACTTCGAGCTCGAGGGCTTCATCCATTATCGAAACCATGTCTCGCCAGGCTGATCGCGAGGGTCAGCCGAGTGGCGCAGAAACCGTCTGCCCCGAGCCGATTGGAAGCGGAGAATCAACCGCCGCGTACGCCTTGTCGCCTTCAGGTAGGAACAGGTGTCTTGGCACCGTCTTCATCGCTCTGATGACACGCGGAGTTTTGAGTATGCCACTTCCTATGAGGTTCTGTATGAGGTTTTCCCACTGGTCGCTCAATCACATCCCTTTTTACGATTATTTTCTCTGACAATATGAGAAACGAGGGCATAAATATTGTTTCCACTCATGCTCCACAACACGTTTACTTTCTTTTCTGAAAAGAGACTGTTTCCGATTGTTACTTTACTGTTACGGACTTCGCGAGGTTCCTCGGCTTGTCCGGGTTCAGCCCCTTCTCAACAGCCATGTAGTAGGCGAGCTGCTGCAGGGGCACGATGAAGGCGATCGGTGTTAGAATTTCGGGGAGGCTTCCGGGTATCTCGAAGTACTCGTCTGACAGGCTCTTGATTTCCTCGTCTCCCTCCTCGGTCACCGAGATTATGTAGGCTCCTCGAGCCTTCATCTCCATGATGTTGCCTACTATCGTCTTGCGGGTCTCGTCCCTTGGGCACACGAAGACCACTGGAAACCCGGGCTCAACGAGGCTTATGGGTCCGTGCTTGCTTTCCCCCGCTGGGTAGGCTATTGACGGAATGTAGGCGATTTCCATGAGCTTGAGTCTGGCTTCCTGCGCCGTCGCTGAGCTTATCCCCCTTCCTAGGAAGAAGAAGAACGGCTTTTCCCTGAGCCTTTTTACGATTTCCAGCACCTTGGGCTCGTTCCTCCTGATTGTCGTCTCCACGATGTCGGGGATTTGGTTGACGCTTTTTTCGAGCTCCTCTATCTGCCTGTGCCCGATTTTGCCGCGGAGCTTCGCCACCCTTATCGCGAGCTGGGCAAGCACGGACATCTGGGACGTGAAAGTCTTCGTCGCTGCTACGCCTATCTCCGGACCCGACTGCTGGACAATGTAGACCCTTGAAATTCGCGTTAAAGTCGAACCAACGGCGTTCGTCAACCCGAGGATCGTCGCAGCCCTGTTCCGAGCGTAGTCCACGGCGGCCAACGTGTCAGCGGTCTCTCCAGACTGGCTTACGGCGAGGATTGTGCTGTTGATGTTGATCGCCATTCCCTCCTGCTCGATGAACTCGGACGAGATGACGGGGTGGGTGGCGAGGAAAGCGAGGTCCGAGAACATGTACGAGGCGGCGAGGCAAGCGTGGTATGAGGTGCCTGCTGCGACGAGGAACACCTCCCCAGCCCGATCCAGGAACGTCGCCATAAGGTCCAGGTAAAGACCCTGCAGCCTAAGAGTGTCCCTGAGGCATCTCGGCTGCTCGTAAATTTCCTTGATCATGAAGTGAGGGTAGCCCTGCTTCTGAGCCATCTCAGCCGTCCAGGTGACCTGCTCTGGCTCTCTTCTGACGGGCTTCCAGTCGGCGATGCTCCAAATTTCATATTTTTCGGCGGTCAACACGCACAGTTCGCCGTTCTCGAGTATCACCGTCTTGTTCGTTAAAGGAAGGAAGGCGGGAATGTCCGATGCGCAGTAGTTTGCCCCTTCGCCGACGCCGATGACGAGGGGGCTTTCGTTCCTCGCGACCACGATTTTTTCTGGCTCAAGGCTTGAAATGACCGCTATTGCGTAGGAGCCGTTTAGTCTTCTTAATGCTTCGCGGACCGCCTCGACGAGGGATGTTCCCTTCTTCATGTTCTCTTCGACGAGGTGCGGTATGACCTCGGTGTCCGTCTTTGACTTGAACAAGTGCCCCAGGCCTTCTAGCTCCTTCTTTATTTCGGTGTAGTTCTCGATGATGCCGTTGTGGACGACCGCAATCTTGCCTTCGCAGTCAGTGTGCGGATGCGCGTTGACTTGGTATGGAGCCCCGTGGGTCGCCCACCTCGTGTGCCCGATTCCTACGCTGCCCTCCATTTCGTCGAGGTCTACGGCTCTGTGGACGTCGTCGATTTTTCCCTGGTCCTTCTTCACACAGAGCACGCCGTCGTGGATTGTTGCCTCGCCGACTGAGTCGTATCCCCTGTACTCGAGCCTTCTCAGGGCGGCGTGAATCAGGGGGGCGGCTTTCCCATTCCTTAATGCGCAACCAAATATTCCGCACATGCTAAAGTCCCTTCCATTCCTCTCTTTTACTAAATAGAACTATGATACGCCTGAATAATATCTCTAAATTGTCGAAGTATTTATGTGTTAATGAACCATTAATCCTTTACCCGCCATCACACAGGAACATCGAATAAGCAAATAACGGACACTTCTTCAAGGACCACGTTTTGTACGCCACGCGCAAGAGATTTATACCGACCCACAAAACTAACAACGAAAGCGGCCGTAGTCTAGCTTGGTTAGGACGCCGGCCTCCCATCCGCCCGCGGGGGAAAGCCGACAGCCCGGGTTCAAATCTCGGCGGCCGCACCATCAACCATTCGCCTATGTTGTCAATTCAAGTCTGATTTGGGGCGCACTTTTTCTGTTGTTTTGGTGCGCAACTGTTGGTTCCGTCTGGTTTGTTTCTGTGGAGTCTGAGTCACATTTTTGTCGCGATGTTTGGAAAGCCTTTAAGCGTATTGTATGAGAAATAGTACGTTTGGATTCGTTTCCTGAAAGCCTTTGATTATTAGCTGAGCAGCGAGTGAAATGGATGGGGCGCACAAGCGAAGTCTCGGGAATTATCAAAAACGTTGACGTTTTGACGTCGCATGGCAATGTTGAGGGACGGAAGCTCCTGGTCGAAATCATGGACGCTGGGCTGAGGGCTGCAGACCCTTACCCGAAAACGCGGAAGCTTGTTCGGCTTGAGGATGGAAAGCTCCTCGTCGGCCCGGAAGATGAAAAGTCGGGAGGAAAGCCCGCCGTCTTCGACCTATCAAGGTTCAATAACATCTACGTTCTCGGAGGAGGCAAGGCGGTTCAGAGGATGGCTAAGGCGATAGAGGACGTCCTGGGCGACAGGATAACGGAGGGTCACATAAACGCCAAGGAAGGCGACGAAAAGCAGCTCGAAAGGGTTGAAATTAGCTTCGGGGGGCATCCGCTGCCTGATCAGAAATGCGCGGATGGAGCTAAAAGGATTCTGGAAATCGCCAAAAAAGTAGGAAGGGGCGACTTGGTCTTCTATTTGAGTTCTGGCGGTGCAACTTCCTTGACAGCGCTTCCTCCCCCAAGCATCAGCCTCGAAGACCTACGGACAACATACCTTCTTCTGTATTTCGACCGCGGGATACCGATTTGGGAACTCAACGTCGTCAGGCACCACCTCTCAGCCGCCGCGGGCTACCGGATAGGCAAGCTCATTTCAAAGGCTCTGAGAATAAACCTGACAACGATGGAGCTGTGGCCCGAGGAAACGATGGGGTACATGAACCTGCCCTACGAGCTCGCAAACTTCGAAGAAGCCGTCAGAATCCTCAGGAAGTACGACGTTTGGGACGAGCTCCCGCCGTCGGTCAGAAAGTTCTTCGAGGACGCCGACCCGAAATACGAGATTCCGAAGCCGAAGAAGCAAACCGGGGGAAAGTCCCTCTCGTTCAACGTGATAGACAGCGAATCCATGCTGCAGACTGCCGCGAAAAAGGCGAAAGAGAGAGGCTTGAACCCAGTCATTCTGGCTCAGCGGATAAGCGCAGAGGCGAGGGACGCGGCGAGAACCCTTGCAAGCGTTGCCCGAGAAGTGGAGATGCGCGGCAGACCCTTCAAGCCGCCGTGCGTGCTGATTTCCGGGGGAGAGCTCATAGTGACGATGGGTGATGCTGAGCTGAAGACGAATGGCGGGCGCAACCAGGAGTTTGCTTTGGCTTCAGCTACGAGGATAGAGGGAAGCAAGAGGATAACGGTGGCTTCGGTGGACTCCGACGGAACGGACGGTCCGACCGAGGTCGCGGGCGGCATGGCGGACGGCTACACGATGAGGAGGGCCAAGGAACTTGGCGTGGACGTCTTCAGAGCCCTCCGCGAGCACGACTCCTACGAAGCCCTGAGAAGGCTCGAGGACCACATCTTCACGGGCAGCACCGGCACAAACATCCAAGACCTTCGGCTAATCCACATAAGCGAATAAACTGAAAGTTTTTTCTATTGTTTCGGGTGGGTGGCGAAAAATTCCCAGATTAGGTCGGTGGCGGCAATCGGCGTGGTCGGCCAGTCGTGTTCCAAGCCTAATATTTTGTACAGGACAACCTCCGTGTTGTGTTCGCCGCCCGAGTAGACGCTTTTGACGACGTTCCCGTCGGCTAAGGTCTCGTTCAGCGGACCCGCATAGCACCCGTCGCACTCGACCCAGAAGGCCACCGACTCAGCGACTGAAAACCAGCCATCTCCCCCATATTGGACAGCTGTATCCTCAATACCGTGGAAAACGACGACGGAAACGGGCTCCGAGGGCTCGGGTATGCGTTCGAAGCCATAGGTCATGCTGCCGATTGAGCCCGCGACTGGAGCGATTGCAGCAATCTTGTCCGAGAGCTCCGCCCCTAGCAGGTACGACATCATCGCGCCATTCGAGAACCCTGTTACGTAAACCTTGTCCGGGTCAACCGCGTACCTCTCCTC
>Ga0233423_10001613_pt1 | contig 11197 bp, 7 predicted proteins | sample Watercolumn_Mata_FD_180713 | JGI IMG/M metagenome (GOLD analysis project Ga0233423, IMG submission 180713) | Freshwater microbial communities from Lake Matano, South Sulawesi, Indonesia - Watercolumn_Matano_2014_112_MG | ecosystem: Environmental > Aquatic > Freshwater > Lake | place: Indonesia... | reverse complement strand
ATTCGGGCAGGACTTGGTTATCGGTCGCCATGTCGGAAAGCAAGAGCGCGTGATTGACGACGACGACGTGCGCGCTCTCCGCTTTCTCGCGCGCGTGGTAAAAGAAGCATTGACCCTGCGCCCGCATTTCGCAGCGATCGGCGGAGCAGTGGTCGGGATCGCTGGCAAGGCGCGCCCACACCGCATTTTCGGGAGGCCCCATCAAGATCAATTCCGCGCTGTCGCCCGTCGTCGTCGAAGTGAGCCACGCCAGAACTTTGGCGAGGACGCGCGCCTCTTCGAGCGTCAGTTTCTCGCTGCGGCGGAGCGTATCCAGGCGATGGCGGCAAATGTAATTCGCCCTGCCTTTGAGGAGCGCGGCTTTGAATTCGATCGGCAGAACCTTGCGGAGATCGGGAATATCTTTGGTGAAGAGTTGATCTTGCAGGTTGATCGTATTCGTCGAAATGACGACGCGTTGGTTGTTCTGCGCCGCCCAGTAGATCGCGGGGATGAGGTACGCCAAGCTCTTGCCGGTGCCCGTCCCGGCTTCGACGAGCAGCGTTGCGCCGTCGTTGAACGCGTGCGCCACTGCGCGCAGCATTTCGATCTGCGGCGGGCGCAGTTCGTACCCGGCGAATTGCTGCGCGAACAAACCGGTGGGACCGAGGAGATGGGCGAGCGCGTCCACATCCAGCGGATCGTTGTGCGTCTTCGGTTTGAGCGGATGCTCGTCGCGGTCGCGCGAGAACAACAGCCCGAGCGTGGCATCGGTCGCCGCGTTCTTCGCGGCGAGTTGCGCGCCAATCGAGCCCGGCGCGAACGCATAGCGTGCGCGGTCGCGCAGAATATCCTGGAACGCGAATTTCAACGTCCAATTGGACTTGTCGCCCAGTTTCGCCAGGTCTTCGATGATCTTGGGATCGAGGCGCTGCGCGCGTCCCAACAGCGCGAGGTATAGCCGCTGCACGGCGCGCGCGTCGTCCGCCGCGCGGTGCCGCGTGGGAAACTCGATGCCGAGTTCGTCCATCAGTTTGCCGAGCGCGTAGCGCGAGGCGTACGGCATCAGGATGCACGCCAGTTCGAACGTATCGAGCGCGGGCGGCGGCGCGGTGTAGCCGGCGCGCTGGAGGAATCCGAGATCGAATTGGATGTTGTGACCGACGAGCGGATTCTCGCCGATAAAGCGCGTCAACGGCGGCAGAACCTGGTGCAGGGAAGGCGCGCGGTCAACTTCGCGCGACGCGATGCCGGTGAGTCGTTCGATTTTGTGCGGCAGCGGGCGACCTGGATTGACGAGCGACGACCATTCGCCGAGGACTTGATCGCCGCGGAATTTCACCGCGCCGATCTCGACGATGGCATCGCGGTCGGCGGACAAGCCGGTGGTTTCCAGGTCGAGCGCAACGTAGATGCGGGGCATGAATGCTTTCTAGATGTTGGAGGTTGGATGTTGGAGGATAGAGATTGGATGTTGGATGTCAGAAACTGGAAACCGGATCAAATTCCAGTGTTTAGTTTCCAACTTCCAACGTCTAATTTCCACCTCCAATCTGATTCTACCACGATTGCGCGGAAATGCAAAAGAACGGCGACGGCAAGTCGCGCCTGCACATAGCAAGACTGCCTGCGCGGTCAATGACCGAGCCGACGGAGGGCGCTTCGCCGTGATGTGGGGCGACTGAAATGCCCTGCCTTGACACCTACGCGCAATTGTGCTAGAATCCTGCCATCTTGAAACAGCAAAGACGATGACGGAGACGAGTACGCGTCGCCTCGCATTCAGCGAGTCGCTGGTGGGTGTAAAGCGATGGCGAGACACGCGGAAATCCACTCTCGAGTCGGGGATGATGAATCCTGCCGGGGCGCGCCGTTATCGCGCAATGAGATGGAACTGGATGTTGGAAGTTGGAAGTTGGACGAATGAGATTCGTCTCAGGATTGAATCTCAAATCTCCTCCTTCCAATCGCTAACCTCCAACTTCCAATAAAGGTGGCACCGCGACTCCTCTCGCCCTTTGGGTGAGAGGAGCTTTGCTTTTTGGTGGAAGGAGATCCAAAATGTTAGATCGCAAATTTATCCGGGAGCATCCCGATCTAGTCAGAGATGCCTTGCGCAAGCGTGGTATGACCGCCGCGCCTGCTCCAGAACTGGCTGCCGCAGGCGTGCTCCGCGAAAGACCTGCGGCGCAGGCAGTTCAAACTCCACTGATTGACACTTTTCTTGCGGTTGATGATGCGCGGCGAAATGTCCTCGCCGAACTAGAGACGCTGCGAAATAAGCGTAACGTTGCCAGCAAAGAAATTGGCCGGTTGAAGGATGAAGGAACGCGCGAAGCAATGAAAGCCGAGGTGCGCCTGGTCAATGAGCGGATTGCCGTACTGGAAAAAGAACTGGATCAGATCGAGAAACGCTTTAGCGAGACTGAAGCCGAGTTTCCAAACATTCCGGACGCGGATGTACCGGTCGGCGAGGACGACAGCGACAACGTCGTCGTCAAAACAGCGGGTGCGCCGCGCGCGTTCGACTTTGCGCCGGTGCCGCATTGGGATCTGGGTCCCGCGCTCGGTATCATTGATTTCGAGCGCGGCATCAAACTGGCTGGCTCGCGCTTTTACGTGCTGGGCGGCGCGGGCGCGCGGCTGCAGCGCGCGCTGATTCAATGGATGCTCGACACGCATCTCGCGCAGGGCTATCGCGAAATGTATCTGCCCTTCATAGTTAAAGAGCAAATCGTTTTCGGGGCGGGACAACTCCCCAAGTTTCGCGACAATCTGTACCACGATTTCGAGCGCGATGCGTGGATGGTGCCGACCGCCGAGATTCCGCTCACCGGCTTGCACGCGGGCGAAATTCTCGACGGGAAAAAACTGCCGCTGAATTACGTCGCGTATACGCCCTGCTTCCGTAAAGAAGCAGTGTCGGCGGGTAAGGACGTGCGCGGCATCAAGCGCGGCTTTCAGTTCGACAAAGTCGAGATGTACAAATTCACGCTGCCGGAGAACTCGGAAGCGGAGTTGGAGATATTGCGCGAGCACGCCGAGGAGGTTTGCCGCTTGCTCGACATTGCGTATCGCGTGAAAATCCTCTGTACCGGCGATCTCGGCTTTGCCGCGCGCAAGACGTACGATCTCGAATTGTGGGCGCCGGGGCAGAACGAGTGGCTCGAAGTGAGTTCGTGCTCGAACGTCGGGGATTTTCAGGCGCGCCGCTCGAACATTCGCTTTCGCCGCGACCCTTCGACTGGACTCAGGGCAGGCACCGGCGCGAAGACGGAATTTGTCCACACGCTCAACGGCTCGGGGCTGGCGCTGCCGCGCACGATGATCGCGATCATGGAGAATTATCAGCAGAAGGATGGCAGTATCGTCGTTCCCGAAGTACTGCGTCAATATGTGAAGATGGATGTCATCAAGTAACAAGGCAAAAGTGAAAAGGCAAAAGTGATCGCGAAGCCTCCCGTAGGGAAAGCTGAAACCTTGAACCTGAAACTGACGACGATGACCCAGGGCGGGGAGGCGATGGGGCGAGATGAGAGCGGACGGGTCGTTTTCGTGCCGTATGCGATTGCCGGAGAACAGGTCGTCGTCGAAATCGTCGAGGAGAAGAAGAATTACGCGCGCGCGCGCCTAGTCGAAATCGTCTCGCCGGTGCCCGCGCGTGTGACGCCGCGGTGTCAGCATTTCGGCGGTAGGGGCGGGGTGACCCTGCCCCTACTACGAGGCTGCGGCGGTTGCCAATGGCAGCACATTGCATACGAGGCGCAACTGAAATTCAAGACCGACCTTGTGCGCGAACAATTCGCGCGGATCGGCAAACTTCCGGATGCGCCCGTGCGCGACGCGATCGGCATGACCGAGCCGTGGCACTATCGCAACAATGTTCAGTTTCAACTCGACGCGGCAGGGGGATTGTGTTTCCGCGCGCTCGAATCACACGACCTGGTACCGATCCGCGAATGTCACATCATCCATCCTTTGCTGGATGAAATGTGTCGCGCGCTGGAGTTAGAGAGCACAGATTTCGTCGAGGTGATGCTTCGCGCGGGTACGCGCACCAGCGAAAAACTGCTGATTCTGGAGGGGCGCGACGACGCGCTGCCGGAAATCTCCGCGGATGAACCGGTCTCGATCGCGTACCGCACGCCGCGCGGCGAAATCCTTCCGCTCGTGGGCAAGGACGCGCTGCACGAGGAATTGCGCGGGCGCATGTTCCGCATCTCCCCTTCATCCTTTTTCCAGATCAACACGGCGATGGCAGAGACACTCGTCGAACTGGTCGAACGCTATCTCTCTCCGCGCCCTGCGGAGGTCCTGCTCGACGCCTTCGGCGGTGTGGGGACGTTCGGCTTGTCGCTCGCCGCGCGCGTCGCGCGGGTGATCGAAATTGAAGAGTCGCCGGACGCGGTTGCCGACGCAAAGGCAAATGCAGTCGAACTAACGAATGTCGGATTTCAGCGCGGCAAGGTCGAAGAAATCTTGCCGAAACTAAGATCATCCATTGATCTCGTCGTCGCCGATCCACCGCGCGCGGGGATAGTGCCTGCGGCGCGCGCGGCCATCATCGCCCGCCAGCCGCGCGCGATCGCGTACGTCTCGTGCGATCCTGCGACATTGGCACGCGACGCGCGGCAGTTGGTGGACGGGGGCTATCGCCTGGTCGAGGTGCAACCGGTAGACTTGTTTCCGCAGACCTATCACATCGAGAGCGTTGGTTGGTTCACGCGGGAATAACGGAGGATACGCCATGATTAGTTCGAACGATTTGACGGAAGCGTTCGCGCGCAACGCGAACGTCATCAAGATGCAGACGAAGGATTTGACGCACGCGGATAGTTTGCGCCAGCCGCCGTTTCAGGGCAATTGTTTGAACTGGGTGCTGGGGCACATTGCTGAAAATCGCGACCGCATTCTCGAACTGCTGGGGGAACCCCCGCAGATGGACCCGCGCGCCGCGCGCTACAAACGCGATTCCGCGCCGCTGATTGACGCGCGCGACGCAGTGCCCCTCGAAGAGTTGCTCGCGTGGATTGACCGCGCGCAGGAGCGCCTCGCCGCCGCCGTCGCGCGGACGGACGCTGCCGCGTGGGCGCGTGAGGTCACGGTCGGCAACAATCGCAAGACGACGGTCGGGCAGCGCGTCTTTTTCCTGTACTTTCACGAGACGTATCACGTGGGACAGACGGAATTATTCCGGCAAATGGCGGGCAAGACCGACAAGGTGATTTAGGATTTATCATTTCCGATTTAGGATTTAGCTGCCTCGCAAACGAGAAATCATAAATCCTAAATCGTAAATCATTTTTTCCCCGGAGGTTCTATGGCAACTGTTTCGCTTATCGAATACGAAAACGCATCGGGAGAAGTGCGCGCAGTCTTTGACGACATCAAGCACACGCGCGGCATCAAGGATGTGAACAATTTCTGGAAGGCGCTCGCGAATCAGCCGGCGACGCTCAAACGGACCTGGGAAAATTTGCGCGAGATAATGCAGCCCGGCGCGCTCGACGCGGTGACCAAAGAGATGATTTACCTCGCGGTTTCCGTCGCAAACAATTGCGACTACTGCATTCACTCGCACACCGCGTCTGCGCGCGCAAAGGGAATGACGGAAGCGCAGTACGCGGAACTGCTCGCGGTCATCGGCATGGCAAGCGAGACGAACGCGCTCGTGACGGCACTGAAAGTGCCGGTGGATGAACAGTTTTTGAAATGAGCCAAACGATTCAAAGATGCCAAGGATGCCAAACCGGCTTGATGTTGGAACGCGAATTTGACAACCCTGTTTTTTGAGAGATAATAGCGGCAATCCCCCGGTAGTAGCGTTGGCGAACCCGGTGCCAAGCCGCCGCGAGGCGGCTTGTGTGTTTTCGCGACCGAATCAAGCATCGCGTTAGCGGAAAATCCGCGTACGGAGGTGGGTGATGATCGAAATGACATTGCGAGTGCCGGACAGTTTGGCGCACCAATTGCGTCGGATGACCAAGTGGTTGCCGACCGTTCTCGAACTCTCTCTGGCTGGATTCAAGACGCCTGCAGTCCAGACAGTCACCGAATTGATCGAATTCTTGTCCACGGGCCCCGCGCCGGAACAGGTCGCCGAATACACCGTTTCGGAACGCGCCCAACAACGCTTGCGGCGTCTGCTCGCGCTCAATCAAGCCGGTCTGCTCTCCGCCGAAGAACAAGCCGAACTGGATGAAATTGAAACACTGGATCACTTGGTGATGCTGCTCAAAACTCAGGCACGCGAGCAGTTGTAGCCGCGTTACTCGCGCTTACCGACTGTTTTCATAGGGGAGCAACGGATTACTCAATCCAATCGGCACTAACAGGAATTCCTCACCGCGCTTAAAGATATTTTCGTTGGCGCCAAGGTGGAAGGCGAATCGGGTTACATCAACCTGATGAAGATCAAGGCGTGCTATTTCACCGTAGGCGTCTTTCCGCAATTGATAAAGGACATTGATGCCGCGTGCAAGCCGTTCGAGCCATCGTTCCGCGAAGAACTATTCGACAAATTGTACGATTTCTTCAAACGCTATTTCAGCGAAAGCGGCTCGATCTACTTTCGCCACACGCCTTTGCACAATAACGTCTACGAAAGAGTCTACACCGACGACCGCGACGTGATGCTGTTCTGGAAAACGCACATGCTCTACTACGTCAAGACCGACCGCCTGTTCAACAGTATGGACGTGGACGTAGAGGGCACGGCATTTTTCTTTGACGCATCCGCAATGGAGTTGAAGCGCGCGAACGAAAAGCGCGAGTTGACGTACGCGTTCAAGAATCACACGGGCGGCAAGATCGTTCTGACCGTGGCGTATTCCGAGCGCGGGCGCAAGACCAAGTTGGATGAGATTGTGCACGCGGTAGGAGCGCAAGGCAATGCGCCCAAATTGGACGAAGAGATGTTGCAACGCGCGATTCGCGTTTTTGAAAAGCAATCCGAAGTGGATTATTTCATCAACAAAAACGCGCGCGCGTTCTTGAAAGAGCAATTCGACCTGTGGCTGTATCAGTATGTGTTTGCAGGCGAAAGCGCGTGGACGGAAATCCGCCTGCGCCAACTCCAAGGCATCAAGGACATTGCCTACAAGATCATTGATTTCATCGCGCAGTTTGAAGACGAACTCGTGCGTGTGTGGAACAAGCCCAAGTTCGTGCTGAATTCCCACTACGTCATCACGCTCGACAAGATCACCGACCCGAAATTGCGGAAAAAGATTTTCGCGCACAAGGGGATGCAAGCGCAAAAGCAAGAGTGGAAAGACTTGGGAATAGTGGAGAATCTGCGAGAACTTTCAGGTCTACAAGACTCGACGGCTCAGGATAGATATCAATTCCTCCCGCTCGACACACGCCACTTTCCCGATTTGGAATTGGACATCCTGGGATTATTTGAGGACCTTGACGCCGCGTTGGATGGCTGGCTGATTCATTCCGAAAACTATCAGGCGTTGGTGACGCTGGCGCGCAAGTTTGAAGGACGCGTTAAGTGTGTTCATATTGATCCGCCATACAACACTGAGACGAGTGGTTACTTGTATGCCAACACGTACCAACATTCTAGTTGGCTGACAATGTTAGAAAACAGAATGAGCATTGCCCGAAGATTTATGGACAACGATGGAAGTTTCCTGTGCCACGTCGACGAAAATGAATATGACCATCTCTATTCTTTGTTTCGACAACAAGATTACGCTTATCTTGGGACTCTTGTTTGGGATAAACGCAATCCGATGATGGGAGGAAACGGGTTAGCAATTCAACACGAGTATATCATTTTCGCCTCTAAGCAAGTTAGAGAATTTAATGCCAAGAATGAAAACGTTGGCGAAATTCTAAAGAAGGCACGTTCAATCATAGATGAGTGTGGCGGTGTAAACGGCTCTGCAAGAAAACGTTTTAGAGACTGGGTTTCAACTGCTGAAGGACTAAGCGGAGGAGACCGCGCATACCAGAATCTTGAGAACGACAGCAGAGTTTATAGGCTTGTCGCAATGGGATGGCCAAATCCCAATCCTGCTCCAAAGCAATTCTTTGTTCCTCTGATTCATCCCGTAACGGGTAAGCCCTGTCCTGTTCCATCCCGGGGTTGGTCTAGAACTCCCGCGAAGATGAAAGAACTTTTGGACAAAAACGAAATTGTATTTGGTGAAGATGAAACCACACAACCGCAGCGAAAAATATTCCTTGAACCAGACGGAGAGAAACCGCTCTCCTCAATAATTTACAACGGGAAAAAGGGGAAACAGGAGCTAGAACGATTAGGATTTGCTTTTACGTATGCCCATCCAACTTCGCTGTATGAAGGAATCATAGATGGAACTCTTGATAGCGAAACCGATACCACTCTTGATTTCTTTGCTGGTAGTGGTACCACCGCACATACCATCATAAATCTCAATCGTGAACACGGCGGCAAGCGCAAGTACATTCTCGTTGAGATGGGCGAGCATTTCAACACTGTCATTCTGCCGCGCGTCAAAAAAGTCGTCTTCAGCGACAAGTGGAAGGATGGCAAAGCGCAGGAAGGCAAAGGCATTTCGCATTTCTGCAAATACTATGAATTGGAACAGTACGAAGATACGCTCCGCCGCGCTTCATATCAGGACGCGCCGTTGTTGCAAGGGGTTGACCCGTACACCAGTTACGTCTTTCTCCGCGACCTGAAACTGCTCGACGCGATTACGCTCGACAAAAAGCAAAATCGCGTGGACGCGCATCTCGAACAATTGTACGACGGCATTGACGTCGCGGAAACGCTCTCGTGTGTCACAGGCAAATGGATCAAGCGTATCACGCGCGAGATGGTGACGTTTGAAGACGGCACGACCGCGAGTTTGACGAATCCCGATTGGACACTGATCAAACCGCTGGTGTGGTGGTAGGTCAACGGATGGAGAACGGATAAACGGATAGAGGCGTCCATATCCGTTGGAATCCGTTGACTATCCGTTGGCAGACGATGAAGACAGCGAAACTCAATCCGCAAATTCCTTATCAGGACATTACGTATCGGATTATCGGCGCGGCGATGCGGGTGCACAATCGGTTGGGACCCGGCTTGCGCGAAAAGATGTATCAGCGCGCGTTGACTGCCGAGATGCGCGCGGATGGGCTGCAAGTGATCGAAGAGTATCGTGTGGATGTATATGATGGCGATGTGTGGATCGGTGTAACTTTTCCTGATCATTGGGTCGAGAATAAAGTTGTCGTGGAGGTCGAAGCGTTTCCGCATTTCTTGACCAAAGCCGAAGTTGCCCAAACGATTGGCTTTCTTGCGGCAACGGGATCGCCTGTGGGCTTGCTCATCAATTTTGGGCGACGGCGTTTGGATTATCAACGTATTTTGCCGCCCACCAACCTGCAAGATTGGAAAAAACACATTACGCGATTTCTGTCGCGCCCCCGCGATCAGGGCGCGCCGCAACGTGCGAGAGGACAGTCAACGGATGACGAAAACGGATAAGCGGATTCACGTGCTCGTATCCGTTTATCCGTTCAATATCCGTTGACTATTCGCTAACAAACTATGCGTAAACTCCAAACCCTGCTCAACGATTTCGCTTTTGAATCCTTGCCGCCCGCGTGGACGACGATAGATTTGGCGCGCTTTTCCCGGGCGAAAAAGCTGTGGGACTATCAGCAAACCGCACTGCAGAATGCGGTCAAGGCGTTGTACAAATTCTACGCCACTCAGACCTGCGAACTTTTGGAAACTTCGCAAGTCTTTGAACGCAAGCGCGCCTTTTTCCAATGGTATACCGCCAACCAAATCCTGCTTGACGATATATCGCTCGGCAAAAAGCGCGATAATGCCGCAATGCTCGCGCCGTACTATTCCATCACCGATTCTCAAATTTCGTACGAACATTTCGTCAATCGGATGGGATTCTGGATGGCAACGGGATCGGGCAAGACGCTCGTCATCGTCAAACTCATCGAGGTGCTGCGGACGCTGATGCAGCGCGGCGAAATTCCAGCGAACGATGTTCTGATACTCACACACCGCGAAGATCTGATCCAACAATTGCGTGACCACATCAACGAATACAACGCGGCGGGCGGCACGTTGTTCATTCGCCTGCGCGAATTGAAAGAGTACGCCGAAGTCAAACGCGAATTTCCATCCCTGCTCGGTCATCAAGAAATCACCGTCTTTTACTATCGCTCCGATAATTTGAGCGACGAGCAAAAAGAGCGCATCGTTGATTTTCGCAATTACGATACCAACGGGCGCTGGTACGTTCTGCTCGACGAAGCGCACAAGGGCGACAAGGACGATTCCAAACGCCAGCACATTTACAGCATCCTCAGCCGCAACGGATTCCTGTTCAACTTTTCCGCCACCTTCACCGACGACCGCGACAAACTGACGACTGCCGCCGAATTCAACCTGGCAAGCTTCATCGAAGCGGGGTACGGCAAGCACATTGCGATTCTCAAGCAAGAAAATCGCGCGTTCCGCCGCGATGAGGATTTCACCGACGAAGAAAAGCAGAAAATCGTTTTGCAGGCGTTGTTGATGCTCACCTACGTCAGCCAATCGCGCGAACGCTTGCTTGACGCGACGAACGCCAATCTCTACCACCGGCCGCTCCTGATTGCGCTTGTCAACTCGGTCAACACCGACGACGCCGACTTGAAATTATTCTTTGCACAACTTGAACGCATCGCTCGCGGCAAAGTGAGCGACGCCGCATTTCGCCGCGCCAAGCAAGATTTGTGGGCAGAACTCAACGCGCGCCCCGAATGGCTGTACGAAGAATTTCGTTTTGCACCTGATGCGGCCATCTTCAATGCGCTGACGATCAAAGATGTGCTCAAACAGGTTTTCAACGCCGACAGTCATGGCGAGATTGAAGTACTCGCGCGTCCATCAAGTGACAAGGAACTGGCGTTCAAACTAAAAAGCGCGTCTGCACCGTTCGCGCTCATCAAGATCGGCGACACGAGTAAATGGCAAAAAGAAATGCTCACGGGCTATACGTTCGTCGAGGGCTTTGAAGACGAAAGTTTCTTTGAACGCATCAACGCCGACGATACCGACATCACGCTGTTGATGGGATCGCGCAGTTTCTACGAAGGTTGGGACTCGAATCGCCCGAACGTCATCACGTTTATCAACATCGGCACGGGCACGGATGCGAGAAAATTCGTCCTGCAATCGGTCGGGCGCGGCGTGCGCATCGAGCCGCTTAAAAACAAA
>Ga0233423_10001609_pt1 | contig 11217 bp, 14 predicted proteins | sample Watercolumn_Mata_FD_180713 | JGI IMG/M metagenome (GOLD analysis project Ga0233423, IMG submission 180713) | Freshwater microbial communities from Lake Matano, South Sulawesi, Indonesia - Watercolumn_Matano_2014_112_MG | ecosystem: Environmental > Aquatic > Freshwater > Lake | place: Indonesia... | reverse complement strand
TCATTATTTAGTTTTAATGTCATTACTCTTGCTATTTCTCTTTTAATTCTTCTTCTTTTAGTTGGTTGTTTTAATAGTTCTATCTTTAGTTCTTTCAATTTCTCTTCCTTTTCTTTGTCATTCAATTCTGAAATTTTCTTTGCCATTATTCTTTCTTCCTCCTAACTTTTTTTTCCTTTTTTTCTTCTCTGAAAATATTATTTTTTTTCATCTGATCAAATATATCTTGATTTAATTCTATTTTATCATGTATTTTTACATCTGGAGACAAAATAGAAACTTTTATTCCTATTACTCCCATTGGTGTTTGAGCAACACTTTCTGCTCTGTCTACAACATTTGCAGCATCTCCTGTTTTCTTTAAATATCCGAATGCAAATCTCCAACTTTTTGCCCTATCACTTGGAAGTTTTCCAGACATTCTTATTTCACATCCCAAAGCTCCTGCTTTTTGAATTCTTACTAGCATTTTATAACCTATAGCTTTGAATCTCATTGAACCAAATCTTTCAAGCCCTAATGCAATTTCATCAGCGATTAGTTGAGCATCAAAATCCACTCTTTTTATTTCTTCAATATCTATATGTGGATTTTCCATTTTGAATTTTTTCTTCAAAGTTTCTGTCAAATTTGTGATTGTTTCACCGCTTCTTCCAATTATTAATCCGGGTCTATGTGTTGAAACAACTATTTTTTCTCCAACAGGAGTGTATTCTATCTTAACATTAGATATTTTTCCTTTTCCAAATGTCTTTTTTACAAATTCTTTTATTGCAAATTCTTCTTTTCTTATATTAACAAATTTTTTCTCTTCCATTTTATTTTTTCTTTTTATTTGAATTTAGTTTTTCTCTTGCTTCTAAATATATATTTGCTCTTTTTGCCCTTCTTCCTTCTCTTCTAAACGGAGAGGATGCTTTATCTGCTTTTGCAAGCCAGATAATTGGTATTCCTATTCCATTCACAGAGGAATTTGCCTTCAATTGTTTTAATAATACTATAAATTCTTTGCAAACTTTCTGAGGATATCTTCCTGCCATCATTCCTTTTCCTTTTTTGTGTGCAATTTCCATATTATTCATAGGAATAGCTCTTTTAAATTTTAGAACCTCTTCTGTAATTCTTATTGCCTCATCTATTTCTTTTCTTCTTATCATTTTGCAAAGTGCAGAAGAAAACTTTTCAGATATTGGCAAATTATTTCCTCTAACAATTGCGCTATCTTTTTTGATTATTTCTTTCTTTTTTTCTTCCTTCTTCTCAGTATGTTTTTCTTCTTTCTTTTCTTCAATTTTTTCTTCTTTTTCTTTTAATTCGTGTTTTTTATTTATATTTTCCATTTTTATTTAACCGATAATGATTTACTTCCTTTAGTTGCTCCAATACCTGCTGCTCCATGCTTGCTGAACTTTCTTGTAATTGCAAATTCTCCAAGTCTATGTCCAAACATTTCTTCTGTTATTTTTAATGGAAGATATTCTTTCCCATTGTGGATATTTATTGTCAAATTCAAAAGTCCAGGAACAATAACAATGTCTCTCTTATGAGTTCTTATTGCTTTTCCTCTGCTTTGTTTTTTCTGGCATCTTTTTACAAAATCTTCTACAACATTAAAATTTCTCATTAACATTCTTCTCTGTCTTGATTTCAAAAGTTTAGCAAATTCCCTTGTATCCATTTTTTGTAAATCCTCGATGGTTCTACCTCTAAACATCTTTTCCTTATTTCCGCCCATTACTAAATTCATTGCCATTTTTGTTTGATTGTTACTTACCTTTTAGTTCTTCCTGTTCTTCTTGGCCTTATATGTCCTACTTTCTGTCCAGGAACTGCATTTCTTTCTGCAATCTTGCTCTTGATTCTTTTTCCTCTACCCCCTCCAAACGGATGATCTATCGCATTCATCTTTACTGCAGATGTTCTAGGCCATAATCTTGATTTACTTTTCTTAATGTAATGTTGCTTTCCTGCTTTTAATATAGGTTTGTCTAATCTTCCAGAACCCGCAGTCTTTCCAATTGTTGCTCTGCATTCTGCTGAAATAATTTTCTCTTTTTTTGAAGGCAGCATTATTATAATTGATTCGCCTTTTCTGCCTGTAACAACTGCAGAATTTCCACCACTTCTAACTAGTTTTCCTCCGTCTTTTGGATTTATCTCAATATTAAATATAATTGTTCCATTTTCCATATTTCCTATTTTATCAATACTTCCATCTTCTTTTCCTCCAATAATAATTTTTTGTCCTTCAAACATTCCGCTAATTGCAAAATTATGAAATATCTTTCCGTCTTTGGATCTTAATTTGACAATTGGAGAAGTGTGTGACATTGGAGAGAATATTTTAACAACCTCGTATTCTTCACCATTATTCAAATTTTGAGGGTATTCGGGTTTTATATAAAATGTGCTATGTTTAACTCTATATGAAAGACTTCCGTGTCCTCTTGCCTGTTGGATTAATGTTTTACCCATAAATTACATAACTCCTAATTTAGTTGCAATGTCTATTGCTTGTCCTTCTTTTAATTTAATATATGCTAATTTTTTATTTTTTCTTGTATGTGTTCTTACTTTTCCTACTTTGACAGAAAAAAGAGATTCTATTTCATTTTTTACTTGTTCTTTTGTAACTTTTCTATCTACTTCAAATACAATTACATTTTCAGCTTCAATCATTCTTACTAATTTTTCTGTTGATTTTATTTTTTCCAATACCATTTTATTTCAATTCCTTTATTTCTTCCAATGCCTGTTCTGTGAATGCAACTTTTCTATCTACAATTCCAGCAGGAGCAAGATTTTTTATTTTTAGTTCTTTTGATTTTACAATTTCAATTCCTGATTGATTCATATTTTCTTTTGAAGATATTACTAAAAGTAATCCTGCTGTTTTTTTGTATTTTCTTCCTCTAGATTTTCCACTCCCAGCTCTTTTCTTTTTTTCTTGTAATATTTTATCAAAATTTTCACCATAAACTTTTTTTAACAATGTAATAAATTCTTTTGTTTTTAATGAAAGAACAGAGGAATCAAATACAACGATATTATTTAGTGAAGATAAAGCAGAATTTAAAGCAAAAATAACTTCTTTTTGATTAATTTTCTTATATTGGTTTTCTTCTACTTTTGGAGGATGAGCCCTTCTTCCACCTCTTGTTCCAGAAGCTGTTGCTCCAATCCAATTAAAGCTACTTCCATGTCTTGACATAATTTTTCTTGGAACTCTTGAAATTCCTTTTCCATAAGTTACTTTCCAAGCATGTCTTTTTCTTCTTAAAATACCAGAAGCAGAATACCAAGCACCAGCCATAAACATTGTTCCATGAGGTTGTTTTTCTTTTTGAGCTTCAAAAACTTTTAATATTATATCTTTTCTTTGAGGAAAAGAAAAATTTTCAGGCAAATTTAAAGAACTTTCTTTCCCATTTTTATCAAATAATTTTGCTTTTGTCATTTTTTATCTAGCTTCTATGAACTCTAGTTTTTGTTTAGTTGTTTTTTTAGTAGGTCTTAATGCATTTGTAATTAATAGTGGTCTTTTCTTAGTCCCTTGAACGCTTCCTTTCAAAAGAATAAAATCTCCTCTTAATATTCCATAATTATCAAAACCCCCCTTTTTTATTTCATTTAAATTCAATTCTTTAACATTAGAAATTTTTAGGATAAGATTATTATAAGCAACTCTTGTAAAAAACCCTGTTTGACCAGAAATAGGTGTTCTAAATGTAGTATGTGCAGGATGCCATGGTCCCAATGAACCCGGTCTTCTAACTCCTTTTTCAGATTTATGAGATTTTAAACCAATTCCAAATCTTTTTACTGGTCCTTGAAGTCCAAATCCTCTTGTAACTCCCCTAATATCTACAACTCCTTCTTTAAAAACTTCTGAAACAGAAATTTCTTTATTCATTTTTTCTTTGACAAAAGCGAGTTTTTCTTCTTTTGTACCATTTAAGGATATTTCAATTATTTCAGGAGATTTTTTTAATTCAATATCTGAAACTTTAGGATAAGCAACAATTCTTATGTCATCATATTCAAAATTTAAATTTTCTAATTTTGCTAAATTTTGAGGTTTCTTTACTTTTGCTTTCAAATCTTTTTCCCAATTTACAATTAAATCTTTTACAACTTGTCCATTTTTATAGAATCTTACAGAAAGTATTTTCATTTTTGGGCATTCTAAAATACTTGCAGGAACAATTATTTTCTTTCCTTTCATAACAGAATCAGGAGTATTATCTTTTGCATAAACAGAAACCATTCCAACTTTATATCCAATAAATCCATTTAGTACTCCTTGTTTTTTTTCTTGTTTATCTAAAGTTTTTTGCAAAGCATTCCAGTTTGCACTAGGCAAAATTTTTTCAGCCCTTTTTCTGGGCCAAAACTGCAAGCTTCCGTCTCTGATTTTTGATAATGGCATTTTTTATTCGTGTTTATTTTTATTAATGTTTAAACTAGGATAGTTTAAACTAAACCTTAATTTTTATAATCGGGCAAAATAGCAGTTTTGCTCTCTTATAACCAACTGCGCCAACTCGACGCTCTACCGTGAAATAGAAGACCTAAACATCTAAGTTTTAAGTCCATCTTTTTTTACTAGAAAAAGGGGGTTTTTAAAACTTCCTGAATTGAATTTTTATTCTAGAAGTACAAAAAATCAGAGATTTTTTAAATGTTATTACGCTTCAACTTTCATCTTTTGTTTGGAAAAATTAACTAAATTTCCCTTAACAAGCATCCAGTCAAGTTTTATAAGATTTGCAACAAAATCGTTTTGAATATTTAATCTATAATAATTAGATTTTCCTATTCTTCTTGTTTTATAAATAATCCCAGAATCTATCAATTTATTAAAAAACAATTTAAGAGAATTATAACTAACATTGCTTCCTCTTGCAATTTCAGTCATAGGAAAATCAAACATTTGATTATCTATTAAAAAATCCATGACTCTCAGATTGGGAGTATCTCCAAATTGTTTTAAAAATAAGGACTTATTTTCTTTTTGTTTCATATTTTTTAAATAAGTAGTAGTAGTATATAAATGTTTCTATTTTATTAATAAATATTTCATTTATAGAAATATTTAAAAATAGCACAATCTTTAAATTTTATGCCAAATAATTTAGAAAAAGCAGAAATTATGTTTAAACTTGCTAGAAAAGGGAACTGGAATAATTCTTATGATAGAACAGAGCATTTTAAAAGATTTCCAAATTTAGAAGAAAGTATTAAAGAACTATCCAAGATAGGATGGATTATTATTCATAAAAAACCAAAGTTTCTTGCAATTTCCCTGAACACTCAATTTAAAAAAGAGATAATAGAATTTATCGAAATGCAGATGCCCCACTTGAAAGGATATGTTCAATAATTACGCTTCAAACTTCGCTTCTTTCTTTTCCTTCTTTCCATCAACTTCTATTTCTCTAACAAGAACTCCTTTTCTTTTACTCTTTTCCCTAACCTCTTCTGGCCTCATTGTTTTGAAGTCTTTTGGATAAGTTATTTCCTGAATCTTTAATATGTGAGAAATTGAAACTTCTTTAAAATTTGGAATATCAAAGAAAAATTCTTTTATTAGTTCTTTATCTTGCGTTTTAAGTGTGCAAAAATCAACTTTAACCTCTTCTCCCTCTTCAACTGCTTTTGTGCTTGGTTTTGCACTTTTTGGAGCTTTTGGTTTTATTTTCAATTCAAAATCTCCTGTCTTGAAAGAAAGTGCAAAGAAAACTGCGGGATATTTTTTCATGAATTCAAGAACCTTTTGAGGATTTAATTTTGAATTAATTACTAGTTGTCTAATTCCCATAAAATTTTTAGTTCTTTCAATTGGAAATGGAGCGTCAGTCTTTAAATCAAAAGTAGATACAACAACACCCGTGATATCAATGTCTCCTTTTACTTTCTCGAGGCATTTTCTAACAAAATAATTAGCAAATTCATTTCCTGTTTTGATTATTGTCAATTCCCCTTGTTTTTTTGCCTGAGTCTGATATTTATTTTTATATTCTCCTCTTCCAAATTTCAAAAAATCTCTATGGACTTCTTCGTCGAATTTTCCTTCAAAAATATTTTTTATAATCATACTTTATGTAAATAGATTTTATTTATAAATCTTCCTTTCGTTATTCTCTTTTTTTTGATTAAAATTTCTCTGTTAATTCCTTCAAAATTATATGTTTGTTATTCGAAAATCATAAACAACCTTTATAAATCTCTTTTTCCATTAATATTTATGGAAATCGATGAAAAACAGACAAGAAAATTTTTTATTTTTGTGATTATTGGAATTCTTTTATTCCTTTCTTTTTTAGTTTTAAAGCCAATTTTGATTTCTTCTGTAATGGGTTTAATCATGGCATTTATATTCTTTCCAGTCTATAGTTGGATAAATAAGTTTGTTAAATTTAGAGGAATTTCTTCTTTAATAGTTTGTTTTTTATTTCTCTCCATCATCATCATCCCCCTTTGGTTGGTTCTTCCATTAGCAATAAGACAAGTATTTGATTTATTCAATACTCTTCAAAAATTAGATCTTGTTTCTATTCTAGGAAAGCTTGCTCCTTCTCTTGTCTCTTCTCCAGAAGTTTCAGCTACTATAACTACAAATTTCAATAATCTAATCAGTGGATTAACTTCAACAGTATTAAACGGATTTTCTCAATACCTTCTTAAATCTCCTGAAATTTTCTTAAACATTTTTATTTTTATCTTTGTTTTTTATTTTGGATTAAAAGATGGAGAAAGTTTCATCAATTACATAAAAGCAGTATCTCCATTTAGATCAGAATATGAAGACAAGATTTTAAAGCAATTTAAAGATGTAACTTATTCTGTTGTTTATGGCGATATAATCGCAGGAATTGTTCAAGGTTTGATAACTGGAATAGGATTGATTGCTGTAGGGATTCCAAATGCTCTCGTATTAACAATTTTAGCAATAATTCTTTCAATGCTTCCTGTTGTGGGGGCTTATTTTGTTTGGATTCCGGCAGTTATTTATCTTTTAGTTAGTGGAAGAACTTTTGAAGCAATAGGATTAACTTTATATGGTGCAATAGTAATTTCTTGGATAGATAATGTAGTAAGAAGTTTGATAGTCAGTAAAAAGACAAATATTAATTCTGGAATTGTTCTTATTAGCATGTTCGGAGGATTAATGGTTTTTGGATTTTTCGGAATATTTATAGGGCCGTTAATAATTGCTTATTTAATTCTATTATTGGATATTTATAAAGATAAAAAATTAAAAATTTCATAAAAGAGATGAAACTAAAAACTAAAAATTTTGATTGGTTAGCCGGTAGGCCAGTAGTAATCTTGACTGAAGAAACAGCAAAAAAATTAAATGTTCATTTAGATGAGAGGGTGTCTATTTCTTTTGAAGGAAAAAAAATATTTGCAGTAGTGGATTTATTTCAAAAAATAGTAAAAGAGGGAGAAGTAGGGCTTTCAAATGAAATCAACTCTTATCTAAAGATTAAAGAAAATTCCTTAGTAGAAGTTTCTTCTGCTCCTCTTCCCCAATCTTCAAAAATAATAAAAAAGAAACTGTATAATCAAATTCTCTCTCAAGAAGAAATAGAACTTTTAATTTCAGACATTGTAAATAATAAACTTACAGAAGCAGAGATTGCTTATTTTATTGCAGCAGAAAAAATTTGCGGGATGAGCATGCAAGAAATAATCTATCTAACAAAAGCAATGGTAGATAATGGAAAAAAATTAAATTTTGAGAACGGAATAATAGCAGACAAGCATTGTATTGGAGGAATAGCGGGAAATAGAACGACGCCTATCGTGGTTTCTATTTGCGCCGCAGCAGGATTAAAAATGCCAAAAACAAGCAGTAGAGCAATAACAAGCGCAGCAGGAACAGCAGATGTAATAGAAACAATTGCAAATGTTGAAATTTCTTCTGAAGAAATAAAAAAAATAGTAAATAAGGTTGGTGCTTGTCTTGTTTGGGGCGGCTCATTGGGTCTTGCTCCTTCAGACGATAAAATAATTCAAGTTGAGAGACTTTTAAATTTAGATGTAGAACCACAATTATTGGCTTCCATCATGTCTAAGAAAATTTCAGTAGGGACGACACATCTTTTAATTGATATTCCTTACGGGGATGGTGCAAAGATAAAAAAATCAGAAGCAAAAAAATTAGGAAAAAAATTTAAACTAATCGCAAAAAATTTTGGAATCAATTTGCGTGTTGTTTTAACAGAAGGGGAGCAACCAATTGGAAACGGGATTGGTCCTGTTTTGGAAATGCTTGACGTTCTTTCCATTTTAAAAAATAAAGAATACTGCCCCCAAGATCTAAGAGAAAAAGCATTGTTTTTAGCTTCAGAAATAATGGACTTATGTGGAATTAAAGATGCTCGGGGTAAAGCAGAAGAAATTCTTCTTTCTGGAATGGCATTTCAAAAATTTAAGGAAATAATTGAAGCACAAAATGGAAAAAAAGATTTTGAGGCAAGAATAAAAAATTTAAAACCTGCTCAATTTTCAAAAAATATTTATGCTCATAAATCTGGAAAGATTATTGAATTAAAAAATAAAAAGATAAATCAATTATGTAGAATTTTAGGAACTCCTGAATCTCAAAAAGCAGGAATTTATTTGAATAAACATTTGGGAGAGGTAAAAGAAAACGAGGTTATTTTCACAATGTATTCAGAAAGCGAACAAAAATTGCAAGAGGCTTATAATTTTATAAAATCAGATAATGTTTTTAAAATAAAATAAATAAAAATCAATATAAAAATGGGAAAAATAAAAAAATTTTTCGTTGATAAAGTAGAATTGCTTTCTTTATTATTTTTTATCCTTTCTATATTTTTAATTGATGTAAATTTGAATATGATTGGGGCTTATGGTTTGAAGACAGAAGTGAATTTTTTTAATGAAACCAAATTTGCCTCTTCTTCTTTAGTTTGGTTAGGTTTTTTATTAGCCTTTCTTTTTTTCTTTATTATTGCAATTCGTTCTATGTATAAAAGACAGAAGAAACTGACAAAATTTGATATTTTTTTCGGAACAATTGGAGTTTTAGGATTAATGATTACCCTTTCAGGAGGTTTGCTTTTATTTTATCAAGATGCTCTTCTATTAATTCCTTTTTTCTCATATACCCTAACAAGAGCAACCTATTATCATATTGGGCTTGTCTTAAATTTTATTTCTGTATTATATTTTGCTTTGACAAAGTAATATTTTCGAGATAAATTTAAAAGTGCTATTTATTAGGTATAATCGTGCCCAAATCGCATTTAGAAAATCAAGGATTTTCTAACCCATTCAAAATCCATAAAAGATTTTGAAGGTACATGGTATTGCACAAAAGAATTAAAAGTGCATTATGCGATGAAGAGATGTGCCCAAATCGCATAATGGTATTGCACTAGACTTGAAATCAAAAGAAACCTAACGGTTTCTTGTTGTTCAACTTCCCTTGAGTTTGTCTCATGGATGATACTCGAAATCCAGGCCCGCAAGGGCCTCCAGGTTCGATTCCTGGTTTGGGCGTCTGTACTTTTTGTCTAATTCTGTGGGCGTTTTCTATTATGTACCCGAAGTTTACCCCAGAGATGTCAAGAACTCTGAATCAAATTTTGGAGTTCTTGAACACCTCGAAAATTCTCTTATGAGAATTTTCTCAGTATAAATAAAACAGGCACTTTAATGAATAATCCCAAAATTATGCCAAAGGAAATTAAATAAAAAGATACTAAAAATAAAATGACAAAAGAACTTTTACGAATTCATACACATAGCTTTTATTTATTTCAGATGCTATATGATTTAATGGATTTTAATAATCGAAGAGAAAATAACTGGAAAAACTATTCCAAAAGACACCTTTTATGGTATCGTAAAAGAACTCTGTTTTATTTCGAGTCAACTTAAATAAATCCCAACTCGTAAAATCATGAAAATAGACCCACATCACCACAAAGAAAGATATTTCTCTTGGAAAGAGAAATGCAAAAATGGAATTCCTGAAATAAGCAAAGAAAGTTCAGATATAATCCTCCAGTATACTTTTGATATGGAAAGAGGAATTATCTTTGATTTTTCAGGATGAAGTTCTAACTTTAAATTATCCTGCAAAAATCTCTGAATCTCTTCTTTCCAAATTTCAAGCTGTTCTTTGTTTTCGTGAAGTATCATAAAGTCATCAACATATCTTAAATAATATTTTGCTTTCAGTTTATGTTTAACAAAATAATCGAGTTCATTTAAATAAATATTAGCAAAGAACTGAGATGTTAGATTTCCAAGAGGCATTCCAATACCCTCTTTTTCTTGCCCATTAACAAGAATTTTTCCAATTAATTCTAAAACTCTTTCATCTTTTATTTTTATGCTGATTATTTTCAGTAAAATTTCATGATTAACTTCTTGAAAATAATGCCTTACGTCTGCTTTCAGAACATATCCTTTTATTTGATTGCTATTAAACCAGCCATTAACTTTCCCATTTCTTGAAACTTTCCGTTTAAATTCTTCAAATCTTTTTAATGCAAACAAATTTCCCTTCCCTTTTTGATTTGTACAAGAATCATAAATAAAACCATTTTCAAAAATCGGTTCTAAAACTCTTACAAGAGCATGATGAATCACTCTATCTCTAAAATTTGCTTTAGAAATTTTTCGGGTTTTTGGGTCTCTCAAAATAAATATTCTTAAGAGTTCGGGTTTATAAGTTTCATTCTTAAGTTCTTCATGCAATTTTAACAAATTTCCAAGAGTATTTTGCTCAAATTCAATAACATAATCTTTCTTGGTCTTTCCTTTTCTTGCTTTTCTCCAAGCAAGAATGAGATTCTTTATACTAATAATTTGAGAAAAAAGATTATTGTAAGTTTTGACCATATTAAAAATCCTAGCCAAAAATATATCTGGGCTATTCGACCATTGTCGTTAGAGTAAGCCAAATTATCGTTATTGGAGTTAGCATTCAAGTTCCTGTTAAGGTAGAGCCTAGAAACGCCGGCAATGTATAGCCTGTTAATTAAAAGTAAATCACCAAAACTTCATATTTCCCTCAGCTCACTTTTGGTTCCTTCATCAGTACTTAATGTTGTTTTTGAATTTGATGACTTTCAAATTAATGAAAGTACTATTAACAGACATGTAGCCCAGCCATACATCTATGGCTAGGAATCCTAGTAAGAAAAATAGATTTAAATTTGTTTTTACTTA
>Ga0233423_10001608_pt1 | contig 11219 bp, 8 predicted proteins | sample Watercolumn_Mata_FD_180713 | JGI IMG/M metagenome (GOLD analysis project Ga0233423, IMG submission 180713) | Freshwater microbial communities from Lake Matano, South Sulawesi, Indonesia - Watercolumn_Matano_2014_112_MG | ecosystem: Environmental > Aquatic > Freshwater > Lake | place: Indonesia... | reverse complement strand
GACACTTAGGCTCAACAGTACAACTGCAACCGATGGCTGGAACGGAGCAAATCTCACGAACACGACAGGAAGCCCGGGCATGGCAGTGCTTAGGTATGTGGTGCCGACTTCATACGCAGCCGGATCATACTCTTATGAAATAAACGGAAATGCAACTGGCTTTGGGATTGTAAACGAATCGCTTACAGTCGGTTTGAATGGTGTAAATGTTTCCAGGACACTGGAACCGGTTACTGTTATAGTGTATGTCCGCGGTGCTGACGGAGATGTGCTGGCAGGCGGGGTCAATGTAAGCATATTGCACAGAAATCTTTCAGCAGCGGCAAATGCCTGGGGGCAGAACCTTGCTGAAGCGTCTGTTACAAACAGCTCAACACTGAGATATCTGCATGCGGATGTGAACTATACAGCAGCAGCCAATTCCTCAGCATACTTTGCAAGACTTTACAATTTCACAAGCAGCCGTTCAAACGAAAACTACGCTATAACACTTACAATGTCTGAGAGACGAGTTGTCGTCCACCTATACGACCTGCGCGGCACTGTTATAACAGAGAATATAACTGTTGGTATAAGAAACCAGACCGGTGTTGCAATAAACCTGCTTGGGCAAAGTCTTGCCAATACTACAACAACAGGCAACGTTACGTTTAGTAATGTAAGCGACAACAGCTTCTACAATATAACTGCGAATGGGACGTCCGGCACAGGCAATTATACAACAATTTCAAACAAAACTATCAACACATTCACAGACAACACTACCATTGTTTTATACCTGAAAAAGAATCAGATGGGATACTTCAATATAACCACAAGCCCTGCAGGAGCAGGCGCGGACCTTAGATACAATGGCAGCACTATAGACTCGGGCACAAGCGACAGCAACGGCAGGATTATATTGTGGGCGAACACAAGCATGTACAACAGCTCGCTCTATGTAGTTGTCTCGAAGTCCGGATACTCAGATTCTACCAGCGGGCCTTATAGCTTGGCAGAATTGGAGGTCAAAAACCTGAGTGTCAGCATGTCTGCAACAAGCACAGGGACCACTGGAACCAGTGGCAGTGGCAGTGGTGTGGCAGGCAGCGGCGCGTGCTCGGAAAACTGGACCTGTTCAGACTGGTTTGTATGCATAGGGAACGCACAAACAAGAGCCTGCAATGACCTTAACAAATGCAACACAACTGCAAGAAAGCCTGCCACAACAAGAAGTTGCGGGGCTGCTCTGACAGTTGAAGTAGCTGATAGAAAGATGAGCGCAGGCACATGTGAGTTGTTGCCTGTAAAAATAAGGAACACTGGTAGTGTATATCTTTACAACATAAAATTGTTTAGGGATTCAACAAGCAGCTGCTGTGCTGTGACCCAGAGGGATACAATAGGAAAGCTTTCGCCACAGGAAGAGGCTACAATAAGCCTGCAGGCATGCTCTCTTAAGGAAGCGGAGAAGGGGGTGTACAGCCACACAATAATGCTTATTTCAGATGTTGTTTCGCAGTCTGGCAGCTTTGAAATTGAAATTGAAAGGGATTATACAGAAGTATTGCTTTCAATAATCAATGACCTGGAATCTGAAATTGAAAGAAAGGGGCTGTCAGCCGGTGACAGCATCGCAAGGGCGAGGGGTTATGCAACGCAGAAGAGATTTTCAGAGGCAGAGGCTGAGATAGACATAATAAAACGGTATATTTCCGGCAAACCGTTCGGCTTAGAGTGGCTTTTTGTGTTGTTGATACCTGCTGCAATCGGCGGGGCCCTGCTGGTGTTTTACTTCAAGACCAACCTTTTCGTGGTAAAGATGAAAATGCCGCCCAGACCATACCCGTTGGTCTTTAGCAAGGGCCTGCTATTGTCAGAGCTTTCAAAAATAGAGCACAGGATAAGCAGGATAGATGTCAGAAGGCTTGAAGAAAGGGAGATGCAGCACTATAATAAGGTAAAGGACCTGCTCGAGAGTGTAAGATACCATGTATCGGCTAACAACTTTGTCCATGCGAAGAGGGTTCTGACAGAAATGGAGCAGTATCTTAAGTTTATAGAATATGGCATGTTCTCCGGGTTTGGGGGCGAAAAGTAGTAAAGCAATATGGTAGAATGCAGTCGGGAAAGAAACAATATCTTGTTTTATGCCGCATCAGATTCATTAAAAAACATCAAAATAGTGCAATTATATTAGAGTGGTTAAGCAAGAAATATAACCTGTTCTATACTTTCTGTTTCATTAGAAAATGTCAGAGGATATTTTGTTGATTTATTCAGGAGAAATCGTCTTCAGCTCTGATTTTATCTTTTCCATGTGGTTGTACAGGTCTTTTATGTAGGCCTCTATGTCTGCTGGCGGGCCTGCCTGCCCAGGCATATCCAGCATTTCTTCTGGTTCGCCTATGGCTGTCATTCTTGAATCTATGGCACCTACCATTGAATTTATGTGGTCAAGTGTGCGGTTTGAAAGGCCTATGGCCTTGTTCAGCTCTGACTGTATCTCTCTTAATGCGTCCATGGTGTCCCTAAGGCCGAGTATATAGGACTTAAGGTTGTTTATGTGCTGGAGTATGTCCCTGTACTTTGTGACTTTTATAAAAAGCGGGGGCGATGTTTTGGGCATTTCAGCCTTCTTTGCAACTGGTTTTTGCATCTTCTGGCCCATTTCCGGCATTTCCGGCAGAACAGGCTCTTCTATCCTTTCCGGCATTGGCGGGATTTTCATGCCAGGCAAGGGGAATATTGGAAGATCCTCGCTGGCTGGCACGGGCGGCTGGAACGGCTGTTTACGCTTTTTCAGTTTCATATGAATAGTTGGTTTTTGTACTTATAAATTCTACTCTTTGCCTTTTATCTTCTTCACCCTTATTCCCCTGCACTGCGGGCATAGCCTTGTAGCCGGCTGCATAAATATGGGCTTGCCAATCCAGCCGCAGGATTCGCACTTGAATTTTGTCATAAAACACCGTTCTGCTAAAAGATGCGCCGGGCGGGATTTCCGTTTTGTTATTGAATATTGGGTGATGAGTAAAACCTTAGAGAAGAGGGTCTCACTCTTCTCTTGGTGTCGGACCCGCATCGCCACCGAACTGCCTGTATGTTGGCAGGGTTACGCAATTAACTTGCACTGGTTTTATACTGGTGCAGAGATTTTGACGTCCTACCGTTAGACTACCGGCGCATTGATTTAATTGTTAATTATATAAGAATTAATAGTTTATTAAGAGGCAAAAATACATTCTTTTGCCCAATACATTTTTGTTTTCCTATTATTTATTCTTTCTTACCTTTCGTGGTGACACTGACATGTATGCTTTTTCAAATTGTTCTGGTGTCATACCAAGCCTCTTGGCTGCCTCCCTTTTTACAGGCTTGCCCCAAAAGTGCCTGAATGAATTGCCATAACCAAAATGGTTCCTTATGTATTCAGGTGTCACACTCCCGTTTACAAATTTTACCAGTATGTCTACTACGTCTTCGTCCACATGCCTTCCGCCTTGGCTGGCTCTTGTCCTGCCACGAAGATTATATCTCGGGTCTATCAGCCACTGATTAAGATAGTACCTACTAACTCTAAAACGCTCTCCACAGACAACGACACCGTCTGTTTCCATTTCCCAAAGCGTTTTGTCGCTGTCAAGGTATGCTGCAACAAGTGCTTTTTTGACTTCGGACGGATACATGTCTCTTTTCTCAGCTTTCATAGAATCAGCCCAACCCAAACTGCCTTGCAATTGCCGCCAGGCCGCCGCGCTTGAAGCCTTTCCCGCCTTTGGCCATCTTCATCACCTTTTTTATCTGTTTGTAGTTTTTGAGCAGCTCCCTGACATCAGCCTCTGACACACCTGAGCCGGATGCAATCCTTTTTATTCTCGATGCATCTATGATATCAGGATCTTTTTTCTCCTTGAGTGTGAATGAGCTTATTATGTGTTTCCACTTCTTCATTTTGCCGGCCTGCACATCCAGCAGGTCTTTCGGCATCTTCATCCCGGAAATCCCTGGTATCATCTCGACAACCTTGGATATGGGCCCCATTTTTTCCATCTGTTTTATCTGTTCAATGAATGTATCTATTGTGAAGTCCTCTTCCAGCAATTGCTTTGCTTTTTCCTCATCAAAGCCGGTTTCCTTTGCCTTTTCAAGAAGACTTTGTATATCCCCATATCCTATAAGCCTTGAAACGAACCGTTGAGGGTTATACAACTCGAAGTCGCCTGTTTTTTCCCCTGTTCCGATGAACTTGATTTTCGCGCCAGAGGCACGGGCTGCTGCCAGCGCGCCGCCTGCCTTGGCTGTTCCGTCTGTTTTTGTGACTATTATCCCTGTAATGCCCACCAGTTTGTTGAATTCTTCTGTTTGCTGGCGGACAATGTGCCCTATGTCAGCCGGTAACACCAGCAGTACTTCATCTGGTTTTATCTCTTTATTAAGGCGTTCCAGCTCGGCAGCCAGCTCTCTGTCTATTGCATTCCTGCCTGCTGAATCAAATATCAGAACATCCTCCTTTGATTTTTTGATTGCGCTGCCTGCAATATCTTCAGGGCTCTTTCCCTCATGATAAACAGGAATTTCTATTTGCTTTCCTATCTGTTTCAGCTGCTCCTGAGCAGCAGCCCTGTGCGTGTCACACGCAACTAAGCATGGTTTCAACCCTCTTGTTTTGAACCATTTTGCAAGTTTTCCTGCGGTGGTTGTTTTTCCAGAGCCAAAAAGCCCTATGACAAGTATTCTCTGTTTTTTCAGCCCGATTTCCGATGTTTCTGCGCCCAGAAGGTCTACGACCCCGTCATACAGCATTTTTACGAAGTATTCTTTCATTGTCATTGCCGGCGGCAGCTCTGCCCTCATGGCCCTCTCTTTTATTTTGTCCGACAGCTCTGCCACCAGTTCAACATCCACGTCTGACTGCAACAGGGTTCTCTGCAAATCCCTTATAATAGAATCGACTGTTTTTTCGTCCAACAGACTCAGGCCTGCGATTTTCCTGAATGTGTTTTTCAGGCCGTCCCCGAATTTCCCCAGCATAGAAGAGTTTTGAATATTGGTATATAAATGGTTGGGATGGTGTAAGGAGACTGTTCTAGCCACTGACATCTGTCATATCCCACTAAAGTATATCTGAGAACAGTCTGTTCTGGTATTTTGAGATGGGGTGCTATAAGCGCAGTGTTTCATTCCATAGATTTCTTTTTATTATCTATCATTCCCTCTTTTCATTTCCATATATGAAACCACACTTTATGCTGTTGGTTTAGGGGTGACATATGTGAGTGGATAGTATGATAGTGCAAGGAGGCCACTAATAGATACGAATATATGAGTAATGATGAAAAATACAAATTAGTATAAATTGGAAAACACAGAATATAATGCTTAGAAATACTCCAAAATTCAGAAATTAACATATTGCAGTTTATCTTTTCACGCTGAACTCTGCCTCTCCGTCAGACCTGATTTCATTGCATATCTTTTTTGCAGTTGCTTCCATCTTTTCCTCAAGCTCCTTTGCGTTCTTTCCGCTGCCAACCAGCTGGTAATGCGCAGCTGAAACATACCTGACCGTAAAACCATGCTCCACAGCTTTTTTAAGCGCATTTTTTATGGCATTGATGCCGTCGGGCTTGTAGGAAGTCAGGTTAAAATCTATAATCATTTCATGGGTTTTTTCAATCTTCATCCCAGCAGCTATTTTGGATATTTCCTTGACCCATTTCTCAGGAACGCCCCTCTGCCTGAGCAGCTCCGGATTTTTTGCTGCCATTTCCAGCGCTTTCAGCAGCGAGCCGAATTCATCCTGCAGCTTGTAGCCGACTTCCTCGTACATCTGGGCAACATTTTTGCCCAATCCTTTTGCTGCCATTTCCAGCGCTTTTTCAGCCTTGTTCTCCCTCTTGAATTCATTCTGCTTCCTTACTTTGTCGTCTTCCTTTACCTTTTTGAGAGAGAGGTAGATATGCCCGGCATCTATTCCTATAACCCTGCATACAACCACCTGGCCCTCTTTTAGAAATTCCCTTATGTCCCGCACCCATCTCCCAGCTACTTCGGAAACATGCATCATCCCCTGTTTTTCGTACTCGACAAGCTGTGCAAACACAGAATTAGGATTTATATCAGTAATCTTGCATATAACCAGCTCGTTCTCCCTTGGAAAGCCTTTTTTTCTCATATTACCTTTTGATTATTTCCACAACATCTGTCTTTATTTTTGCTTTTCCGCCTGACGGCTCTGCCAGCACAGCTCCGCACACAAGACATTTCACTGATGTGGATGCCTTTTCGAATATTGTCTGCTCGTTTTTGCAGCCGCTGCACCGGACTTTTACAAAATTTGATGTCATAATTCTCATCTCATTGTTCAATTTATGTCAGCTCAAACTTCTTTACCCTGAAACCCTGTTTTGTATGCATCTTCTTGCATACAGAGCATATAAGCCTCAAATCTACCTTTTTCGTTGGCTTGCCTTCGCCTTTTGGATTTGGCCTTGGGAATGAGCCGTAGCCTTTCATCTTCCTCAGGAATCTTAGCTGTGCTTTTGACCTTGGATGGGCTGAGCTGCGGGCCCTTTTCTTCTGCACCTTGACCGTATGGCTTGTATGCTTCCTGCAATACGGGCAGAGTGTCATTATTGTCTTCGGGAATTTCATAGATGCCTTCCTGGATTTCTTATTTTAAAGTCGCGGGTTAATATATTTTGCTGTCCTGTAAAATGACGGTATGCTGATTTCTATTATTCATACTTATATATATTAAAGGTAGATGGTGTTAAAGTCTGCGGGTTAAACAATATTGTATAGGGTAAGGGTATGGTCCCTCCAATTAAGTAAAGCATATATGACTCGTTTTGTGTCCAAAATACAGCAACAGAAAAGGGGGCAATCAGAAACGGCCTCATCTATGGATAGCATGGGTGTGAATGATGTCCCTGTCTGCTTGTAATCAGGTTGAAATCTGCTGAAACTATTAAATCAGCATGCCTCTGTGAACTGCGGCATAAATGCCGCAGTATGTTGGTCTGGCATGTCATGTGCAGCAGCACATGAGATGTAGCTGCACAACTCGTGTAGCAAGCTACACGATCTCACAAACATACACCTTATCTATTGGCTAAAGCCAATAGTATTGGCTCTATGCGACATGTTTGTGATAATAAGGGGTTAGTTGGTGGATGGAGTGTTGCTTTACCCTTGTATATTTTCATTCTCTGTGATACTTATAGGCGTATATATTGGTATGATTATTTGAAGTCCCAAGCATATTATTTCCCATATTAACGCTCTTAATGCCTTAATCATATTTAAATCTTTATAATACAACCCTAAAATATGATAACATACGAAACGCTGAGGAAAATATCAATGCAGGAGCGGGAATCCAACAAGCTTTCGCAGCTGCCGCCGAACTTCTTTTCCGATGTACAGGCATATTTTTCCAAAAAATCCCAGGTTAAGACAGAGGAGAGCTGGGAATTTGAATCAGCCAGGCAGTTTTTCCAGGAAATACTCGACAGGAGGGAGGCAAAAATACTGATGCACGCCTTGTACAATGTCCGCTCAGGGCTTGTGCCTGAGAACATGTCGGAGTCTGAAACCGAGTTTTTCAGCAAAATTGTAAAATGTATAAACGAATTTAAGGATGTGAAAAAGAGTATGACAAGGGAGAGGCAGATAGACACTGTGGCCATACTTGAGCCTCTGCCGGAATTTGTTGGGCTGGATATGAAGACATACGGCCCGTTCAGCAAGGGCGATGTGACAACGCTGCCGAAGGATGTGGCAGAACTGCTGGTCTCGAAGAAATCAGCAGAGAAAATTAAGGTGTAGTCATTCTACTTTTTCGCTGCCTTCTTTTTTCCCATCCTCAAAAACGGGTAATTCACCGGGTTTTTTATTGCAATCTCGTTCCCTTTCCTGGTGCATATCTCATCCGGCCTGCACACGCCCATGTCCTGGTAGTAGCCCTTTGCAAGGCAGTTTGGCGGCAGCATTGTTTTCCCCCTGTGGAAATGGTATCTCAGCTGGGCGCGTATATAGTTCTCTTTCAGATTTGGCTTGTTTTTTTTGTCCCATTCGGAAACAAGGCTTTCTATGCTGCCTCTTTCCTGCATGGTTGAAGAAAGGTAATTCAAAAGTATAAAAGCCGCCCTCTTCTTTCCGTCAGCCAGCCCGTTCAGTATGGCTTTTATACACGGCGGGGCCAGGTCCAGTGACACAGTTCCTGTTATCTTTCTTGCTGGTTTTTTCTGTTCTGGTTCCTCATTTTTTTTGTGTATTTTCCAGTCCATTGCTTCTGCTATAAGCAGCTCGGCTTCGTTTTCTTCTGTTTTTCCAAAGAATTTTTCATTCACAGATATTTTGTGTGGCTCTGCCTGTTCTTTTCTGAAGTCTTCTACATCTGATTTTTTTATGGGCAGGGACACAAGGAATGTGTTTCTGTTAAGAGAGTACGGCATCCTGAACAGGTGCCTTGGAGATATAAGTATCGGGTCTATGTCAACAAGTTTATATGGGTTCATGCCTTTGTCTGTCACCAGGTCACCAAGTTTTATATTGTTTTTTTCTGCCAGATCCTCGGGCTTACATCTTTTCAGTATCTCTTTGGAAAGCTCATCTTTCACTGCGTTTTTCAGATATTCTACAATCATCCTTGGCATTGCTGGATATAGCTTTTCAGATGGTTTGTAGTCTATCTCTTTCGGTATTGCAGTCCAGGGTATGCCTATATGGAACCCTTTCCCACCGGTAAATTTTATGGAATAGTTTCTAATGCCATGTTTCTCAATTGCACTTGAGAAGGCGACTGTTGCAATTTTTCCGAGTTCAAAGCTCTTGCAGTCTATGTCAAGTATGATGTCGAAGCCGGTTCTCATCTCGTTGTAATCCTCCTTAATAAAAAGCGGGTTTTTCCAATACTCCAGACTGCAGTGGAATTCTATGTTGCCGGCCCTTGCCAAGGCAACAACATCATGAGGATATACAAGCGTGTTTGGCCGCTGGCTGTAAGATCCGTTTCTGAAAACACCGGCAATCTCTTTATCCCTGGCTAATCTCAGCATTTCTCTCTGCACATCTTCCCTGGAATAGTACTCTATTACTTCCCGTGGGGTCATAAGAATTAATTAAAATCAGGGTTTAAGTTTGCACTCTGTATCTGGGACTGGCAATAATAATCGCGCAGTTGGAAATTCTGCAGTTATAAAAACAAAGACATTACCTATAGAATGATTATTATATAAAATTAGGAATGATATATCATGCTATGTGACTCACAGATATCTTAAGTTAACAGTCTATTGTGGGTTATGCAGATTTAAATATATTGCTAACAAATTTAGATAATTCAAATTGATGCAGTGGGTTTATGGCAAAAGAACTTTCGGAAACCATCCAGGAACTGATGAAAAAACCAGCCAATATAAGGAATATGGGGACAGTGGCACATATCGATCACGGAAAGACCACGTTCTCTGATTCACTTCTCGCCGGTGCCGGGATGATATCAATGGAGAAGGCCGGAACCCAGCTTGAGATGGATTTTGACAAACAGGAGCAGGAAAGGGGCATAACCATATTTGCTGCAAATGCTTCTATGGTACATGAGTTTGATGACCAGAAATATTTAATCAATCTCATTGACACGCCGGGACATGTGGATTTCGGTGGCGATGTGACCCGTGCTATGCGTGCGGTTGATGGTGTTGTATTGCTTGTGGATTGTGTTGAAATGGTAATGCCGCAGACAGAAACTGTTTTAAGACAGGCATTGAAAGACAGGGTGAAGCCTGTTTTGTTTATCAATAAGATTGACAGGCTGATAAAGGAGCTCAAACTAACGCCAGAAGAGATGCAGGAACGGCTAAAAAAGATAGTGACAAACGTAAACATACTGATCCAGAAATATGTGGAGCCACAGTATAAGGAAAAATGGATTGTTGATGTAGCAAACGGATCTGTTGCATTTGGTTCTGCATTAAAAAAATGGGCAATTTCAGTCCCTTACATGAAGAAGATTGGCATAAGCTTCAAAGACATAATAGACATGACCATGCAGGAAAAGTCAGAGGAACTTGCAAAAAAAGCCCCGTTGCACCGGATTGTGCTTGACATGGTTATAAGACATCTGCCTAACCCTATGGATGCGCAGAATTATAGGATACCAAAGATATGGCCCGGTGAGCCGGAAATAAAAATTGGTCAGGATATGAGGGGTTGCAATCCTAATGGAAAATTGGCTGCAGTTGTTACAAAAATGTATCCAGATCCTCATGCTGGTTTTGTGGCAACTGTAAGAATATTTTCAGGCAATGTCAAACAGGGGCAGGAGGTCTATCTTATCGGAAGGGGCCACTCTGAAAAGGTGCAACAGGTCTCTGTTTACAGGGGCAAGAACAGGATTCCAATGAATGAGGTTCTGGCTGGAAACATAGTGGGTATAGTTGGTTTAAAGGACGCATTTTCAGGTGAAACTATATGCGATCCGGATAATATAATACCTTCTTTCGAAGCGATATCACATCTGTTTGAGCCTGTTGTCACAAAGGCTATAGAACCCAAACACCCAAGGGATTTGGCAAAGCTCATAGATATTCTAAAAATAATTGCAAAAGAGGATCCCACACTCAAAGTTAAAATAAATGAAGATACAGGAGAATATCTCGTTTCAGGCCTGGGTGAACTGCATCTGGATGCAAAGGTTGAGAGAAAGATAAGGGAGCAGGGTATAGAGATAGGCAGCTCCCCGCCCATAGTTATTTATAAGGAGTCTGCCCGGGATATAACGCCTCAGGCAGTTGAGGCCAAAAGCCCGAACAGGCATAACAGATTTTATATAGTGGCACAGAAGCTGGAACCAGAAGTCTATCAGGCAATGGTTGAAGGGAAAATACAGTCTGACTATGAAATTAAAAAGAAGGATGTGGAGCTGCAAAACAAGCTGGCTGATCTCGGTTTTGGAAGGGACCAGAGCAGAAACATAAAGCTGATTTATAACAGAAACATGTTCCTTGATATGACAAAAGGTGTTACAGCCATTTTGGAGATAATGGAAATGGCAAAGCAGTCGTTTGTGGAGGCAATGAACGAGGGTCCGCTGGCAAGGGAGCCCTGCACAGGGATGAAGATAATGCTTGTTGATGCAAAACTGCATGAAGACGCAATACACAGGGGGCCTGCGCATGTCATACCTGCAATGAGGCGCGGCATAAAAGAGGCCATGGTGCATGCCGGCGCAT
>Ga0233423_10001607_pt1 | contig 11229 bp, 10 predicted proteins | sample Watercolumn_Mata_FD_180713 | JGI IMG/M metagenome (GOLD analysis project Ga0233423, IMG submission 180713) | Freshwater microbial communities from Lake Matano, South Sulawesi, Indonesia - Watercolumn_Matano_2014_112_MG | ecosystem: Environmental > Aquatic > Freshwater > Lake | place: Indonesia... | reverse complement strand
GAAGATGAGCGCGTCAGGATCAACCGAGCGAGTCTCGCGCGCGTAGCGATTCGCGAACTGGCGATAATAGTCCCGACTGAAATCCACTCGCCGCCCGTTCACGACGGCAAAGTGATCGGGGCGTAGCAACTTTGGTGTGCCATCCGTTGCGCCATCCCAGACGCCATTCCGTCGCCACACGCAATCGAAGCCATCGCGCCACACGCGTACCCTGTTCGGATTCACGGCGTGGTAGCCCAGCATCTTCGGTCCAAGGATGCCGCGCGTCCACGATTCGATTTCCTGTGGATAGCCCGCGCCGAGCAGCATTGCCTGGAATGGAGTCGGACTGGCGCCAAGTCGCAGGAATCCGCTTGCCACATTCAGGTCCGTGCAGCCGATGAATCCGCTGAGGGGTTCGTTCAGCGTATCATAGCCGACGACGTTGGGCATGTCCTGTAACCGCATCGCGATCTGCTTGATCGCACCGACGTAATGTCGCTGAAGAAATTCCCGCACTGACTCGCCGTTGACTTGCGTTTGCGGTGCGAAATCGTTGCCGCCGAAAAAGAGGGTGAACATCGTCGCCGCGGCGAGTTTGGTCGCGTTCGTGTGCCAGATCATGCGCGGAAACGGATCGCCGTGAACCTGGCGGACGATTGCGGCGCCCGTCTCCGCGAATTTCGTAACGTCCATCCCAATCGCTTCGAATGTCCAACCAGGCGCGCCATCGCCGCCAGAGAAGCGACTCCACACATCCTGGTGGGGATCAATGAAGAGATTGATTTCGTACTCGCTTGCCTTCTTGACGATTGCGTGCACATAGTCAAGATACTCTTCGTCGTAGATGCCAGGTCCCGCGTGCTCAATCGCTTCCCAGGTGACGAGGAAACGCAAAAAGGCCATGCCCCATTCGCGCAGTCGTCGAAAATGCTCGTCCGCTTCTTCGAGTGGGAACGGTCGTCCGACGAACGAGACGTTGCGGTGATCGAAGAAACCTTCGCGATTGTGCGTCGCACCGTTTGGTTTGAATGGCACTTTGCTGCTGCCGCCCAGATTAACACCGCGCAGCATCAGCGTACGACCGAACTCGTCTTTGAAATGGGAACCGTCAATGCGAATCATGCACACTTGCCCCCATAGCACTCTGGATTGCTCGGAAGACTTGCTCTACATCTCCCACGTCGCATCGCCGAAGAAATCACCGTGATCCTTGCTCAGAAACGCTTCGATGTCTCTCCGCCGATCACCCAACCGAAAAGCCGAGCCGTGACCAGGATAGCAAACGGTTTCATCATGCCAGCGCAGCACGACCTCACGGAGCATCCGCAGCGTCATCTTGAACCCATCGGCTGACCATGTCTTTCCTGGTCCCCCATCGAAGATCGTGTCCCCCACGATGACGCGTTGATCCCCATCAATCGCGATACAGATTTGGTCTTCCGTATGCCCGGGGCAATGGTACACCCGCAGAGTATGCTCCCCAATCTGAATCGTGTCGCCATCCGCTAACCATCGGTCCGCATCCAACTCGATGCCGTCAGCGTGGGGACCAGGATGAGCCAGCAAAGGCACATGCAGCCGCGCGCGCATCTCGGCTAACGCGCCGATGTGATCAGGATGTGTGTGAGTGAGCAAAATCGCTATCGGTGTGCTGCCCGCCAACATTTCTTGCAGTGAGTCGGGGTCTGCCCCAGGGTCAACGAGCACACTCTGCCGAGACCCTTCGCTTCGCTCAGGGCGACAGACAAGAGCATAGGCGTTCAGGGGCCACGGACCGACCTGCCGCGTGCGTAACTCCAGTCCTGCCATCACAAAATTCCCTTGAAAATAGGACACTGACCCTGGCACTTGCGTAACCGCCAGGGCAAGTGCAAACACTGACGAACACGGAATCTTTATCTGCGTTAGTCTGTGTTCGTCTGTCCAAATGATTTTTATTCGACCGCCGCGCACCAACGGCGAATAGACAACTGAGGGCGCCTTCAATCGCCAAGGATTTTCAGAGCCAATCCCGGTCACTTTTCGACTGGCTTGATCACACCCACCTTCTGCGTGATTTGATCGAGCAGTGGCTTGGCGATTTCACGACAACTTGCCCTGGTGTCTGTCTCGCTGGCGCCTTGCGTTGTGGTGACTGCCACCGTGATGGATGTTAGTTTTCTGTACTCGGTATCTACGGTCAGTCTCTGTGAGACCTCGTAACCCGGCGGCAAGTACCCGACGCAGCGAGTCTTGTCACGGTGCGCTCTTCCTTCGTCACTCGCGCTGAGCGTAGCGCATACGTCGGTGAGTTCTACCTCTCCCACGTTGCGAATGGTCGCGTACGCATTGGTGACTTCGCCCATGCCCTGGCTGATGTCAAAACCCGTATTGCATCCCAGCAGCGTCACGGTGATTTTGGGGACCTGAGGAGCAGTAGTACTCGTCGGAGTTGGCAAAGGGGTACTCGTTGGAACTGGTGTAGAGGTAGAGGTACTCGTTGGGATTCTTGCAGGTGTGCTTGTCAGAAACGCGCTGGGACTAGCAGTCGCCGTATCTTCGTTGGCAATGATGGTCAGAGTCGCCACGACAGCAGCCCGGACAGTCGCCTGGACGTTGTGTGCCTGGATGGTTGCCTGCAGGGATGGGGGAGGCGTAGGTGCTACTATCTCGCAGCCAACAACAGCAAGAGATAGACCGAGCACAGCGAGCACGAGCAATCGCATTTGGCGAATTTTGTTACTTGGCACATTCCCCTCCGATCACACTTGCATTATATCCGAAAAGATTCGCTTGACAATTTGAGTGCGGAACTTGTTCTATCGCACGAGGCGTGATAGAATGAGTTTATGATGGAACATTACGTGAAATCGCGATCCTTCTTCTTGTCAAAGGGGATTTCTTTCATACAGCGGCAACAACGCGACTGGAAGGTCACGGTCGTGCGGACATCGCTGGACAGATTTGCCTATCAAATGGTCTTTCCCTATCTGTCCCTCTATATCGTGGCATTGGGCGCCACCGCCACTCAGTTAGGCATCGTGACCAGCATGGGAATGTTCGTCGCCGGGCTCTTCGCTCCGTTCGTTGGCTGGCTCGTTGACAGGATCGGACCCAAAAGGATCTACCTGTTTGGCATTGGCATGTTAGCTGTGTCATACTTGACGTACGGCATAGCGCAGGATTGGACGATTACGATAATAGCGATGATGGCGTACTGGATTGGCTTTTCAGTAAGCGTTCATTCTTGCGCGACGGTTTGTGGGAATTGTCTGGCGAATGAGGATAGAGCCACCGGCATGACAATCTGCGAGACGGTTGCCGCAGGGTTGCTGGGCATGGCGGGTCCCGTACTGGGGATGTGGTTAGTCACTGTCTTTGGCGGTGTCAATGCCAGTGGCATCAGACCCCTCTTCTTTCTCGGTTTGGTCAGTACCATCGGCACATTCTTTTTTGTACTGAGCCAGTTATCAGGTCGCAAATGGATCCAAAATCAGATGGCAAGTGGACCCAAGCCCAACTTGTTCCGAGACCTGCATCAAGTTCTGACGGAAGGGCGTCACTTGAAACGATGGCTGGTCATCGCTTCCATCGGTCAACTTCCGCTCGGTATGGTTTTTCCCTACTCCCAAGTCTTTGCTCACGAGATCAAAGGGGCTAATGAACTTGTACTGGGAACAATCGTTACGGGTTCCGCGCTGGCATCCATTGCGTTTGCGATTCCGCTGGGTCGGCTGGCAGACAGGGTCGGCAGGAAAAAGATTCTGTATGTAACGATACCCCTTTTCTGGGTTTCCAACCTGATACTTGTATGGGCGCCCAACCCAGGTGTTCTGATCGCCGCCGGTGTATTGCAGGGGTTCTTCTACATAGGCGGTCCCATCTCCGCCGCGATGGAAAGGGAATTGGTGCCGCCTGAGCAGATGGGTAGATGGATCGGCATCGCGCGATGCTTCAGGATGCTTCTTAACGCGTGCCTCACTTTCGTGTCCGGCATTATCTGGGACAAGATCGGACCGCAGTACGTATTTCTGATCTTTGTCGGCATTGACCTGTGTTTGAGAATGCCATTGCTAATCAGCATGCCCGAAACTCTACGGCTGCGGCTCGGTAGACGTGTGCCCGCCGGTTCGATAGCCAACCCCCAGAATCTTGATGAGTGAGAGTTCAAAACTACCTCTTTCGCCGATACAGCGTCAGAAACTTGTACAACGTGACGTCGTTTGTCCACTCGATGGGTGCGCGTTCGTACTCCTTCATGTCGTCTAGCGCGGTGCCATAGATAATCACGTATTCAGGTGCCCGTGTGATCACGTAGACCAGGTCGAACTTTTCGTGCCCGGGTGTGCCTTGCCCAAGCGTCGCGACCTGCAATCGCCCGATGTGCAAGTCGTTGATGCCGAACATGTCAATCGCAGGCAATTCCGAGAAGTAAGGCACCTGCCCTGCCGCGTCAACTGCGATGAACGTGCCGCGCGGCACATGGGTGTGCAGCCACTTGCCCATGGTCACACGCGCTTCGGTCGCCTTCGCCGCGTCAAAGCCGCGAATGTAGATGCCATATTCGCCGAACCATGATGAGGAGACGAATATCAGCGCAGCAAGCGCGAGGCTGAGTATCCGCGAATAACGCGAATTTGCACTAATCTTATTCGCGTCCATTCGCGGAGACTGCAAGTCCCTTTGGGATTCGCGGACAAAAAATCTGTCCACCAGCCACTGCCACACCTCCACGACACCTGTGGCAAACAGCAGGTAGAACGGCGCGAGCAGTGGCACGAAGAATCGCCCCACCGACCAATCACCGCCGACGTAGACGATGTACGCTCCGTAGGGGATAATCAGCGCAGCGAAGTACGTCGTCCAAAATGCTCGTGACACGTGACACGTGACACGTGACACGATTGCTGCATCCCTTGTCACTTGCCACATGTCACGTGCCACTCCTGCCACCGGCGGCAGCGTGATTAGCCAGCCCAGGTGCACCTGCATGAATTGCGCCAGATGATTCCACCCGCGCTCGATCTGTGCAGTGGGACCCGACGCAGACACTTTGGCATGAAACGAGTTCGGTAGGAACGATTTATAGTACCACCAACGCCCCAACCAGTACGGTGCGAAGAGCGCGGCGAACGCGAAAATACGCGAGAGGTCGCGAAAGGTGCACAAGCGGTGCTCTGTCAACAATCGCCACGCGGCTTGATGGGCGACGGTGAGCGCAAAGATCATCGCTCCCTCGGGACGCGTCATTGCCGCGAGCGCGAAGAAAATACCACTGAGGGGAAAGTGACGGGTGACAAGTGACGTGAAACGTGAAACGTGAGACGTGAGACGTGCCTTGTCACCTGTCACTTGCCACTTGTCACTCGCCTGTTCGCGCACATAGAGCAACGCGCCTGCGAAAATCAGGAACGCGAACAGCGGCGTCTCCAGTCCGCCGACTGCCCACAGCGCGAACGAGCCATCTACCGCGAGCAGCAGCGCGGCGAGCCATCCCACGCCGCGCGGCGCACCGACGCTCTTGGCGAAGCGCATGACGAGCCACAGCGTCGCGAGCGCAAAGAGCACGCCGAGCAGCATACTCGCACGCCCTACGTCCACGTGTGCGCCTTCGAGCGGCAGCATCAGCGCCGTCCACAAAAAATTCGTAAACCCTTCGACGCGCTCACCAGGGTTGAAGAACAAGCCGTGTCCGCGAATCGCATTCTGGGCGTAGCGGAAGGAGATGTAAGCATCGTCCACCGCGTCGGTGCCGAGGGCAAAGTAGTAAAAGAGGGTGTGGGCGAGGAAGAGGGCGGTAATCAGTGAACAGTAAACAGCAAACAGTGAACGGCGAACAGTGAACAGTCGCAATGGTTTCATGTCTGATCCAGCAATCCAGACATTTTCAGCACTTCGTCCGACCACGCGCGCGCTTGCTCTGCCAACTGTTTGCGTGCGGTGGGGTCGTTTTGCGCCTCGTGCCAAATCCGGTACCAGCGTGTGAGACCGCGCTGGATGTCCACGAGGCGCGCCGCATTGTCAACCCGGTCGGGCAGAAGGTCGGGCGCGCTCCATTCGATAAAGTAGCGGCTTCCATCCAAGAGACTTGCTACCACAGGCGCAGACTTGGGGTTCTTGGAGAACGAGACAATCCTTGCCAAGTCTGCGGCTAGTCCACCTAAACGGATGGGGAGTGCATCTTGCATGTAGCGGTCTCGGATTTCAGGACTGGTCATTGCACCTCTTCGAATATCCAACGGACAATTGCCTCAACACGCGCGCAAATTTCTGGATCCCGAATGAACATCTGGCGATTGTTCTGGCGAGGACGGATATTGATGAGCGCTTCGAATTGAATTTCTTGTGCAAGCGGATCCCAGTCCGCGCCCCAGATGTCTTCTTGACGGCTACCATCTGCGAGCAATGCTTCTTCTGCTTCTGCATGCATTCTTCCGCCGCCGGCGACAACGTGGCGTTCAATGTCCACTGCCAACTTGATGTAGGTCTCCAACGTCTCTAGCATCTCAGCAACTTGGACAGGCGTTGCGTGATCGCGAATCAAGTGAATCTTCACAGCAACCGCTCCTGCGCCGACTCTGGGTACTTCAGCCCCAGGTGCTCGTACGCACCGCGCGTGGCTACGCGCCCGCGCGAGGTGCGATCCAGAAAGCCGAGTTGCAGCAGATACGGCTCGTACACGTCCATGATCGTGTCCGCTTCTTCGCTGATGGACGCCGCAATCGTCTCCAAACCGACCGGACCGCCGCCGAACTTTTCGATGATGGCGCGCAGCACCTTACGATCAACGTCATCCAGCCCGCGCTCATCCACCTCCAACATCTCAAGCGCGTCGTGCGCGACGGTCGCCGTGATCGCGCCGTCCGCGCGCACCTGCGCGTAATCGCGCACCCGCTTGAGCAGACGGTTCGCGACGCGCGGCGTTCCCCGTGCGCGCCGCGCGATCTCGATCACGCCGGCGGCGTCAATCGCAACGTTCAGAATCCCCGCCGAGCGCTGCACAATCGTCTCCATCGCGCGCAGGTCGTAGAAATCGAGCCGATACACCGCGCCAAAGCGATCGCGCAGCGGCGCGGACATCATCGCAAAGCGCGTCGTCGCGCCGATCAGTGTAAAGTGTGGCAATTTCAAGCGGATGCTGCGCGCGCTCGGTCCCTTGCCGATGACGAGGTCGAGCGAGAAATCTTCCATGGCAGGGTAAAGCACTTCTTCGACCGGTCGCGCGAGACGATGCACCTCGTCAATGAAGAGCACGTCCCCCGCGCGCAAATTTGTGAGGATCGCGGCGAGATCGCCCGGTCGCTCGATCGCGGGACCTGACGTCGTTTTGATCGCGACTTGCATCTCGTTCGCGAGGATAAAAGCGAGCGTGGTCTTCCCGAGTCCCGGCGGACCGTACAGCAACACATGGTCAATCGCTTCGCCACGCGCCCTTGCTGCTTCGAGCAGGATGCGCGCGTTTTGCTTGACCTTGTCCTGACCGATGTACTCGTCCAGTCGCTTGGGACGCAGCGAGAGTTCGAACTTACCTTCGTCTTCGCTCGGTTTGGGTGATACGACACGCTCGGGCATTGTTACCTCAGTGGGCAGTGGACAGTGAACAGTCCAACTGTTGACTGTTCACTGGTTGCTGACAGCAGACATTATACCAAAAATGACGCGAGAAGAAAAGCCGCGCAACTTGGCGTTGCGCGTGTTGTGTGCTACAATCGCCGCATGACAATCGCTGCATTCTTCGATGTGGATGGAACGTTGTACACTGAGCACATGTGGCGCGGGCTGATGCGGTACATCGCGGAACATGGGCGCCGGAATCACGTCCGGCTTTACTTCGCCGCGCTGATGCCGCTGTATTTCCTGCGCAAACTGCGCCTTGTCAGCGAGGAGAGTTTTCGCAAGCCGTGGGTTGCCAACATGGGCTGGCTGCTGCGTGGCTGGAGTGCGGCAGAAGGCGCCGCGACCTTCCGCTGGGTCGCGGAAGCTTACATCCGACCCTCTGCGCGCGATGGTATGATCGCGCGGTTGCGCGAGCACGTCGCGCAAAAGCATGTCGTCATCCTCGTCTCTGCAATGCTTACGCCGACGTTGCAGATACTCGGCGATCCGCTTGGTGTGACCGGCGTGGTGGGTACCGATGTCGAGGTCAAGGATGGAAGATTCACCGGCAGGGTGATTCTGCCGGTGTGCATGGGCGACGCGAAGGAGCGCTTGACGCGCCACTTTTTGCAGACGCGCGGCATTGCGGTTGACTTGTCCGCGAGTTTCGCCTATGCCGATTCGGTTAGCGACCGCGCTCTACTCGAAATGGTGGGGCATCCGGTCGCGGTGTACCCGGATCCGCAACTCGCTGCGCTCGCGCGCGAGAGAAATTGGGAGATCATTGAATGAGCGAACGTGGAACCATCGTCAGTTTGCAGATTTGTCCCGCGCGCGGCGCGCCGATGCAGCCCCAAGAATCGCTGCGCGCGCTGGCTGACCTTGGGTTGGAGGGCGATTGCCATGCGCGGCAAGGGAGTGCGCGCCAGGTACTCCTCATGGACGAGGAAACACTGATGGCATTGGGGCTGACGGCAGGGATGGTGAAAGAGAACATTACCACGCGGGGACTCGCACTCAGAACGCTCGCGCCCGGCACGCGCCTGCGCGCTGGCAACGCGCTTGTAGAAATCACGCAGCCGTGCGATCCCTGCCGGCACCTGGACAATATTCGTGAAGGGCTGCGCGCAAAAATGCGAGGGCAGCGCGGCATGTTGGCGCGCGTGATCGAAGGAGGCACGCTGCGCGTGGGCGATGCGATAGAAATGGTGAATGTGTAAAAACGAATCCCGCGACTCGAACCTGTCGCGGGATTTCTTTTTACGCAACACGGAATACGCAATACCCCTTCGGCTTCGCTCAGGGCAAGGTTTCACGTATCACGATTCACGCCTCACTTCTTCTCCGCCGCTTTTTTCTTCTCTTCCTCCACCAACTGTCGGCGCAGAATCTTACCGACCATCGTCTTGGGGAGTGAGTCGCGGAACTCGATCGCGGCGGGGCGCTTGTAGGCGGTCAGCTGTTGTTTGCAGAACTCCATGATCTCTTCGACGGTCGCGGTCTGACCGGGGCGGAGAACGATGTATGCCTTCACACGCTCACCGCTCTTCGGGTCTGGAATACCGGCAACGGTGGCTTCCAATATCTTGGGATGCTGGAACAGCACTTCCTCGACCTCGCGCGGATAGACGTTGAAGCCGCTGACGATGATCATGTCTTTCTTGCGGTCAACGATCTGGAAATAGCCGTCCGCGTCCATCTTGGCGATGTCGCCGGTGTAGAGCCATCCGTTGCGCAGCGTCTTGTGCGTTTCCTCCGGCTTGTTCCAATAGCCCTTCATCACCTGCGGACCTTTGACGCACAACTCACCCGACTCACCCGCCGGCACCTCTTTTTCGCCGGTCTCGATGTCCATGAGTTTGGCATCGGTGTCGGGCCAGGGCAAGCCGATGGTGCCGACGCGGTTTTCGCCAAAGACGGGGTTGGCGTGTGTGACCGGCGTCGCCTCGCTCAAGCCATAGCCCTCTACCAGGCGCGCGCTGGTAAGGTTCTGGAACTTGGTTTGCACTTCGACCGGCAAGCCCGCCGCGCCGCTGATGCACGCTCGAATTGACTTGAGATTGAATTGGGTCACGCCCGGATAGTTGTTGATCGCGACGTACATCGTCGGCACACCGGGGAAGAGGGTGGGCTTGTGAGTGTCAATGCACTTGAGGACGTGCAGGAGTTCGCGCGGGTTGGGAATCAGAATCATCGTCCCTGCGAGGTACATGCACGCGTTCATGCAGGTCGTCATGGCGTACGAGTGGTAGAGCGGTAGCGCGGTCAGGAAGATTTCCTTCCCCTCTTTCGATCCGGTCAGCCACGTGCACGCCTGCACAGTGTTCGCGACGAGGTTTCGATGTGTGATTTCCGCTGCTTTGGGCACGCCAGTCGTGCCGCCGGTGTAGAGCAGTACGGCAGTGTCCTCGGGCTTGACCTCGACGTTCGGCTTGGTCGCCGGCGCGCCTGCCAGCACATCTTGAAACCAGTGATCGCCGGGGTCGAGCGTCACGCGATGCCCTTCTTTCTTCTCGACGGCGAGACCGAAGAGGAGTTTGAGGAAGGGTGGAAAGTACTCTTTGACGTTGGTGACGATCACGTTCTTCAGTTTCGTGTTGGCGCGCACCTTTTGCACGTTCGGATAGAAACGCGAAAGGCAAATGATCGTCTCCGAGCCCGAATCGTTCAATTGAAACTCTAGTTCGCGCGGCACGTAGAGCGGGTTGTTCGGTGAAACGACAGCCCCGATTTTCAGGATCGCATAGTAGCCGATGATGTACGGCGGACAGTTCGGCAGGTACAACGCCACGCGGTCGCCTTTCTTGACGCCCATCGCACTCAGCGCGTTCGCCAGCCGATTGACTTGCTCGTCCAATTGCTTGTAGGTTAATTTCGCGTCCATCAACCGGTTGCCAAGTTGATGCACCACGTTGCCAAAGATCGTCACAGCGTGATCGGGGTACTTGGCAGCCGCGTTTTCGAGAAAGTGCTGCATCGGGACGCTTGGATACTTGAGCGTCGGTGGGACACTAGGTTCGTAATGTTTGAGCCAGGGCTTGTCCATTGTTGCCTCCTTGCAAAAAAGATGAGCGCACTCGGGGGATCGAATTGCCTGCCTACAGGATACCACGAATTGGCACAATTTGTCAACAGCCGATTTGAATTGACACCCCACATCACTTGCGCTAGAATTGGCTTGAAGACCGGTCAGGCCCTTCCAGGAATCCGATGAATCATTACTCAGTCATCGTCTTCGATGTAGGCGGAACGTTGCTGCATCGCGATCTCGATTTGCTCGCGCGTGCGTACATTGACGCCGTCGCCGCGCGCGGCAGCGCACGCGATTTCGCGCAAACGTGTGCGATACTTGGCGCGCTCGAGAGTGAAATGCCGGCGCGACAGCGGCAGCGTCTGGTCAGTCTGGAGCAGGATAATGGTAAGGCGTTCTGGGAGGATTTTTACGCGGAGGGCTTTCGTCGTCTCGGCGTCAATGCGGATGTTTCTGTTGCCGTCAATGCCATCCGCGAACGCTTTCAGCGCGGTGAGTTCGAGACGCTCTTCGACGATGTGATTCCAATGCTCGATGCGCTTGGCGCGCGCGGCACACGCCTTGGCATCCTCTCGAACTTTTCTCCAAACTGTGAGGATGTGCTGCGCCAGGTGGGCATCAATCACTATTTTTCGTTTTTC
>Ga0233423_10001605_pt1 | contig 11244 bp, 10 predicted proteins | sample Watercolumn_Mata_FD_180713 | JGI IMG/M metagenome (GOLD analysis project Ga0233423, IMG submission 180713) | Freshwater microbial communities from Lake Matano, South Sulawesi, Indonesia - Watercolumn_Matano_2014_112_MG | ecosystem: Environmental > Aquatic > Freshwater > Lake | place: Indonesia... | reverse complement strand
ACCGGATCGGCTGCATTGATCCGATCGATAAAGACCATGCCCGGCTCGCCTGTGGCATGAGCATTGGCGACCATCATCTCAAAGACTGCGGGAGCCGAAAGCCTTTGTCCTGTTGGCTCTTTGGTGCGTGGATTGATCAGATCATAATCTGAGCGGTCTATGACAGCCTGCATGAAAGCATCCGTCACTGCTACTGAAATGTTGAAATTGTTGAGCTTGCTAGTATCGCGCTTGCATTGGATAAACTGTTGTATGTCTGGATGATCGACGCGCAACATGCCCATATTGGCACCACGCCTAGTGCCCCCCTGCCTGATCGCCTCAGTTGCAGCGTCAAAGACAGTCATAAAGCTGACTGGACCAGAAGCAACACCGATAGAAGAAGCCACTGGGTCGTTTTGCGGGCGCAATCGAGAGAAGGAAAAACCAGTGCCGCCACCGGTCTTGTGGATAAGTGCGGCGTGCTTGCAGGTCTCGAATATCCCAGCCAGATCGTCTGGTACTGGTAGAACGAAGCAGGCTGAGAGCTGCCCCTTAGGTTTACCGGCATTCATCAAGGTTGGGGAATTGGGCAAAAACTTGCGGTCGAGCATGAGGTCTTTGAATATCTCTGTGAGATCGTCAATCTCACTCTCGCTCAAACCAAATCTCGACTCGATTGAGGCTATTGCTCGAGCCACCCTTAAAAAAAGCTGCTCTGGATTTTCGCAGATGTGTCCGTCACCATCCCTGAGAAAATATCGTCTCTCCAGAACCTTGAGAGCATTAGCGGTAAAGTCGCCGTTGCGAGGGTCTACGGTGTGAGCTTGCTGCATCGATCGGGTTTACCTCCAGCATAATCTCATCCTAACGCATAGCTATATGCAATCGAGATACTTGCAGTCTATTACATTTGTATGGTATGCGCAAGCATTTCTAAAGACGGGATTAATGTTGCCGGGATCCCCAATTGCAACCCATAGCATAGATAAATCAACCCTCTTTGCAACCGAGCGTAAATCAATCATGCTTAGACAAGACAGTCATAAACTAAAAAAACTAAGAAGATCCGGCAACCCTCTTTTAGCTGCCAAAAACCTCGAATCTGAAAAGTTTGGTAGTGAGACAAGTCGATCGGAGGGAGGTGCCAATTGCATGACTCTCCAGGGCACCGTCTATAAGACTATGTTTCTAAGCTCTTTAGTTGGCGCCTCGGCAATCTTCACTTGGCAAAAGGCATTTTCGCTAGGGCTGGATGCTCGAAGTGATATGGCGCCATGGGTCATTGGCTCATCGATGATAGGCTTTATCATCGCCCTGTGCATTATTTGGACAAAGGACCTGGCGCCTGCCTTGAGTCCGTTTTATGCCATCTTTGAAGGCATGTGCATCGGATCTGTATCTGCTTTTGTCGAGCAAAGATATCCAGGTATCGTCATGCCCTGCGTTGGACTGACCTTTGCGACTCTGGCCAGCATGCTTGCTGCCTATTGCACAGGTTTGATCAAACCTACGCAGAGCTTCAGATTAGGCATATTTTCCGCCACCTGCGGCATCGCCATTCTCTACGCAGTCGATGCTTTGATGTCTATGTTCTTGCATGCGCCAATGCCGTTTCTCCATCAAGGTGGCTGGTCAGCTCTAGCTGTGAGCCTCGTGATCGTGTGCGTAGCTGCTCTCAATCTAGTCTGCGACTTTGGCAATATCAGCGAGGCGGTGCAAGCCAAGATGCCTAAATACATGGAGTGGTACGGTGCTTTTGGCCTGATTGTCAGTCTTGTCTGGTTGTATCTAGAGATATTGCGCATGATGGGCAAATCAAATTCCAATAGATAAGCCCTTATAAGTAAACGAACAAAATGAAAGAGAGGCCTTTTGGCCTCTCTTTCATTTTGTTTGCAATGCCTATGCAGTCTCTATTAAAGACTGAGATTGAGGTTGCTGGAATGGCCAGGAAAAGCCTTGGCCGAGGGATTGATAAAGGTCACGGCAAAGTTGACTGCAGTCGCTGCTTCGGCGGCGCCGGTGGCGATGAGTTTGAGCTTTGCTGCGTGAGCACAGATATCGCCTGCGGCATACACTCCAGGCAGACTCGTTTCCATTTTTTCGTTTACCGATATGGCATTGACTTCCATTTTGAGGCCCCAGCTCTTCAAAAAGTCGAGGTTGATGACGAAACCAATATTCATCAGGATCGCATCACAATCGATGGTTTCTTCTTTGCCAGTACGGTTATCAAAAATGATGGCTTGCTTGACCTGGTTGCCTTCGGATTTGATTTCCTTGAGCTCATAAAAGGTCTTGATGTCTACCTTGTTGCGCTTCATCTCTTCGACGGAGGTCTGCACGGCACGGAACTGATCTCTGCGGTGAATCAAGGTGACCTTTGAGGCCTTGTCCGAAAACTCGTTGGCCCAGTCAACTGCTGAGTCTCCGCCGCCTACGATCAAAACGTTTTTGCCACGGAATCTTTCTTTGTTTTTGACGGCATAGAAAATACTTTCGTTTTCTAGAGCCTTGTCATACTCGATGTCCAATTTTTTGGGGACGCATGCGCCAGCGCCGAGCGCGAGCAATACACTCTTGGTGTGGTGGTTGTCTGATTGATCGGTAGTGATCTGCCAGTGACCGTCTTCTTGTCTGGTCAGATTGGTTACTTTTTCGCCCAGTGTTATGGTGGGCTTAAACAGACCGGCTTGTGTAGCCAGGTTTTTTGCGAGGTCCTTGGCGAGGATCTTGGGGTGACCGGCTACGTCGTAAACATATTTTTCCGGGTAAAGCGCGGTGAGTTGTCCGCCCAATTCGGGCAGAACGTCGATGACTTTCACCTTCAGGCCGCGAAGACCTGCATAAAAGGCTCCGAAGAGGCCTGTCGGACCGCCACCAATAATGGTAATGTCAAATAGATCCATGAGCGAATCTCAGTCTCCAGCTTTATCTGATAATCAAGGGGTAATTGTAATACACTCAAGGCTCCATGTGCCCTTACGTTCACGAATAATGAATATCCTGAAACACAGAACTGCAATTTTTGTATGCATAAATGAAATATAGAGACTTTGGAGCTACGGGCATAAAAGTCTCGGAGATCGGCTTTGGCTGCTGGCAGATCGGTGGCAATGGTCGTGGCAATTCGTATGGACCGACCGATGATAAGGCTTCGAGTGAGGCTTTGCTCAAGGCCCTCGATCTGGGTATCAATTTTTTTGATACAGCTGATGTCTATGGCTTTGGTCATAGCGAAGAGATCTTAGGCAAGACCTTTAGAGGCAAACGCGACCGCGTTATATTGGCTACCAAAGTCGGTGCTGATTTTTACCAGGGTCAGGGCTTTCAGACCTTTACCCCTGACTATGTACGTTTTGCTCTCGAAAAGAGCCTCAAGCGTTTGCAAACTGAGTATATAGATGTCTATCTGCTGCACAATCCGCCCCTCAAGCTCATTGGCAAAGAAGAAACTTTTGAGATCCTCAAGGATCTCAAAAAGGAAGGCAAGATCAGGACATTTGGAGTTTCGATCTTTAAGCCGATCGAAGGATTGACCGCTCTCTCGGCAGGGCGTCCCGATTGCATAGAAGTGGCTTACAACATATTCAGCTATCGAGCTGAGGAAACGCTCTTCCCGCGTGCTTTTGAAGCTGGTTGCGCGATAATTGCACGAGAGCCGCTCGCCAATGGCTTTCTTACAGGCAAGTATGATAGTGCGCCGACATTTGCTTCCGGTGACTATCGCAAATCCTGGCCCATCGAGTACGTTCAAGCTCGATCAGAAGCCTGCCGCATGCTCGAGTTTCTTAAAAAAGATGGCGAGCGCTCGATGACTCAAGCCGCATTGAGGTTTGCTCTACAAGAAAGAGCTGTTTCGACTGTCATAGCTGGTATGAAGACGCCAGACCATGTACTCGAAAATGCAGGTGTATCGGATCTCAAGCAGATAAGCCGCGAAGACCTTTTGCGGGTGCGCGAATTGCAATTGCGCGGATTTAATAAGGCCTGAGATCTCAGCCTTATTTGTTGGTAAACATCTTGAGCCTCGACCCGCCTACGCTTTGATAAGGTTGTTGGATCGGAGCCCCTGGGGCGACTGCCGGTGCCATCTGGGGCGGAACCTGGGGCATTACGCCATCGCTCATAGGTGAGCCAAATTGGGCGCTGTACGCGGCCGGAGCTTGTTGATAGCCACCATTGGCCAGGCTCCATTGCGACTGTTGAAAAGCTTGTTGCTGTTGCATGAGTGCTTGCTGTTGAGCGCTCATAGGCTGCTGGTGAGCCGAAAAGAGCCTCTGTCCTCCAGCATGCATCTGGGGGGGGGCCATCATGTCTACTCCAGCCAGGCGCGCCGGAGCGTGAGGCTGCACCGGTATCTGAGCAGGCATTGGAGCTAAAGCTCCCATTGGAGGTGGAGCGGGCTGGCCATTATAGACATTTGAGCCGTGAATGCCGATGGGTGGAGTCCAGATCTGCCCAGAAGTCGGCGAGGTCCGAACAGGGTAGGCTTCTTTTACACCGTTGATCAGATGCCTATCTTGTTGAGCAGTAGGAGCAAAGGCATGGGATGAGCCAAGAACCTGATTGGCTAAGGGCTCGTTGTGCCTGATCCAGTAGACGACAAAGAGCCAGAAGAAGAAGAATCCAAATAGAAGGATGAGGAGGTGGTTTGGGGTGATATTGATGCCTTTGAAGAGGCTCATGAAATTGAACGAGCCGACCGCCGAGAGCAAATCCGGCATCTTGACCTTGGAAGCCGAACCTTTAAGAGTCTGGTGCTGGGCACTCAGATTAGGCTGAGTCGCGGACATGCCCTGGGTCTGGTCAAAGCTGAAGCCAAAACGTTTGGCGTCGCTGTTGTCGGGCGCGGCGCCTTCGCTATCAGATTTGCTATTTTTTTTGCCGGTTTCGCCGGTGGCGATGGTCATGCCAGAAACCTCTGCTTCCTGACATCATTGTATATATGAGTATCTCTCGGTTGTAAATAGGGAAAATACTCAAAAGTGCTGGAAATCGCTCCCAGCACTTTCAAAGTCTTTAATAAATCTGCTTATTGGGTCTCGATTCCTTCGAGTTCGGCGACTCTTTGTCTCAAGCTCTCGACCAGGCGGGGCAATTCGTATAGAGACGGCAATTTTTCTTCGATGCTGGTGATATGCCTGGTCAACTCGATGCTGCGCTCCATGAGCTTGATCAGAATCTGCTGGGTGGCTACCAGCTGGCGCTGGTTGTCTATCAATTGGCTGGCGATCTTGCTGGTCTCCACCCTCTGATCGACCGAGACTGCCATCAACTCGGTAAAGCGCTCGAGCAATTTTTCTACCTGCGCTTGGATCTGTTGATTGTGCGCGGTGGCTTCGGTGGTGCCTTGGGTAAAAAATTGGTCGAAGCCGTCAAGGCCGAGGTTGGATTTCGGTTGTTCCTCTGGGACTCGTTTGGGCTCGGCCATTAATAAAATCCTCCAACAATACTCATCTCAGGCACCCTGCAAAAATCAAGCACCAGGTATAGTGCAAAGCTCGTTCGCGAGACACGGTTATAAATCTACGCCGCCATCAATGGTGGCACTCTAAGAATTATAACTAAAGTGTTTTATATGGCAAGAGAAAACGCAAAAATTTTTTGACCAATTTTTGTCAGGCACCAAATACGGTCTTTCCAGCTTTCACCACTTTTGATACCGGATTAAATCCGATGTTGTAGGGTATCTCTTCGAGTCTATCAACAGAGTATATGTTGATATCGGCCTGGCATCCCGGTGCGATGATGCCTACTTTTGGCTTGCCTTTGCGATTGAGTCCTATTGCGGCACCTGCATTGATAGTCAAGGCACTGAGTGCTTCGGCGCAGGTCAATTTGAGATGCAGGCAGGAAAGGCCCCAGATGAAGGGTAGAGAAAATATATGGCATGAACCTGGATTGAAATCAGAACCCAATGCCACCGCTACGCCCTTTTCTATCATCAGACGGGCTCTGGCATGCTCTTTGAGATTGAGATAAAAAGATGTGCCAGGCAAAAGGGTTGCCACCGTATGTGATTTGGCCAGCAAGTCCATCTCTTTTTCGGATACGTTGAGCAGATGATCCGCCGAGTGAGCTCCCATTTGGCAAGCGAGGGTGGTGGCACCCAGATTGACAAACTCGTCAGCATGCACCTTGAGCAAAAAACCAAGATCCAGTGCTTTAGCAAAGATACGCCTGGTGTCATCGAGGGTGAAATAGCCGCGATCGCAAAAGACATCAACATAAGTATGGTGCCTGGCGGCTTCGTCCATCGAACAGAGCTCTTTGGCCGCCAAAAGCATATGGTTGATGATGTCATCGACATAGCTTTCGTGCTCGATATTTTTAGGCACCGCATGTGCTGGCATAAAAGTCGGTATGATCGATATCGGCTGAGAGCGACTGAGCTGCAAAATGCTTTGCAGCATGGTCAACTCGGTTTGCTGATCCAAACCATATCCTGTCTTGATCTCGCAGGTAGTGGTGCCGGCTGCCAGCATGCGCTCGAGTCTGATCATGCCTAGTGCAAGCAGCCTCTCGAGCGTGGCACCACGGGTGGCGCTGGTACTGGCAACGATACCGCCACCGGCCTCCGCGATCTCCTGATACGACTTGCCCTGGCAGCGCATGATAAACTCGTTTGCTCGGTTGCCATCAAAGATGGTGTGGGTGTGCGGATCGATCAGACCGGCGGTGACCAGGTGCCCGCCGGCATCGATCAGCTTGGCACCATTTGCGGTGGTCTCGCTCGCGAGCCTGCTACGCTTGCCTGCGTAGGTAATGACACCATCTTTGATGCCGATTGCTGCATCCTCCAGGCGTATTACATCGCCCATTGCACGGCCTTTTGCTACTAAGTCCAGATCCAAAAGATCTTTTGCTTGAGCTGTGGCGACTGGCGATATTATCCCGTCGTTGTCAATGGTAAATGCCTGGGACGGCAGACTGGTGGCGAGCTCCCCGATGTTAGTAATAATGGTGTCGCAGTCGATGGTCTTCATATATGCATGTGTCTCATAAATAAAAGGGCCGCTTGCGCGGCCCTTTGTTGTATCTACGAATTGTCTCTGAGATACATTTCGAGTTCTTCGATGTGCTGGGCCTCTTCGACTATTACTTGTTCAAACATCAAGCGCAGAGGGGTATTGTCTTGCATGATTTCGTTGAGCTGTTTTTCGTAGAGCTCTAGATGCATTTTTTCGGCGTTGAGGTTTTCTTGTAGCATCTCTTTGATCGTTTGTTCTCCTGGCTCGTAGATCTCCTGGATCTTGACAGAAGGATGGCCTCCGAGGGCAACGATTTTTTCGCCGAGCTTGATTGCGTGATTCATCGAGTCGGTTGCCATGGTGCGAAACAATCCAGAAAGAGATCCTCTCAACGGTCCGGTGACGATGAGCGAATGGTGGAGATAGCGAATCATCGCCGACATCTCGTGCTCGAGGTCTAAATTGAGAGCTTCTAGTACTTTTGTTTTATCCATGATCCACCCATTTGACTATAAGACAAAGCGCATTATAGCCAAATGGATGGGATTGTTTGTGGATTTGTATATGCTTGTGCTATGTCAGGCCGATAGAGGCACTGGTCCGGGGGCTATGCCGGTATGCGGCATGCTTGCAGCCTCGCTCACCTTGAAATCTTGACGATTGTGGCGCTCGATGCTCGAGCAATACATACAGTCGTGCTCTTGGTCTCGATCAAGATCCGACTCCGAGCTTAACTCCTTGGCGTGATCCATCGAGCTCATCAACTCAATAGTCTGTACTAGATCGGGAAACTGTCTTTCAAAGACTTGCTCGTCTAGGTTGACGGCATAGCGTCTGTTTTCTGTAAGGCCGACACGAAAGAGAGTCAAAGTGAGTTTTTCGTAGGGATAGCGCATCTTGAGCCTTTGAGCCAGGTATTGGCGGATCAAAGTGGATGAGTCTGGAGCCAGAGGGTCAATCTGGCGATCGTTTTTTAGATAGTAGATGACTAACTCGAGACGCTTGTCGCGTGGATGCCAGAGGATCATGTCAAATGTATCCTCGAGATAGATCTTGTGGCCTGGTACTGCCGAGCGGATTTTTGTATTGATCGATACCAGCTCTGCGCCGGCTGGTCTGTAAGGATGGGCCAGATATTTGGCGAGTACTTTATATGTATTGAGAAAGGCTCTGGTAGCTGAGTCGCGGCCGCCTGGTTGGTCGTTGAGGCGGTCAAGGGGCCAATGCTGTCCCATAAACTTTTGAATCTGGCTCTGAGTGGTGATCTTGCCCTTATTGATCTCGCCGAGGCCTCTAAACAAGAAGCCCTTGACGATGCTGACTGCAGAATGTCTCTCGGGGGCCGATGTGCCGAATGCCAACCAATAAGCCTTGCGGCAGGATTTGAAAGTCTCGATCATCAAAGGAGAAAACAAAGTACGGTCCATGATGAACCCCCCGTTTTATGTGTTGCCATATTTTTGTATGTCATACTAATGTACGACAGAGCTGTCGGCCCCGTCAAATAAATTTGCTCCGGGACTTTGTCTTATGCTTGCAATCAAAAACTGTTTTTATAGTTACGACTAGTAAGACAGTTTGTTACTTATTCTGTTCCCTTTTTTGAAGCTCCAAAACTGGCTATCCATCAGGCTTTGAGTAGTATTGTGGTAAATAAAAACGACATCTTATGCGTATCTATTGCACATCCGAAGAAGGGTAATTTTGGTCTACTGCGCATTTAAAGTCGTCTTGGCGGCAAAGCTATAAAATTAAGAAACCTGTTTGGACCAACATATAAATGTACAGTTTGAAAGACGGCAAAAATCCCCTAAACCCGGTACTGACCGTATCGGCCCTGACCAATAAGATCCGGGATACTCTCGAGTCGGACTTTGACAATGTTTTTGTCGTGGGCGAGATCTCTAATGCCAAGGTGTACCCATCTGGGCACTGGTATTTCTCGATGAAGGACCAGGAAGCCACGCTGCCTTGCGTCTGCTTCAAAAATTCAAATAGCTCGCTCAAATTTAAATTGGAAGATGGTTTGATGATGGTCGCTCGAGGCAAGCTCAGTGTCTATCCGCCGCGCGGCGCCTATCAGATGATAGTGACATCGCTCGAGCCCGTCGGTGTCGGTGAGTGGCAACTAGCCTTCGAGCAGCTCAAAGCTAAGCTTACTCAAGAAGGCCTGCTCGATCCTGCTCGTAAAAAAGCTATTCCTCTATTGCCAAGACGAGTCGGTGTCGTCACTAGTCCGGTCGGAGCAGCCTTACGCGATATATTGAGTGCTATCTCACGGCGTAACAAGACCGTCTCGGTTTTGATCTCTCCTGCCAAGGTCCAAGGGGATGGTAGTGCAGAAGATGTGGCACGCGCGATCAAATTATTAGAAGAAGAGTCTGATCTCGATGTGATTATCGTTGCAAGAGGGGGCGGCTCTATCGAAGACCTATGGTCTTTTAATACAGAAGTGGTGGCACGGGCGGTAGCACAATGCTCTATCCCGATCATATCAGGAGTCGGACACGAGACTGACACTACGATCTGCGATCTCGTGGCCGACTTGCGTGCTCCGACACCCACGGCCGCAGCAGAGTTGGTCGCGCGTGGCAGCGCAGAACTCCTCGAAAAGTGGTCCTTCCTCAATATTAGATTGCTTGGCAGCATGACTGATAGGTTGACCAGAGCTCGGCGCATGATCGAGCGACTTTCTCCAGCCAATGCTCTCAATCGATATGCTGATCGACTTGCTCTGGCTCAAGTCAATCTTGCACGCCGCAAGCAGCACATGATCAATCGTATAGAGAGGTTAGTGCAGGCACAATCATCGAGACGCAAGGAACTCTTTCAAGAGTTGCAGGCTCTCGGCCCCAAAAACGTCTTGACCAGGGGGTTTTCGGTCTTGCGATACTCAGACGGTCGCGTAATCAGGTCGATTGCTGATTTAAAGTGTGGTGACATAGTCGAAGCCATTTTGTCTAAAGGGAAAGTGAAATTGAAAGTGGAGGCGGTTGAAGATGCCGATTGGTGACGATGAGTTTGAGCCCAATGCCAATACAGAATCAGGGCGCGACCCCGCCAGCGATTTAACCGAGGAAGACAAAAAAAACTTCCAACAGCTTTCGTTTTTTCAATTAAAAGAGATAGAGACAAAAAAGATGATAGACGAAAAACAAATCCAGATAGAGACCAGCGAGTCTGTGGCCATAAGCAAAAAAGCTGCAGCGACAGTAAGTGCAAACAACAAGGTCGATTTTGAAGAGTCGCTCGCAGAGCTCGAAAATGTAGTGCGAGAGCTTGATGGCGAAATTAAACTAGATGAGGCCCTCAAATTGTTTGAAAGAGGAATGAAACTCTCTCAAGACTGTGAGACTTTTATCAAATCAGCAGAACAAAAAATCGAGATCCTCAAAAAGCAATCCGATGGCACGTACAAGGCGGAGCCTTTTGAACAAATGCTTGACAACGACACTTCCGACAACTAGCATTTGAAATAAAGCTCGAGCATATCAGCTCAAAGGCTCAAAATGCGCCTTCTTCTCATGATTTCAGAGACGCTGATCCTGGTATCAGCGACATTTTTGCTAATGCCGGAGCCTGCTCTGGCTTTGTTGTCCGGGGAGGTGGCAGAGAGCCGGCTTACAGGCTTTGAGACGAGACTTTTCAGGCGAGATTTTGGCGGGACTGCTGTAGCTCAACGTTTGAGCCGTCTCGAAAAAGCCGTCTTTGGGCAAATGCTCGAAGGTAGTGAAGAAGACAGGTTGGACAAACTGGACTCAGCTTTTGCGTCTTTGGATGCGGAAAAGAAGATAAGCAAAAGCCAGAGCAAGAGCACAAGCCAGAGCCACAGTCAGACAGAGGCAAAAGGCAAGCCAGGCATCACTTTCAGGCAGGCTTACAATGCCGCGATCAAAGATTTAAAATTGCGCCGATATCATGCAGCTGCTGATGGCTTTCTCGAGGCTATACGCCTCAATCCATATGATCCAGCCAGTTATGCCTATCTTGGAGAGACTTTGTTGGTGCTCAAAGATCGCGGAGGCGCTACAGAGTCATTCAAGGCTTGTTTCGAAGTAGCACCATCATCTACCTATGGCCGCTATGCCAAGGGTAAGCTCATGGCTCTTTCTGCTCAAAGTGCCTATCTCAAAGCCTCGCCTCAGGACTCGCCCAGGGTCGTGGCCAAAACGATAGAACAAATCAACAAGCAGTCCAAAGATCTAGGGCGTCGTTACAATACCGAGTTTCAAAATTGGTCAAAATGGCAAGCCGCTCTATACGGTATACAGTCTGCGCGCATAGCTCG
>Ga0233423_10001604_pt1 | contig 11253 bp, 10 predicted proteins | sample Watercolumn_Mata_FD_180713 | JGI IMG/M metagenome (GOLD analysis project Ga0233423, IMG submission 180713) | Freshwater microbial communities from Lake Matano, South Sulawesi, Indonesia - Watercolumn_Matano_2014_112_MG | ecosystem: Environmental > Aquatic > Freshwater > Lake | place: Indonesia... | reverse complement strand
TAATTTGAAAAAAGATCTTCTTTGCATGATAAACCTCCGATTTTATATTGGATACAACATTTCAAATGATATTTTCGTCTTCAAGGATAGTGTAGAATTTTACATAAAAAAATCCGTCCTGAAATCCAATTATTTAGGATGTTTATGTCTGGATCTGTGGTAAATATATTTTCTATAGTACACGATAATCACATACATGGATCGCGTAAAATGAAAACACCAACGACTATAAATTCTTTTGTATTGACATTACAGAACTTCTAGCAACCATACCCTCATATGGTTTCCATTATCGATCTATTAGGAATATATAAATGTAGCGAAGTGACTCTTTAATCACAATGAAGAAATAATCCTGAGAAGCAATCAAACTCCAGGATTTTAACTGGTGTCGTCGAAATGTATGAATGATACAACGAAATGTCACAGAATTGTGCTGATGACTCTAAATATTCGAACAAAAATCTGTCAATTGTAACAAACAGATGCGTTGATGTGTTGGGCTGAAATCTAAATCAAATCATCCCGATCTGATAAAATCTTGTTTTAAGTATAGAAAGAGGATCTAGTTACAAATCTTACAACAAATAGAAATTCAACTCCATCTCATATTGAATCCCAGACGGAAGCATATTGCTATTTCAAATATATTTTGAATTAAATGAGGCGTCTGAATTATTATCATACTACTGGCAGTAGAAAGCTTTAGCTTTCGTTTCTGAATTAGGTACTTTTATTACGGGTTAATATTTTTATATTTAATTTCCTTTGGATTAAAAAAAGCTCAAGATGTTTCCCTATCGTACCATTACCGCCTGCTATAAGTATATTTATTGCGCCCGACATTAGTTTTTCGACAACTTTATATTGTTTCCTGAAGCATTGAGAAATCAAATCCCTTTTGTTTTAATTCCTCCAGAATATAGAGGAATTCATTTTCTTTTATCATCGGTTACCAAGATAAAATCCACAAAATAATCTTTCAAGATAACGTACTTGAAAGTTGTGCACCAATATCCTTTTGCGAACGATGAGGATAAGATGCTACCCCAAACAAATTGCCTCGGCTTGTACGGAGTATCTATGCCTGATGGAAAGTGATAGATTATCAATTGTAGAGAAATACCAAGGTTATTTTTCGGGATAATGCGGCTCTGACTTTTCTATCAGCTTTCTCAACTTCAAACTAAGGATTTAGGATTGGGAAATATTTTTTCTATAAGTTGCTTATATAACATTATTCCATATCCAATTACCACACCTGCAGAAACAATCCACTGCATTTCTCCATCGAACAACATCGGACATACCACCTGTATGACAACTAGAGCAACCATCAGGTAAACTATTCTCGCCATCGAACCCGGAATCATCACCCATGCAGTAAATTTACCTGAGCGTTCTCTTTTTTCATTTCGCTTCTGTGCTGCTGATTGGAGATATCCAAAGCCATAACCTATTATCACGCCCAGAATTCCAGCCATCAAATCTAAAAGTATATTCATATTAAATCCTGTCATTATTAAATCGAATTTATAAGGTTGACCATAAGTATTATTTTTATTCCGATGTTTTTCATCGGTAAAACAATTTCATCAGCTCAGTAACCGTCACCTGAAATGTGACGGTTACTTTGTACTCTTCTCGGCAAGCCGGAATCGCAATAACGAAACGCTATACTTTTGTGACAATCCATTATTAATAGACTCATCTTTATCGAGGCCGTGGCGATTCTGACTGATGATCCATCATCACTCCACCATAACCATATACACCCATCTCTGGGATATCCAGTCCATCTATCTCATGTTCTACTTGAACACGATTTCCGACAATTGCTTCGATGATTTTATAGACTATAGTCGCAATAATTCCGACAACGATAATTGCAGTTAGAACACCGATCGATTCTGCAATCAGTTGGTTGAATCCACCTCCATAGAATAGACCTACAACATTACCGGCTACTCCATTCAGTCCATCGCCGTAAGTACCATCGGCGAAAAGACCTAGTGCCAAACATCCCCAGGCGCCGTTCAATCCATGAACAGAAATTGCACCGACCGGATCGTCAATTTGAATTTTATCCACAAAATAAACTGATTCAACAACGAGAACACCCGCTATCAATCCGATTATTGCCGCACTGCCAGCACTCACGAATGCACATGGAGCTGTAATTGCAACCAGGCCTGCAAGCATTCCGTTTGCCATCATGGATGGATCAGGTTTTTTTGTCCTGAGCAGCAACATCCATAATGTTGCCGCTAGCGCTCCCGTTGATCCGGCAAGCATCGTATTGACTGCTACTACACCGATCCTTAGATCCGTTCCTGCTAATGTCGAGCCCGCATTGAAACCAAACCATCCAAATGCCAATATGAATGTGCCAACGATCGCCATCGGTATATTGTGTGCCGGTAACGGATTGATACTTCCATCCTTGTTATATTTTCCATATCGCGGCCCGATCAAATAAGCAAAGACCAGCGCGATCATGCCACCCTGTAAATGAACAACGGATGAACCTGCGAAATCGAGATGACCATGTCCAAGTCCGAAGTTGACGCCAAGCTGTGCTAACCATCCTCCGCCCCACACCCAATTTCCGAAGATCGGATACATAACTGAACCTATGAATAAGCCATAAATCATAAACGCCGAGAATTTCCATCGTTCAGCTGCTGCACCAGTTGGAATTGTTGCCGTCGTGTCCATAAATACCATTTGGAAGAGGAACAATACGAACACTGCTGAATCATAAGCTGCACCCTGCAGGAAAAATCCATTTAATCCAATCAAGCCGAAAGGCTTCCCGAAAATAGTCACCGTAAACTCATTGTTGAGTCCAGCATAACCGCCTAATGTTCCAAGAGCTCCGATTCCACCAAACATAAACGCAAATCCGCAGGCATAAAATCCAAGCATGCCAAGTGGATAAATCAAGAAGTTCATTGCCATTGTATGAGATGTGTTTTTAGCTCTAGTCAATCCGGATTCAACCATCGCAAATCCGGCCTGCATAAACATTACCAAGAATCCGGTAATCAATGTCCACATAAAATTAATTGCGACTTTATTATGCCCGACTGCATTTCCAACCTCTTCTAAGGTCGGTGAGCCAGGTTTTGCTGCTGGTACGTCAGAGATCGTTCCAGTTTTGGAGCCACCCGGATCTGGTTCTCCTGCAAAGCATTCAGACGAGTTTGCTAACGACAACATCAGCAATACAAAAAGAAATATTTTTTTAGAGAGTTGCATATTCTTCGCCTTTATCATTTTTAATTTCGATCGTTCATTATCTTTATTTGATTTCTTCTTATATATTTATATCCAATTGAATTGTTGTAGCAGTCGCTATATCTGCATTGAAGACATCACGCGCAAATATCACACTGACATTCTTTGAGAATGACCATGCAAATCCATAGCTAAATGCACCAAAACTGTTCTTGCCACTTTGATAATCAATCGCAAGCCAAAGGTTTTCACTGATTTCAGGTATTTGACGATCCCATGAAAGCAAGAATCCCGTGTCATCAGCCTTTCCTGTTTCGACATTCACAAGTAATTTACTGTTACCGGTATAAAATCCTGCCTCTAATCTTCCAATCACTGGAAATGTCTTACCAACGAGCCCATAAATAATGTTAAAATCAGTTACATTTTTTTGGAAACCGAAGTTAAATCCGCCGACAGCGATGGCTGGCGACCAATCTAAAAGTGTGGCTTCCGCAACTCCGACTTTGGCATTTAAAAGCAGCGGAGATAATTGAGGTGTAAAGTAATCCACGCCTACCTCGGCTAAAATGACCGATGAGGGTGAAACACCAACGGTTAAGCCGATACAAGTTGGAAAAGCCATTCCAGCTCCTGCAACCCCTTTTTTGAAGTCGAAGGCATAATTATCTACACCCAGATGAAATGATTTGTATGGCTGAAAATCGACCGAAGGAATCCAAATAATCGTGGAGGGTGTCGCAGAAAGAATCGATCCCGATAAAATTATTACTATAATAGTGCTTAGTATGATATTTACTATATTTTTCATTTCTATTTTTCCTTTGTAAAAGTCTATGATTGATTATTACAGCACGCTATCACCAGATTCTTCAGTACGGATTCGGATGGCTTCATCAACCTGCCAAACGAATATCTTTCCATCGCCAACCTTTCCGGTTTGTCCTTTTTTAATTATTATTGATATTGCCTGCGGATATATGGTATCGGGAACGACTACTTCCAATTTAATCTTAGGCAGAAAATCGATCTTATATTCTGCACCGCGATAAGTTTCGGTGTGACCTTTTTGCTTACCGAAACCCCTCACTTCTGAGATGGTCATACCATGAATCCCTGCTTCCAACAGAGCCTCCCTGATATTATCCAGAGTATGCGGACGAATTATTGCCTCTATCTTCTTCATATCTCTCCTTATTTATTTAATAAAATAATTATTAATACTTAACTTATTTACATATATATAAAATAATTACTAATAATATAATCATTTTATAGACAATGTCAATAATATGTAAAGTATATTATATAATTTTCTTTAATAATATAAGTTTGCGCTAGTTTATGTTTAAGTTTGGGTATATGGTTTACTGATATTATTAAAACTTATTGTGGCTGGACGATCGAATAAACTGGTAGTATCAAAAAAAACGTTTTTATGAGTTTAATATCTTGTAAAAAAGGATAAAAATTTAAAACTGAATTGAGAAGAAAATAGACGATCATTTTACTACCAATTTGGATTCCATAGTAAGTTTAATAGTCTCTATTAAATTCTTAGCGATGAATTCCTGCTCTTGAGCTTCTTCAATTTTACCGCCATTATTATTGGTTATATAAAATGAGTCCACAATACCGTCAACTCTGGTAGCTATTTTGGCAAATGCAATATTCAGATCAAGCTTCGAGATCGCCTCAGTTATCCTGTAAAGAAATCCGAGAGTATCAGGAGCATAAATATCAATAATTGTGTATTTAGGGTGATTCTCGAAAACCACATCACAACGGGTGTTCGGATTAAATGGCTTAATTCTTCTTTTCCATCGCATACGGTGACGCTCTATAAGATGCGCTACATCTATTCGTCTTCCTAAAACTTCTTCTACATCCTGTTTAATCTTCTCGCATACATCCACGGAAAGTTCAGTGTGTGAAGTGAATTGAGAAACGCGAAATTTGTCAACCACTATACCATCGGATCGAGTAAATATTTGAGCATCAAGAATATTTACATCATTAGCTGATAAAACTCCGCATAGTTTTGATAATAGTCCTTTCGAATCCTTTGCAATAAATGTCACTTCTGAAAATTTATCATAATGCTGAAATGATGCAGTTACATCCTCCATTTGCTGAATTGCAGTAATATGAGACGAAATTTCATTCACACTAAAGGCAACAAAATAGGATGAATCAGAGAGTTTTATATGTTCTTCTATACTTTCCTTACTGTGTGTTCCAAGAAGCTCAACAAGGATCTCGTTTTTTTTCTGTTCTGATTCCTGCAACGACTTAGAATGCACTTGCTGTGCTGTAATTTCTTCAAGAAGTATTATTCGTGCTTTACTATATAAATCCCAAAGCATTCTTTCTTTCCAGTCCGAAAGCACATTCCGATTCACTGCTGATAAATCAGCGTACGTAAGGACAAATAGATAGTCAAGCAATTCGACTCGCCCAAATACTTTTGTAAATTCAATAATCGTATGCTGGTCATTAAGATCACGACGGAATGCGATCTGTTCCATTAGAAGATGATGTCGCACTAAGAAAGAGACATCCGCAGCAACATCATCATAATTTAGTCTGTTTAGAGCGCGTTTCGCAATCGGTACACCTTTTATTTCATGTTTTCCGATATGAATAGGTTTTGCAATATCATGAAATAGGCAAGCAAGATAAAGTGTATCCCTGCGTGGTAGTTTCCGAAATACTAATCCAAAATTTGAATTTGATTCTTCTAATGCCTCGGCTTTATTCAGCATTATTACAGTGTGTTCATCAGCAGTATAAAAATGGTACTGATTATGCTGAAAGAAAGAAACCATCGCCTTCCATTCAGGGAGCCATCTTTCCAACAGACCGAGATCATTCATTTTTTGAATCGAATTTCCGACGGAATTGGGTCGATGAAGCAGCTGTCGGAGCAGATCGGTCTCAGTTTTATTACTAAGCGGTTTGAAACCATGAAGTTGACGGTGTATAGAATCCTCAAACCGGAACGACAATTCCATTTTTCTTTCACTTCGCAGCAAGAAAGCTTTAAGCAATAGTTCGTTTGTCAATCGAATACTGCGTTTTCTTAAATCGATTCTTTTCTTGTGCAGGACAAACTCGCCAAATAATTTCAACGTTTTGTTTTCGTTATCCAATTCCAACCATTTATTTCTGGCAAAGTCCATAATTCGTGAGCACAGTTTCTCCGCGGAACGAGATGATCTATAGTAATCTTGCATGAACAATTCTACTATCCTCCGTTTTTTACGCGATTGATAGCCCAAACTCGAGGCGATACCAGGTTGAATATTAAATTCTAAAACGTCATGCATTGTTTTTGATTGAATATGCATTTCATTTCGGGATTGAAGCAAGAAATCAAAAGCAATCCTCATATCCTTTATGAATTGTGTTGTAAATTGCTTCTTTATTTTAAAGCATTTCAGAAAAGCAAGAGTCGCAGTTTCGTTTTTTCCGAAGGTGGTAAAAGGACGAACTAAATCAGTTCCATACATTAACCACAATGCTGTATGAATATCACGAAGTCCGCCTGAACTATTTTTAATATTTGGTTCTAGCAGTTTTGAGGTATTACCGTATTTGCGGTGTCTGGCTATTGTTCGTTCGTAAACATTCTGAACAAACGACCTTTTATCCGAGTTCTGAATTTTAAAGTGGGTGGATGATTTTAATTCGTTAAACAGACTCTTGGATCCGCATATATATCTAGATTCTAATAGAGACATTTGAGATTCAAAATCATCCTGGCCGATATTTATACAATCTTGAATACTTCTAACGCTATGTCCAACATCCAAGCCAATATCGAGAAGTTTATGTAATAATTTCTGAATAACTGAAAACACATATTCCTTTTGTTCATTATCATCTACAAGGAACATTACATCGATATCAGATTTAAAACACAGTTCCTTCCGTCCGAATCCACCTAATGCAATAATTGTCAATCCAGAAATATCAGTCGGAACACTTTCAAATAATGATATTAGTAGATCGTCATGAAGCTTAGTTAAGGCTATTGCAACGCGGATTCCTCCGGCACCGGATCGATGTAATTTTTTAATATTCTCATATTCTTTTAGATATAAATCTTTCATTCGTTAGATCACATCATCTAGAAGATATAGCCACTCTCACCATGTTGACTAAGATCAAGGCCTTCAACTTCTTCAGTCTGAGAAACTCTAAGTCCCATAGTTTTATCAAGTGCCTTCAGTATTATCCATGTCATGACAAAAGCGAAAACAATTGCAACCAATACACTTAAGGCCTGAACGAGAATCAGTGAAGGATTACCAAAGAATAAACCATCCGCTCCGGCAGAATTGATCGCTTTGGAAGCAAATAAACCTGTAGCTATGGCTCCAAATGATCCACCAATGCCATGTACACCTACTGCATCGAGCGAATCATCAAAACCGAATTTGTTTTTTATTGTAACTCCATAAAAACAAAGTAATCCGGCGCCAAGTCCAATAATAATTGCAGAAATTGGTCCCACAAAACCTGAAGCAGGTGTTATTGCGACCAGGCCAGCAACAGCACCTGAAGCAGCGCCAAGAAGAGTTGGTTTACCTCTAAGCTTCCATTCTATTGCAAGCCATGATAGCACAGCAGATGCGGCAGCTATATGAGTTGTCATAAATGCGGTGACAGCAAGTGCACCGGAAGCGACCGCACTTCCTCCATTAAATCCATACCACCCGAACCAGAGAAGTGCAGCTCCCAAAAGCGTCATTGTAAGGTTATGTGGTGGCATGTGATCGTGGCCATGACCCTTGCGTTTTCCTATTATTATTGCCGCAGCCAAAGCAGAAACACCAGAACTGATGTGAACTACTAATCCTCCGGCAAAATCAAGAGCACCTAACGACCGTAACCACCCCCCCACACCCCAAACCCAGTGGGAAAGTGGTGCATATACAAATGTTGACCACAATAAAACAAATAATAAGTATGTGCTAAACTTAAACCTTTCTGCGAAAGCTCCGGAAATTAAGGCTGGTGTAATGATCGCGAACATCATTTGAAACATCATAAATGCCTGATGTGGAATTGTTGCTGCGTAATCCGGATTAGGATCAAAACCAACATTTTTCAAACCGATCCAATCAAAGCCACCTATTATCCCTTTAATATCAGGACCGAATGATAAAGAATAACCCACAATTACCCACTGAATGGTAACAACTCCAAGCGCGATAAAACTTTGCATGATCGTACCAAGCACATTTTTTTGTCTTACCATCCCACCATAGAATAAAGATAGCCCTGGAGTCATAAACATTACTAAGGCTGTTGATATTAGAATCCATGTCGTGTCACCAGTATCTATTTTCATAAGGCATCTTCTCCTGTTTCTTCTGTTCTAACTCGTATTACTTCATCAATTGTTGAAATAAAAATCTTCCCATCTCCAACCTTTCCAGACTTTGAAAATTTAATTATAGTCGAGACTACAGAGTCCACATTATTGTCAGAGACAACGATCTCAAGTTTAACTTTTGGTAAAAAATCAACCTGATATTCAGCTCCACGATAAACTTCTGTATGCCCTTTTTGTCTACCAAAACCTTTTACTTCAGAAATCGTCATCCCCTTGAAACCTTCTTCAAGCAAAGCCTCCCTAATATCATCAACTGCATGTGGCCGGATAATAGCTTCGATTTTTTTCATTTACGCTCCTTTCGCGATTAATTAATTATATTAAGTATATCCAAATTATATCATTACTATATTAAGTAATATAGTAATATTTATTAAATAATCAAGGGTTTATTTAAATTATAGTTAAGTATATGCGTATTTTATTATTAACTAGCTCTTTAAGCTAAGAATTTTGTAAAAGGATTCGTTAGTTAGAATCCATTAATCTAACGAACTGTTAAGCAGGCGGACTCCACTATATAGGCTCAATTATTAGTCACGAATGGTTAAAGCAGATTGCGATTGGGAGTGTAGCTTCTAACAAAACTACATTGAAGGAATTCACCATTTATATCAGTTGAAATACCAAGTGATGTACCGAGGACAATGACATTAGCTCCTATGATTGGCTCACCACTCAATTTATCGGTGATCGTTCCCGCAATTTTTCCCGTAGTTCCAGCTATTGCGAGTGAAGATAGGAAAACCAATGCCGTCAATACTAGTACTAACAGAAAAAGAAATCTCATTTTCATGGATTTTTTCCTTATGTGTTGAATTCGCGATTAAACTTTAGTTCTAACTATAAAACGAACAATAGTCATTATCAATGATTGACGCTGAGGGAAATCCTACGAAATTGAATTCCGTAATGAACAATCTAATTGATTTATGAAACCAGAGAAGCATAATTATTGGAAGACTCTCTCTGCAATAAATCGGACTTGATGGAAATTTTTAATACAATCGATCATGTTACTTCCCTTATTAGTCGATTGCCAAAACACTTAACTACCTATTCATACAAGAACTACAAACAAATTGAACGGCCAGATCAATTTTTTGAATTTCGTATTATTCCAGTCCTTTAAAATGTAAAGCCACTTTTTTAATTTGCCTCAAATTGGACTTCTACATTGAAACGTACATACGAGAACAATATTTACACTTCAATCATTATGCCATTTGATATATTGTCGATTATCTTCAAAAATCTACATATCAAGACTCACCAATTATTAGGATAATAACGAGGCGTTATTGGAATCACACGAATAAAGAACCAAAGTGTAGAAGCTAAACCGATAAGAACAAAAATAAATTTTGATATCGTTCGTTTCTCGAGAAGTCTTTTTCGCATAGCATTAGTCCTCGTTATCACAATCCTTAAAAGTAAATTTAAATTTTAAGTCAGCGAAATTATTCTTCTTTACACTTCACATTTATTTATTCAATTTGAATTCGATCCAATCGTAATTCATGTTTCCATTTGCTACCGTATGAAGTGTAAGAATATGAAATCCTTTCTGCAATTCAATCTTCGCAATATTTTCTGCCAAACTCCAATGATGCCATTGTCTCCAGGCAACAGTATCTTTATCCTGATGTGTAGATAGAATAACAAGCGGACCGGAAACATCCTTTCCGTCTATTGATAGAGAAATAGTGCCGTTACCGTTCGCTGTATACATAAGACTGACGTTATATTTCCCTGACTCAATTATTTGTACTGAATAATTGATCCATTCGCCAGGCACTGTCCATCCAACATACAATTGTCCTATTAGAGGTTGTACGAGATTAAATTTATTGTCGTCTATATCTCCGGTCTTCGTGTAAGAAATATCGACTCCTTCTTTCATGCGGAATTCATTAAGAAATGTGCCGTTAGCGGGATTCAATTTACCACTTCCATTATTAATTGAATCATTATCGTGATAGGCAATACCTTCGCCACCAAAATCATAACACTCACACTGAATTTTACCAGGAATCTTTTGAGGATCATTATTCCAGGCTTTACTCTTGGATTGTTCTTTTGAAAAAGTTGTATGAGAGCAAAATGTTAGGAATATTAAAACGACTAGATAAATACAGGCACAATAGATAATCTTTTTCATAATAATTCTTGAATTTATTTTTGAAGGAATATTGTTTTTAAACTCTGGTAGTGAGTTATTGAATTTCCACTCTCATAGAAACTTGAGCTATCATTTCCACATCAAATATGCAATTAACCTATTCTAACTTTCACATCATATTTTCAAAAATCAAATCATCGACCATAATACGGAGCACCAGGATTACCCATATCAATTGCGGCTACAGAAGGATCACTTGTCATCACACGTTCATACATAATATTCCCTGACCAAGTTATTCCGCCAGACGCTGTAGTGATAATATTCTTATACAATGGACGCATTCCTGTGACTACGCCAGTGCTGTAGGAAACTAATAAGATCGGATCAACGGTCTTATCCGTGGCTACGTATATATCTCCAGTAGCCGAGAATGTAAAATCCTTAGCGCTCGAAGCAGCATAGTCACCCGTTGCGCTCCAAAGGA
>Ga0233423_10001603_pt1 | contig 11262 bp, 10 predicted proteins | sample Watercolumn_Mata_FD_180713 | JGI IMG/M metagenome (GOLD analysis project Ga0233423, IMG submission 180713) | Freshwater microbial communities from Lake Matano, South Sulawesi, Indonesia - Watercolumn_Matano_2014_112_MG | ecosystem: Environmental > Aquatic > Freshwater > Lake | place: Indonesia... | reverse complement strand
GGCCCGCCTGGACCATTGGGGCAAGGGCCACCAGGAATTATTAAAGGCCCTGGCCCTCGTTAAAGACCGGCATCCGGTCCAGGCCCTCATCGTGGGGGGCGGCCGGCGCCAGCAGGAGGTGGCCCGGCTGGCCCAGTCCCTGGGCCTGGCCGACGCGGTGCATTTTTTGGGGACCAGGCGGGATATTCCCGACCTGCTGGGGGCCATGGACGTCTTTGTCCTGCCCAGCCACAGCGAGGGCGTCTCCCTGGCGCTCTTGGAGGCCATGGCCGCGGGTCTGCCGGTGATCGTCAGCCGGGTGGGGGGCCTGCCGGAGGTGGTGCGCCACGAAGAAAACGGCTTGCTGATTCCGGTGGGGGACGCGGCTGCCCTGGCCCAGAGCCTGGCCCGGGTTTTGGAGGCCCCGGCCTGGGCCCAATCCCTTGGGGACCAGGCCCGCCAAGACATCCGCACCCACTACTCCCTGGACCGCCTGGGCCGGGAGATCAACGCCATCTATGAGGAACTGGTAGAGAAGAAATTTGGGGGAGAAGGCTAAGGGGCCGACGTCCCCTGCCCCCTCCCCCAGCCCCCATATGCGGGTTGGGAGGGGGGTGTGGGGGGAGGGCAGGGAACTCAGTTCCCTGGCCCTCCCCCCATAAAACCTTCCTCCCTTGGGAGAAACCGCGGCTCCCACCAGGTTTTGATCAGGTCCGTCACCTCTCCCACCCCAATGGCCTGCAGGCACTTGTTATCCGGGCACTCGCGCGTCAGGCAGGGGTCCCGGTCGCACACCTGCTCCCGTTTATGGAGGTTGGTCCCCCACGGGACCGCGTAGGGGCCGATGCGCCGGGGGTCGTCCGCGCCGATCAAGGCAATGCTGGGCACGCGCAAAGCCAGGGCCAGGTGCAGGGGGCCACTGTCGTTGGCCACCAGCAGGCGGCATTGGCGCAGCAGGGCGGCCACCGTGAGCAGGGCATGGCTGCCCCCGGTGACCAGGGTGGGGCCGGACAGGCGGCCCGCCAGGTCCTGGGCGGCCTGCCGGTCCTGGCTGCCGCTGATGATCAGCAATGCCGCGCCATAGGTCTCATGCAGAAAATTTCCCAAAGCCACAAAAGATTCGTGCGGCCACCATTTGTAGGGGTCGGAGCCGGTGGGGTGCAGGGCCACCAGCAAAGGCGGCGGCGCGCCAAAATGTTGGGCCAGGATCGCCTCAGCCCGGGCCACCTCCTCCGGCGGCAAAAAGAGGTCCATTTTCTTGTCCTGGGTGTCGGCCCCCAGGAGGCGGACATAATTCAGGCGGCGTTCAATGGCATGTTCCCCGGGGTCGCCGGCCTTAACCCGCCCGGAATAGGCAAATGCCAAAGGACTGTAAGCCGAGCCGATGATAAAAGGGCTGCCCGTCCAATAAGCCAGCAGGGTGGCCTCCGGGTCGTTGCCGTGGAGGATGATGACCAGGTCATAACCCCTTTGGCGCAGTTGCCGGCCCAGGGAGAAAAGCCGCCAACCCCGACCGGGGTAGACCCACAACTGCTGGACATGAGGGTTATGTGCCAAAAGCGCTCCATATTGCCGGTGGCCCAAGACCTCCAGGCTCCAGGACGGGAAGCGCTCTTTTAAGGCCCGGAGGGCCGGGGTGGAAAACAGGGTGTCCCCCAGGCCGGTGGCGCTGATTAAGAGCACCCGCTTAATATTTTCGGGCTCCAGCCAGGCCAGGGCCAGGGGCTGTCGCCAATACATCTTGCGGCGCAAATACCACTTCGTCAACCGCATCAAAAAATCATGCCACATTACTAATCTTTTACTCCCCCCATAACTTCATCATACACCTTCTCCAGGGTCTGGACGATCTTTTTCCAGGAAAAATTGCTCAGGACCCACTGTCGCCCCCATTGTCCCAAGCTTATCCTTAAGTCCTCATCTTTAAGGAGGGAGAGGATTTTTTCCGCCAGTTCCTGGGAATCGTCTTTTTGCCGCAGGAGCCAGCCGTTTTCCCCTTCCCGCACCACTTCCGGAATCCCCCCCATACGGGAAGCAATGAGGGGCAAGCCCGCGGCAGCGGCCTCTAAAAATACCAGGCCCAGACCTTCGTCGATCTGCGAGGGGCCCACAAAGACGTCGCCCAACAGATAGGCGCGGGGCATCTGCTGGGGGGGGATAAAACCGGTGAGCACCACCCGCCCTCGGACCTCTTTGATTTGCCGCTGCAATTGTTGAAAAAAGGGGGTGGGCCGCATAGTGCGTCCTAAGCCGTATTCCGTCCCCCCCACCAGCACCAGCACAGCCTGGGGCGCCTCCTGCCAGACCCGCTCCATGGCGGCCAACAGGATGTGCACGCCCTTGCTTTCCCGAAGTTTGCCGGCGAACAGAACGGTGGGCTCGTCGGCGAGCCGGTATTGTTCCCGGACGCCGCGCCTCTCGTCTTCATGGTCCCAAAGGGAGAAAAAGGCCTGGGCATCCACCCCGTTATACACCACCCGATGCAGGGCGGCCCCCCGCCCCAGCCGGTCTTTCTCCCGCTCCAGCACGAACCGGCTGCAGGCCACAAAGCCCGCCACCGGCAGCGGCGCGCCGGGCTGCGGTCTTTCCCGCTTGCCCAGGGATTCATAAAGGTTGTGCATGTGCAGGATGATGGGAATCTCGGGAGGCAAGTGCTGTTTGAGATACAAGGCCAACCGGGGGCGGTTATGCACATGCACCAGGGACGCCTGGTTTTGCTGGATGAGGGCCGCCACCTGGCGGTCATATAGAGGAAAATACTGACGGTACCGGCGGTATAACGCCCCACGCCAGCCTGTCAAGGGGATCCGGCAATACTGCACCTGGCCCCGGACTTCTTGCCCAGGCAATTCCGGATCTGCCGGGCAGATGACCAGCGGCCGCCAGTCCGTCAAACGGCGGGCCACCTGCTCGATGAACAGCTCCGCCGCCCCGCCCCGGAGAGGCGGCACGGGATAGAGCTCCGGTCCCACCAAGGCCACGGTTTGCATTTAGAAATAGTTTCCGGTTTTCGTTTTTCGGTTTGCGGTGAGTGGTAAAGGAAACAATTGCTCTTCACCCTTTAGATGCTGGCTTTATAATATGTAAATGGCATAGATAAATAAATAAAATATCAGGATTCTTTTAATAATCTGCCCGAAAGTAGCAACTCTAGAGACCAGAACCAGAGGCGCAATCTGGGGAAAGTCCTGGTCCTTATAGAAAACAGGAAAAAGAAAACTTATAGCCCCGCGGCCTACTTTTCCTCCCCAAAGGGCGTTTTGTTAAAAAGGTGAGGAACTCTGGGCTACAGCTACCGCATTTTCATAAATTTCTTGACACCGGCCCCAGACTTTGTAATATGCTTCACAATGGTTTTAGTCCCGGGGAAGTGCCCAACCGTCGTAAACCAAATATCCTCAAGGAGGTAGTAGTTTATGGGTAAGATTCCTGCTGATTATTTGCCCCCTAAAGAACTATGGCCCGCTTATACCGCGCCTGCGGAATTTCCGGTGCCGGCCCACCTCAATCTCGCCGAATTTTTACTGGACCGGCATGTGAAAGAGGGCCGGGGGGACAACGTGGCCATCCTGTTTGGCGATCAGAAAATCACCTTTAAGGAATTACTGGCCCAGGCCAATAAATTCGCCAATGTGCTGAAGCAGTTGGGGGTGGAGGCCCAGGATCGCGTGGGCATCCGCATGACCAACACTCCGGATGCGGTGGCCATCAATTTCGGCATCCAGAAGGTGGGCGCCATCCCTGTGCCGGTTTCCCCTTTGTGGGCTAAAGAAGAAGTGGCCTTCACCTTGAACAACGCGGAATTCGTCGCCTTTGCGGTGAGCTTCCCGCTGCTGGCCGTGGTGGACGAAGGCAAACACGAATTCGAGTTCCCCACCAAAATCATCGCCGTGGGCGGCAAACCCGAAGAGGTAGAGGCCAAGGGTTATTATTCCTTTGCCAAGCTCATGGGGCCCGCTTCGGATCAGTTCACCAACGTTAATTTGAACCCCGACGACATCGGCGTCATTCTTTACACCTCCGGCACCACCGGCCAACCCAAGGGCTGCGTGCATTTCGTCAAAGAGGTCTACGTCGAGTCCCTGTTGGTCAACAAATACGTATATAAGATGGGGCCCGGCGACGTTCTGGGCGGCTCCGCGCCGGTGTCCTTTGCCGCGGGCTACGGCACCTTCTGCCTCATCCCCTTTGCCGGCGGCGCCGCCATCTCGCTGTTGCCCAAATTCACCCCGGACGACATGATGGCCACCATCCAGAAGCACAAGATCACCGTGGTCACCGGTCTGCCCACCGCGTACCGCAAGCTGCTGGAAATGCCCAACTTCGGCGATTACGACATCAGCAGCGTGCGCATGTACACCACCGGCGGCGACGCCTTGACCGGCAAGACCCTGGCCATGTGGCAGGCCAAGACCGGCAAGCCCATCTGGGAAGGCCTGGGCGCCACCGAAATGGTGCACCTGGTGACCTCCAACACCATGAGCGACATTCCCATGCCCGACTCCATCGGCCGCGCCCTGCCCGGTTTTGAGATCAAGGTCATCCGGGAAGACGGCTCCGACGCCGGTCCCGGCGAGGTGGGCTCCATGCTGGTGAAAGGCCCCACCGGCACGGTTTACTGGAAGCCCTATGTCCAGGAAAACAAGCTGCTCAAGACCATGAAAAAGGGCATCAAGGACGGCTACAACATGATGGGTGACGCCGTGCTCATGGACAAAGACGGCTTCATCTTCTTCCAGGCCCGGGAAGACGACATGATCAAGTCTTCCGGCTTCCGCCTGGCCCCCACGGAGATCGAAGACGCCATTATCCGCCATCCGGCGGTCCGCGATGACGCAGTGGTGGGCATCCCCGACGAAATCCTGGGGCAGAAGGTGGTGGCCATGGTGGAACTGGAGCCCGGCCACAGCGCCTCCCAGGACCTGGCCAATGACATCATCAAGTCCACTCTGGACCTGCTGGCCAAATACAAGCTGCCCCGGGAAGTGGTGTTCACGACCATCCCGCGCACGCCCACCGGCAAGATCATCAAAAAGGACCTGCGGCGCTTGTATCCTACTTATACGGATAAATTCGCGCCCAAGATCTAAACCAGACAGGCAAAGCACTCCGGGGGCGGCCTCCGCCCCCGGAGACCTTTTCCTGCCTCCGTCCCGCCAATGTCTACTCTGCCGTTTTTGCCTTTGACTTTGCCTGCCGCTGTGTTACATAATATGGGGCTTTAAAAAAAGGAGGGATAAGTTTGCCTAATGTAGTGGTGGTGGGCACCCAATGGGGCGATGAAGGCAAGGGCAAGATCGTCGATCTGTTGACGGAGCAGGCCCAACTGGTGGTGCGCTATCAAGGCGGCAACAACGCCGGCCACACTCTGGTAGTGGGCGGGGAGAAATTTATTTTTCATCTTATCCCCTCGGGCATCCTGCACCCCGGCACCATGTGCCTCATCGGCAATGGCGTGGTCCTGGACCCCCAGGTCTTCCTGGAGGAGGTGGATAAACTCAAGGACCGGGGAGTGGCGGTGGGGCCCGAGAATCTTCGCCTCAGCGAACGCACCCAGGTGATCATGCCCTACCACCAGCGCCTGGACGTGGCCCGGGAGCAGGCCAAGGGCGCGGCTAAGATCGGCACCACCGGCCGGGGCATCGGCCCCTGTTACGAAGACAAGGCGGCGCGGCGGGGAATCAGGGTGGCCGATTTGGTGGACGAAGAGAGCTTTCGCGCCAAGCTGGCGGAGGTCCTGCCGGAAAAGAATTTCTACCTGGAAAAATTCCTGGGGGACACTCCCTTCACCCTCGAGGAGATCCTCCTGCCGTACCTAAAGATGGGGCGCCGCCTTAAACCCCTGGTGGCCAATGTCTCGGTGCTCTTGCAGGACGCAGTGCGGGCCGGCAAAAACCTCCTCTTTGAAGGCGCCCAGGGCACTCACCTGGACATCGATCACGGCACCTATCCCTTTGTCACTTCTTCCAACCCGGTGGCCGGGGGCGCCTGCACCGGCACGGGCATCGGCCCGGGGCAGTTGCACCACGTGTTGGGGATCGTCAAGGCCTACACCACCCGGGTGGGGGGCGGCCCCTTTCCCACCGAGGCCCTAAACGCCGACGGCGAGCATATGCAGGTGTGCGGCGTGGAATTCGGGGCCACCACCGGCAGGAAAAGACGCTGCGGCTGGCTGGACACGGTGGTGCTCAAAGACTCGGTCCGCTTGAACGGCCTCACCGGCATCGCCATCACCAAGTTGGACGTCCTCACCGGCCTTGATCCGGTAAAGATCTGCGTGGCCTACGAGGTGGACGGCAAGCACCGGCACACCATGCCCGCCACCTTAAAAGACCTGGAACGCTGCCGCCCGGTTTACGAAGAGCTGCCGGGCTGGTCCGAGAACCTCCAGGGAATGCGGCGCTATCAGGACCTGCCCGCGGCTACCCGCAAGTACCTGGAGCGGGTGGCGGCCCTGGTCCAGATTCCCATTCAGATTGTTTCCGTGGGCCCGGACCGACAAGAGACTATAATGATCCAGAACCCGTTTAGTTAATAATTATGGACAGCCGAGGGCGGCTGTCCCACATTTGATCGCTATAATGATTGCGCCTATTTATTGAAAGTTTAAACCTATTCTTGATGGAATCCACAGGACGAAAATCTAGTGTAGGACAGCCGCCCCCGGCTGTCATTTCTTCGGCCAACCAGCCGGTGCGGCCGGCAAAACCAGCCAAGGCTGAATACCGGCGCCACCTGCCGCATCTTCAACGCGAAGGCAAGCCTTTATACGTAACCTTTGTCACCCACAGGCGATGGGTCCTTCCGGAATCAATAAGACATGTAGTTTTAAAGCACTGCTTGCATGATCAGGGGATTAAACTCCAAGTCCATGGTGCGGCGGTAATGCCGGACCATGTGCATATGATCTTTACCCCATTGAAGGATAGTCAGGGGAATCCCTTCAGTCTAGCAGAGATTATGAATGGTATTAAAGGGACGGCGGCCCATAGTATCAATAAAGTTCTCAGTCGGAAGGGGCGGGTTTGGCAATCCGAATCATTTGATCACGTCCTCCGGTCGGACGAAAGCATTCATAGCAAGGTCCAATATATCTGTGAAAATCCAGTGCGCCGTGGATTAGTGCAGACCATTGACGACTACCCCTGGTTGTGGCGGGAATGGGTGGAAGGGGCTAAATAATGTAGAGCAGCCGCCCTCGGCGGTGCCGGGATAAGGCAGAACCGCCGAGGGCGGCGGTTCTACATTAAAAGACTATAATACAAAGCAATATTCGTTTGTAGGGTGGGCACTGCCCACACTACCTGGCTAAATAATATTTCTTATAATATCAGGGGATTTTCAAAGTGAAGCATTGATTTCTAAATTGCAATGAAAAATAAATTAAAAGAGTTAGAAAAACAATTTTATGAAGCATGTGTCGAATTGGATAAGCAATGTTTAAGAATTGGAGTCAATGCTTCATATTTTAGGCAAATGCTAATTAAATATGGTGCATCGAACACCGTAAACATGCTTCTCCACAACCCAGGAATTCAATATGGCTTTACGATATTATGGGAACGCAAGAGACTCGACCTTACCGTTGAAGCTCTAATTCTTAAATCACCTTGGGATAAACTCTTTTCAGATGAAGAAAAAGCAATTGCAAGACAGAGATTGAGAGACCATGGATACAATCCAGATTAATTTATTGAGGAAACGGATATGATCGAAATCCGCTTTCATGGCCGGGGCGGCCAGGGCGCGGTGACTTCGGTGGAACTCCTGGCCCTGGCCGCCATCGGTGAGGGCAAGTTCGCCCAGGGCTTCCCCAGTTTCGGCCCGGAGCGCCGGGGCGCGCCGGTGTTGGCCTTCTGCCGCATCGACAAGCGCCACATCCGCCTGCGCTGCAAGATTGAGAGGCCAGACGTGGTGGTGGTCCTGGACCCCTCCCTGCTCAAGATTCAAAATCCCCCGGCCGACCTGAAGGACAATGGCATCATCGTCTTGAACACCGCCAAATCCGCGGCGGAGATTCGCCGGGAATACGGCTACCGCCACACCCTGGCCCTGGTGGACGCCAACCTCATCGCCCGGGAGGTCTTGGGCGTGCCCATCGTCAACACCACCATGCTGGGGGCCTTGCTCAAGGCTACCGGCGTCGTCAAGGTGGTCTCCCTGGAGCACCCCCTGAAGGAACGCTTCGGCCCTCTGGCGGTGAAGAATTTCAACGCCATGAAAATGGCCTATGACAAGACCAGCATCGAGGAGCGGCGACCGTGAGTAAACCCATGGATCAATATACCTGGCAAGAGATAGCCATCGGCGGCATCCTCATTGAGCCGGGGAGCGCCCGGGAATATCGCGTCGGCGACTGGCGCTCTCAGCACCCGGTCTGGACTAAGAGCCGCTGCATCCGCTGTGGGGTCTGTTGGACCGTATGTCCGGAAGCCGCCATCCTGGAAGAGCCCGAAGGCTATTTTGATATGAACCCCACCTATTGCAAAGGGTGTGGCACCTGCGCCCGGGAATGCGTCACCGGGTGCATCAGTATGATACCGGAGGAAGAATAATGGGCCACCGTGTCGGGATGGAAGTCTCCATTGCCGTGTCTCATGCGGTGCAACTGGCCCGGGCGGAGGCCATCGCCGCCTATCCCATTACCCCCCAGACCCACATCGTGGAACATCTCTCGTCTCTAGTGGCCAACGGCGAGTTGGACGCGGAGTTCATCACCGTGGAGTCGGAGCACTCGGCCTTGAGCGCCTGCATCGGCACCTCGGCGGCCGGCGCCCGCACCTATACCGCCACCAGTTCCCAGGGTCTGGCCCTGATGTTTGAGATTCTCTTCATCGCTTCGGCCATGCGCTTTCCCATCGTCATGAACGTGGCCAACCGGGCCCTGTCCGGCCCCTTGAACATCTGGAATGACCACAGCGACATCATGGCCGCCCGGGACATCGGCTGGATTCAGATTTTTGTGGAAAACGGCCAGGAGGCCTTTGACCACACCATTATGGCCTTCAAAATCGCCGAAAACCACAAGGTGCTGCTGCCCACCATCGTCAACCTGGACGGCTTTATCTTGAGCCACGTGGTGGAGGCCCTGGAAATACTGGACCAGGAGGCGGTGGACAAATTTCTGCCCGCGTACCATCCCCGCTACCGGCTGGACCCTAAAGAGCCGGTGACCATGGGGGCCTTCGCCATGCCGGAGATGTACACTGAGGTGAAGATGGCCCACCAGGTGGCCCTCACCAATGCCTATGACCAGATCGTCAAGGTCTGGGAGGAGTACGCCAAGCTCAGCGGTCGGCAGTATCAGCCGGTGGAACGCTACAAGACCAAAGGGGCCAAAGTGCTCCTGTTGACCATGGGGTCCTTGAGCGAAGTGGCGGAAATCGCCGTGGACGAACTTCGCGAAGCCGGGGTGCCCGTGGGCCTGGTGAAGCTGCGCCTCTGGCGCCCCTTCCCCTTTGCCGACTTGAGAGCCGCGGTGGCCGGGGCCGAGCTTTTGATCGTCTGCGACCGGGCCCTGTCCCTGGGCGGGGCCGCGGGACCGGTGATGGCCGAGGTGCGCAGCGCCTTCTACCCCGTGGCTTCCCAACCCCAGATCCTGGGCTACGCCATCGGCTTGGGCGGCCGGGATGTGTCCCCGCAGACCTTTAAAGAAGTGGTGAGCCAGGCCCAGAGGGAGGCCCAGCAAGGGCCCTCCCAGGAATTCTATCTCTTCGGGGTTAGAGGCTGATGGAAAAATTCGGTACGGCCCAAAGCCAGAAATTTGATACTTATGCCTCCCGGCTCCTGCCCCGGGAGGAGTTTTTCACTTCCGGGCATCGGGCCTGCCAGGGATGCGGCGAGGCCCTGGCGGTGCGCTGGGTGTGCAAGGCCATCGGCAAGGACGCGGTCATCGCCAACGCCACCGGCTGCATGGAGATCGTCTCCTCGGGCATGCCTCAGACCGCCTGGATGCACCCCTGGATTCACGTGGCCTTTGAAAACACTGCGGCGGTGGCTTCGGGAGTGGAGGCCGGCCTCAAGGTCCTGGCCCGCAAAGGCAAACTCTCCGGCCCGCCGCCCAAAGTGGTGGCCATGGGGGGCGACGGGGGCACCACCGACATCGGCCTTCAGGCCCTGTCCGGGGCCCTCGAACGGGGCCATGACTTTACCTATATCTGCCTGGACAACGAAGCCTACATGAACACCGGCATCCAGCGCTCCAGCTCCACGCCTTACGGGGCCATGACCACCACCTCGCCGCCGGGGAAAATGAGCATCGGCCAGCACACCTGGAAGAAGGACATGATCGCCATAGCCGTGGCCCACGGGGTCCCCTATGTGGCCACCGCTTCCCCCAGCTACCTTTTCGACCTGTTCTTCAAGGTGAAAAAAGCCCTGCAGACGCCGGGGCCGGCCTATATCCACGTGTTGTCCGTGTGTCCCACCGGCTGGCGCTCGGCCATCGATTTGAGCGTGCGCCTGGGCCGCCTGGCGGTGGAGACCGGGGTCTTCCCCCTCTATGAGGTGGTGAACGGCCATTACCGCCTCACCGTGGAAGTGCCCAAGCTCAGGCCGGTGACCCACTACATGAAGCCCCAGGGGCGCTTTCGCCATCTGCGGGCTCCGGAGATTGACTTCATCCAGCGGCAGACCACGGCCCGCTACGAGCTTTTACTCCAGAAATGCCAGGCTCCTTATCCGGAGTTTCCCCCGCTGATTCACGCGGAAAAAGCTGAAGAAGGAGAAGAAGGCCAGTAATCATGGACCAGGAACGACTTGACACCATTCTCTCCCGGTATGAGGGCGACGCCGCGGACCTGATCCCGGTGCTCCAGGACATCCAGGACGCTTACAGCTACCTGCCCAAAGATGAGCTCAAAGAGGTGGCCAAGAGGCTCGACGTGCCTTTCTCCCGCATCTTCAGCGTGGCCACCTTTTACAAGATGTTTTCCCTGATCCCCAAGGGCAAACACCAGATTCGGGTCTGTCTGGGCACCACCTGCCACTTGCGGGGCGGGCCGCGCCTGGTGGAATCCTTCTCCCACCGCCTGGGAGTGGAGCCCGGCTACACCACCAAGGACATGCAGTTCTCCCTGGAGACCGTGGGCTGCCTGGGTTCCTGCGCCCAGGCGCCGGTGGCCATGATTGATGACCGATATTTCGGCCGCCTCACTATGGACAAAGTGCCGAAGATGTTGAAACTCTACAAATAATAAAGCCGAGACACCGCGATGCCAAAGTTCGAATCCTTCGACCACTTGCGGGAATACCGCCGCCAGCTTCTGGCCCGCCGCGACCCCC
>Ga0233423_10001602_pt1 | contig 11263 bp, 11 predicted proteins | sample Watercolumn_Mata_FD_180713 | JGI IMG/M metagenome (GOLD analysis project Ga0233423, IMG submission 180713) | Freshwater microbial communities from Lake Matano, South Sulawesi, Indonesia - Watercolumn_Matano_2014_112_MG | ecosystem: Environmental > Aquatic > Freshwater > Lake | place: Indonesia... | reverse complement strand
CTCAAAACCGTGTTCTTTCTTTGTTACGCCTAAATCTTGATACAGAAATTTTCCGGCCAGTTTTCTTACCAAAAAATTCCATTTGCCTAAAGCAAATCTGGTTGAGACTGAAGAGACCAATGTAAATTAGTTTTTATGCTGGAAAATAATCCCCTCGCGGACAAGAATCGTCTCACAGGATAAATAGGCGTATCGATGAAGATAGCCTGTCGCCAGTCTGACCGGATCAAGACTATCTATGGGAACGGTAGAGTAAAAGCCTTTATGGATGGCGATCAAAATACCTTTCTCCAGATACCTTTTGATTAAAGTATATAAAGTATTCTGGTTGGTAATTCCCCAAAGAAGAGCCAGATCCCGGGTATGGAAAAGCTTCTGGTCAGCTTTGAGCAATTGATCTATCCTGTACATATATGTACAGGATAATATTATTACCGGTGTTTGTCAAGTTGTCGAGGGTAACGAAGAAAACCCGGAGGGCTGGGGGGAAAGAGTTACACTTGAATAAAGCTCTTGACTAAAGCATATTAATCTGAATAAATATAATTATGGCGTATGTAGCTGAAGATGTAATCACCATTCCCAAACTCCAACTGACTGAAAAGGCGAAATCTCCGGAATACTTAGGAAACTCGCTTAAAATCTGTCCATGGGGCGATTATAGCCTTTATTACATACAAGATGACCCCCATCTTCGGATAGCTGATCCAGGTGCGATAGAGGATGCCAACTTTAGACCGGTGGGAAGAGCCGATGCTACAGCTTTAAATTTTAAGGCATGTATACTAGGTGTTATCAAAGAAAAAATAGGAGGAGGTAGTAATAACCGTGTAATAGGAGATAATACTCCCGAGGCGGTGAAGGAAGGTGCCGAAATATTCTCAAAAGATTTTCCACCCTACCTCCATGGATTCATCAGTAGTGCAATAAGAAATGCAAAAACAGGAACACCAGGAAGCGAGATGCATTTTGTTGTTACTGAAAATTTAAATGCCGGCGATACAATAGCTATACTATCAGCGTCGAAAGATGATAGAAAGATTATCACGACTACACCTGGCGGAAAATACGTAATCGCCTCAGACATTCACGGAAAATTTGTCGCTTTCCAAACTCAAGATGATACAGGCAAATCATGGCCTCCCAGGAATTGGAGGAAATATAACCTAGGTTCGCAAATTACCTACCCCCCAGATCTGGAAATGTATCTTAGAATCGTCAATGAAAATCCAGGAAGAAATATTGTTTTTCTTCCAGAGAAATACGCGGTAAGAACAACTGATGAACATGTAGAGATTATCGATACCAGTCTCCCCTTCCATCAGCCCCCAGTCATGATTGATAAAACTTTATCAGTTGAAGACAATATCTATGTTGACCCCAACAATTCTAAAGTTATTTATTACTGCTCAAGTAATAATCCTGTAGACATAGTAAGACTTGATTTATCCAAAAGTCCGGAAACCTGGCAAACACAGGCGACCAAACTTCCGCAACAGTACAAAAAAATTTCCCACCTTCAGCTTGACCCTACCGGCAATTTATTCGTCCTCCAGACAGAGACCGGAGTCGTCTTTTTGGAAAAAGACACGTTGAAAGAAGTTTATCAGTACCCCGGCGTCTCATGTCCCCATTTTGACAGTAAAGGTAATTTGAAAGTTGTCAACAAAGAGGGAAAAATAGTCATTTGCGGTGGCAATTTTTCCGAAGTCACTTCCGCCCTGGAAGCCAGAAGGGTGCAGGCAAAAATGGGAGGATTTAAAGTCCAAGATGTTTTTGCCATAGAAGCTCAACAGGTGACTGCAACAGTAGGCGCTGATATTACTGAACGTTTTGCTTTTTTGGCTGGTGATAGAACAAAATATGAACTAGGATTTCAAGCGCTTATTCAACAAATCAGAAACCTCTCAGACGTACCAAGAGTAGCAGAGGAAATAAAGAGATTAGAAGTCATCTCCAAACCTTGACAACTGGAGCTTTCCAGTAGTATAGTGAAGGTATATGAGAAAATTATCAGATAAACAGTGGTCAGTTATCGAACCGTTTCTACCCAGACAGAACTTTTCAATAGGTGGTCGACCCAGGAAGGATGACCGTCAAGTATTTGAAGCTATACGGTGGATACTCACCACAGGAGCACAGTGGAATGAGCTTCCTGTTAAGTATGGAAGTGGAAAAACAGCCTGGAAACGGTTCACTGCATGGAAAAAACAAGGAGTGTGGAAGAATATCTGGCAAAAGCTCCTTGTTATGCTTGATAAGCAGGAGAAACTCACGTGGGAGGTAACCTATCTTGATGGTACATTTGCTTCAGCTAAAAAAGGGGGCAAAAAGTAGATAAGACCAAGCGTGGTAAAGGTACAAAAACCATGCTGGCAGTTGACGGGACAGGTATACCCCTTACCTTCCTCACCGAAGCAGCAAACGTCTCAGAGTTCCGCCTTGCACTACCCACGATAGATCAAATATCAGTTGAGTCTCGTCCACTTCATTCGAAGAAGCGTCCAGATATATTGGTAGCCGATAAAGGATATGACGCACAGTGGCTTCGTGAAGCTCTTACTAAAAGAGGAATCAAACATAAAATACCCAAGAGAAGAAAGATTGGACAGGAAAAAGAACCAGTCTCAAACAAACGTATCGAAAGCTACTACAAAACCAGATGGATTGTTGAACGAACCAATGCATGGCTCCAGAACTACAGAAGAATTACGGTAAGATGGGATCGTAAATGGGAGAATTACGAAGCTTTCATTGAAATTGCCTGTATTCTTATCTGTTTACGGAGGGTTTAGAGATGACTTCTAGTTAGTTTCGACAATTCCTTTTCCACACTGGTTAAGATGACCTCCTTTGTCTCTGTCACTTTTTGGGTGATGTCTCCCTGAATTTGTTCTTTGGCGTTTTGTAGCGTTTGTTCAATTAGGTTGTTGATCATCTGCGCGGGTGAAGAAGTATTGTTGGTAATTGATTCCCCTAGGACTCCGGGATCCGCTATTTTTTCTGTATTTTTGTTTTGTCTGTTTTTAATTATCCCTGATGCTAGGATACCACCGATAGCGATTAAAGAGACAATAGCTAGAGTAAAAAGTAGGACTGATTTTTTCTTCTTCATATGCCCTTTTCTATCATAACATTATCTTTTGTGACTAGAAAGGTAAGTGAGGCGTTCTCCGATAAATTTTAAGGACGAGGAGAGGATAGCTTGGTTGTCATAAGTATGAAGAATTTTTTTGAGTTGATTCTTTTGGTATTTTTGGTAAGTTTTTATTTTTTCGATAAGAAGTGGCAGGGCTCGGACGATATTATCAACGATAGTTATCGTTGCCGTTTGAGCCGTTCTTGATAAGGGATTTAAATCGACCGTGATGACTTTTTTCCCCATTTTTTCTAAAGCAGCAGTTCTGTCTCCATCCTCCAAAGGGACAAAAACCACGTCGGATTTGAGTTGTCCTTCGCTACTTATCATCCGCCGGTTGCTTTCGATGCCGGGAATTCTCGCTTTGTGGGGCAGGAGTACTTTTTGGGCGCCGCATTTTATAAGATAAGCTTTAATCTTTCTTTCTCTTTCCTTTGAAGCGTGGAAGATGTTTACTTCAAGATTTCCACCGAGAAGATTGGTTAGTTTAATCAGTTCTTTTCCGGCTAAAATAGCGGTATTCCCATTGACGGAGATGACCGGATGTTTAGATAAAAGAAAAAGCGCAGCTGCGGCCTCGATGGCTTTCACGGCAAACCTTTGGGTCTTTTCTCCGATCAGATAATCAAAAGTCTCTCCTCGGCCATGGGCAGTTAGCCCAGTAAGAGAAGTGATGCCCTCTTTTACCCCCCAAGTCAAAAGATCGCGGTAGAAAAGAGATAAATACCGGGGATGGTTTTTGGGCGCACTGATTTTTATCATGACAAAAGAAGTCTAGCTTTTGCTTTAACGATAGTCAATTCTTTGACTTCGTATTGAGCAGTTTTCGGGGGCTGGTCGCTGAAGACTACGTATCCTAGGATAGCCATGGTGGCGTGTCCGCCGATTTTTCTTATTGATTCTATAATCTTTTTTACCGCCTGATTATTCAAAAGACCGCTCTCTTTAACGTATTCATAAGAAATATCAAGGACATCAGAAAGGGCAGGAGTTGGTAATTGTTGGATTTTTGCAAGTTGGCTATCGGCAACAGTATTGATTCTTTCAAGCTTTTTATTATCTCTCAAAACAGATGGCGTAGGAAGTCGTCCGATGATGGTGGCGTAGATTTTTTTCTTTTCCAAAGGAAGTATTATGCCAGAAACAGGGATACCCGGTGCAGTTTTTAGAAGAAAACCGCCAGTTGCCTGGGTGCCGACACTGCCTAAACCCGTTTTATTGATAATTTCCGCCTTGTGAGCAATTTCCACCAGTTTTTCTTCTTTTTGGGCAAGTTGGAGAAGCTGATTAACAGCTAAAGCAACCGCCAGAGCCGAAGCACCGCTCAGACCGAAGCCAAAACCCAAAGGAAGAGGGGAAACGATTGATAGTTTTATTGGTTTATCGGTTAAAGCCTTTATAACAGTGAGAACGGTAGGGAAGTGGATCAGTTTTTGGTTAAATAATATTTCCGTCTTGGTGTTCTTTTGTACACAAACAGTTACTCCTTGATTGACTGTAGTCCCGATCCCCACCGAACCCATTTTCAACAAATTTTTGTGGGGACAGGCTTTGAAAATAAAACCTATACTTCCCGGACAATATGCTTTGGCTTCTTCCATAAATGTTTAGTCGTCTATCTTGTCTTTCTCCTTCATCACAACCTTTGCGTTATTATTCTAGTTATTCTTCGAGGGTCCTGCCGCTCACTTCGACTCGCTTCGCTCGCTCAGTGCAAGCGCGTCGTATGATAAAAGGGTTTACCCTGAGCGTAGCGAAGGGCATCTGACTCGCGTCACCCATTCTCTTTTCTGTTAACGTAAAACTTATGTTCGTGCTAAAATAAGAGACTAATGAAGCAAATTTTCAAAATTGCCCCTTTCATATTAATCATCGTTTTTTTCCTCTTTTTGCGGCTTTATCACCTCGAAGAATCTCTGACGGTTGGTACAGACCAGGGGATGCATCTTCTTGAGATGTATAGGCTTTATACACAAAAGAAAATTTCCCTGATTGGTCCGGTTTCCTCATTCAAAATTGACGGAAGACAATTCTTTTTTGGGCCGGCTACCTATTATCTGCCGATGCCCTTTTTTGCTGCTTCAGGATGGAATATTTTTAGTGTCTCCTATTTTATGATTTTTTCCCAACTTTTGGCTCTTCTCGTTCTCTATCGAGTCTTGAAAACCAATTATCCTCGGTCCAATTTGGCTATCTTTTTCCTTCTCATTTTTACTTTTTCGAAAATATCGGTTGACTATTCCCGTTTTCTTTGGAATCCCAACCTCATGATTCAAACATCGCTTCTGCTTTTATCGGTCTTGATAAGTCTCAAGAATATAAGTCACCAAAGATTAAAATTGTTTGTAGGAGGCCTTTTATTCGGACTGGGAATGCAGTTTCATTATGCCTTTTTCCCAATTATTTTTATCTGTTTTATCTGGTTACTTTTCACCAAAAGGCTAACCTTGATCAATATTCTTACGGCTTTTTTGGGATTTATAGTCGGATTCTCTCCGCTTATTCTTTTTGAATTGAGGCATAATTTTTATAATTTCCGGACTTTTCTTGCTTTCATAATCGCCTCTCTCAAAGGCGGAAATGAAGCCTCTCTCTATACGCCCGGTTATATCCTGCAATATTATACTTTGCCCTATCTGCCCTTTATCTATCTTCTAGTATCTTTTCTTCTAGTAAAATTAGAAAAAATACACAAAGTTTTGGTATATTTGTTAATCACAGGATATATTATTTATTGTTTAGTGATAATCTTGCCTGTTCCCTCAAACGGTTTTCACTCGGCAGAAGGTTGGAATTATCATGGATTGCAAAAGGCTAAGGAGATTATCATCTCTGAAAATAGGAAGGATTATAATCTGGTTGATCTTTTAACCGGAGATATAAGAGCCATTTATCTTCGCGCTCTTCTGACTCTTTCCCAAAAACCACCCATGACGGTAGATGAATATCCAGACTCCAAATATCTTTTTATATATTCCAAAGTACCAATAGAAGAATTATTGAAGGGATCGCTTTGGGAGATGGATGTAATGAAACCACTTAACTTGGAGGAAAAGTGGTTTCTCCAAAATGATATCTATCTTTATCTTTTGAAAAGAATGCCTAAAAAAGCCAAGATATGACAGACGTCGAGCTAGTCAAATCAAAAATTGAGATCGTTGATTTTATTTCAGAATACATCAAATTAAAACGGTCGGGCCGGACTTTTAAAACCCTCTGTCCTTTTCACAGCGAAAAAACCCCTTCTTTTTACGTTTCCCCCGAAAGGCAGTAAGAAGGGGTTTTTTCGCTGTGAAAAGGACAGAGGGTTTTAAAAGTCCGGCCCGACCGAAAAAACCCCTTCTTTTTACGTTTCCCCCGAAAGGCAGTCGTGGCATTGTTTCGGAGCTTGCAATATCGGAGGAGATGTTATCTCTTTTCTGCAAAAATGGGAAAATATCGAATTCTATGAAGCTTTAAAGATTCTGGCGGAGAAAGTAGGGGTAAAACTTTCTGGATATGCCCCTTCGGAAAAAACTCAAGTTAAGGAAAAACTTTACGCCATAAACAATCTAGCTTCGGAGTTTTTCCATTACCTTCTGACCGCACATCGATTAGGAGAACGGGCAAGAATTTATCTAAAAAAAAGAAAGATAAGACAAGAAACCATTAAGACTTTTAATCTAGGGTATTCTCCTAACAGCTGGGACAGCTTAATGAAATTTTTGATAAAAAAAAGATATACCGTTTCCGACCTTCTAGAGGCCGGCCTTTTGGTGAGAAGCGAGGAAGGAAGTTTCTACGATCGGTTCCGGGGCAGGCTTATTTTTACCCTCAAAGACCATCGGGGCAATATCGTAGGGTTTTCGGGAAGGTCGCTTGAGGAAGAAGTCAAAGGAGCAAAATACATTAACACGCCTGAAACTCCTATTTATATCAAGGGCGGTACTCTTTATGGTCTTGACGTGGCCAAAGAGGCGATTAAAAAAGAGAACTGTGCGGTTTTGGTGGAAGGAGAATTTGATATGCTTTCCTCTTTTCAGGCAGGTGTTGGGAATGTGGTGGCAATAAAAGGATCTGCTCTAACCGAAGGACAAGTGAGTTTGCTAAAACGCTTTACCGAGAATCTTACTCTCTCTCTGGACAGCGATTTTGCCGGCAACGAGGCGGCAAGACGCGGTATAGAAATTGCCGAGAATGCCAATCTATTGGTTAAAGTCGTAAAACTTATTTTCGGTAAAGATCCGGCTGAGTGCATAGAAAAAGATCCCCATCTTTGGAAACAGGCGATCAAGGACGCTCTTCCTATCCACGACTTTATTATCGGCAACGCCTTCGAGAAATATGGTCAGGAGGGAGTAATAGGCAAGAAAAAGATAGCCTCAGAGGTAGTGCCTTTCCTTGCCAAAATCCAAAATCCGATTATTCTTTCGCATTATACAAAAGAATTTTCAAGAAAGCTTGAAGTGACAGAAGAATCGGTGGAAATAGCCATCCGTCAGTTTCAAAAAAAACAACAGACGGGGATGGTATTACCTATCCAGAAGGAAGCCCAAAGTCGGGAGATGGTTTTAGAAGAGTATCTTCTATCCTTGGTGATTCAAAGTGAAAATGTACAGGATTCCTTTAGAAAAGTCTTTTCTATTATCTCTTTTGACGATTTCGATACGCCTTCTTTGAAAAAAATTTTTGAGACTTTGGCTGCTTTTCTCTCCACCCATAAAAAATTTAGCGTCAGGGGCTTTGTCGAAAACCTTCCGATAGAATTAACCCCTATTTTTGATAAAGCCTATCTAAAAGATATCGAAAAAATCTTAGGCGATGAAGAAAAGTATAAAAAGGAACTGGGGACTTGTGCTAAAGAGGTGAAAAAACTTTCCTTAAGAAGGAGAGTGAATTCTATTTCGACTAAGATAAAAAAGACGGAGGAGGAAGAAGGAGAAGAAACGGAGGCTTTACAGAAGGAGTTACAGAAGGTGATAAGAGAGTTGCGGGAAATTGATAAAGATCGTAAATAAAAGTAAAATAAAAGTCTATGAAGACCAAATCACCCAAAGTCATCAAGGATTTACTTAAAGTGGGAAAAGAAAACGGTTTTGTCACTCAGGAAGATATTTTGCTTCTTTTTCCCAAACCCGAAGACCATATTAATGAGGTAGATGATCTTTATGCTCAGCTTATAAAGCACGGAGTGGATGTTTTTGAGACTGTTTCCGAAGAGGACGAAAAGGAATCGCAAAAGACAGTGGCCGAACTAGAACGCGAGCTTGAATCATTGGCGATCATTCATGAAGGAGGAATTTCCGATCCTGTCAGGATGTATCTTAAGGAGATAGGCAGAATTTCGCTTCTTAAGTTTGAACAGGAGATAGACCTGGCCAAAAGATACGAAAAAGGAGAGAGAAAGGCCAAACAGAAACTGATTGAATCCAACCTCAGGTTGGTGGTTTCAATTGCTAAAAAATATATTGGTAGGGGACTTTCCCTTTTGGATCTGATTCAGGAGGGAAATCAGGGGTTGATTCGGGCGGTTGAGAAATACGACTGGCGAAAGGGTTACAAGTTTTCGACCTATGCCACTTGGTGGATACGCCAGGCGATAACCAGAGCGATAGCCGACCAAGCCAGAACGATAAGAATTCCGGTACACATGGTGGAGACGATCAACCGGTATCTGAAAATCTCCAGGAGGCTAATGCAAGAATTAGGAAGAGAACCAAATCCCGAGGAAGTAGCAGTAGCCATGCAGGTGGATGTAGACAAAATCAGGGAAATTATGAAAGTTTCCCAGGAACCGACGTCTCTGGCTACCCCTGTTGGGGACGATGAAGATTCGATGCTTGGGGATTTTATTCAAGACACAACCCAACCCACACCTTATGACGCTGCTTCCCGTGAACTTCTGAAAGAGCATTTGGAAGAAGTCTTGCATACTTTATCTGATCGGGAAAAAAGAGTCCTTATTTTGCGTTTTGGTTTAGAAGACGGAAGACCCCGGACTTTGGAAGAAGTAGGAGTGGAGTTTGGAGTCACTCGGGAGCGGATAAGACAAATTGAGGCCAAAGCGCTTCGGAAACTTCGTCACCCCTCAAGAAGCAAAAAATTGAAAGATTATTTGGAATAATTTTAATCTTTTCTTAATGATTATATCAGAAATTCTATCGTCTTCTTAAACAACAAGAAAAGGGGGGTGCTTAAAACTTTATTATTCTTGAAAAACTATTCTCATTTTGCCTATACTAAATCATAGGAAAAAAGTATGATTTATTTGTTTGGAGTCATAGCTCTGTTTGTCATTCTTGACTCTCTGAGAGGATATCTCACCGCTAAAAATAAAAAAAGGTATCTTATTCAACTTTTTGTCGGGCTTCCTCTTTTTATTCTTTTGCTTTTTCTCTTTGGTCCCTTTTTTGTTTTGTCGCCTGTCAAAATCGGCTATTCAACCTTAAAAGAGAATAACATCACCCTGTATTATCCAGGAAACAGTATTGATATGGCAAGAGACACAATGAACGAATTGAGGCAAGCCGATGAGATGAACAGACAGTTTTATCAAACCACTTATTCCATGCCGGTGGTCTTGGCTCAATCCGAGTTTGATATGCTTCGATTTGGTTCTTATCCTTACGGCGGAGGAACAGGCAATGAGCTGACTATTAATATCCGCGTCGGCAGAATGACGACAGGGAAAATTGCCCATGAGATGTCACATAGAAATCTTGGCTTGTTGATAGGTAGACCGTTGGTTGTCCCCAACTGGTTTAACGAGGGTTTAGCTTCCTATATCGGCAAAATGGACGAATATAGAAAACCCGACGAACTTCAAATTGACTTAAAAGAGGGCAGGTATATCAAGGATATACTCAATATGCGTGGAATTTTGGGAACGGCCATGTGGCTTAAAAAAATTAACATAGATAAGGTAAGCGGTGTACTTTATGGCCAGACATATCTGATGGTTAAATACCTTTTTGATAAATACGGTCAGGATAAGATGTATGATTTTGTGACTTCACTTAAAGTCAGGGATTTTGAAAAGGCTTTTGTCCAATCTTTTGGTATGACAGAAGAACAGTTCTTTCAGGAGTTTACCAGTTACCTCCAAAACTACCAAAAGCCAATTTAACAACCTCTCCTTTTAATCTCCGGCAGAACAATCTTGAGGACATTTTTCTTTGCTTTCTCCGAAATCAGGCTCACAGAGATTATTGCCACAAACTGCACTTGTCTGTTTACCCTCATTCATGGTGGATTTGTTTTGTTCATTCATAATTATTCTCCCCGGTTCAGGTCTTGCTTGTTCTCCTTTTTTAAGCAAGACAGCCTTGGAGTTTCTGTTGAAAAAAATGGCCAAGATGGTCAACAAAAGGAATAAAACAGTCAACGCCAAAAAAACGATGATTAATTTTTTGCCAGTCAATTTCAAAAAGGAAAGCCTAATGGTATTAAATTGAGTCAAAATAGTTTTTATTCTTGCCAAAATTGGCAATTTGTTGATGGCTATAGTAGTTAGTAAAAGCAGTAAAGACCCCATGAGTCCAAAGCCAAAAAGCATGCCAGGCAGTTTTGTTTTCTCACAATCCCGCCGGCAATTGTCAATCGTTTCCGGTCCTTCACATTTACCATCGCCGCAGTCGGAAGAATTGATTTGTTCGCCTACTTCCGCACTTCCTTTTCGTACCTCTTCGATTGGCTTTGGCTCGATTATAGTTGTGCAGGTTACCGCCCTTGGATCTTTTACAATCGTCTCAAAAAAATAAACCGAGCCGCCAGTGCCTACGGCTACATACCGGCTGTCAGCTGAGATATCAATTTCTTCGACATATTCTTCGAAAGGCACCTCTATTTTTGTTTTTTGATCTTTTGAGAGAATATGGATTTTGTTGTCTGTCCCGCCAACCACAAGGAAACTGCCATCATCAGCTATGTCAATTCCACCTAAGGCAGCATTAAATGTCCAGATTGCCGCAGGCTTGCTTGATTGACTTTCAAAAATATATGCCTGCCCGCCAAAAGTGGAGGCGCCAATATATTTGCCATCAGGCGTAAAACTTAAGGCTCTGACCGATGACCCATTTTGGGTGGGGAATTTCCAAACAGGCTCCTTATCATCTTTGGAAAAAAGAAAAAATGCACCGGCGCCCG
>Ga0233423_10001600_pt1 | contig 11273 bp, 10 predicted proteins | sample Watercolumn_Mata_FD_180713 | JGI IMG/M metagenome (GOLD analysis project Ga0233423, IMG submission 180713) | Freshwater microbial communities from Lake Matano, South Sulawesi, Indonesia - Watercolumn_Matano_2014_112_MG | ecosystem: Environmental > Aquatic > Freshwater > Lake | place: Indonesia... | reverse complement strand
ATTATTTGCTCCTCTATTTTCATTTTTACTTCTCCATTGCAAAGGTACATATTTCAGGTTCTTACGTCAAGCTATTCTTTAATTCATATCGAGAAAGATTTGTGTTTCCAATCCACTATATTCATTGTCTCTGTATTTTTATATTCGTTTTACTATTTAGAATTATAACGTACATTTGTTCACACGATTATTTAGCACCATGAATCAAAAATCAGTTCGGGATCAAATCCGTGTAAGATTTGCGCCGAGTCCAACGGGTCCTCTTCATATTGGTGGATTACGAACGGCTTTATATAATTATTTATTTGCTCGAAAACACAAAGGTCATATTATTTTACGTATTGAAGATACAGATCGAAAAAGGATCATTCCTGGTGCAGAACAATATATTTTCGATTCTTTTCATTGGTGTGGTCTTGATTTTGATGAAAGCCCGGAAAAGGGGGGACCGTTTTCTCCTTATCGTCAATCTGAAAGAATATCTATCTATCAAAATTATATTCAGCTTTTATTAAATCATGGATATGCCTATTATGCGTTTGACACACCTGAGGAGCTCGAAACCATAAGACAAACTTTTCTTTCATCCGGGATTGGGCATTTTCAATATGATTCTCATGCAAGACAAAGTCTTAGGAATAGTTTCACACTTTCTGACAAAGAAATTCATTCCCTGCTTGAACGAAATGCCCCTTATGTTATTAGGATCAAGGTTCCTGAGAATGAAACGGTTGTTTTTAATGATTTGATCAGGGGTGATGTTCATGTTCATACTGCTACACTTGATGATAAAATCTTATTTAAATCTGATGGATTTCCAACGTATCATTTTGCAAATGTAGTAGATGATTACCTTATGAACATTTCTCATGTAATACGTGGAGAAGAGTGGTTACCTTCATCGCCCATGCATCTTCTTTTGTACCGTTTTTTTGGTTGGGAATCAGAAATGCCCCATTTTGCACATCTTCCTCTGATATTAAAACCTGAAGGTACTGGTAAATTGAGCAAACGTGATGGAGAACGTTTGGGTTTTCCTGTTATTCCAATCGAATGGAAGGATCATGAAAGTGGTCTGTACTTACATGGTTACAGGGAGGACGGATATCTCCCTGAAGCTTTGTTAAATATTTTAGCACTGTTTGGTTGGAATTCTGGTACTGAGAAAGAAGTTTTTTCTTTGGCTGAGCTAATCGAATTATTTACAATAGAAAGGATTCATAAATCCGGTTCTCGTTTCGATCCCGAGAAAGCTAAATGGTTTAATCATATCTATATCCAGCGCGTCAATCCTGAATTATTGGTTTCTTGCCTCCAAGAAAAAGCTCAAGGCGCACCATTATCTTACGATAAAGATTACTGCCTCAGGGTAATTCAATTGATCAAAGACCGTATTATCTTATTGACTGATCTTTGGCCACAGAGCTGGTATTTTTTTTCACCTCCAGTTCATTTCGATTTAAAAATAAAAGAAAAGGTTTGGAAAGAAGATACGCCCACATTGATTCAGGATTTTTGTCACCTGGTTTCCGATATATCACCCTGGGGTAAAGACTCATTACATTCGCTTGTAGAAACTTTTACACATCAGAGATCAATTAAGTTAGGTTATTTACTGAACCCTTTGAGATTTTTAGTGGTAGGTTCCAGCCAGGGTCCTGGCCTGTTTGAAATTGCTGAATTATTGGGGAAGGAGGAATTTATTTCTCGTATATCAAAAATCCCGGAATAAAAACCGGGATTGTGTTGTCCGACCAGGAATCGAACCTGGACTCTTCTGATCCAGAGTCAGACGTGTTGCCAGTTACACCATCGGACAATTTCATTGCAAAGTTACGATAGTTACAAAAATTAACAAATTATTTTTCCTTTTCGATTTTCGACCAGGAATCTTTCAAAGGGACAATGCGATTAAGAATTAGTTTTTCTGGCTTAGAATCATAATCCACAGAAAAGTATCCGATTCTCTCAAATTGATATTTTTCTGAGGCGTTTATGTTTACAATATTTGGTTCTGCATAACCTTTGACAATCCTTAAGGAATTTGGATTCATATAGTCTTTAAATGTTTTTCCCTGTTCTGTTTCATCCGGATTTTCCTTGATGAAAAGTCTGTCATATAATCTTATCTCGAGTTCTTTGCAATGATTCATTGAAACCCAATGAATAGTTCCTTTTACCTTTCTATTGCTTTGTGGCATTCCACTTTTTGTCTCAGGATCATAACTGCAATGTATTTCCATTATTTCATTTGTAATAGGATCTTTTACTACGTATTCACATTTAATAATATATGCTGACCTTAATCGAACTTCTCTTCCCGGGGCAAGTCTGAAATATTTTGGAATTGGTAGTTCTAAAAAATCGTCTTTTTCAATAAATAGATATTTTGAAAAAGGGATTTTTCGTATTCCACTTTTCTCATCTTCAGGATTATTGATTGCTGAAATTTCTTCTTTTTTTTCTTCCGGGTAATTGTCTATAATGACCTTTACAGGATTCATTACAACCATTAATCTGTTTGCTTTTTTATTTAGATCTTCCCGTATACAAAATTCTAATAAACTAACATCAATGGTATTATCTCTCTTCGCAACACCAATCATTTCCGCAAATGCCTTTATTGCTTCGGGTGTATAACCGCGTCTTCGAAGTCCGCATATGGTTGGCATTCTTGGATCATCCCAACCATCAACATAACCTTCCTGTACGAGCTCTAATAATTTCCTTTTACTCATAACAGTATAAGTTAAGTTAAGTCGTGCAAATTCAATTTGTCTTGGTGCATAAATTCCAACCTCTTTTATTAACCAATCATATAATGGCCTATGAACTTCAAATTCAAGAGTACAAATTGAATGGGTAATTTTTTCAATTGAATCAGATTGTCCATGAGCAAAATCATACATCGGATAAATACACCAATTATTTCCCGTTCTATGGTGGGGAGCATGTATAATTCTGTATAACACAGGATCTCTCATATGCATATTGGGGGAGGTCATATCAATTTTTGCTCTTAATACTTTACTTCCTTCAGGGAATTCACCGTTTCTCATTCTGCTAAACAAACCAAGATTTTCCTCTGTTGTTCTGTTTCGGTAGGGACTTTCCTTTCCTGGTCTCGTCGGTGTTCCTCGTGTTTCGCTTATCTCATCTGATGAAAGATCACAAACATAGGCTTTCCCTTTATTAATTAGAGTTACTGCATATTCGTAAAGTTTTTCAAAATAATCAGATGCATAAAACAGACGATCTTCCCAGTCAAACCCAAGCCATCTAATATCTTCCATTATAGATTCAACGTATTCTTTTTCTTCCTTGACTGGATTCGTATCATCAAACCTAAGGTTAGTTTTTCCTTGGTACTTTGCGGCCAATCCGAAATTAAGACAAATTGATTTAGCGTGTCCAATATGAAGATATCCATTGGGTTCAGGAGGAAACCTCGTGTGTATTTCTTTACATTTATTTTCTTTTAAATCCGTTTCAATAATTTCTTCGATAAAATTAAGGGGTCGTTTTTCGCTCAAATTATTTTTACTTTTTTCCATATTCTGTTTTCGTCTTTTAAAAACAAAGGACAAAAATACTTAAATGCATGGGTTCTTGTTTTTATTCAGGATAAATTGATATTTTCGCTAAAAATTTATTTTATGGGGCAACTTCAACTTGAAGGAATGGAGTTTTTTGCTTATCATGGATGCTTCAAAGAGGAGCAAATTATTGGAAATCCTTTTTTAGTCGATCTTAATATTGATTTTAATTCGCTTGAAGCTGAACAATCAGATCAGCTAGGATACACTATTAATTATGTGACTATATATGATATAGTCAAACAACAGATGCAAATCAAGACTCATTTACTGGAACATCTTTCTCAACGTATAATTTCATCCCTTAAAAAGGAATTTCCTCATATTAATGCTATTACTTTAAAAGTATCTAAATTAAATCCTCCTGTAAATGGCAAAATGAAACAAATTAGTTTTATTTTGAAATGGACTAAATGAAATGAATTTTTCTGTATTTTTGTCCCTGTTTTATGGTCTCGTGGCCGAGGGGCTAGGCAGCGGTCTGCAAAACCGCGTACAGCGGTTCGACTCCGCTCGAGACCTCTAGAAGTGTTTTTTTATATTACTTTCGAAATATTGTTTTTCTTTCTTTTCTCATAAAAATAATTTCACATAGTAAAATCAATGCGATAGTTGCTGTACTGCTGAATAATACTCTGATGATGGTGGTAAAAAATTCTTTAAGTGTAAATATTTCGAGAAAAAAAACCAGCATATGATGAATGAGTACCAATAGAGATGAATAATATAAAAACCAAATGAATCCCTGAAATCTTAGTGATGGTTCTTCATTGGTTATCTCATTCTCTTTTGTCAGTAAATTAATTATTGCTGAGCGTATAAAGGTTGCCATAACACATGCCGCTGCGTTGAGTCCCAATGTATTGTTAAATAGATCAATGGTTACACCCAATAGAAAAGATGACATAAGTAGTAACCATCTTGGGGTTGCAAATGGGAGAATAAGAATAAAATAGATGTACAGCATTGGATTTATATGACCCCCAATATTCAGATAATTAAGAATTAAAACTTGAAATAAAACCAAACCAACAAACCGGCCTGTTGTTTTCATAAATACATTGGCAGACATCTGTTAATTCTCTAAATTGTTCTTTACAAATTTTTCTTCTAATTCCTCTTTTTCTGTTCTCATCAAATCCAAAACAACTATTACATATTCCAAGCTATTGAAGTCGGTTATAAATTCAATGTCAGCTCTATTAAAATTTTCATCTTGGTCTATTTTATTTTCAGTGATTGTACCAATTATTATTCCTTCTGGAAAAATACTTGAATTACCACTTGTAATAATTGTATCACCTTGTTTTATATAAACATGTTTTGGAATTTCCTGTACTTCTCCGATTTTATAATTGCCTCCATTCCAAATTACATTAACTAATTGATTGTTCTTTTTGATCTTTGCCGAAATACGTGAATCTTTGTTAAGTACAGACATTATCCAAGAAAAATGTTTCGATATCCCCACTACCTGACCAACAATTTTATTTCCCATAATTACCCCCATATAAAGTTTGATTCCATGCATTTGTCCTTTATTTATCATCATGAAGTTATTCCTTCGATTTATTGTATTGCTAATAACTTTTGCGCTGATATAACTAAATTGTTGAAACCTTAATGAATCATTATAAACATATTTACATGTATCTGCAAAGTAATATGCTTCTTTTGTTCTGCTGTAAATCTTTGCAAGTTCTTCTGCGAGTTGTCTATTTGTATTCCTTAGTGAAAAATACTCATTTACTTCATTTTTCACACTTAAAATAGTTCCTGATATCTTCTGACAGGCAGAAAAGAAGATGCTGTTTGGATATTCATTATATTGAAAAAATAATATTAAAGCTATTGTTTCCAACAGCAATGCAAAAAAATAAAAATAATTCTTACGGAGAAAAAGGAAGAGATTCTTCATGATCCCTTCATCATTATTTGATCAAAAATGTAAATTTATCAAAATTTTTCAGTGCTATTCCTGTTCCACGTGCAACAGCTCTTAAAGGATCTTCTGTTACATGTACTTTTAGTTTTGTTTTCAAGTGTAAGCGTTTATCCATTCCTCTTAATAATGCACCTCCACCCGTTAGGTATATTCCAGTTTCAAATATATCAGATGCCAGTTCGGGAGGTGTCATTTCAAGAGCATTTAATACCGCTGCTTCAATTTTTGCTACAGATTTATCCAATGCATGAGCAATTTCCGCATGATTTACAATTACCTCTTTTGGAATTCCTGTAAGCATGTCACGTCCATGCACAGGATATTCAGGAGGTGGATTATCGATTTCGGAAATTGCTGCTCCAACTTCAATTTTTATTCTTTCGGCTGTTCTTTCTCCAATATTAATATTATGCTGTTTACGCATATATTCCTCAATATCATCATTGAACTCATCTCCAGCTATTCTTATTGATTTGTTGTTAACAATTCCACCTAAGGCGATTACAGCAATTTCGCTAGTACCTCCACCGATATCAATGACCATATTTCCGACTGGTTCTAATACATCTATTCCTATTCCAATTGCGGCTGCCATTGGTTCATGTATTAATCGTACTTCTTTTGCTCCGGCCTGTTCTGCGGAATCTTTTACGGCTCTTTCTTCAACTTCTGTTATTCCAGAAGGAATACAGATCACCATTTTTAAAGCTGGTGGAAACCACGATTTTCGGATTTCTATCATTCTTATTAATTCCCGAATCATATATTCCGCAGCTTGAAAATCAGCAATAACTCCACCCCGTAAAGGTCTTATTGTTTTGATATTTTCATGCGTTTTACCGTGCATTAATTGTGCTTTTTTCCCAACAGCAATTATTTTATTGGTATTTCTTTCCATAGCAACAATGGAAGGTTCATCAACAACGACCTGATCGTTGTATATAATTATCGTATTAGCAGTTCCTAGATCTATTGCTATTTCTTTTGTGAATATTCCCATCTTAGTTTTTCAATGTTTAAAATGACGATTCCCGGTAAAAACCATAGACATATTATGTTCATTGCAAAATTTAATTGAATCTGCGTCCCTAATGGATCCTCCAGGCTGAATTACTGTTTTTATTCCTGCATTAAATGCTATTTCCACTGAATCTGCAAATGGGAAAAAGGCATCCGAAGCCATTACAGCGTCTCTCGTATCAAAGCCAAAGGTATTTGCCTTGAGAATAGCTTGTTTCAAAGCATCAATCCTGGACGTCTGTCCCATTCCACATCCAATTAATTGTTTGTTTTTCGAAATCACTATTGCATTTGATTTTAAGTGTTTTACGATTTTATTAGCAAAAATTAATTCTTCAATATCTTTTAATGTTGGTTTGGCATCCGAGATTATAGAAAAATCAGATGTATTTTCCGTTTTAAGATCTCTATCTTGTTCGAGAACGCCGTTTAATATTGATTTAAATTGTGTTTCCGGAAATTCAAAAGGTTTTTGTTTTAAAAGTATTCTGTTCTTTTTTGATTTCAGAATCTCGAATGCTTCTTTTTCATATCCGTCTGCAACTAAGATTTCAAAGAAAAGTTTGTTCATTTCTGTCGCAACTTCAAGATCGACAATTCCATTAATAATAAGAATTCCACCGAAAGCCGAAACAGGATCACAAGCTAGTGCATCTAAATATGCTTGTACAAAGGATTTTCTTCATGCAACACCACAGGGATTTGTATGTTTGACAATAATGACGGTATTTTCTGAAAATTCACGGATCAGATTTATTGCCGCATCTACATCGACAAGATTATTGTAAGATAGTTCTTTTCCGTGGAGTTGATCGATCACTTCTTCGAGTTTTCCATAAAATATTCCTTTTTGGTGAGGATTTTCACCATATCTCATTATTATTTTTTTTTCTAAACTTTGTTTGAATACTACTATGTTTTTTTGTTTATTGAAATATTGAAAAATAAGTGTATCGTAATGAGAAGAAATATGAAAGGCATTCGCAGCAAAAAACCTCCTTTGATTTAGGTCGGTAAATCCTTTATCTTCTTGTAGTATTTCGAAAAGTTTTGGGTAGTACTGTGAAGACGGAACAACTAGAACATGTTTATAATTTTTTGCAGCAGCTCTTATCAGTGTGATGCCACCTATATCGATTTTTTCAATGATTTCAGCTTCATCATTAGTAGAATTGGCTGTTTGTTCAAAAGGATATAAATCAACAATAACAAGATCTATTGATGGAATTTCATATTTTTCCACATCACTTGTATCAGATATTTGATCTCGTCTCCAGAGGATTCCTCCAAATATTTTAGGATGAAGTGTTTTAACCCGACCTCCTAATATTGAAGGGTAGGAAGTGATTGATTCAATAGAAATTGCCGGAATTCCTTTACTTTTTAAAAACTCAAAGGTCCCTCCTGTTGAAAAAATCTGAATATTAAGATTTACCAGCATTGCGCCTAGCTCTTCTATATTTTCCTTTGAATAAACTGAGATGAGAGCCGTTTTAATTTTAAGTTTACCGATCATATTTTTTTTTGTAACTGAATTCTGGGGTATGCGTCTAAATCATCTGCAAATTTAATATTTCTATCACTTTATGATAACCTAAATTCAAGTAATAAATGCAACTTTTTTATTTATTGATGCACAACTCTTTATACGACTACTTTATTGGAATACCCTCTTAAGAACCAATGTGGGAGGGTGTTCCAATAAAGTAGGAGTTGCAATATTGATATTTATATTTGAAAATTAATCATTTGTAAAGTTGCATTAGTGACTTGAATTCAGCTAATTAGTATTTTTACGGCGTATCCTGTTGAAAAAGGTTTTCAATGATTATAATATTTCGTCTGATACGGGAAAGTTATCTTTTTGCTTTTCAAGCTATTGTGGTAAATAAAGTAAGGACCATTCTGTCCCTTTTAGGAATAACAATCGGAATTTTTTGTGTTATTTCAGTTTTTACAATTTTTGACTCCATGGAAGATGCTATTCGTAAAAGTATTGCTTCACTTGGAAGTAACGTATTGTACATTCAGAAATGGCCATGGGCAATGGGAGGTGATTATCCATGGTGGAAATATTATCAACGTCCAGAGCCTACTCTGGAAGATATGAAGGAAATCGAACGAAGAAGCATTCTTTTTGATGCTGTCGCTTTTATGTCACAAGTCAATAAGACCGTAAAGAACCAAAACAATTATATTCAGGATATTGGAATCATTGGTGTTTCACAGGATTTTAACAAAGTATGGGATTTTGAGTTATCTTCCGGAAGATATTTTTCTCCAGGAGAATCAGCAAGCGGAAAAGCAATTGCACTTATTGGAGCGGATGTTGCGGCCAATCTATTTCAAGAGGTGAGCCCTGTTGGAAAAAAAATTAAGATCTTTGGCAGAAACATAGAGGTTACTGGTGTAATCCAAAAAGAGGGAGAGGATTTCTTTGGTAACTCCAATGATAAAGTTGTTTATGTCCCCATAAATTATTTTAAAACAGTTGTTAATCTGAATGAAGTAGGGACTACTATTATAGTGAAAGCAAGGGCATTGGTTTCGAATGAAGAACTTAAAGACGAGCTTTCAGGTATTATGCGATCCATCAGGAAACTTAAACCTTCTGCCGATGATAATTTTGCCATCAATGAAACAGATATAATTACAAAGGGTTTTGATTACTTGTTTGGCGTAATTGCAACTGTGGGATGGATAATAGGTGGATTTTCTCTTCTTGTTGGGGGTTTTGGGATTGCCAATATAATGTTTGTAAGTGTGAAAGAGCGCACTGCGATAATTGGAATTCAGAAAGCTTTGGGTGCTAAGAATTATTTTATTTTACTTCAGTTTCTCTTTGAAGCTATTTTTTTATCACTGATCGGCGGGATTGTCGGGTTACTTATTATTCTTATTATGACGCTCATTATATCTAATACCACGACTTTTGAACTCATCCTTACGCAGGGGAATATTATTCTTGGCATTGGCGTATCAGCAATTATTGGTTTGATTTCAGGTATTGTGCCTGCGTATACTGCCTCACGGCTTGACCCGGTCGAAGCAATGAGGACTAGTTTTTAATATTCATATTTCATGCTATTTTTACCGGTCCAGATAAGTCCGGATGCGGGAAGAAAGGATTTCAATGGCAATATGGTTTTGTCCTCCTTGTGGAACAATAATATCAGCATAACGTTTTGTGGGTTCAATAAACTGAAGATGCATTGGTTTTACGAAAGTTTCATAATGTTTAAGAACCTGTTGAAAAGAACGACCTCTTTCTTCAATATCACGGCGAATTATTCGAATGAGGCGATCATCTGCATCTGCGTCGACAAATACTCTGATATCAAGTCGATTACGTAGTCTTGGATTGGTCAAAATCAAAATACCTTCAATGATAATAACTTTGGCAGGCTCGACAGATATGGTTTCTTTCGCCCTGGCACATGTGATATACGTATAAATAGGCATTTCGATTGATTGACCTCGCCGTAAGATTTCAAGTTGTCTGGTCAAGAGAGACCATTCAATCGAGTTAGGATGGTCGAAATTTATACGGGCTTTTTCTTCAAGTGATTTATTTCCATTATCTTTATAATAAGCATCTTGCGGAATTAGAGTAACGGTATTTTTAGGAAGTCGTTTGATGATTTGATTAACCACAGTGGACTTCCCTGATCCCGATCCTCCCGCAATTCCAATTACCAACATGATCTATCATTTTAATATTACCACTGACCGGTTGATGCACGAGGCGACTCCTAATGACTACAGAATTCAATTAACACTCCATGCGTAGATTTGGGATGCAGAAATCCTATTTTCATATTTTCTGCACCTGATCTTGAAACTTGATCAATAAGCTCAAATCCCAATGATTTTGCCTCTTTTAGTGCAATGTCTGTTTTTTCAACTGCAAATGCCAAGTGATGAATCCCTTCACCTTTTTTCTCAAGAAACTTACCTATAGGGCCTTCTGATATGATCGATTCTAATAATTCTATTTTTGTCTGGCCCACCATAAAAAACGCAGTTTTTACTTGTTGATCTTTGATTTCTTCTATGCCATAGCATTTAGTTCCAAGAAGTTTTTCATAAAATGGTATGCTTTCTTCCAAGCTTTTAACGGCTATACCGATATGTTCAATATGTGAAATTTTCATTGAAAGTCATATTAAAGTGATACGTAGGTAAAATTACAAGGTTTTATTAAACCATAGAATATATCATTCTTTTTTTGGATGGATTGTGATTATTCAATATTATAACTTTGCTGTAGTATTACTTGATCATTCAAAGATTATGATATTTGGTTTCAAATCAATTAATTGTTTTGAAAGATCCATGCAAATTACGTCCAGCCAAATTGAAACTGACACGAATTGATATGCCCAATGATCTAATTATTAAAAGTTAACACATGAAAAATATTGAGATTGAAAGGAAGTTCCAAGTAGATCCAGATAAATGGAGTAAAGAACCTAAACCAGCAGGGATACTATATCATCAGGGTTATCTTTGCATTGATGATCAAAAAGTTATCCGGGTCAGAACAGCGGGATCCATAGGATTCTTTACTATTAAGGGAAGTTCTGAATCATTTTCTCGTCCGGAATTTGAATATGAAATTCCCCTGGATAGCGCAAAGCAGCTTTTAGAATTATTCGCAAAGTACCATGTTGAGAAGATCCGGTATAAAATTTTTTATAAGGGACATATCT
>Ga0233423_10001599_pt1 | contig 11274 bp, 10 predicted proteins | sample Watercolumn_Mata_FD_180713 | JGI IMG/M metagenome (GOLD analysis project Ga0233423, IMG submission 180713) | Freshwater microbial communities from Lake Matano, South Sulawesi, Indonesia - Watercolumn_Matano_2014_112_MG | ecosystem: Environmental > Aquatic > Freshwater > Lake | place: Indonesia... | reverse complement strand
GCCCGCTGTTCTTTTGCCAGGACCGTCTGGCTGAGATTTTTGATTTTGCCTTCGCCAAGCTGTTTCACATCGGCGAGGAGTGCTTCCGGAAATGCCGGTTTCGTAACAGGGCGTTTCGCCTTCGCAATCTCGTGTGCAAGCTCTTTCTGGACGCGGCAGAGGATCTTGATGGCGTCATGTGCCACCTTGAGCGCCTCGAGCATGTCTGCTTCCGAGATCTCTTTCGACTCGCCCTCAACCATGACGATCGAACTCTCCGTACCCGCAACTGTTGCATCCAGATCGCTGTGCTCAAGCTCGTCATACGTCGGATTGATGACCAATTGGCCGTTGATTCTTCCAACCCTTACCTCGGCGATAGGACCGTCAAACGGGGCATCGGACACCATGAGAGCTGCGGAGGCGGCGCAGGCACCAAGAACGTCTCCATCGTGCTGGGAGTCAGACGAGTAAACGGTGACGAGGATTTGTGTTTCGTTGAAGTAACCTTCAGGAAACATCGGACGAATGGGTCGGTCGATGAGACGAGAAGAGAGAATTTCCTTCTCGGTCGGTCGTCCCTCCCGCTTAAAGAACCCGCCAGGGATTTTCCCGGCCGCGGAGATTTTCTCCCTGTATTCGACCTGCAACGGGAAGAAGTCCTGTCCTTCCGTGACTTCCCTGGAGCTGACGACCGTCGCCAGCACCATCGTATCGGCATAGCGGACCATGACGGCTCCATCGGCCTGTTTCGCGAAGCGGCCGGTCTCAAAGGAGAACGTCTTGCCGCCGACTTCAACTTCTTTTGTAACTACCATAATTGTGTTTCTTTCTTAACAAGTTCGCCTGACTTCAGGCGAATGAGTGATCGGGGATCTTGCCCCTTATTTCCGGATTTCGAGTTCTTGAATGATCTTACGATACCGGTTGATGTCTTTCTTCATGAGATACTCCAGAAGCCGCCGTCGCTTTCCGACGAGCTTCAACAGTCCGACCCGGCCATGATGATCTTTTGTGTGACCCTCCAGGTGTGGGGAGAGCGTGTTGATGTGCGCGGTTAGGATAGCGATCTGGACTTCCGGTTTTCCGGTGTCCGTTGCGGTCTTGCCGTATTTCTTGACGATGTCCGCTTTTTGTTCTTTCGTGATGGGCATTGCGACTCCTTTTGAATAGGCTTGTGATTTCAAATGCTGGTGTTCAACTCTTTTTTCGATCGTCTTTCAATTGCGTTTCGAATTCGGCTTTCAGCTTCCTGCTTGCGTGCTCGTCCTTTCTCATCTGCTCAATGAGGTGTTCTGCGCTTTCGAATTTCCTTTCATCCCGCAGCCGCTTGAGGAACTGAACGCTGATCGTACGGCCATAGAGATCGCCATCGAAATCAAGAAGGTTTACTTCAATAGTCCGTGCACCCTGCTCAAAGAAGGTCGGACGGACACCGATGCTGACCATGCCGAAGTGCAGGGATCCGCCAATGTCAACGTTGGCAACGTAGATTCCATTTGAGGGAATCAGTTTTCGGCTTGAGGACATGTGGATGTTTGCCGTTGGATATCCGAGCTTCCGGCCTCGTCCATCACCCCGAATGACGGTACCGCTGATTCCGTAGGGGCGCCCCAACAACCTGCTCGCCCTGTCCACTCTTCCATGCAGCAAATGCTGGCGTATCTGACTGCTGCTGACAATTTCTTCATCCACATACACAGGCTTTAAGGCGGCAACAGAGAACTCGAACTCGCGGCCAAGCGCAAGAAGTGCTTCAATGCTGCCTTCCCGATCGCGTCCGAAGTGATGGTCGTATCCTTCAACGACCTCTGAAACCCCGCATCCCTGGACGACGTACCGCAAATAGAAGTCTCGCGAGCTCTGACGGGAAAAGTCATACGTGAACTCTATACGGAAAAACACGTCGATCCCAATCTCTTCGCAGATTTGCTGACGCTCCTCGGATGACGTCAGAAGCTGCATAGGAGTACCGGTCACGATCTCCTTCGGATGGGGGTCAAATGTGACAACGACGCTGCGCCCGCCTCTGGCCTGTGCGCGCTCTACCACATCCCGTAGCAGTGCCCGGTGAGCGAGATGAACGCCGTCGAAGGTTCCCACCGTCACGACGGAATTCTTCACGTAGGGTATTTCACTAAGCCGGGATACGATAATCATTCGTTTCGTTCTGCCTGAGTTCATCCAACCGTTTCGCATCATCCAGCTGGGTAAGCGTGACAGCGTCTTCCACCCTGAATTCCCCGATGCGCGTTCGACGAAGTGCCGTCAATGTGGCGCCGCAGCCGAGCGCGATGCCGATGTCATGCACCAGGGACCGCACATACGTGCCCTTACTACATGTCACTTTGAACTCCACATTCGGCGCCGAAAACGCAGTAATGGAAAGCTGCCGGATATCGATTTCTTTTGGCCGTCGCTCAAGGATCTTTCCACGCCGGGCGTACTTGTACAGCGGCTTTCCACGATGTTTCACAGCTGAGTACATAGGCGGCGTTTGCATCTGCCTGCCTGTGAATCGCCTGCAGACGTCCATGAGCGCGTCAAGCGTCACGGAGGAGAAATCCTTGCGTTCTGTCACATCGGTTTCCGTATCGTAGCTCGGAGTCTGAATGCCGAGCTGCATGGTCGCGCTGTATTCCTTCTCCAGGTCTGCAAACCTGTGAAGTTGTTTCGTCTCCCGACCGATGCAGACGATGAGCAACCCTGTGGCATTTGGATCGAGCGTTCCTGCATGACCGGCCTTCTCAACTCCGTGCCATCGTCTGAGCCGGTAGATCACGTCAAAGGACGTAATTCCGACCTGCTTATCGATGAGCAACATCGAGCCTGACTCCCCTGCCAGAAGAAACCGATCGAGATGGCTCATCGGCCCTCCGATTCATCCTCAGGCGGCGGCGACTCCTTGTGAATCTGATTGAGGAGATCCTCAATGCGCATTGCACGATCGAGGGAGTCGTCGAGCAGAAAGGTCAGGTGCGGTGTAAACTTCAGGTTCAGGTTTCTGCCGAGTTCACTTCGCACAGTTCCCTTCTCTGCTTCCAGCAGCGCGAGGACATTCTTCTTGCGCTCTGCGTCGCCGAAAATGCTCACAAACACCTTTGCATTCTTGAGATCCGGACTTACCAGAACCTCAGTGACGGTGATGAGCCCTACCTCTTCCATTCTGAAATGATGCTGGAAGATCTCGCTGATGACTTCCTTTACGAGGGAAGCCACCTTCTCCGTTCGTACGGACATGTACGCTCTCTGCGCTACGACAATTTTCGTTTCGTTTCGACGATCGTATATGCTTCAACGGTATCGCCGACCTTGATATCATTGAATCCCTCGAGGCCGAGCCCGCACTCAAACCCTTGTTCGACCTCGCGCACATCTTCCTTGAACCGCTTCAACGATGCGATGGTTCCATCGAAGACGATCAGGCCATCGCGGACAAGACGCACTTTGTTGTTCCGGACAATCTTGCCATCCTGAACATAACACCCCGCGATGGTTCCAACCTTGGAAATCTTGAAGACATCACGCACCTCAACGGTGGCCAGTACCTGCTCGGTGAGCGACGGGGCAAGCATTCCTTCCAGAGCGCTCTTCACCTCGTTGATGGCGTCGTAGATGATGTTATAGAGCCGGATATCGACTTCCTCGCTTTCAGAAAGCCTGCGAGCGTTCAGGTTTGGCCTGACATGGAAACCGATTATGACTGCCCGGGAGGCTGCGGCGAGAAGAACGTCGGATTCCGAAATGCCGCCGACCCCCTTGTGAATGACGACCACCTTCACTTCACCCGTGGAGAGCTTCATGAGCGAGTCAGAAAGCGCCTCCACCGAGCCATCCACGTCGCCCTTAACGATGATGGGGAGATCCTTGACCTGCCCTTCCTTGATCTGCTTCGAGATGTCGTCGAGAGTGATGGTGCGGCGCTGTCGGAAATCCTGTTCCCGTTTCAACTGTTGCCGCTTGATGCTGATTTCCCGAGCCTCTCGCTCGCTCTCAAGTACAACAAGGTCATCACCTGCCTGGGGGATTCCGTCGAAGCCAATTAACTGCACGGGCTGAGACGGCTTGGCAACCTCCACCCTCCGGCCACGCTCATCAAACATGGCACGCGCACGACCGCTCCAGATTCCGCAGATGAACGAATCGCCGATGCGAAGGGTCCCCTTCTGGACGAGCACTGTCGCGACGATGCCCTTACCTTTGTCAAGCTCAGATTCGACGACGACTCCCCGTGCAAGCCGGTCCGGATTCGCTTTGAGGTCCATGACTTCGGCCTCGAGGAGAATCCGTTCGAGAAGCTGGTCAACATTCAAACCTGTTTTTGCCGAGATCGGAACTGCCTGGTACTTGCCGCCCCATTCCTCGACGAGCACTCCTTTTTCAGCCAACTGCTGCTTGATGCGGTCTACATTCGCTTCCTGCTTGTCGATCTTGTTGATCGCGATAACTATGGGAACAGACGCTGCCTGTGCGTGGCTGATCGCTTCAACGGTCTGAGGCATCACGTTGTCATCTGCTGCCACGACGAGAACGACAATGTCCGTGACCTGCGCACCGCGTGCGCGCATTGCTGTGAAGGCTTCGTGGCCAGGCGTGTCCAGGAATGTAATCTGTTTGCCGTCTGCCAGCGTCACTTCATAAGCACCGATATGCTGGGTGATGCCGCCGGCTTCACCAGCGACGACGTTGGCGTTACGAATGTAGTCAAGGAGGGACGTCTTTCCGTGATCGACATGTCCCATGATCGTGACCACGGGAGGCCGTTGCCTCAGCATCTCCTCGTCGTCTTCAATGTCCGCCAGGACGTCTGACGTGAATTCAGACTCAAATGCCACCTGGAAGCCGAATTCATCTGCAACCAGCTGGATTGTGTCTTTCTCGAGACGTTGATTGATGGACACCATTATTCCGAGGCCCATGCACTTCTGGATTACTTCTGCCACCGTCACGCGCATGAGATCCGCGATTTCCCCGACAGTAACAAATTCCGTAACGCGGATGAGCATCTTGTCTCGTTCGCGCTCCTCGAGGAGCCGCTGTTCTTCTTCTTCCCGTTCCTTTTTCTTCTTCTTCCGGATTGCCGCGCGGGCGCTCAACGAGTCGTCGACCATTTCGGCAAGGGTCTCTCGGATAGCTTTCTCCACCTCAACCTCGCTTACTTCTGCATGGCGAGTCTTTTTTCGCTTCTTGGTCCTTACCTCTTCCTCTTCTTCGCCAATCGTAAGCTTCCCCGCGGGCTTTTTGGGTTCCTCACGAAGTTTCTTCTTCTTTTTCTTCTTCTTTTTGCTCTCGTCTTCGGCGTCCGCGGTCGGGACAGGCGCAGCTGCCGGCTTGGCGATTTGCATCTTGCCCTTGATCGTCAAGCCCAGTCGCGGTCGTGCCATCGCTTGCTCGAGCGGCGACAGGGGCTTACGGACGCGTGGGGGCTCAGGCGCCTTGGCGACTTGTTTCAGCGGGGCCGGAGGTTCCGCAGCCGGTGGCGCAACTTCCTCCGTCGTAGGTTCAGCTGGAGCAGCTTCCGCCGGCACCTCGACAACAGGTTCTTCGGTCACAGGCACGGGTTCGGCTTCCGGTGTCGCAACAGCGACTTCTTCAACTTCCGGCACTGACGGTGGAGGTGCAGCTGTCTCCACAGGTGCAGCTTTCTTCTCGGCTTTCTCCGCGGGCTCCTTCTTGCGTGAAGTTCTGAATTCGTGGAGCTTCCGCTGATGCCGCTCGGCAACGTCCTTCTCTTTCTTGAAGTGGCCCATGACAGCCGCGAGCATCTCATCGGTTACGGTCGACATGTGGCTCTTGACATCGAAACCCTTCTTATGCAGAAACTCGATGAGAGTCTCGCTTGAAAGGTTTAACTCCGTTGCGAGCTTGTAGATCTTAGTCTTTTTCGCTGCAGTCTCTGGCATGCAGAACTTTGTCCATTCTTGAATACACGTGACGGGTGGCGCTGTTACTGAGGCTGCTTCTCTTCGGATTCTGACGCATCGTTTTCGTCAGCTTCCTTCGCTTCGCTTGCCGGCGCAGGTGAATCCGCCTCAGACGCAGTGCCTGTGCCATTGGGAGAGGACGGTACTTCAGCCGCTCCCGATTCCTCTGCTTCCTCGATCTCAGCATCCTCGAGACCTCTGCGGAGAAGTCCGGCGATTTCCTCGATCTTCTCTTTTTCAATCCCGAGTGTCGCTACGAGTTCCTCTACAGGCGTGTCAATGACATCGTGTACGGTCTCATACCCTTCGTCAAAGAACTTGTGGAACATGACATCGCCGAGTTCTTCCCTGAACTCGGAAAGATCCATGTCGTATTCTTCCTCTTCGCCTCCTTCTTTGATCAGTTGGATGTCGAATCCGGTGAGCTTTGACGCGAGGCGAACATTCTGCCCGTTCTTGCCGATGGCAAGGGAGACCTGATCGTTCGCCACTGTCACGTTTGCTTTCTTGTTTTCCTTGTCGAGTTGAATCTCTTTCAGTTTCGCCGGCGCGAGCGACCTGGTGATAAAGACCGTCGGGTCGTCACTCCAGTTAATGACATCGATGTTCTCGTTGTTCAACTCCCGGACGATGGCGTGTATACGTACGCCCTTCATCCCGACGCAGGCGCCGACCGCATCGATGCGATCGTCATGCGAGAGAACCGCCACCTTTGCCCTGTCACCCGGTTCGCGCGCAATAGCCTTGATCTCTATGATCCCATCGTAGATTTCGGGAATCTCAATTTCAAACAAGCGCATGAGGAATTGGGAATCCGTTCGCGAAATGATCACGACAGGATTTCCTGCTCCCTTTCGGACCTCCTTCACCACCGCTCGGATGGTGTCGCCCTTCTTGTACCGCTCCTTGTAGATCTGCTCGCTCCGCGGAAGGATCAGTTCGTTCTTGTTGTGAATGACGAGAATCTCGCCCTTGCCTTTTCTGATTTGGTAGATCTCTCCGACGACGATCTCCCCAAGTGAAGTCGAATATTCGTTGTAAATTGCCTCCCGTTCGATCTCCTTGATCCGCTGATTGAGATTCTGCTTTGCGCTGACGACGAGTCTCCGGCCAAAGCTGTCCAGCGGAACGATTTCAACGTACTCCTCACCGAGATCGATTTCCTCACCTGAGCGCTTCCGTGCTTCCTTCCTGTCGATCTGGGTCACGGGATCGAGCACTTCTTCAACGACCTCCCGTTCAAGATAGATTTCGATGTCTCCCTTGTCCATGTTGACAACGACGTCGTACTTCGCCGTGGGTCCGTACTTCTTTCGGACCATCATGCCGAAAATGTCCTCTACAATGCCGACGAGGATGTCCTTGTCAATTCCTTTTTCCCGAACCATTTGGGCAAATGATTCGACAATCTCGTGATTCATTTAATCCTCCAACAAAGTGCTCGTGGTCAGATGCCTACCAGGGCAACTCCACTTTTGATTCGGTAATCTTTGAGAAATCGATCGCGATTGTCTCACCGCTATCGGTCTCGAACTCCAGCTGATCCCCATGCACTGCCTTCAGCGTGCCGATAAATGGTTTTGAAGGCTCAGACCCTTGAAGCATGACCTTGAATCGCCGCCCGACATTCCGGGGATACTGACGGAGGAGCCGCACGGGCTTATCGGCACCTGGAGACGATACTTCAAGCCGATAGGACGTCTGTATAACATTCTCCTGTTCGATGCAACGGCCAAGTTCTCTGCTAATCTCCGCACACTCGTCGACTGTAATTCCCTTGTCTGTGTCAACAAATGCCTGGACGAGTTTTCCGCCCCGTTCGTTACGCACCACAACATCTACGATAAACACTCCTGCCGCCTCAGTAATGGGCAACAGCAATGCTCTGATATTCTCTCGTAAATCAGTCATTTTCCTGGACTCCAAAAAAAATAGCCCGGAACGGCGGGCTATTTCTACAACGAGGTGTTTCAATATAGCCAATTACGCACTAGGATGCAAGGATATTCCACCTAGAAATTGGTGACCATCTTGTGTTCGCGGTAGAAATTGTCAATGATTTCGGCTGCTTTGGCAGGGTCGTCGACAAGCCGGAACAGATCAAGGTCTTCCTGCGATATCATCCCTGAAGGCAGCATGACTTCGCGAATCCATTTGAGAAGACCCTCCCAGTATGCCGCTCCGAGGAGGACGACCGGAAACTCCTTTGTCTTTTTCGTCTGAATGAGAGTGATCGCTTCAAAGAACTCGTCCAGCGTTCCGAAGCCACCCGGGAGTACGACGAATCCGTGTGCATACTTGACAAACATTACCTTTCTGACAAAAAAGTGTCTGAACGTCACAAGCCGATGTTTGTCAACGTACGGATTAGCCGCTTGCTCGAACGGGAGTTCGATGTTTACTCCGACTGAGGCGCCTCCTTGGCTCTGCGCACCGCGGTTAGCTGCCTCCATGACTCCTGGACCGCCCCCGGTGAGGACATTGAATCCGCGTTTTACAAGTTCTCGCGCGACAGCAACTCCGAGTTCATAGCTGTGGTCACCGGGCTTGCTCCGAGCGCTCCCGAACACAGAAACCAGGTTCTCCTGCTTCGCCAGGAGTGTGAAGCCGTCGACGAATTCGGCCATTACCCGGAAGACTCGCCACACATCTTCCTGTGCACTGAGAAGCGAACGAAGCTGTGAGTCCTGCTTCAGATCATACGAAGATTTCTTGTCGGTTTCGCTCATAGGTGCCCTTCCCTCGTCTGTGTGGGCCATCGGGGACGAAAGCGGCGTAGTGGTCACGCCCTTTATGCTTCACCCAGGGGCCAGAGGATTTCACAACTGGGACCCTCGAAGCGCTGAATGAGCTTTCGAAAGTCGTCATCAATCGTTCGGGGCCGGTTGGTAGCGGGATCGAGCCAGACATGGTAGGCGATGGTTCGGGCTACGACAATCCCGCTGGCAGTTCTTTCCATGATTCCTTCCATCGCAAAACTCGAGTTCTTTATGAAGGAGACCCGCGTTCTGATTGTAAGGATATCATCGAATTGGGCCGGAACTTCGTAGTCGATTTCGTGACGCACAAGCACAACCTTGCCGTGCCCCTGAATGGATTCCATGTCAACCGTCGCGCCGACATGACGGAGATACTCGATGCGTCCGACCTCAAAATACCGGATGTAGTTGCTGTTGTGTACGATTCCCTGCCAGTCAACCTCATAGCTCCTGACTCGAAGCTGGATTTCATGTTTGAACGCTGCCGGATCCATGTTCAGGTCATCTCCTGAATGAAGTTGCCACGATATCGGCTGCACGTGATACCTGCTCTGCAGACACATCGAGATGAGTCAATGCCCTCAGCGCGGTGAAATTTGCCTCCGAGAGGAGGACACCTTTCTCCCTCAGCATTTCCAGCACTTCATTCGTGGACTTCCCGGTCTTCGAAATATCGAAGACGACAATATTGGTCTGGACGTTTTTTACTTCCAACTGAAAGGCCGGATTTCGGGCGATTCGCTCCGCAAACGAGCGCGCCTTGTCGTGGTCTTCTTTGAGGCGATTCACATTGTGCTCAAGTGCGTAGAGCGCTCCGGCTGCAATGATACCGGCCTGCCGCATGCCACCTCCAAAGATCTTGCGGAATCTCCGGGCGCGCTGGATGGCATCTTCTGAACCAACAAGGGCTGACCCAACTGGCGCTCCGAGGCCTTTGGAGAAACAGACGGAAATCGTGTCAAAGTATTGGGCATATTCCCGCGGGGTGATGCCGGTGGCGACGCTGGCATTCCACAATCTGGCTCCATCCAGATGTAGTTTGATGCCGAGAGCGCGAGCAAAATCGCGTATTCGCTTGATCTCTTCGATGGGATAGACTGTACCTCCCGCCCTGTTATGGGTGTTCTCGAGGCAGATCAATGTTGTGCGAGGCATGTAGTAAGCCGGTGGCCGGACGGCGGGAGCGAGCTGTTCTGCCCGAAGCACACCCCGTTGGCCTTCAATGGTATGAAGCTGAACGCCTGAGAGGATCGACGGAGCGACAGTCTCGTAGTTGAAGATGTGAGAGTCTTTCTCGACGATGACCTCGTCTCCCGGCTGTGTGTGCAGCTTTACTGCAAGCTGATTTGCCATCACGCCCGAGGGAACATAGAGGGCAGCCGGCTTCCCGAGGAGTTCTGCGACCTTCTGCTGTAAGAGATTGACGGTGGGATCTTCTCCGTAGACATCGTCCCCGACGGGGGCATCCAACATTGCCTGACGCATTTCCTTTGACGGTTTAGTCACCGTATCGCTTCGAAGATCGATGAGCGTGTCCGCGTTCATACAGTCTCTCGCTTTCGCTTTGGTAGGAGCGCAAAGAAAACAAAGACGATTGCAACCGCCGAGCAGGAGATGGCGAAAACGTCGCCATGGCGTGCGTAGAATGTCTCTTCTGTTCTCGGCTGGAGCAGACCGGTAACAGTCGTCGCTGAGTACAAGGTCGTCGCGTTCATGAGCACGCCGCTCGGATCGACAAGACCTGAAATTCCGCCGTTCGCGACGCGTACAATCCAGCGGCGGTTTTCAATTGCCCGAAATGACGCATAGCTTGCGTGTTGGTAAGCGCCTGGTGTTTTTCCCCACCAGCTGTCATTCGTAATAATCACGAGAAACTCTGCCCCGCGCTTCACAAATTCTCTTACAAAATTTGGATAGACCGATTCATAGCATATCATCGTGGAAAAATGCGTCACTCCTCCATCCTTGCGCGGTAGCCTGAAGACGACCGTATCTTTTCCGATTCCCCACATCCCTATGCCGACACTCCATTGGAACGGTTCAATGAGAAAACGAAATGTTTCCGCGTACGGAATTCGTTCTGCGAAGGGTACAAGGACAATTTTTCGGTAGATCGAGCCCACCGCCTGGCCAGGAATGAACACAGTTGCGGAATTGAAGTCATCATAGTAACCGCGCCCAAGCGGATTCCGAGATGCTGTCAACGGCGCTTCGCTGCTGTCGTACCATACGGTTGATGGAAGCCCTGTCAGGAGCGGAATTCCGAGTGTATCCAGTTGTGACCGAAGCCATGTCAGGTAGATTTCGTTTTGCGGGAGAAGAATTCTAAACGGAATTGCGGTTTCTGGCCACACCACGAGATCAGGCTGCTCTGTCGCGAGTTGTCTCGTAGATGCGAGGAGAATCTCAAGTTGCTTTTCAAATCCTGCCCAGCGGTTCGGTCCTGACGACCCCCATTTTTCCCAAGGATCGATGTTCGGTTGCACGATTCCGACTTTGATGTTCGGATTCTTCTGCTCCGGCTCCAGCCGGCTCATCGCAACTTTGCCGTAGATCCATGGAATGAGATAAACTGCCGTGAGCATCAAGACTGTAAGAATGGTTTTGGACGA
>Ga0233423_10001598_pt1 | contig 11275 bp, 9 predicted proteins | sample Watercolumn_Mata_FD_180713 | JGI IMG/M metagenome (GOLD analysis project Ga0233423, IMG submission 180713) | Freshwater microbial communities from Lake Matano, South Sulawesi, Indonesia - Watercolumn_Matano_2014_112_MG | ecosystem: Environmental > Aquatic > Freshwater > Lake | place: Indonesia... | reverse complement strand
CCTCACACTTGCGAGATAGTACGGGCTCCCTTCTATCTTTGAACTCCACCGTCAGTGTGGAATAATCCCCTGAGACCGTGATCCGTTCTACCTTGCCCTCCTTGGCCGCGGCAGCGACTTCACTAATCGGCATCTCCTCCACTTTCTTCGATTGGGAAGAGAAGTTGAACACCAGAAACATCGCCGCCACCAAGATGATCAAGTAGACAAAGATATTCCTAAACCTTCCTCCAGACACCTCTTTCCTCCATCCAGCAATCAGAGATTGGATATTAGATATTGCCCCTCGCCAGTTCCACTTTCACGCCTAATTATACCAGAGATTGGCTAAATGTGCCAATTGAGAACCGATGGGCAGGATTTGCAGATACGTGCAGCCGATCCGTAAATCCTGCCGATCCGTTGTTCTATTCGGCAGCAACCACCCGTAGTTCCTTTACCAAGACGCTATCCTCCAGCACTCTCGCTTGTCCAGGATCAACCACCGGCAGACGCATCATTGTATCCTGAAGGTACATACCCACTCTCAGCCAGTAGATGTCAGGCGGGGCATCGCTGGGAATAGAGAGCTCATGGTGGTCTTCAACCCATTCGTCGGTCACCCACAAACTGGTTGGGCGAGCTCCATCGCGCGGCTGAGCGTCCCGCTGGGTCAGGATCCAGCCATCGGCTCGGGCCATGTGCACAAAGACCGTGTAGTTTTCTTGCATCGGCTGCAGGGCACGCCAATACAAAGTAAGTCGCAGCGTCTCCCCTGGCTCAAGGCTATCACTCGCCAGATCGCAGGCCTTGAGAAGAACCTTGTTATCCAGGTTCACGTCTAGCATCAATCGCGGCCCGCTGCTGACGATGAGGGTCACCACACTTCCCTCGGAGACAATGGAGCCAGCGGGTGGATCTTGCGACAAGATGGTACCTTCAAGTTCGCTATTCCACACATCCCTCCGAGAGATTTCCAGGCCCATCTCCCTCAATCCAGGTTCTGCCGTCGTGATGGGTAAGTCCTCTACCGCTGGCACCGTGACAAATTGTGGGCCCTGACTTACGACAACTCCTACGGTCTCCCCTGGCCTGACCATCTGGCCAGCGGGCAGTGTCTGAGCGATGATGTTTAGAGCCGGTATAGAAGCATCGTGTTTCTCTCCCACCACGGCGAATTGCAGACCCGCTTCCTCGACAAGCCGCCGCGCCTCTTGCTGAGACAGCCCAACCACGTTGGGCACCTGTACCTGATCGGGCACAGGGATGGCAACAGGAATTGGAGTGACCGTAGGCTGTGGGGCAGCCTCACTATAGCGCCGATACACCGAGATCGCCAGTGGGATCAGACACAGTACAGCCAGAACGGCCACCACACTCAGAAAAACGGCCAGCCAGTCCCGTCCCCTCTGCTCTTCTTCGTATTCCTCGGGCTGGCGGGGTCGTGGCATGACAACAGCTTCGGATGCCTCACGCTCGGGCGGGCGGGGCTGGGGCTTCACGACGGCGGGACGCCGAACCACGGGCGTCTCCTCACTCAAGCGACGATAGCTATCCAGGATACGCCCCAACTGATCCGCCGTGCGGTAGCGAGCGGAGGGCTCCTTGGCCAATACTTTCCGCACAATCCGCTCCACCTGAAGGGGCACATCAGGGTTCAGTTGGCGCAGGGGCACCGGCTCCTCCCGCAGGTGCTTGAGAGCCACCCCTATGTCGCTCTCGGCTTCAAAAGGCGGGCGGCCTGTCAGCATCTCGTAGATGACGACACCGATGGAGTAAACATCCGAGGCTGGACTCAGGCTTCCGCCGGCAGCCTGTTCTGGTGCAAAGTAGTGAGGCGTGCCCCAGATGATCTCCCCCTCAAGGATGGGGCTTGCCGAAAGAGCGGAGGCAATCCCAAAGTCGGCCACCTTGACCCGTCCACCGGCGGAGACAAAGATGTTCTGGGGATTGATGTCGCTATGAACGATGCCCGCCCGGTGGGCATGGCCTACGGCAACACAGATTTGGATGGCAATGTCCAGAGCGCGCCCGACCGAAAAAGGAATCCCCACATGGATCAACTCTTTGAGAGTGGGCGCCTCCACGAATTCCATCACCAGGTAGTGATAATCGCCGTCGTGGCCCACCTCATGGGTGGCAACGATGTCGGGATGCACCAGGGTGGCTGCCGTCTGAGCCCGACTGTGAAAGCGAGCCAAGAAAGCCTTGTTCTCAACGTAGTTCTGGCGCAGCACCTTGACCGCCACCGGCACCTCCCGCCAGGTATCCTCGCTCCTGTAAACGATAGCTATTCTCCCCGCGCCGATCTCGGTCAGCAGCCGGTAGCGCTTGTTCAGAATGACTTCCTTGGTCATTACACCTGTTCCCTTGCGAAGAGAATCAGTTCTTGTCGTAGCTCATCAAGAAAGTGCTTGAACCCGGCATCCGTCTTGCCAACAGTGTACAAGTCGAGAACTTCAGCGATGTCAGGACCGTACTCCAGGCCACCCAACGGAGCAATGATACCCGTTTGCCGGATGGCATCTCGCAAAGCTTGCTTATAGCGTCCACGCTCGCACTTGTAAGAGGGCACATCGGGAATACTACTGACCTCCAGCACCTGCTGGAGTCCACGAGGGTCAGCCAGATACCAACGCTCAATGTGGGGATCGGCCACGGCGCAAATCACGGGACCGAGATAGCCGCTCTGCTCCACAATAGCCCGGATCTCGTCTCGCCTCTGCCGATAGCTGCGGCAGTCACCATCAATGGCTGCAACCAGCAGAGCAAAAGGGCGTTCGCGCTCATGATTTACGTCTCGCAAGAAGCGCCGCAACTCGTCCAACACCGCACCTCGGCCACCAGTCACGTTGCGTACTTCGTGACGTAGCCTGCGAGATGACAATCCCATCTCCCGCGCGACCCGATTCACCAGAGCGATGAGGAAGCGTTCCTGCCCGATGTCCTCCAGGAAGTAGCCGATTCGGATCTCATCCACCGAAATCCCCCCTCAGAACCCGCTCCATCAACGAAGTTTCTTCCAGAGCCCGCTCGATCTGCCCTGCGCGAAACAGAGGACCAAGATCCCGTAAGGGCACAAAAGTCGTTGCCGCATTCTCCTTGCTAAAGACGACCAGGGAACTGGGTTCGAAATACTCGGGCAGCTTAGGGGAATGGGTGTTGACCAGGATCTGCTTGCCTTCTGTGGCCGCGGTCTGCAACAATTCGGCAATGAGTTGGAGCCGTCGCGGATGAACCCCATTCTCTGGCTCTTCATAGCCGATGACGGCCGTCGGCGCCAGAGGATTGGTGATGGCAAGCAGCCCCAGGATGCGCAGGGTGCCCTCGGAGATGACCCGCGCTGAGAAGGATACTTCGTCTTCAAACACCTCAAGGCGGAGAAAGCCTTCTGGCGTGCGCTCCACATCCAGCCGTTGGACATCCGGTAGTAAAGAGCGAAAGGCGCGATTGAGGGCCTGGAATTGACGAGGGTTTCGGGACTTCAGAGTGTTGTAAAAAGCGGCCAGATCGGCGCCGAAAGCTCCCAGGTTTTCTGCCTCTTTTAGCGGTGTCTCAGTCCGCATCGTCTCAGGGTCAAAATAGTAAAAACGCCAGCGGGAGAGCTCCTCCTTGAAGGCCGTAATATGCGGGTAGTGGGGTGGGTAGAGAGGAGTGGAGACCAGGGCATAGTCCAGACCCACCTCATGTTCGGTCGGGCGTGCCTGTCCCTCCAGGCGCAGCCGCAAACGCCCCTCCACTGGCTCGATGAACGCCCGTCGTGAGGCATTCACAGTCCCGTCTCGGTTCAGAGCAACCAGCCGCTCGTTTTTCACACGCAGGTAGCCCGAGTCTACCATCATCTGCACGGTGAGAGTGTAGCGGAGTAACGACTCGGTGACACGACGCCGCGACGGTCCTGCTGCGCCACCTTCTTCAGGCAGTCCTTCCCGCACCTCACGAATACGCCGCTCTACAGCCTCCACGACCTTGGGCGATAGCTCCACATCCAATTCAATGGTGAATTCGACAGCGGGCTGGGCCAGGAGCCCTCTCAACCCCTGGTCACCGTAGTAGAAGGCTTCCAAAGGAGCACCTCGATGCCCTTTGAATGCTTCACTCAGGGTTCGAGACGTCACGACCCGGCTCAACAGCCCCAGGGCATCGAACAGATTGCTCTTACCGGCCGCATTTGGCCCGATGATGACCGTCAGCGGCTGGAGCTCGACCCCGATGTCTTTGAGAGATTTATAACCTTGAATCTTCACGCGTCGGATCATATCTTCACCTCCACAGCTCGCACTACTCCCTACCACTTTTCCTGGATCGCCACCACGACCGTACCACTTAAACATATTATACCACCTTCTGCACTGGACGCAACTTGATTTCCCCCCGCTTTTGTGCCATAATACGGGCGCGTTAAAACCCAGCTACGAAGGAAAATCGTATGGTTGCCGATCACCGAAGGTTCACGGAAATCCTCAATACTTTTACGGAGGCCCAGGAAGCCCCCTACCCCAACTGGCCCAACCGCTACCCTGGCCAGCAGGCCATGGGCTACTTCTGTACCTACGTACCAGAGGAGATCATCCACGCTGCCGGCTTCGTGCCGCTGCGCATCCGCTCTGACAGTGAACCTCCCAGTCGCGCCGATGCCCATCTGCAAAGTTACACCTGCGCCCTCTGTCGCAGTGGGTTGGATCAAATTCTGCGCGGCGATCTGAGCTTCCTCCAAGGTGTGGTCTTCCCTCACACCTGCGACACCATCCAGGCCCTGGCTAACATCTGGCGAATTAGCTTCCCCGACCTCTACGTGGAAACCGTTGTCCAGCCGGTGCAGCTCTCTTCCCCCAGCACCCGGCCTTACCTCATCGCCGAATTGCAACGCTTCCGCCACTCCCTGGAAAGGTTCATCAGCCAGGAGATCGCCGACCAGGCCATCACCGCCAGCATCAGGTTGTACAACGAAAAGCGCCGCCTGCTGGCCCGACTGTACGACTTGCGCGACCGTCTCACCGCGCCTGAACTCTTCGCCGCCACTGGCGCGGGTTTCATCATGCCCCTGGAGGAATACAATCCACTTCTCGCCGAACTGATCGAACTCCTGACCGAACAGGAGAAAAACGTTCCCCCCTCCCTCCCAGGGAAGGGTTGGGGGAGGGTGAATCCCCACAAGCCAAGATTCAAGGGGCCTGGCCTCATCCTCGTTGGCGCGGTGCTGGATGATCCGGCGATCCTGACCATCGTCGAAGAACTGGGCACACGGATTGTGGGGGACGACCTGTGCACAGGCAGCCGCTACTTCGCTCAACCTGTCGAGGCCGATGACGATCCTATTGCCGCCCTGGCCGATCGTTACCTCCATCGCCTGCCCTGCCCGGCCAAATACCATCCCGACCACCAGCCAGGCAAATACCTGTTGAAGCTGGTCAACGAGGCAAAGGCCGACGGCGTCGTTTTCGTCCTGCAGAAGTTCTGCGACCCTCATGCCTTCGACTACGCCATGATCAAGGAGAAACTCGATGCCGCCGCCGTGCCCCATCTGCGCCTGGAGATGGAACACACACCCGCCCTCGACCAGTGGCGCACCCGCCTGCAAGCGTTCTTAGAGTTGGTAAATTGGGAAACTGGTAAATTGGGAAACTGGTAAATTGGGAAACTGGTAAATTGGGAAACTGGTAGATTGGTAAATCGGGAAACTGGGATCCACCAATTTACCAATCTACCAGTCTACCAATCTACCGAGTTTGTTGGAGTAGCTATGACCAGAAAGTACAAGAAACTGCGCACCGCCAAAGACCTCAACAGGCTGATGACCCGCTACTACACCAAGAGCAAGATCATCGGCAGGCTCAAGCCTATGGCCTGGGTGACCAGTGGCGCGCCCATCGAGATCCTGGTGGCTATGGGCATCGCCTCGGTCTATCCGGAGAACTACGGGGCTCTCTGCGGGGCCAGAAAAGTAGCAACTTCCCTGTGCCAGGTGGCCGAGGCCCAGGGGTATTCTCAGGACCTCTGCTCCTATGCGCGGAGCCACATCGGCTCGGTGCTGGACAGGCGAGAGGCGCCCCTGGGTGGCCTCCCCAAGCCTGACCTCCTGGTGGCCTGCAACAACATCTGCGGCACAGCCATGAAGTGGTACCAGGCCCTGGCCCAATATTACAATATCCCTCTCTTCCTCTTATACACACCCTTCATCCACGGTACCCAGATGGAAGAGCACGCCGTCCAGTATGTGGCCGCCCAACTGAAGGAATTCATCCTCTGGCTGGAAAAACACACCGGCCGCAAGCTGAAACAGAAGAAGTTCATGGAGACACTGGAGCTCTCTGATCGCGCCGTGCGCCTTTGGTGGGAGATTCGAGAACTATGCAAAGCGCAACCCTCTCCCCTGAACGCCCCTGACCTCTTCGTCAACATGGCCCCCATCGTCGTGCTACGAGGCACGAAGGAGGCAGTGAGCTTCTACGAGAAGCTCAGGGCGGAGGTGGAGGAGAGGGTGGAAAAGGGGATAGGCGCTATCCCTGAGGAGCGCTACCGGCTGTTGTGGGACAACATCGCTATCTGGCATCGGCTTTTTCGCCTCTTTGGCTACTTCGTAGACTTCGGGGCCTGCTTTGTGGTGGATACCTACACCAACGCCTGGTCCACCTCGGTTGATCTGAGCCAGGGCATCGAAGGTCTGGCTCGCACCTACACCTCGGTCTACATCAACCAGAGCTTGCAGGCCAGGGCTGAGGTCATGGTGGATCTGGTGGAGCGCTTTCAAGTGGATGGCATCGTCTTCCACTCCAACCGCAGTTGCAAGCCCTACTCGCTGGGCCAGTACGACCTGCGGCGTATCGTCTCCGAGCGCACGGGCAAGCCGGGCCTTATCATAGAGGCCGACATGTGTGACACCCGCGCCTACGCCGAGGAGCCGTTGAAGACCAGGATCCAGGCGTTCATGGAGACGCTGGCTGCGCAAAAATCTGGAAATTAGAGATTAGAAATTAGAAGATGACTTGGTTTACCAGGAAAATCGTTGACCTCTTCAACGCTCTAGCCAACTTCTACTATTCGCGGAAGTATGCGGCTATCGCCGAGAGAATGGGGCTGGAAGAGAGCCAGGTCAACGCTCAGAAACGGGGTTTCATCGTCCTCCAGATAGATGGCCTGGCCTACGACCATCTAGTCGAAGCTATAGCCAAGGGCTATGCCCCCCATATAAAGCGCCTGCTGGAGAAGAAAACCCTCAAGCTGGCTCGCTGGCGCTGCGGCCTGCCCAGCACCACCCCTGCCGCCCAGGCAGGCATCATGTTTGGCAACAACTTTGACATCCCCGCCTTCCGCTGGTACGAGAAGGAGAGCAACACCTCAGTGGTGTGCAAGCTACCTGGTCTGGTCAAGGCCATGCAAGACCGGATCTCCACTGGTCGGCGAGGCATCCTGCAGGGCGGCTCCAGCTACGTGAACATGCTCGATGGTGATGCCAGGCTCTCCCTGTTCACTCTGAGTGCCATCAACAGTCAGCGGTTCTTTGAAAACGTGCGGGGCATTGGGTTCCTGCTTCTGTTCCTGCTCAGCCCCCTGCGTGTGCTGCGGGTCATCGTGCTTTCCCTGTGGGGGTATCTCGTTGACCTGGGCAAACGGTTCGTCGCTCTCTTTGTGCCCAGTTACCACCGGCCTTTCAGCGTTCTATCCCCCTTTCTGCAAATTGTCACCAATGTCATCTTCCGGGAGATACAGACTTTCGCCTGCTTGATAGACATCTACCGCGGCATGCCGGCCATCTATACCAACTACTACAGCTACGACGAGGTCGCTCACCACTTCAGGGTAGGCAGCGCGGAAGCTCTCAAAGCTCTGCGGGGTATAGATAACCAGATCAAGCAGATTGACCGCATGAGGACCCAGTATCGAAGGCGGCATTACGACCTGTACATCCTGTCGGATCATGGCCTGACTCCTTCTATCCCCTTCCACAAGGCTTACGGTCGCACCCTGGGCCAATACATCGCTGAGCAAATAGGCGAAGGCGTCTTCACCGACGAACGCGGAGGCGACGAGAGGTCATCGGCGGCCAAGGCCCTGTTCCTGCTGGAGGAGCTCAAAGGAATAGAGGCGCGGCTCTCCGAGCGAGGCGCAAGCCTGGTGCAAGCTGCCTACCGTTTCGTGGACAAGAGGCTGGTTGTGGACGACGAAGACACCTCCTGGGACCTCAGCAAGAGGCGCGACGTTGTGGTACGAAACTCTGGCTCCATGTCCCACGTTTATTTCAACGTCACCCCTCGCCCGATGAACCTGAGCGAAATCGCCCTCCTCTACCCCCGCTTGCTCAACAGACTGGTTGAACACGAAGGCATCGGCCTGGTAGTGGGGCGCGAAGAGGGAGAGACAGTCATCGTAAGTAAAGATGGGACCTTGACTCTCCCCCCCCATCCCCCCCCAGGTGGGGGGGGTGAGGGGGGGGTGGAGGTTCGCGGCCAAAATCCTCTGTTCTCCCTTCCAGAACCTGAGCTCGCCGCGAGCCAGTTGCGTCGGTTGGTGTCGTTCCCCCACAGTGGCGACATCATCATCTTCGGCGCCTGGCGCGAGGACGGAGAGGTGGTTTGCTTCGAGGATCAGGTGGCCAGCCACGGCGGATTGGGTGGCCCGCAGGACTACCCCTTCATCATGTATCCCAGCGAGCTGAACCTGGATCTGGAGGAGGTGACCAACGCCAAGGACTTGTACTCCCGCTTCGCCGCTTACCTCGACAGGGTAATGAGTAACGAGGCAACAAGTCAATGAGGAAGTCGCGTTTGACGCTGTTAGCCGTCCATTGTATAATCAATATCGCTGGAGTGCGGACACGAGTCCGCTTTTTAGGAGCAGGCTTGCGCCTGCGCACCATAACAAAATGCGAGGAGGCATAATGATGTACAAGAAGCTCTTCATCCCTGGTCCAACCCACGTGAGGGACGAGATACTGCAAGAGATGGCCAAGCCAATGATCGGCCATCGCGGTAAGGAGTACGCGGATCTCCAGGCCAAAGTAACACCCAAGGTGCAAAAACTGCTCTACACCGAGAACGTGGTTTTTCTTTTTGCCTCATCCTCTTCGGGCGTCATGGAAGGGGCAGTGCGCAATTGTGTGCGAGATGGCAGAAAAGTGTTGTGCACCCTCAACGGCGCCTTTGCCGAACGCTGGCACGAGATGGTCCTGGCCAATGGCAAGGAGGCCGACGTCGTGGAAGTGGCCTGGGGCAAGGCCATCACCCCTGATCTGATTGAGGCCAAGCTATCCAGCGGCGAGTACGACGCCATGACTCTGACCCACAACGAGAGCTCCACCGGCGTAATGAACCCCCTTCACGAGATCTCGGAAGTCATGAAAAAATACCCTGACGTCTGCTGGCTGGTGGACGCGGTCAGCTCCATGGGTGGAGCGAAGATCGAGGTAGACAAGCTAGGCATAGACGTCTGCATCGCCGGGGTACAGAAAGCCTTCGCCCTGCCGCCTGGCCTCACCGTGTGCTCCGTCAGCCAGAAGGCCTTCGACCGAGCCAAAGAGGTGAAGCATCGAGGCTGGTACTTCGACTTCCTCGTGATGCTCAAGTACTACCAGAGGAACCAAACCCCGGCCACACCGTCAATTAGCCACATCTTCGCCCTGAACAAGCAGATGGACGACATCTTAGCCGAGGGGCTGGATGCTCGGTTTCAGCGTCACATCGAGATGGCCGAATTCACCCGCGATTGGGCCCGCCGGCACTTTGCCCTCTACGCCGACGAGCGCTACCTTTCCAACACCCTCACGGCCATCACCAACACCAGGGGCCTCAGTGTGCCTGAGCTGAACAAAGCCCTGGCCGAGCACGGGGCCGTGATCGGCGATGGCTACGGCAAACTCAAAGGCCAAATCTTCCGCATCGCCCACATGGGCGACCTAACCATGGATGACATGCGCTGGCTCACAGGGCTGATTGAGGAGATCTGGAATCTGTAGTTGGTACATTGGTAGATTGGGAAACTGGTAAATCGGGATCTGATGCGCCAACCGACCAATCTACCAGACTGACGTTCGCCGAAGGTCTCTGACCGAGGCGGGGAGGCATAACCACATGACTGAAGCGACGGTAGTATTGCCCAAAGAGACCATGCGGGCTCTCACAGAGTTGACAGGAGAGGCACGGACCGACGTGGCGTTGACGCTGATGATGCGTGACTATGCACGCCAAAAAATGAAGGTCTTAGTTTGCGACCCCATCGCCGCCGAAGGCATCCAAATGATACGCAAGGCTGGCATCAAAGTGGATGTCAAGACCAACTTGGCCTCTGAAGAACTGGAGAGAATCATCGGCGACTATGATGCCATCGTGGTCCGCAGCGCCACCAAGGTGCGAAAGCCGCTCATTGAGGCGGGCAAGAATCTGAAGTTGATCGTTCGTGCCGGCGTGGGCCTGGACAACGTGGATGCCGAATATGCCCAGGCCAGGGGAATCGAGGTGATGAACACCCCCGCAGCCAGCAGTAATGCGGTGGCCGAGCTGACCGTCGGTTACCTGCTCGCACTGGCGCGCCATCTCCCGCAGACCACGGCCTCTCTGAGAGCCGGGAAATGGGAGAAGAAGAGGTTTAGTGGGAGCGAAATCGCGGGCAAGACGCTGGGCCTCGTGGGCTATGGTCGCATCGGCTGGCTGGTGGCTAAGAAGGCCCTGGCTCTGGGGATGGAGGTCATCGCCTACGATCCCTACGTCACTGATCCCAAAGGGTTGGAGATGGAGTTCGTCTCCCTGGAGGAACTGTTGAACAGGGCCGACTACATCTCCTTGCACCTGCTCCTGACCGAGGAGACACGCAACCTGATAGACAAACCTCAGTTCGAGATGATGAAGGACGGCGTGTGCATCATCAATTGTGCCAGGGGGGGCACCATTAACGAAGATGCTCTCTACGAGGCGATCAGGTCAGGAAAAGTGAGGGGCGCAGCCTTAGACGTCTATGCTGAAGAGCCGGCTAAGGATAACAAGCTCTTTGAGCTGGACGAAGTGATCGGCTCACCCCACATCGGGGCAGAAACTGTCGAAGCTCAGCATCGAGTGAGCGTTGAGGTTGCCGAGAGGGTGATCGAGTTCCACATATCATTGCGAGGAACGAAGTGACGAAGCAATCTCCAGCTCACGACGGTGGAGATTGCTTCGCCTTCGGCTACTCAGAAACTTGTGGTGTCATTGCGAGCCGAAGGCGAAGCAATCTCATCCTAGCAGCAAGGAGACTGCTTCGTCGCAAAATGCGCTCCTCGCAGTGACACATTCGGGAGTTTCTGCCCCCTACGGATGGCGCACCGCGC
>Ga0233423_10001597_pt1 | contig 11278 bp, 7 predicted proteins | sample Watercolumn_Mata_FD_180713 | JGI IMG/M metagenome (GOLD analysis project Ga0233423, IMG submission 180713) | Freshwater microbial communities from Lake Matano, South Sulawesi, Indonesia - Watercolumn_Matano_2014_112_MG | ecosystem: Environmental > Aquatic > Freshwater > Lake | place: Indonesia... | reverse complement strand
TCGTCGACGATGAACGCCGAATGGAACCCGGCCCGGCGCATGTCGTCCAACTCGGCCAGCAGCTGGTCCGGTTCCTTGACCCGGGGCCGCCGTCCATAGATGACAATGATGTCGCAGAACTCACATTGGAAGGGGCAGCCGCGCGAGTACTGCAGCGCCCCCGACGCATACCGCTCGACCTTCAGCAGATCGTACCGTGGGCGCGGCACCGTCGTCATGTCGGTCGGCTGCGACTGTTCGTAACGCCGCGCGCAGGCCCTGCCGCGGGCGAAGTCATCCAGGAACTGCGGCCACGTGGTTTCGGCCTCCCCGATGAACATCACGTCGCACAGATCTTCGAAGTCCTGCTCCTGCACGGACACCAGCGGGCCACCGACGACGGCGAAAATCTTCCGCTCGCGGAGTTGCAGGAGAATGTCGCGGAGCCGCGTCTTCTGCACGTTCATCCCGGTCACGCCGACGACGTCGTAGACGCGGAGGGCCTCCCAGTCGATGTCCTCGACGTTCTCGTCGAGCAGGTGCACGTCGTGGCCGCCGCTGAGGGCCGCCAGGGTCGGCAGCGCCCCGGAGATCATGGTGCTCCGCTTGTCGCCCGGGTATAGCGGCAAAGCGTACTCGAACCCCCAGTAGGACGGTTCGAAGCGGGGATTGATCAGGCAGATGGACAGTCTTCGCGCCGGGGCACTCGTCTCGCCATCAGCCCTGACCAACGGTTGGACCGTATCCATCGTGAATCCCTAGGGCCTGCCGACGCGACGAGAGTCCCACGGTGGAAGCCCGCAGTCGGATGGCTGACGCCAGCATACGGGATCGGCACTTTTTCCGGAACCCCAACTTTCCGTGACATCCCGGCCGTGTCGGCGGCGAGAACCGCCGTCGTCCCTTTCGTTTCTCCCAGAATCAGGTATAGTCTGCTCACCGTGTTGACGTTCTTGTCGACCTGAATGGGGGCGCAATGGTCAAAATATTCTTGAGGGATCGGGAGTCGGTCCAAGAGGCGGTGCGACGTTTCCGCAAGATAGTGGAGCGTTCTGGACTCAAGAAGGAGATGCGGAAACGCGAGGTTTACGAGAAACCCAGCATGACGAAGCGGCGCGCGAAGATGCGTGCCGTGCGACGGGCAAAAGCGCAGCGAAAGCCGTAGCCGGCAACACGTCTCGCGGTCTTCCCGCGGCTCTGGCCACAGTCCGCCGCGCGACATCGGCTCTCGGCGATCGTCACCGAAATGCCGGCTTGGCTGCCAGGACGACCGTGAAGCCGCCTTGGGGCACCCGGCAGGCCGCAGTGAGCTGCCGCTGCAAATGCGCGCGTGCTCCTCCCCGCACTATTCACCCCCGGCACGCGTGGCCAGCGCGTGGTAGGCCGCCGGGTCGATCTGGTCGCTGATCATCCTCACGGAGTTATCCGCCATCACGAAGTTGGCGCCGAACGGATGCCAACTGCCAAAATCGGCAAAGTCGCCCAGCACGTCGTTGGGCACTCGACCGGCACGGCCGACGACGCGTGCCATCCCGCGATAGGCTCCGGGGACGGCCCCGACCCACGTGGCCGAGCCCTCCCAGGATCCGGGCTGGCGCGACGTGCGTTCCCCCAGGATGATCGTGTTGCCCAGGCCATCCAGGATGTCGGCAAATCGCGTCTTGCTGTTCTGGTAGAACACTCCGTTGCCAGCCGACGCGGTGTTCTCGATCACTCCCGTGCCAAAGACACCAGCGTAGTTGGAGCGGGCCACCTCGAACATCCCGGCGCCCGGTCCGCTGCACAGCAGGAACACCTCGTCCGCTGGGTCCGATGGACAGAGGAACAACGCAATGCGGGTCTCGCGCAAGGCCTTGTTGCTGTTGTGGGCGATCTGCATGGCACCTGGGCCCAGGCCGATGGCGACGGCGAGCGCCGGTTCCGCGGCCGCGGCCCACGTGACGTTCGGCGAGGTAGGCTGTTGGAGCGACTCCAGCAGCAGGGCGCTCCAGGCCCATCCTGGCTCGCCGGTGGGAGCGATCGAAACCCACCCGGCGGGCAGGCGTCTGTACACGTCGTGGTGATTATGCAGCGCAAGGCCCATCTGGCGGATGTTGTTCTGGCACTCGATTCGCCGATGGGCCTCGCGGGCGGCTTGCACGGCCGGCAAGAGCAAGGCCAACAAGATGGCGACAATCCCAATGACGACCAAGAGTTCCACCAGTGTCAATCCTCTTGGCGGCCTGGACATGAGCGCAGTACTGTACGCCGGTGATGCGCCACCAGCGCGCCTCATGCGACACATCAAGCGCCTCGCACGCCCACGCGATTGGGAAACGAGCTAGGAAGGGCAATCTATCACGGCCGTTTCTCTCGGGTCAACCCCTCCCACTGTTGAGCCCGGCCCCGCCGAAACTTGCTTTTCGTGCCACGCGAAACCCGCTGTCTGGGCACCACGATACGTCAACCGCAAGCGGTATGCCCAGGGCGGCTGGGTTGCCTGCCGGAACGGGTTCGTCGGATGGAAGGCGTTTCCCCCTTATGCTACAACCGTCACCGGCGGTGGACTCCGTATGCGAGGTGCATTCCGATGAGGATTGGTCTCAAGCTGACAGCGGCGTTCCTGGCGATCGCTTCGCTGGTCGCAGCGGCCGGGTATCTCGCCCAGAGCACCGGCCGGGAACTCGATCAGCAAATGGAGCGACTCAGCCATAGTGCGATCCACCAAATGGCGGCCGCGACAGAGATCACCATGGCCTTGTATGCCGATCAGTTAGCCGCTCGCCAACAAATCATGACGCGGCGCCGCCCGGGAACCGGTAGCCAGTCGGCGGGCACGGCGCAGCCCTCCGGCGACCAGCCAGAGCGCCGGCCCGTGACGGCGAAGAAGGACATCCCGATGTCGCCCGACGCTGCGGAATCGGCCGCGGCCGAGCACAGCGCGGGCGAGTTGAGGGACCTGGTCCGTTCGCAAACGTGGCCGGCGTGCGAACGGCTACAGGAGGACTTCGACGAACATCAGAGGATGATGGACCGGTTTCGCAGCTTGCGGGATGAGAACATCGACGCCGCCGAGCAACTTCTCGAGGGTTCCATCTCCGACCACTTCCACAACAGGCTCCTCCCCGGCTTGGCCGCAGCCCGCCAGCAGGCGGAACGCGAGTCCACTGGGGGAATCCGCAGCGCCCAGCGCGCCCTGGCCGTCGCGGATCAACGGCGCGGAATGCTGTTGGTCGCCGCCGCGGCCGTGGCCGTATCGATTGGCTTCTACATGTCGCGATCGATCGGGAAGCCTCTGGGTGTCCTGCAACGCGCGGCGCAGGAGATCGGACGTGGTTGTCTCGAGACCCGCGTGGCGATCCGTTCCCGCGACGAAATCGGCCTGCTAGCTGCCGCGATCAACCGGATGGCTGCGGAACTGCGGGAGAAGACCGTGTCGCAGGACTACGTGGACAACATCATCCACTCGATGCGGGAGATGCTGATCGTCGCGGACCCGGAGCTGCGCATTCGGCGGGTCAACCCGGCCGCCTGTGCCGAGTTGGGCTACTCCGCCGCCGATCTGTCGGATCGGCCGCTGCAGGACCTGTTCTGCGGGGAAGCCCTGCTCGCCGGCGGGAGACTGTCGCCCGCGGCAGCGTCCGGCGTGGAGGGCCTCATGCGGACGGCATCCGGGGACCGCATCCCGGTCCATGTCTCGGCCGCGGAGATGCGGGACGAGACCGGGCGTCTGACGGGTATTGTGTGCGCGGCCACGAACGTCTCGCGCCAGAAGGATACCGAGGAGCGGCTCCGCACGTCGCTGCGCGAGCAGGAACTCCTGCTCAAAGAGCTCCACCACCGGGTGAAGAACAACCTGCAGATCATTTCCAGTTTGTTGAGCCTGCAAGCACTGGAAAGCCGCGATCCGGAGACGATGCGGCTGTTTCAGGAGAGTCAGACGCGAATCCGCTCGATGGCGCTGATTCACGAACAGCTCCATCGCTCGAGCGATCTCGCCCATATCAACTTCGCCACCTACGTCCAAGAGCTGGTGGACAATCTCCAGCAGGGATTTGGCAGCGTGGCTGCCCGGGTCCACTTCCACCTCGACGTCGAGCCGATTCCGCTCCCGATCGACTTGGCCATCCCCTGTGGGATGATCGTCAACGAGCTTGTTACAAACGCGCTCGAGCACGCCTTCCCGGGGAATCGTTCCGGCGAAATCCGCATCACCTTTGGCGCGGACGGCACGGGCTACTGGATTGCCGTTGCGGACAGCGGCGTGGGGATGCGCGAGGTGCAGGCGGCTGGCGAGACCGCTGCGATCGGCTTGAAAGTCATCGATGCCCTGGCGCGACAGATTCACGGCCGGCTTGACGTTTCGCGCCGAGGAGGAACTGCATTCACGATCCGGTTCGACAAACCTCAGCCGCAATCGGAGACACCGCAGCAACCATGACTCTACTTCCGCTCCGCGGCAAGTCACGGTACTCTCAGAAGGATTGACGGTCGTCACACGCTTCAACGCACTCGGCCTGCGGGCGGTCGCCATGTCAGAACAAGCCGTCAGGATTCTGATCGTCGAGGACGAACAGATTGTGGCCGTCGCGATCGAGGGCCAGCTGCAGCGCCTGGGGTACCAGGTCGTCGGCACCGCTGCTTCCGGAGCAGAAGCCTGTGCGAAAGCCGCCGCGCTGGAACCAGACCTCGTGCTCATGGACGTGCGCATCGAGGGGCCGATGGACGGCATTGAAGCCGCGCGGCGGATTTGCGAAGCCCGCGACGTGCCGGTCGTGTTCCTCACCGCCTACAGCGACGTGGACACGCTGGAGCGGGCCAAAGTTGTCGAGCCGTACGGTTACATCGTCAAGCCGTTCGATCCGCGCAACCTGCACACCACCATCGCCATGGTCCTGCACAAGCGGGACGCTGACCGGCGATTGCGCGAGAGCCACGAGAACCTGCGGGCTGTCCTCGACGCGCAACGGCACGGCACGGTCATGCTGGACGCGCGCGGTCACGTCCGCTTTGCCAGTCAGGCGGCGCGCAGGCTGTCCCCGGCCGGCCACCGGGAACTGACGGGAGCGTCGCTGACGGACCTGTTCCCCTTGTCCCCCGAGCAGGTCGCTGCGTTGGAAGAGAGCCGTCGTCAGCCCCCCGAGCAGCGCGCCAAGCTGCCGTTGGTGCTGGCAGATGACACGTCGCCACGCCGCCACCTGGAGATCGAGATCGTCGACGACCCGCGCGGCGACGGCGGAACGATCCTGTTCGTGTATGACGTCTCCCCGCTGGTTGACCTGCGGCGACAGCTGGACGAGCGCGCCACATTCCAGAGCATGATCGGCAAGTCCCATACCATGCGCCAGGTGTTCCAGACGATCCAGGATGTGGCGCGGGTGGACTCGACCGTGCTGATCGAGGGCGAGACGGGCACGGGCAAGGAACTCGTCGCCCGGGCGATCCACCAACTGAGCGCGCGACACAATGCACCCTTTGTGGCCGTCAATTGCGCCGGCCTCGGCGATGAGTTGGCCGTGAGTCAGCTGTTTGGCCATCGGCGCGGCTCCTTCACCGGGGCCATCAATGACCAGCAGGGGCTCTTCGAGGCAGCGCACGGCGGCACGCTCTTCCTGGACGAGATTGGCGATTTGTCGCTCCGCGTCCAGACCGCCCTGTTGCGGGTGCTGGAGGACCACGCCGTGTTGCCGCTGGGGGAATCCCGTCCCCGTCCGGTCGATGTCCGCGTCTTGACGGCCACTCACCGGGATCTCGCTCGGGAGGCGGCCGAGCAACGATTCCGGCAGGACTTGCTATACCGCATCCGCGTCGCCCGCGTGCAGTTGCCTGCCTTGCGCCAACGCCGCGAGGACATCCCGATCCTCGCGCGCGCCTTTCTGGCAGACCATCGCGCGGCCACGGGCAGACAGGTCGACGTGATCGGTGATGAGGCGATGGCCGTGATCATGGAACATGACTGGCCGGGAAACGTCCGTGAGCTCCGCCACGCGCTGGAATACGCCGTGCTTCGGTCGCGGGGCTCGGTCCTGCGGACCGAGGACCTTCCTCCCGAACTCCTCGCGCGCCGAACCGACGCCGATCAAGACGGGTTGGGGCTCGATGAACGCGACAGGCTCAAGGCGGCTCTGAAACACGCGCGGGGCAACCGCACCAGGGCTGCCGCGCTACTGGGAATCAGTCGGGCGACCTTCTACCGCCGCTTGCAGGAACTCGACATGCAGGAGGAATCGTGAGCGGTAGCTGCTCCCGGATCACGGGCAACGCTGTGAAGCACCTCTCCGGTTCGATGGCCGGGAATACGAGCACGACGCGCAAGCGAGTGGGTTGCGGACTCACTTGCTCGCGCCGCGTGCTTGTGCTTGCCGTGTCGAAATGCTTCGCCTCGCGGGGTTCCCGGCGGCAGCAGCGAGTCTGTCGCACACCAGCCCGGCGCGCCAGCGAGGGAACTCTGATCGAGTCGCTCGCCGGCGCTTTGGCGATTCCGGCCAGCGTGCGGCCGACCTAGAGGATGGGAATGACGATGTCGTCGGGATCCTTGAAGATGACATCGTCGCTATCCGCGAAGATCAGGTCGACGTACCCGTCGACGGCCCGGATGATGTCGCGTCCGGCCCCGCCGAAGAACACGTCTTCGCCACGGCCGCCATCGAGGTCGTCATCTCCGGCCTCGCCGAACAGGTAATCATTCCCGTCGCGACCGCACAGGCGGTCGTTGCCGTCCCCGCCGAACAGCCAGTCGTCTCCAAAACCGCCGTCGAGCTGGTCGTTCCCGGCCTCACCGAAGAGATAGTCGTTGCCGAAGCCGCCGCCAAGCCGGTCGTTGCCTGCACCACCATACAGCCGGTCGTCTCCCGAGCCACCGTCGAGTCGGTCGTTGCCGGCATCCCCGTACAGCTCGTCGTCCCCCAGCATGCCGTTGAGCGTGTCGTCGCCGAGACCGCCGTAGAGGACGTCCCGGCTGTCCCGCGCGAGCACGTTCGCTGCGGAGACAGACGAAGAGACAGTGGTCACGGTAACTGCCGCGGCCGGAGTGACGTCCACCGGATCGCCGACCAGCTCGTCATCGCCGCCGTCCCCGCGGAGTACGTCGGCACCGAAGCCACCCTGGAGCCGGTCGTTTCCGGAACCGCCGAACAGGCCATCGTTCCCATTGCCGCCGTCCAGCCGGTCGTTGCCTAGCATGCCCAGCAAGCGGTCATTGCCGTCGCCACCGTCGAGTGTGTCGCAGCCGCTGACTTGGATCACGTCCGCAGCCACTGCTGCGACCACGACGTCTTCGAAAGTCACCAGTTCCGCATCGACGGGCACCGGCACAGGCACCGGGACGATGTCGGCGGGATCGCCGATCAGAATGTCGTTGCCGAACCCTCCTTGAAGCCTGTCATTGCCCCAGCCGCCCTGGATATAGTCGTTGCCCGAGCCGCCGAGAGCAGTGTCGTTCCCGCGGCCCCCATCCAGCCGGTCGTTGCTCAGCATCCCCAGCAGCCGGTCGTCGCCGTCGCCGCCGTCGAGCGTGTCGTAGCCGCTGACTTGGATCACGTCCGCAGCCACTGCTTCGACCACGACGTCTTCGAAGGTCACCAGTTCCGCATCGACGGGCACCGGCACAGGCACCGGGACGATGTCGGCGGGATCGCCGATCAGAATGTCGTTGCCGAACCCTCCTTGAAGCCTGTCATTGCCCCAGCCGCCCTGGATATAGTCGTTGCCCGAGCCGCCGAGAGCAGTGTCGTTCCCGCGGCCCCCATCCAGCCGGTCGTTGCTCAGCATCCCCAGCAGCCGGTCGTCGCCGTCGCCGCCGTCGAGCGTGTCGTAGCCACAGACTTGAATCACGTCCGCATCCACGGCGTCGACCACGACCTCCTGAAAGGTCACCAATTCCACATCGACGGGCACCGGCACAGGCACGGGAACGATATCGGCGGGATCGCCGACCAGAATGTCGTTGCCGAACCCTCCCTGGAGCCAGTCATTGCCCCAACCGCCCTGAATGTAGTCATTGCCCGACATCCCGTGGAGCACATCGTTGCCGGTTCCGCCGTAGATCGCGTCGTTTTGGAGACTGCCTTGGATCCGGTCGTTGCCCGGGCCGCCATCGAGTGTCGTGGTTTGCCCCACGCTGTCTTCGATGACGATCGCGTCGTTGCCGCCCTTGGCATAGACCTTGATGTGATCCACCATGTCGTTTGGGATGCTGAAGTGGATGTCATCGACCTCGACGGTCAACATCTCGCCCTGCACGTAGGCGCGGATGTGATTGTCAGCGTCGTTCGCCTCGATGACGAGGACGCCTTCGTCGAACGTGGAAGTGGCGTCCAGCAGCCGCCGATCTTCCAGCCGTTCGGCCATGAGCTGTCGCCAAGGTCCGTGGACAGATTTGCCCCTGCGAGCACCGCGTCTACGAAGTCTGCGAGTCATCGTGCACCTCCCTCTGTTACCGAATGGTTGAAGGGTCTGACACCAACACGGCGCCGCCGGAGGCGGAGCCGAGACAAGAGCGTACCGGCCCACGGTGCATGGCAAAGCACGGGCCAGTCCGTGACCTCATGCGCGTTTTGGCACAACTCACATTCCCCGAGCGGCTTGCGGGAGTGAGATTCCGAGCGGAGGGCGTGAGGGACGACTAGATCGCGCCACCGCGGGACCAGTGATGCGCCCGCGAAGCGCCTTATCTGGCAACGCTGCTGAAGCGTTTTTCCGGGAATACAAGCACGTCGCGCCAGCGAGTGGGTTGCGGACTCACTCGCTCGCGCCGCGTGCTTGTATTTACGGTGTCGAAGTGCTTCACGGCGTTCGCGCGGGGCGGCTACGATGATTGCGGCATACTGCGTGGATTGGTATGCTTATCGCCAATCGCGGGGGATGCATGTCCTGTTCGTTTTCGGAGGTCAGTCATGTCGACGAGCAAGTCGTCGGGCGTCGCCAGTGAGGAGTTGACACTGTCTTCGCGCTGTCGTGGTCTCGCGACGGCAAACGTTTGGTATCAGGCGATGGCGGCGGCACGGTGCGGATGTGGAACGTGGAGGCGGGTACGGCGGAATGGACGGCGATCTGTCTGAAGGAGAACCGGCACGTGACGTTCAGCCCGACAGGCGAGATTCTGCACGGGCATCCAAAGGTGATCGAAGAGGAACTGGTCTACCTGGTCGAGCCGCCCGACGGCCCGGTCGAACTGCTGAAGCCCTCGGAGTTCAAGAAACGTGCGGGCCGCTGATATGAGCACGACGCGCAAGCGAGTGTGTGCCGGACACCCACGCGTATACATGGAGACGCACGCCCACGCAAACACACTCGCTTGGACGTCGTGCTTGTATCGGCCACGGAGCGATGGCAAGCTGTGCTGAATGAGTCGTCCCGTAGTCCTGTGCTGCAACAACCGCTGGAACCGCGTCATGACCGGCCGTCCGTTCAACACCAACGATCCGGTCGCCTATTTCATTACCTGGACGAGCTACGGCACGTGGCTGCCGGGCGATGAACGGGGCTGGCATCGTTGGGGTGAGTCCGAGCCCCGGCCTCCCAACGAGCTCTTCCGGCAAATGGCCGCCGCGGCCATGAAGGAGACGGAATTCACGCTCGCGCCGGACGACCGTGAACTCGTGGAAAGAACGGTCGCCCGGCACTGCCGGATCCGCGGCTGGATGCTGCACACCGTTCGCGCACGCTCGAACCACGTCCATGTCGTCGTCACCGCGCCCGGATATCATCCGAAGACCGTCCGCGACCAGTTGAAAGCGTGGTGTACTCGTCACCTGAAACCGAAGTATCCCGGCCGCGAACGTTTCTGGACCGAAGGCGGGAGTTGCCGGTGGATCAACCACGACGACGACCTCGCATCGGCCATTGCCTACGTCAACGATGCGCAAGACCGCAACGGCCTGAACATGCAAGCACGACGCGCCAGCGAGTGAGTGAGTTGACCGCGCGCCAGCGAGTGAGTCCCGGGACGCACGCGCAGACACACTCGCTTGCGCGTCGTGCTCGTATAGGCTTCCGCCCGACGGCCCGTCGGACTGTTCAGCGCAAGCGCCTGGACATACAAGTACGACACGCCAGCGAGTGAGTTGACACGCCAGCGAGTGAGTCCCGGATGCGCGGAGACACACTCGCTTGCGCGTCGTGCTCGTATAGGCTTCCGCCCGACGGTCCCGTCGAACCGTCCAGAGCGAGGGCCTGGACATACAAGCACGACGCGCCAGCGAGTGAGTTGACCGCGCGCCAGCGAGCAAGTCCCGGGACGCACGCGCAGACACTCTCGCTTGCGCGTCGTGCTTGTATAGCGGATGCTCAGGCGGCGGCTTCGCGGGCGGCGAAACGCTGCGGGTCCACGGCGGTGACGATGATGCGGTGCTGCCGCGCAAACGCGGCCACCGCGAACTCGTCGACGAGGATCGTCTTGCCGGCTTCGACCGCCAGCACGGCCGCACCGGCGGCGGCCAGCGTCTGCAGGGTGCCCAGTCCGAACGCCGGCACATCGAAACGCATGTCTTGCTGCGGCTTGGCCACCTTGACGACCGTGAAGCCGCCTTGAGGGCACAGCTGCCCGGCCCGGCGGATACACTCGTCGGTCCCCTCGACGGCTTCCACCGCCAAGACCGCGCGGCCCTTCACAGCCACCGTCTGCCCTACATCCAAACGGCCCATCGCCTTGGCCAGATGCCAGCCGAATTCGATGTCTTGCCACTGGGAAGCCGAAGGCGACCGGTCAGACAAGTCGCCCGGCGGCACCAGCAGATCGGGGGCAAAGTCGGTGGCCGGGACGAAGCGAATTCCGTCTTCCGCAAACGCCGCGACCACGGCGTTCAACAGCGTGTCGTCCTTCCGGTCCTGCGTGCCGCTGATCCAGTGCGGGTAGAACGTGCGGCAGAATCGCCAATCGGGCAGGTGATGCCAGAAGGCGAAACGGCGAAAGAGCAGCACTTTGTGGAGCTTGCCCGCCATGGTGGCGCGGGTGACGCCGTGGCGGCGGAAGTAGCGGATGGCCGCGCCCAACTTGCCGAGGCCCACTTCACAGTAGTCGTGGCACAGGTCGCGGAGCACCGGATCCGCGTGGCCGTGCAGGCCCAGGCAGAACACCTGATAGCCCTGCGCCACCAGGGCCTCGGCCACCACCAGCGGATAGCGTCCCCAGCCGGCCACGAGACCGATCTTCTCCGGCGGACGGCCGTCGCCAGACGCAGCGGGCATCGGCATTCCCTCAGGTGGATTCGGTTTGCGCAAACGTGCCGGATTCCTTGTCCAGGCGTTCGATGGTGCGCTGCAGTTCCTTGATCTGCTTTCTGAGCTCGGGCAGCCGCGCGGCTCTGGCAACAGTCCGCCG
>Ga0233423_10001596_pt1 | contig 11282 bp, 4 predicted proteins | sample Watercolumn_Mata_FD_180713 | JGI IMG/M metagenome (GOLD analysis project Ga0233423, IMG submission 180713) | Freshwater microbial communities from Lake Matano, South Sulawesi, Indonesia - Watercolumn_Matano_2014_112_MG | ecosystem: Environmental > Aquatic > Freshwater > Lake | place: Indonesia... | reverse complement strand
CCTGCACTTAACAAAAGAGAGAGCTGTTGTTGAGTCAGCCCTCTCTCTTGTTTAAAGTCTTATAAAACTAGATCAAGCGCGAGGATGCGAATTGGTGTACACGCGGCGCAGACGATCCAGGCTGACGTGTGTATAGATCTGAGTGGTATTGATTGTTGTGTGACCGAGGAGGTCTTGTACAACTCTCAGATCCGCTCCGCCTTCGAGCAGATGCGTAGCAAATGTGTGACGCAGGGTGTGCGGGGTGATCGTCTTATTGATGCCTGCCTTGACGGCATGCTTCATGACGATGCGGTGCACAGAGCGACTGGATAGACGAGTCGCTTGACGCGAGACAAACAAAGGATGTTCGCCCTGAGGTTGTCTGCCTTCGGCAAGCTTGGTCCAGTATTCGCTCAGATATTTTTTGAGCCAGTTGTGGGCTCCTTGATTGAGCAGGACGACTCGCTCTTTATTGCCCTTGCCCAGTACGCGCATTTCCATGGCTTCTTGATTGTAGTCTTGTACGCGCAAGCCGCAGAGTTCACTGACCCGCATGCCGGTGGCATAGAGGACCTCCATCAGTGCCCTATCCCGGACTCCCAGCACGCTATTGGTGTCCGGTGACATCAATAAGCGAACGATTTCTTCTTTGTCCAGGCATGCTGGCAACTGACGAGTGAGTTTGGGACCGCGCACTTGTTTGGAGGGATCCTCGTCTATCAGTTGTTCGCGGCGGAGATAGCGACAAAAAGTACGGATTGCCGAGATCTTGCGCGCTACTGTGGGGCGAGAGTACTGCTCCTGGATCTGTCTTATATAAGAGCGCAAACCTTCAGCGGCGAGCCAGCCACTAGATGCAGTGCCGCTCTCGCTATCCTCGATCACTTGATCTGTGGGCGAAGTCTGGGATATGGACGGGGTTTCGCTGTCCGACTCGATAAATTGCTTCAAGTCATTCATATAGGCTCTGATCGTGTGCGAAGAATAATTCCTTTCAACTTCCAGGTAGCCGGCAAATTGCTCCAACCAGGCCTCTCGGCTTACTTCTTGATTCATCGCTTTATGTCTATCCTCATAGTTTTGATTTTGATGCACAACAGAGTCGGCCGATGACATATCGGTCGAGCCGCTGGACGTGACATGAGCCAGCGAGCCCGCCGCATCGGCGACTGGATCGAAATTCACTTTTGAACCGACTTTCTAGGGTCTTTTAAAAAAATTGGTCAAGGACCAATCTAAACAACACACACACACAACACTCTAATTATGAGAAGTTTGAAAGCTTTGTAAAGCCCCCCGCTTTGGCCCAAAAAGTTGTCATGAGGCCGCTTGGGACCGATTTTTATCGCCTTGAGAAACCGATAATTGTGCCACCATTAGCGGCGTCACGCCTGGTGCATTTCTCTTAAAAGCCTGATCGAGTCTCATAAACCTGACCGATAAAATGCATGAAATATTTATGTTTTATGAAGATCTGCATAACTTATCGAAGTCTCATCTTCATTAAGAAATTGATAAGACATTAGCGAAATTTTATTAATTGAGTACGGTCCTGTTAGTATGAGCCTTAGGGGGTTTATGTGAAAGTTTTAAATAGCCTTGCCTTTCTATTGACTCTGTCACGATTCCATACATTTAGATTGACAGTAATATAGAAGGATTCGTATATTTGCTCCCCTGTGCCTGCATTTGCCCTGGGGGCAATGTGCATTCGTGCATGAGTACAGCCACAAACTACTGAGGTAACCGATGGCTTTAGAGTTGTCTGAGCGCGTCCGAACCTTCGGGGCTGGAAGCTCGCGTATTGCTGATCTTCCTGACCTTGCCGAGATTCAGAAAGCTTCGTTTAAATGGTTCATTGAAGAAGGCCTGGCCGAAGAGCTAAGAGCCTTTAGTCCTATCAAGGACTATACCGGCAGACTCGAATTGCATTTTTTGACAAATTACAATTTCGAGGACCATACCGAACCTAACAAACCCAAAACCCCTGATGAGGCTAGAGCGCTAGACGCCAGTTTCACCAAGAAGCTCCGCATTCAGATGCGTCTTGTCAATAGAGAAATGGGCGAGATCAAAGAGCAAGAGATCTACGTCGGCGACATCCCGATGATGACCGATCGCGGTACCTTCATCATCAACGGTGCCGAGCGTGTTATCGTCTCCCAGATCGTACGTAGTCCCGGTATCTACTTTAAGCGCGAAGTCGACACCAATGGTAAGCGGACATTTTCTGCCACCATGATCCCCAACCGTGGGGCTTGGCTCAAGTTTGAGACCGATGTAAACGACATCATCTATGTAAAGATCGACAAAAATCGCAAATTGCCTGCGACCACCCTCTTGCGTGCGCTCGGTTACTCCGACCAGGAGATGGAGTCGATATTCCGTCATAAGGAGTTTTTGAAAAAGACTCTAGACAAGGATGCCAATAAGACCAGAGAAGATTCTCTTATAGAGGTCTATCGCAAATTGCGCCCAGGTGACCCGCCTTCGGTCGCTGGCGGTCAGAGCATTCTCGATAGCCGCTTTTTTGATGACAAGCGCTACGACCTCGGTCGCGTAGGTCGCTACAAGCTCAACAAAAAGCTCGGTCTTTCTGTACCCGAATCTCAGCGTACCTTGTCCCGCGAGGACATCATCGCATCGGTCGACTATCTGATCGGCCTCCACTATGACGAAGGTCATGTGGATGATATCGACCACCTCGGCAATCGTCGTATCAGGTCGGTAGGCGAACTCTTGCAAAATCAGTTCCGGATTGGTCTGACCCGTCTCGAAAGGATCGTACGCGAGCGTATGACCTTGCAAGATGCAGACACCTTGACCCCTGCCAACCTGCTCAATACCAAGCCTCTCGTGGCTGCGATCAGAGAGTTTTTTGGCTCCTCGCAATTGTCTCAGTTTATGGACCAGACCAATCCCCTGGCCGAGTTGACGCACAAGCGTCGTCTATCAGCTCTGGGACCTGGCGGTCTTTCGCGTGAGCGTGCGGGCTTTGCAGTTCGAGACATCCACCCCAGCCATTACGGTCGTATCTGCCCGGTAGAAACCCCAGAAGGTCCTAACGCAGGTCTGATCGGCTCATTGGCTACCCATGCCCGCGTTAATGCCTATGGCTTTATCGAGACTCCTTATCGCAAAGTCGAAAATGGTGTCGTGCTCAACGAAATCCACTATCTGACAGCAGATGAAGAAGATCGTTATCGCGTAGCTCCTGGCGATGTACCTGTCGAAGAGGACGGTAACTTTACAAACCCTCTCGTACCGGTCCGTTATAAGGCCGAGTTTATCGAGACCACTCCCGATCACGTTGACTATGTGGGCGTCAGCCCCATCCAGATCGTGTCGGTAGGTACTGCATTGATCCCCTTCCTCGAGCACGATGATGCAAACAGAGCCCTGATGGGATCAAACATGCAACGTCAATCGGTGCCCCTGGTCAAGACTGAGCGTCCCTTGGTCACCACAGGTATCGAGCGCCAATCTGCTCGAGATTCGGGCATGGTGATCGTGGCTGACGTTGACGGCAAGGTCGAATACGTATCGGCCACTAGCATCCATGTGCGCACCAAGGACAAGCGTCTAGTCAAGTACAAGCTCTCCAAGTTTCAGCGGTCCAACCAGGATACCTGTCTCAACCAGAAGCCAATCGTACGCGTCGGTGACAATGTCAAACCTGGCGATGTCATCGCCGATGGTGCCGCCACCAACAGCGGTGAGTTGTCGGTCGGTCGCAACCTGGTCGTGGCATTTATGCCCTGGGAAGGCTACAACTTTGAAGACGCCATCCTCTTGAGCCGCAGACTGGTATATGACGATGTATTGACTTCGATCCACATCGAAAAACTCGAGATCGATGCTCGTTCGACCAAGCTGGGCCCGGAAGAAATCACTCGAGAAGTGCCCAATGTCTCCGAAGAGTCGCTGCGCCACCTGGACGAGTCCGGTATCGTGCGCATTGGTTCACGTGTCTATCCTGACGATATCCTCGTAGGCAAGATCACGCCCAAAGGCGAGTCCGAGCACCCCCCCGAAGAAAAGCTCTTGAGAGCGATCTTTGGTGAAAAAGCTCGTGATGTCCGCGACAACTCCTTGCGTGTCCCGCATGGCGAAGGCGGACGCGTTGTAGACGTCAAAGTCTTTGATCGCGAAAAAGGAGACGAACTGCCTCCTGTAGCAAACAAGGTCGTACGTGTCTATATCGCTCAAAAACGTAAGATCTCGGTCGGCGACAAAGTCGCAGGTCGTCACGGCAACAAGGGCATCGTCGCCAAGATCCTTCCGATCGAAGACATGCCGTTCTTGCCTGATGGTACCCCTGTAGACATCGTTCTCAACCCGCTCGGCGTACCTAGCCGTATGAACGTCGGTCAAACATTCGAAACTCTGCTCGGTCTGGCCGCATGGCTCACCAATCAGCGTTACGAAGTACCGCCTTTCGACGAAATGTTCCAAAAAGAAGCCTCGTCCTTTACCGTGCACAACGAAGTGCAAAAGGGCAAAAAGATGGGCGACTTTGAATGGGTCGGAGACGACGGCAAGGTCATTCTCTGCGATGGACGCACCGGCGATCCTTTCGACAATCCAGTCTCGGTCGGCAAGATCTACATGATGAAGCTCGTCCACCTGGTCGACGACAAGATCCATGCTAGATCGACAGGCCCGTACTCTCTGGTCACGCAGCAGCCTCTGGGTGGTAAAGCCCAGTTTGGTGGTCAGCGTCTAGGAGAAATGGAATGCTGGGCTCTGGAAGCTTTCGGAGCAGGCTACAGCTTGCAAGAGATGCTAACCATCAAGTCCGATGACGTAAATGGTCGTTCCAAGGCCTACGAATCCATCGTCAAAGGTGAAAACCTCAGACGTCCTGGTATTCCCGAGTCGTTCAAGGTGCTTGTTCGCGAGCTCCAGTCGATCGGTCTGGACGTATCGGTCGCCAAACGTACACGTGAAGGCGCCGAAATCGAAGTCGATCTGATGACCGAAGTCGAAGAAGTCAGACCTCGCGGTATGAGACGCATGAGCCCATTTGGCGAAATCGGTCTCGAATCCGAACTGGCCGAACTTGGCCGCACCGCCAGTAGTGCAGGCTCCGTTGCTGTAGCTGATGGCGACAGCGGCGAATTTGACGGCGGCGTATTGCCGGATGGGATGAGTGTAATGAGCGACATGCTTGGTGAAACTCTCACCAAGGCCCTCGGAGGCGGCCTTTCGGCTGCAGCCGCTGCCGCTCAAAACGAAGAGCTCGTCTCGGATGATTCCGATGCCGACGAATACGAGAGCGGAAGCGCTGACGAATAAAAAATGATAGAGGCGATCGAGAGCCTCGGATGCTCTCGATCGCTTTCTTAATGCACAGCATTGCAACAGGCAATCAAGGACGGAGGACTGTCAGCCAAAATGCCTACAAGTATCGACAGGTTTGACTACATCAAGATCGGTATCGCTTCTCCTGAGCGTATCTTGAGCTGGTCGCACGGTGAAGTGACCAAGCCCGAAACCATCAATTACAGAACCCTCAAACCTGAAAAAGACGGTTTGTTCTGCGAAAGAATCTTTGGACCATCCAAAGACTGGGAATGCTATTGCGGCAAGTACAAACGTGTACGCCACAGAGGCATCACCTGCGAACGTTGCGGCGTCGAAGTGACCGACTCCAAGGTCCGTCGTCACAGAATGGGCCACATCAAACTCGCTAGCCCCGTTACACATATCTGGTTTCTCAAGGGTATACCAAGCTACATTGGTCTCTTGCTTGATCTGCCTTTGCGCGATCTCGAGCAAGTGGTGTACTTTAACGCCTATATCGTGACCAATGCAGGCAACTCGCCCGATCTGCACAAAAACCAGTTGCTAGCCGAAGACGAATACGAAAAGCTTCTCGAAGATCCCAATATGCAGTTTGACGTCGGCATCGGTGCCGAGGCCATCAAACAACTGTTGCACGATCTCGCTGCTCCAGTGTACGAGCGCCCCGATACCAAAGAAGAGCGTGGTCGTCTACTCGAATTGCCAGGTTTGAAAGACCTCTCCAAGGCTCTGCGCGATGAGCTGGCCGGATCCGGCGGCTCACAGCAAAAACGTGCCAAGATCATCAAGAGATTGCGTCTAGTCGAAGCACTCTTGTCCTCGCACACAGATCCGACCTGGGTCATCCTTGATAATCTGCCGGTCACCCCTCCCGATCTGCGTCCCATGGTGCAATTGGATGGCGGCCGCTTTGCCACTAGCGACCTCAACGATCTCTATCGCCGCGTGATCAACCGTAACAACCGTCTTGCAAGACTGCTCGAGATGGGTGCTCCCGAAATCATCGTGCGTAACGAAAAGCGTATGTTGCAAGAGGCAGTCGACGCACTGATCGACAACGGTCGCAGAGGCCGTGTGGTAGTAGGTCCCAACAATCGTCCGCTCAAGTCCCTCTCCAACATCATCGAGGGCAAGCAAGGGAGATTCCGTCAAAACCTCCTCGGCAAACGTGTCGACTACTCGGGACGTTCGGTCATCGTCGTTGGTCCTACTCTCAAGTTGCACCAGTGCGGTCTGCCAAGAGAAATGGCTCTGGAGCTATTCAAACCCTTTGTCATCAACAAACTGATCGAGCGTCAGATCGTTCAAAACATCAAGTCTGCTAAGAAGCAAATCGAAAAAGGCTCGGCTATCGTCTGGGAAATCCTGGAAGAAGTGATCCAGGGACACCCTGTACTGCTCAACCGCGCCCCTACGCTGCACAGACTTGGTATCCAGGCATTTGAGCCCGTCCTGGTTGAAGGCCGCGCCATCCAGCTCCACCCGCTCGTATGCTCGGCCTTTAACGCCGACTTTGACGGTGACCAGATGGCCGTCCACGTACCTCTATCTGTAGAGGCCCAGGCCGAAGCCCACATGCTGATGCTAGCCTCCAACAATACTTTGTTGCCGGCGACTGGTCGACCTACCATCACGCCTTCGCAAGACATGGTGCTCGGTATCTACTACCTCACCATCGAAAAGCCAGGCGGCGAAGACCCGAGCATCTGCCGTGGTGCTGGTATGCGTTTCGTCTCTCTGGCCGATGCTAGAGCAGCCTTCGAAGCCGGCATCCTCGATCTCCACGCCAAGATCCATGTGCGCGATTTTGACGGTCAGATGATCTATACGACTCCAGGCAGAATCATTTTCAACGAGACGGTCAGAGAAGCTGTCGGCGCAGCTAATGCAGCTCGCTAATTAAAAGAGGGAAAAATGGTCACCGATAACAAGAAGACAATGGAATACATCAACACCATCGTTGATAAGAAAAAATTGGGTGCCCTGCTTGCCGACGTCTATGAACGTTTTGGTACTGCAGGAACGGCCGATCTGGCCAACTCTCTCAAAAACCTCGGTTTTAAATACGCCACCAGAGCCGGTGTCACGATCTCCATCGATGACCTGGATGTGCCCGAATCCAAGCGCGGCCTCATCTCTGCTGCCGAAAAAGAAATCGAAGAAGCTCAACGTCGATACGAACGTGGCGATATTACCGAAGTAGAACGCTATAACAAGGTTATCGATACCTGGTCTGCCACCACTGATGCTCTTACAAAAGAAGTCGTAGACAACTTTGACCGCCTCAATCCCGTCTATATGATGGCTTTCTCTGGAGCTAGAGGTAATATCTCCCAGGTCCGTCAGCTCGTCGGCATGCGGGGCTTGATGGCTGACTCTCAAGGTCAGATCATCGATTTGCCTATCAAAGCCAACTTTCGTGAAGGTCTCAACGTTACCGAGTACATCATCTCGAGTTACGGAGCTAGAAAGGGTCTCGTAGATACAGCGCTCAAGACAGCCGACTCGGGTTACCTCACCCGTCGTCTCGTGGACGTCGCTCAAGACGTCATCGTGCGTGAGCCGGATTGCAATACCAGTCGTTATATCGAGATGCAACCCATCTCCGAAGGCGACAAGGACATGGTCAAATTGTCCGAGCGTCTCTTTGGTCGCACCCTTGCCCAGGATGTGGTCAATCCTGAGACCGGCGAAGTCATGGGTCGCGTTGGCGAGCTCTGCAACAGACAGATGGCAGCCGCGATCGATGCAGCTCTACAAAAACCCAAGAAGGTCCGCGTAAGAAGCCCCCTGACCTGCGACAGCCAATATGGCGTATGCCAAAAATGCTATGGCTGGTCCCTCACCAATAACAGAGTGGTGGATCAGGGCGAAGCCATCGGGATCATCGCTGCACAATCCATCGGTGAACCTGGTACACAGCTCACCATGCGTACATTCCACACTGGTGGCGCTGTATCCGGTGGCAAGAGCCGTACCCAGGTCAAGGCACCAGCCAAAGGCACTGTGTCCTACAAGATCCAGAGCCGTTCTATCCGTACTGCTTATGGTGATGTCATCGACCAGACCACTCGTGACGGCGTGCTCAAGATCTCCGGGGATAAGGAGCATTCGATCAATATCCCTACAGGCACACTGATGATGGTGGCCAATGGTGCCGAAGTCACCTCCGGTCAGCTCCTCGGCGAATACGATCCGCCGGGCGCCAAGAAAAATCTCACAGAGCGTGCGACCAAGGACATCACCGCTGATATTTCCGGACGTATCCAGTTTGCTGGCTTCCAATCAGATGAGAAGCGTGATCGTCAGGGCAATATCTCACGTACTGCCAACCGTTCCGGTATCATCTGGGTACTCGAAGGCGACGTATACAACCTGCCTTCTGGCTCTCATGTAGTGGTCAAAGACGGACAAGACGTCAATGCCCTGGATGTATTGGCCGAGATCCAGATCCTCTCTGAACATGGTGGCGAAGTCCGCTTTGGTAGCGAGATCGAGACAGAGACCGTCAAGGTCGGCAAGAACAAGACTCAGACCAGATTGGTCAAGGGTAAAGACATCAACGTCATCATTGCTTCGGTCGGTGCTGCAAATGCAAAATTGGAGCCCGGTCAAAAAGGCAATCTCTGGAAAGTCGCTAAGACCAAAGAGACTTATGCCATCAAAGTAGTCAACGAAGAAGTCGTCGAAAACGGCAAGATCATTGCCGAACTCGTAGATGATGGTATCAATGCCGTATCTTGCGGCGGCGAGATCATTTATGACGGAGTCGAGATCGACGATCGTCGCGTGGAGACCAAGGCCGGTAAGGTGCTATTTATCCCCGAAGAAGTGCACTTTATCTCCAAGGACTCATCGCTCAAGATGTCCGAGACCGGTGACCTCGTGCAGGCTGGCCAAGAAGTCGTCAAAGACGTCTTTGCTCATATGGAAGGTATAGCCGAGATCATCGCCGACAATGACATCATCCACGAAGTAATCGTGCGTCCCGGCGAGCTCTTGCCGATCACCGATCCTTCGGATGTACTGGTGCCCGAAGGTCAGATCGTCGAGCCCGGTACCGAGATCGTCGCAGGCAAGTCCTACAAGGATCGCAAGATGGTGTCCTTCTTTGAAAAAGAAGATGGCTCCACCTATGCTCTCGTCAGACCTGTCGAAGAGTACTGGATCGAGCCTCGAGAGACCAAGTTTAAGCACAAGGCTACTGACGACAAGATCTCCATGCGTTCGGTCACTCAATTGCTCTTTAGAGATCGCGAAAAAGTCCGCAATCTCCAGGGTGCACAATTGACCAGGACCAGTCTGGTCTTGCAAATGCAAGGCCATCTGCAGATCCTCAAGGGTATCGTCGAAGTCGGCGAAGAGCTCAATATCGTTGTCCAAGAAAACATACTCTTGCGTCGCGAACAAGATCTCAACGTCACCTTGCTTGCCGTCGAGCACGGTCAAATCATCGATGCTAAATCACCTGTCGCCACCACGCAGGTGTTGACCAGGACCGATGCTCGCGTGCAGTTGTCCAAGAATGACGAGCGCCGTATCCTCTTGATCACCGAAGAGCAACAGACTCATCAAAAGATCAAGGGCACTGCCTCTGTCAAAGAAGGCGACCTGATCAGAACCGGCGATCCCCTCAGCAAGTCTTCTACAGCAGCTTGCTCAGGTCAGATCGTATCTGCCGAAGGTGGAGACGTGGTGATCAGACGTGGTCGTCCTTATCTGATCTCGGTCAACACCCAGCTGCAATGCGATGATGGTTCGCTCGTTCAGCGTGGTGATCTGCTCGCTACCCTGATCTTTGAAAGACAAAAGACTGGGGATATCGTCCAGGGTCTGCCACGGGTCGAAGAATTGCTCGAAGGTCGTAAACCCAAGGAATCAGCCATACTCGCCGAACGCGAAGGCACCGCCAAGATCGTCAAAGAAGATGACTTGACCAGGCTGTACATCGTATTTGGCGACGGTACCGAAGAAGAAATCATCATCCCTGCAGGCCTCAATGTCCTGCCCGAAGATGGAGATAGCATCACCCTCGGTACGGCTCTCACCGACGGACCGCCCAATCCGCACGATATAGTACGTCTGCGCGGTGTCGAGGCTGCACAAAAGTTTCTCGTAGACGAAGTACAGTCCGTATACCGTTCGCAAGGCGTAGAGATCGCCGACAAGCACATCGAAGTGATCGTTCGTCAAATGACCCGCAAGGTACGCGTTGACGATCCGCACGATACCATCATGTTGCCGGGCGAGCTCATGGAGCGCTTCCAGCTCGATATTGAAAACGAGAAGGCCGCTAAGCAAGGTCTCGAAGGTGCAACCTATACCGATGTACTGTTAGGTATCACCAAGGCTTCGCTCAATACCGAGTCCTTTATCTCCGCTGCATCATTCCAGGAAACAACCCGTATCCTGACGGAAGCTGCAGTCGAAGGTAAGAAAGACTGGTTGCGTGGCTTGAAAGAAAACGTGATCATCGGCCGTCTGATCCCTGCCGGTACTGGCTTCCAAGGCCATCACCAGGCTCCGGAAGAAGAAGAGGAAGAAGAAGACATCTATCCGCCTATTGGCGAGGGGTCTTTTAATGTTCCAGCCTAGATGACACAGCCTAGATAATAAAAACGGCCTCTCTTGCGAGAGGCCGTTTTTTATTGCTTTTTGAGAAGTTGATCGGCGTTAAACTTTTTGCGGATGCGATGCGCAAGAAAATATGTGCCGGCTGTCCTGGATGGATTGCACTTTTGGTCGAGCAAAAGATGGGTCAGGATGGAAAGGCTGATGCTCACTCGATAAGGCTGTCTTTGCTTGCCCTTAAACAATAAAAAGAATAGAGCGAGTAATTCGAAAGAGTGCAGAGGTAGAAAAAGCTTGCCAGAGTATTTTTCGTGAGCCGCCTCATTGAAGCGCCCCCAGTGAAACCTCCAGCCGTGGGCGCCCACATAGTCGACGATATGATCGAGATCGATGAGAAAACCAGCAAAAAAGATAGCAAAAGC
>Ga0233423_10001595_pt1 | contig 11286 bp, 14 predicted proteins | sample Watercolumn_Mata_FD_180713 | JGI IMG/M metagenome (GOLD analysis project Ga0233423, IMG submission 180713) | Freshwater microbial communities from Lake Matano, South Sulawesi, Indonesia - Watercolumn_Matano_2014_112_MG | ecosystem: Environmental > Aquatic > Freshwater > Lake | place: Indonesia... | reverse complement strand
CGCAACATAAAGGTGGCAAGCGGCAGGACCCTCTGAGAAAGACTTGAAAAATAACGCAAAAGTCGTGTCATTCAATCACTTCCTCTTCATCATATATTCCTTCTGTATTATCCTGCGTATCTGTTTCCTGATAAGAGTTATTCATCTTCTCTTCTTTCTGTCTGTTGGTAAATTGGAAAGAAGACACAATGATCTCGTTAATTTTATTCCAATAATCGTCTGCAAGATTAGCTTCTATTTGATAGAGGTATCCATCTCTGATGGCACTGGTCACTATTTTAGCTGAGTCAGAGGTAGATAATACCTTAACTGCTTTTTCTCCTCCCAAGTTACTATCGATTGCCCCTTTCACTTTTGTTTCTTTTACCCAAAGGTCAATATCTTCTGCGGCAGTATCTTTCACCCAAACAATCAGATTCCCGGGATATTTGTCTGACGTTAATTCGACATGGGCATAATTTTCCTCGTCTTCCTCATGAGGGTTAAGTTTTAAAGTTTCGGGATACCGGATGCTGAATTGCGTCTGATCCTCGTAAGTCGTCAGCTCTTCCGGAGACTGCGTCACCTGGGCAGCAGAAGACTCTGGAACAGATTTTTGAGAAGATTTTATCTTCAGATATCCTACCAAAACCGCGGTTAGTAAAATGAACGTCACCAAAAGAAGACCAAAAGCCACTTTTCTCTCTTTCATATGTCTTCTAGTATATCAATATAGCTTGCTAAAAGCCAGTCTCAGGGGTAAAATAGGTCTGTGGTAAGAAAATTCATCTTCGTGTTGGCGCTGATTATTTTGACTGGTGCGTTTTCTTTTTCCCCTGTCTGGGCCGCCAAAAAATTTGTGCCAAAAGCGAAAACAACGAAAATAACGGTGGCTGTCACAAGCGGAATCCCAGCTGTCGTCCGTTACAAGCAGATAAATTAGGAATTCTTTTTTCTTTTAGTAATTTCAGCGGAATAGATTCAGTTTCTTACTCTTTCACCTATGAAACCAATGGTATGTCGCAGGGAGCGGGAGGCAGTATTACTAATGCAAATAATCCGACTATGGAAAGAGAGCTTCTTTTCGGCACCTGTTCAACCAGCGTCTGCACCTACCACCATAATCTGTCAAATGCCAGACTGGTCTTAACCGCAAAGTACACCAATGGAAGAACTGCCACCAAAGCCTTCCGGATAAAGACTTATCAATAAGCGAAAACATCATCCTGAATTTCCTGAATTTATTTCAGGATCTTTTTGTTTTCTTCTTTTACCTAATTCTCTATAAATCCCTTCTAATGAAATATTTCTGGAAATCATTAGTACTAAAGTCATAAAATATAAGTCTGCTATTTCTTCAATAATTCTTTGGTTGTTGTTTCCCTTCGCAGCAAGAATCACTTCCGTTGCTTCTTCCCCAATTTTTTGTAATATCACATCTTCCCCTTGTCTATAAAGAGAGGCAACATAAGATCCTTTCGGTAGCTCTTTTTTCCTTTTAGTAATTATGGCGTATAAATCTTCCAATCTCATAATTTTATAACCTATGCAAGCGATCGCTTTTATATGTTATAAGATCGTAAAAACAACTCCTTCTGCCTTGATGACATACGGCATTTCCTATTAACTCTACTTGAATCAATAAAGCATCTCGATCACAGTCTCGAAGAATCTTTTTCACTTTCAACTTATTCCCAGATTCTTCTCCTTTCATCCACAATTTTTTTCTTGATCTGCTCAAAAAATAAACAAAACCTTCTCTCCGTGTTTTCTTTAAGGCTGCGCTGTCCATATACCCCAACATCAATACTTCAGATGTTGATTCTTCCTGAATAATAACAGGAACTAGTCCGTCAGATTTATTGAAATTAATCTTCAACATATTAAATTTTGATATAAAGTTATTTAATCTCTAACCGGAATATTTTTCTTTTTTAAATAATTTTTTACATCACCAATCTTTAACTCTCCAAAGTGGAAAAGTGAGGCAACCAGAGCCGCATCCGCTTTTCCAGTTTCAAATACATCAAGAAAATCTTCCATCTTCCCTGCACCCCCTGATGCAATTACGGGAACATCTAGACTTTCAGAAATAATTCTTGTTAACTCAATATCAAACCCTTGCTTTGTCCCATCTCTATCTATACTGGTTAGTAAAATTTCACCAGCACCTCTTTTAGCTGCTTCTTTGGCCCATTTTACCGCATCTAATCCAGTTGGAGTCCTTCCTCCGTTAATAAATACTTCCCAGCTTCTACTTTTCCTCTTAGCATCAATAGCGATTACAACACATTGGCTACCAAACATCTTTGTTACTTCAGTAATTATTTTTGGTTTTTTAATAGCGGTAGTATTAAAAGATACTTTATCTGCGCCAGATAACAGTATTGCTCGAATATCTTCAATTGACTTGATCCCTCCTCCTACAGTAAATGGAATAAAGACTTGTTTTGCCACATTTTTTACGATCTTAATCATAGTCTTTCTATTTTCATAGGAAGCGGTTATATCGAGAAATACAAGCTCGTCAGCACCTACATCATTATAAAATTTAGCTAACTCCACTGGATCACCAGCGTCCTCTATATTTACGAAATTGACGCCTTTTACGACTCTTCCTTTATCGACATCCAAACATGGAATAATGCGTTTAGCTAACATTTATTGCCTCCTTTAAATCAATCTCTCCTTCGTATAAAGCTTTACCGATAATTACTCCTTCTACTCCAATTGATTTCAATTGTTTAATGTCGCTTAAACTCGATACTCCTCCACTTGCAATCACAGGTACTGAAACATTTTTTATCAAATTTGCAATTTCATTATAATTTGGTTCTGTCAACGTGCCATCTTTTACTACATCTGTATAAATAAATCTCTGTATCCCTAAATCTTCAAGCTCCAAAGCGGTTGTCACGTAATTTTTATCGCTATCCTCAAACCATCCTTGTTTCATTAGTTTTCCATTTTTTGTGTCAAGTGCAATTGCTAATTGGAAGGAAAAATCCTTCACGATCTCCTGTAATAATTTTTTATTCTCCAGAGCCACCGTACCCAAAATTACTCTGTCTATACCAAGAGATAATAGCGTTTTTATTGTCTCCTTGTCCCTTATACCTCCACCAATTTGTAAAGGAATTTTAACTTCTTGGGCAATTTCCTTTATTTCTACTAGGTTTGTTAACTTGCCATTTTTAGCTCCATCTAAATCTACAACGTGAAGCACTTTTGCTCCTTCCGTTTTCCATCGCTTGGCCATTTCAACCGGGTTATCACTATAGATAGTTACATGGTTAAAATCCCCCCGAACTAACCTCACACATTTGCCATTTTTTATATCTACTGCTGGAATAATTAACATGTTACCTCTGTAAAGTTTTTTAACAGTCGTAAACCAATTTCGCCGCTTTTCTCCGGATGAAATTGGACACCGGTAATATTGTTTTTAATAAAAACACTGCAAAATTTCTCTCCATATTCTGTTTCAGCAAAAACTATTGATTTATCTCCCGGTTCGCAGTAGAAACTATTGATAAAATAAAAATAACTTCCATCAGGAATATTCTTAAAAAAATTTTTGATTTTCTTTCTTTCATTCTGAACTCTAAATTCTGAACTCTGAAGTCTGACCTGGTTCCATCCGATCTGCGGCACTTTCAAACCAGCATTAAACTTTTTCACTTTACCCTTGATAATGTTAAGACACTGAACATTTCCTTCTTCACTGAAAGACAAAAGTATCTGCATTCCCAAGCATATTCCTAAAAATGGTCTGCCCGATGAAATAAAAGCTCTGATAGGTTTTATTAACTTCCCTTCTTTCAGATTTTTCATAGCTTTTCCGGCAGCGCCGTCCCCGGGAAAAATTAAAGCATCAGCTTGGAATAATTCCTGAGGATTGTTGGTCTTAATTGCTTTTATCCCAAATTTTCCCATTGCATTTATAATGCTGCCGATATTCCCTAAACCATAATCAACTACGGCAATCATAATCTCCCTTTCGTGGAGGGAATCATATTTATTGCTCTTTTATCAATTTCGCAAGCCGCGCGAATTGCGCGGGCGCAGGCTTTAAAGATTGCCTCGATTTTGTGGTGATCATTACGCCCATTTTCCACCTTGATGAACAAATTTACTTTTGCGTTTTGGGTAAAAGCATTCCAAAAATCATAAACTAACTCTGTTGGTAAGTCGCCAACTTTTTCCCTAGTAAAAGCACAATCCAATTTAAAAGAATTTCTGCCTGACAAATCCACAGCAACGTTCGCCAAAGCTTCATCCATAGGTAATATAAAGAAACCATAACGTTTAATTCCTCTTTTATCACCAAGAGATTGAAGAAATGTCTGACCTAAAACTATGCCTACATCTTCTACCGTATGGTGCTCATCAACATTTATATCTCCCGTTGCCTTTATATAAAGATCAAATAATCCATGCTTGGCCAAAAGTTCCAGCATGTGGTTTAAAAAACCAATAGGTGTCTTGATTTCATAGTTTCCGGTTCCGTCAATATTTAATTTAACTTCAATAGTAGTTTCCTTCGTTCTTCTGGTAATTTGGCTTATTCTATTCATATTATTTTCCTAATAAATATTTGATAACTTTTGATACTTTGGGAAATTGTATTGTCCCTAGTCTATCTTTACCAATATAGATACTCGGAATTCCTGCTGCTTCTGCTGCCAAAACATCACTTGGACTGTCACCTATATAAACTGTGTTTTTAAGCTGAAGTAAATCAACGACTTTTACAATTGAATCGGGGAAAGGTTTTCCTCTTCTTACGTCTTCAAGCGCCACTATACAGTCGAAAATTCCCTCCAAACGATTATTTCGGGTAACAAATTGAGCTTCTTCTTTTGGCCTTCCGGTGGCAATTCCTAATTTTTCGTACTTAATTTTTAGTTTTTTAAATTGAGCTCTGGAGATGAGCAATTTCTCCTGGAGAATCAATCCTGCCGTCTTCCCATTTCCTAAATACTTCGCCTGAAAATAATCTTTCACAACATTAAAGGCAAGACTTTTGTTATTTATTAAAGCATAGGTTGCATCCCAATCATTATTCATGCCTACCATGCTTTTTATCTTATCCACATCTTCTTTTTTAACCTCCCGTCGCAAGAAGAAACTGGCTGTTTGTCTTATGGCTTCCCTATAGGAACGACTTACGTCAACGATTACTCCATCCATATCAAAAATAATTCCATCGTATTTCATAGAATTTCCTTTAATGCTTTTATTAATTGATCGTTTTCTTCTCTGCTTCTTACCGTAATCCTTACGCAGCCTGCAAGATATCTTTTATTGCTTCTGTCACGGACAATAATTTTTTTTCTTTTAAGTCTCTGACAAATATCAGATGCTTTTTTGCCGATTCTAACCAGAAGATAATTGGCATAAGAGGGATAGACGCGAAAACCTAAGTTTGTTAGCTCACTGGTTAGCCTCTTTCTTTCGCTGTTAATCATTCTTACCTGTTCCTTTATCCACTGCTGATCATATGTTAAGACGAATTCTGCCAATTTATATGAGAAAAAACTTACTCCCATAGGAAAACGAATCGCTTCAAATTTCTCACTCAATTCTTTATCTGCTATCAGATATCCAACTCTTGCGCCAGCGAGTGCCGCAAATTTGGAAAAACTGCGCAAGATGACTAGATTTTTATATTTCTTCAAAAGTGACACTGCTGTTTTTCCATAGAATTCTCTGTAAACTTCATCGACTACGACAATTGAGTTGGAATTTCTTATTATTTTCTCTATCGTCTTCTGGGGGATTACGGATGCTGTAGGATTATTCGGATTTACTAGAAAAATAATTCTTACTCTTGGTCCTCTACTTGTTTGGATTATTTTCACCTCGTCAACTAAAAAATCCTTTCCTAACAGTGGAATTGACAAGTTGCATCCCTTATTTATATTGCCTTGAATCGCAAACATTTCGTAAGTTGGTGGCGTAGTGATGAAATAATCGCCTGGATTTATAAATGTTTTTCCTAAGATGTCAATTGCCTCGTCGCCGCTATTGGTGACACTGATCATCTCTGGCTTTACCTTTTCATAATCGGCAATCAGCTGTTTGAGTTTTTTATAACTTGGATCAACATATTCATTGACTGGACAATCAGTTTTCATCTGTTGTAAAAAATCTGTCAAGTGGTCAGGAGGAAAAGGCAAAGTATTCGTATCAAACCGTAATAGATTTCCCATAGGAACATCTTCCCACTGGTAAGGAATAATTTTTAAAGCGACTTTTGATAAATATTTATTTATTTTCTGCATATTGGTTACAAATATATTAATGACTATCCGGCCGGATCATAAATATAATATATTTCCTTTATTATTTGACGAATCTGATACTAGTTGCATTTTCGTGAGCAGGCAATTGTTCCACTTCTGCAATTGTTTCTATAGTTTTTTTAATTTTTCTAAGTCCTTCTTTTGTACATTTCTGTATCTGCATCCATTTGCCATATGCCTCAACTCCAAGCGGCGGATACATTTTGGCAGCACCACCAGTAGGTAACACATGATTTGCGCCGGTGGCATAATCCCCACTTGATTTGGATGTGTAATCTCCCAAAAAGATCGAACCGGCGTTCTGAATTCTTGAGGTTATAGTTTCCGGATTTTTGATCATAATCTCCAAATGTTCGGGCGCGTAATTATTAATAAATTCAATCGCTTCATCCATTGTTTTAACTTCCAAAATCAATCCGTACTTATTCAATGATTCCTTTATTCTCTCCTTCGTAGAAAGTTTTTTTAGTTGTATTTCTATTTCTTCAGCACAGTTCTGCGCTATTGCATAATTTTGTGATTTGATTGTTATGATAATACATGCTGAATCAAACCCATGTTCAGCATCAGCAAGTAAATCGGCAACAACCCAAGCAGGATTAGCACTTTCATCTGCTAAAACCATTACCTCCGATGGTCCGGCTGGCATATCTATAGCCACTTCTTTCATAGTAATCATTTTGGCCAAAGTCACAAAAGAATTTCCCGCTCCAAAAATTTTGTAGACTTTTGGTATAGTTTTTGTGCCATAAGCCATTGCGGCAATTGCCTCTGCTCCGCCGACTTTAAATATTTTTTCCAGTCCTACCATATCTGCCGCCACAATCGTTGATGCTGATATTTGTCCGCCATCTGCCGGTGGCGAACACATAATTATTTCTTTGCATCCGGCAATTTTGGCGGGGATGGTACTCATCAAAACCGATGAGGGATATACCGCTTTCCCACCAGGAATATACAATCCTATTCTCTCTACTGCCCGCCACTCCCTCCAAACCGTTATGCCTTTTTCCGGACTGACAATGGTATCCTTTTTTTGGGGCAATTGCGCTTTATGAACTGCGGTGATATTTTTAATCATCTGATTGAGTGCCGGAATTAAATTACTATCTACCTTTTGGTAGGCATTTTTTATTTCCGACGTTGTTACTTTTATCGACTCATAATTTTTACTTCTGTATCTTTTCCGATACTTTTCTAAAATAACTTCGTCTCCTTTCTCTTTAACCTTATTCATAATTTTCCTCACTTTTGGAATGATTTCCTTATTGCGACCTGCGGATCTTTTAACAATCCGGTCGTAATCTTTTTTTGATAAATCAGAGAGTTTTATAATTTTCATATTTATAACAAAGTTAGCTAATTAGTTTTTCAACGGGCAAAACGACAATATTAGTTGCACCTAAGTTTTTAATCTTTACGAATATCTCCCACAAATAATCTTCTTTGACAATACCGCTGTAAAAGGATGAATCTTTAACTGTTGGAAGTAGCTTTCTTAATTTTGGTAAACTGTCTTTGGGTAGATTGATCATTACATATTTCTGATTTTTTGCGGACAAGACTGCTTTAAACCTTGCAAGTAAACTTTCAACTTCTGATAAATTATTCTTTCCTGTCACACTCTTTTGATTGGCAATAAGTACTGCCTCGGAGTCATATAGTTTATCTAGCACTTTTAAATCATTAAGAAACAAGGTATTACCTGTTGAAGTAAGATCAACCACCGCAGCCGATATTCCAAGTATTGGGGCAATCTCTGTGCTCCCAGAAATTGTTATTATTTCCGCATCGATATTATTTTTGCTCAAATATCTTCTGGTAGAATTCGGGTAAGATGTGGCGATGACTAGATTTGTAAGATCTTTCAAATACTTTATATCTGAATCTCTTGGAACAGCCAACACCAAAGAACAATAACCAAATCTTAAATTCAACAGCTTTTTTACTTTTGGTTTCTTTTCAAAAAGTAAGTTTTGCCCGATAATCCCAAGATCAACGCTTCCTTCTTCTACATACTTGGGGATATCGTTATCTCTCAAATAAAGAATTTCCAATGGAAAATTACGGCACGATGATAAAAGCCGTCTTTGATAACTTTCGAATTCTAAACCGGCGCTTTTTAAGAAAGAGAAAGTCTCCTCCGTCAAGCGACCATCTTTTTGTACTGCCAGTTTTAATTTATTATTATCTATTTCCATATTCTCTAACCAATAATTAATAACTCATAACCAAGTTTGGGGTGGCATACCGGATTCGAACCGGCAACTCTCGGCTCCACAGACCGATGCTCTACCGTTGAGCTAATGCCACCATATCCCAAGTACTATGCTTACTTGCTCCCAAGGTCTATGTCCTTGCGTCGCAAGAGCGCAAGTACGGGATTGATCGGCTGGTAAACTCACTACGTTCATTAACCAGCCATCAAAAAAACCTCCCGCTCTCTATCCACTAGCCATAAAGACTAATGAATAAGGAACGAGAGGTATCAAAAAAGGACCTCCCGCGGTCCCATCCTTTTTCCATGTACTTTTGGTACATGACTCTTAGCGCTGACTCTATTCTTCGATTAACTCAGAACGATATCCGCCGTTGTATTTTTACGGTTCAACTTCCGTATCCTATTTTGAGGATCAGCGTCCCGGATCGTGACTCCGGTTTCATCTCGCCAAAGCTTTAGCGAAGGCGGATTGCGCTTTATCTAAATTGTATTAATTATTATACCAAATCTTGTCAATACTCTTAGTTTAACTTATCTTTTCCAACTTATTTATTTCATCCTCAATCATTTTTTTAAGCTCTTCGTAACTAGCAACATTCCTAAGTTTTTTACCATTAAGATAAAAAGTGGGAGTGGCATTTATCCCCAAACTTTCTCCCGATTTCAAATCATTTTCTATCTTGTCGCTTACTTCTTTGGAATCCAGATCTTCTTCAAATTTCTGCACATCAAGAGAAAAGCTTTTTGCGTAATCCACGATAATTCCTCTGGGATCTACTTGTTCTGACCATATTTTCTGGTTTTCAAAAAGCATATCATGCATCTGCCAGAATTTCCCCTGACTACCAGCTGCTTCTGCAACTTTGGCGGCTATTCTGGCATTTTTGTGTTGAGGGAGAGGAAAATGTCTGTAAACTAATCTTATTTTCGCACCATATTCCCTCATCAGTTGGCCAGCCACATTATAATAAAAGGCACAAGCAGGACACTGGAAATCGCTGTATTCAATAAGTGTCACCTTCGACTCCTTATTTCCTTTAATCCAGTCTGAAGATTTTATGGTCAGTAGCTCCTGATTTGATGGTATATCACTGTTTAAAGAGAAAACTTGAATTATTCCCAGCAAAACTAACACTCCTGCGCCAACAATAATGATTGGCCATAATAACTTCTTTAGTTTTTCCCGTTTTTCCTTTCTTTCTCTTTCTTCTTCTTTTTCCAGTTTTTTAAGCTGCTTTCTCTCCTTTTTAGTCAATCTTTGATCTTCTGACATAGTCTTTATTTTAACATGGAGAACCTTATTTGGGGAGTATGACACAAGTTTCGCATTAACAATAAAGCGGCAGGACCCATGGAGAATAGAAGGTTATTTCTTTAGGAGATCTTCAATAATCGGTTTAATCTGGCTATAAGGAACAGCTCCCGATAATAATTGACCATTGATAAAGGTCGCCGGCGTGCCGCTTACTCCAACACTCTGTCCGTAGGTTTGCGCCTCCTTCATTTTGCTTTCATATTTGTCGCTGTCGACACAATTATTGAAGTCAGCTGTTTTTAAACCTAAGGTGGCTGCAAATTTTTTTAAATTTTCTTTGCTAAAGGCGCTCTGATTTTCTCCGCTCTGGTGGGAAAAAAGGTAATCATGATATTCCCAGAATTTATTTTGATCTTGGGCGCATCTGGCTGCTGCTCCCGCCCAAATTGACTCTTGTCCCAGGAAAGGATAATCTTTCCAGACGAGACGAACTTTTCCGTTCTTCACATAATCCTTAATAACATTTGGCACAGTCGGCTGCCAGGAAGGATCACGCGTCTGCATGGCTTTTATAACCTTTTCATCCATACCGGCATAAGCTCCGCAATACGGACACTGAAAATCAGCAAAGACAACCACCGTTACTTTGGCATCTTTGGGACCCATCGAGGGGTCACTTTCGCCTATTTTCAAATCAGCTTTGGGAGATACAGTTGTCGGTTGAACTGTGACATTTCCTGTTTTATTGTTACCAGTGACATCAGTACTTTGTTCCAACGTTTTTACTTTGGTATAGAGACTACCGATTATAAACGCGGCCACGACCAATAAGACGATCAGGATTGAATTTGGGGGAAAGGTTTGTTTGGTCTTTTCTTCTGCCATATTTAAGTATCTCTAAAGTTTAGAGAATAAATATACTTCTGTCAACCCCTTTTTGAAGTTTAATACCTTTGAGATAAAATATAATTGTTTCATATGAAGCAAGCGGTACTATATAAGCGATTAAAACAAAACTTAGCCGAATGTCTCGCTTGCTCGTGGTATTGTAAAATTGCTCCAAATAAGGTAGGTGTCTGTGCTACTAGATTGAATAAAAACGGGCAATTATTTTCTCTGGTTTACGGAAAAGCTATCGGTTTTCATCTCGATCCGGTTGAGAAAAAACCTCTTTTCCATTTTTTACCTGGCTCCAGACTTATGTCTTTCGGTACTGTCGGTTGTAATTTCGGCTGTCTTTTTTGCCAAAACTGGCAGATGAGCCAGATAAATAAATCTCAAATCTCAAAAGTCAAAAGTCAAAACTTGCAGGAAGAATTAATAAAACTTATTGACCAGGTATCAGTAACCATTATCCCAAAAGAAATTGTGGAAATGGCGATAAAAGAGGGTGCTAACGGTATCGCTTATACTTACAATTAGCCGGCGATCTTTACGGAATTTGCCCATGATACTGCTAAAATAGCCAAGAAAAAGGGTTTGAAAAACGTTTTTGTTTCCAACCGTTTTGAATCGAAGGAAAC
>Ga0233423_10001594_pt1 | contig 11287 bp, 11 predicted proteins | sample Watercolumn_Mata_FD_180713 | JGI IMG/M metagenome (GOLD analysis project Ga0233423, IMG submission 180713) | Freshwater microbial communities from Lake Matano, South Sulawesi, Indonesia - Watercolumn_Matano_2014_112_MG | ecosystem: Environmental > Aquatic > Freshwater > Lake | place: Indonesia... | reverse complement strand
ACGTTGACGGCGAAAAGTGGATTGTCAGCAAAGAAGCGACCAATAAGCTCTCTGAACAGCTGAAGAAGGTCAAAGTGATTCGCGAGTTCAAGGGAGCCGAGCTCATCGGCAAGAGCTTCACCGACCAAATAGACAAGAGGAAGCTCCCCATCCTGCCCGGGTGGTTCGTGAGCCCAGAGTCGGCGACGGGCGTCGTCTACAGCGTTCCAGCCCACGCGCCCGCGGACTGGATAGCGCTGAAGGACTTGACGAATAAGCCTGAAGAGCTGAAGAGGTTCGGTATTGACACTGAGGTTGTCCGGGGCATCAAGCCGATTTCGCTCATCAGCGTCGAAGGGTACGGTGAGTTCCCCGCGGTCGAGATTATTGAGCAGATAGGTGTCAAGGACCAGTTCGACCCGAGGGTGGACGAAGCGACTTCCACAATTTACCGGAAGGAGTTCCACACGGGAGTCCTGAAACCCATCACGGGCAAGTACTCGGGCAAAAAGGTGCAGGAGGTTAAAGCTGAGCTCATCGGGGACCTGAGGAAGGCGAACGTCGCGGACTCCATGTACGACTTGCCCGAGAAGGTCGTGTGCAGGTGCACGACGAGGTGCATCGTCAAGATTCTCTCCGACCAGTGGTTCCTGAGGTACTCCGACCCAGACTGGAAGAAGGTGGCCCACGAGGCTGTTGATGGCGCCAGCATTTTCCCCGAAGCCGCACGGTCCTACTTCCACGACAAGCTGGACTGGCTCCACGACTGGGCGTGCGCACGGCGGACGGGGCTTGGGACGCCTCTGCCCTGGAGCCCCGGCTGGATTGTTGAGACCCTCAGCGACTCGACAATCTACATGGCTTTCTACACGGTACTGACGCACATTCGGAGGCATAATATCAAGCCTGAGCAGCTGAGCCCAGCGGTCTTCGACTACGTCTTCTACGGTCAGGGCAAAGTGGAAGCCTTGTCCAAGAGCTCGAAGATTCCAGCGGAGGTCCTGAGCGAGATGAGGGAGGAGTTCGAGTACTGGTACCCCGTGGACATGAGGGTCTCGGCGAAGGAGCTGGTTCCGAACCACCTGTCGTTCTTCGTTTTCCAGCACACGGCACTCTTCCCGAAAAGGCACTGGCCGCGCGGAGTTGGCGTGAACGGGATGCTGTCGATTGAGGGGCAGTCGATGCACAAGTCAAAGGGCAACTTCCTGACCCTGATGAAAACTCTGAGCCAGTATGGGGCGGACGTCACGCGGCTGACGCTGGTTCTGGGTGCTGAGGACATGGACGACCCTGACTGGCGCGAGGAGAACGCGCGGGGCATAGACGCGAGGCTGAAGGCTTTACACAGGTTCGTGGACGATATATCTAGGCTCCCGAAGAACGCTGCGACCCGAAGCGTCGACCGCTGGCTGGTTTCGTCGGTTCAGAAGCGGGTTAAAGCTGTCACGGACGCACTAGAAATCATGAAAACTAGAACCGCAGCTGAAATCGCGTTCTTCGAGGTGTGGAACGACATCCGATGGTACATGAGGAGAGCAGAAAAGCCGAATGGCGCTGTTCTGACAAAAAACGCGGACACGTGGGTGCGCTTGGTCGCTCCTTTCACGCCTCATCTGAGCGAAGAATTATGGAGTCTCCTCGGGAAGAAGGGGTTCGTCTCGCTGGCGGAGTGGCCTGTCTACGACGATTCCAAGGTCGACGTGGGCTCGGAGGAGGCGGAGGACCTCGTCAGAAGCCTGATTGACGATACCCTCAACATCGTCAAGGCAACGAAGATTGCGCCCAAGAGAATCTGCTACTACGCGGCTTCAGGCTGGAAGTGGCGGACGTACCTCGAAGCCCTGAAGATGTCGCAGGCGGGGAGGCTGGAGATGAAGAGCGTCATGCAGTCCCTCATGGCGGTCCCCGAGCTGCGGGGCAAAGCCAAGGAGCTAGCGGCTTACGTGGCGAAGCTGGTTCCCGAGTTGTCCGTGGCTGCAGAGGACGCGAGGAAGAGGAAGCTCCAGATCGGACTGATTGACGAGAAAAGCGTTCTGGAGGAAGCTAAAGCTTTCTTGGGTAAAGAGTTCAGCGCTGAGGTTTCGGTCTTCTCCGAGGACGACCCAGACAGGTACGACCCGAAGAGCCGCGCGTCCCAGGCGAAGCCTTACAGGCCAGCTATCTTCATCGAATAGAAGACTCATGCCATTGTTCTGAATGCTTTAAGCGGTCATTTGGTCGTTAGGCTGAGGTTGTAGTATATCTTCAGCGACGAAAAGACGACCCACGATGTTGCCGCGGCGACCGAGATTATTTCTGGCACCGCTATTCCCGCATGGATGAGTCCTGCGCCGTACATTCCCCACGCGCCCAGCCCGATTGCGAAGGACGCTGCCCCCAGAAATGACCGCTTTTCTATTGCGTAGACGAGGCACGAGAGGACGAGGAGGACGAAGAAGTCGATTGACACGGTCGTATGCAGGTGCCCATAAACCTCGTCGAAGACCGCCACGAGCTGCAGGGCGAAGGCCGTCAATAGCAGAAAAGGGCTTGTGAACTTCGCGTGCCTCCAGAACGAGGTTGCCGTGAAGACGGCGATGAGGAAGCCTGCGAGCAGCAGTCCGAAGTTGAAGATGGGCGCGACGCTGCTGTGGGTGGCGTGTCCGAGGTCGCTGAGGGCGTTGGTGGACCAGCTGAACCACGGCGACATCGAGATGCTGATTCCTATGCAGACGTATGCCACTAAAGAACCGAGTGCGCCGAACAGCGCCCAGAGCCTTCCGTTCGTCTTCGGGTCCGCCTCCCTCCTTGTCTTTAGAGGCGTCCGATTTATATCGTTTGCCAGTTCTTTGCTTTTCCCCGGGTTCGAGACCTATCTGATTTGTGTGACATTATTCTTTTTGTTTTGTGTGACAATTCAACAGCTTGCGTAAAACAAACCGATTGGGATACGGCTTGTTGTGGGGTTAATTCAATTTGACCAAATTTGCATTTGGTCTTTGGGTTGAATTGGGGTTAAGAAGCGGTCGATTTCCTTTTTGGCGGTCGAAACGCAAAAATGTTATTGTTGCAGTGCGCCTATCGGGTTTCGACTTCCGCCGCGACGCCCTGCTTGATGAGGGTCTTGGCGTTCTCCCTAGGGACGGATGCGACGTCCTCGGGCTTGAAGGGTCCGTATGTCTTCATGTCCGCTCCGACGATTTCGGGGACTTCCTTCAGGAACCTGACTGCCGTCAATCCTGACTGGTTTTTAGTTGTTTCCTGCGGTAGCCGTCCGAGCTGCACGTCCTTGAGGAACGACTGCAGGGAGTCCGCCTGCGCCGAGACGGTTCTGTAGAGGCTTTCCTCCTCCTTTGCCATCACCGACGCGGGGAGGGTTTCGCCCTTCGTGACCGCTTGCGCCATCTTTTCATAACGGGCCTTCGCGAGCTCTTCTGCCATGCGTTTGACGTTTTCTTCTTCCTGCTGGAGGAGCCTGCCTTTGACGGTTTTTTCATCGAGCATCCGCCTCTCTTCGCGGAGCTTCTTCATGTACTGTGCTAGCTCGGCGAAGAATCCCTTTGGCAGGGGCTGGAACTCAGGGTTGTCCTTCTCTTTTTTCCACGCTTCGTAGACTTGGTCATACATGGTTAGTCCACCAGCTTAGCCGCGTCCTTGCAGAGGAGGAAGACCGCCGCCGCCGTGGGCAGCTCGACCCTCTGGTTCTCGTATCCGCCATACCACTCGTCTCCTATCCTGAACCTGTGCGTCTTCTCCACGTATAATTTGACCTCTCCCCTTTTGAATGCTACTGCGCCCTTGAGCGGGTCGAACGCGTCGATGGTTGACGTGGGGAACGCGACTTTGAGCCAGCCCGTCTTCCCGTGGAGGCTGTTCAGCAGACGAATTAACCTATGAATGTCGGTTGTGACCATCGTGTCGATTTTTGAGGACGTATTCTCCACCGCGCGGTTGACGAACAGTTTAAGCTCCTCCTTGCCTATGCCTGTTACTGGACGCCACGGTCCACTTTTTTCCCAGATTTTTAGGACGAGCTGCCTGTTTGATAGAAGGCTGTCTGCCCTTTTTTCCTTCATACCGAGGCTCTCTAGGTCCTTCGCGGTCGCCGTCCTCAGGAACTCGTACGCGCCGTTCGCGATTCTGCTTTGCCATCCGGCGGTTTGTGATGCGGGGGGCGCGGCTTCGGGGCTGAAGAGTGCCGTGTTGAGTCCTGTTCCCGTGATGTAGTCGACGAGTTCTTTCCGTGCGCCCGCGTCCATGTCCCGCGCGGTTTCAGCTGCTACGTGGACGTGGTAGCCTCTGTGCCCGCTGAACGAGACCTCGACTTCGTCGTCGGTGAACCCGAACTCGGCCGTCAGCATTTCCACGAGCTTGATCGTTTCCCTCTTGGCTGCGCCTAGGCATTCGTCGCACGGCCAGATTCGCTGGTCGAACCTTCTGCTGCCGCACGCTGGGCACACGTCGGGTTGTCCTTTGCCGCCGAAGCCGCAGTCCTTGCAGGTCCACTGGTCGTGGGTCTCCTTGCATTTGGTGGCGATGTGGTCGGCGTCGATGTCGAAGTACAGGTCGGCGCCCAGCCAGCCCTTGTTCTCCATCCTCTCCTCGGGCAGCTCGTAGTAGGCTGTTGAGTGGTACGCGTGGGCTGGGGCAGCTTCTTTCATGTACGTTCTCAGGGCTTCGGCGTCCTTGAAGCTTTTGTGCCTGACCATGATGTTCTCTTGGAAGACCATGAAGCCGAACTCGCGCTGCCTGATTGAGGGCGGCGCCTCGATTCTGCTGGCGTTTTCCTCGTAGAACTCGGCGAACTTTTGGTGGATAAAAGCCTGGGAGTCCATTTCGAACTTTAGTTAGCGGAGGCTCACTTCTTAAGCGTTCTCGTCTTCTGCGAGTAATATCTTAATGGGCTTCGGATGGTCTTGCACAGCTCGTCAGGTCCCGGGCACAGCGCGTGGGTCTTCAATGTGTCGCAGGTGGGCGACCTGTACTTGGTTCTTGAGCCCCTGTCCCCCGCGATGTGTTCGACCTGGTACCTCGTCATCCGCTCGTTGAAGTCCGCCGACGCCCTGAACAGGTTGACGATTTCCTCGGGCTTCATGTTCACGTTTATCAGGAACGAGGTCAGGGTGAAGCGTCCGAGGTGCGAGATGTGCGTCCCCGTCTTGGCGGAGCCGTAGAAGAGCCTGATGCACGGCGGGAAGGCTTCGTTCACGACCTCCCTAGGGAACATTGAGAGCCGGGCTTTCTCTATTCTGCTAGCATATTTTTGGCTCAGTCCGTCGACTCTCTGGAGGATGGCTTCGGGCAGCATGGACCTCACGTTCGCCGATAGCCGTTTTTCGATGCGTTTCCTGATTTCCTCTTGGAGGAGCCGTGCTGCTTCGCGCCTGTTGAGGTAGACTTCGCCGCTGGCGAGGGTTCTGTTGACGAGCTTCCACTCGTCCTCGTGGAAGACCTCAGCGTTCCGCAGGTAATCGACAAAAAATAGGGCGAAGTCGAACCTCCTGCGCCCAGCTGACGTGGTGGGGGTTCTTATTTTCCAGTTGAAGACTTTGGCGACCTCGAGTATCTTTTCCTTGTCCTCTTCCCTGAGGAGCTCATACGCCCGCCTTGCCTCTGCTAACGCATATCGTCTTTTGATGTAGTCGCTGTTGGAGGCTGCGGCGAGGATGATGGCGACGGGGAAGGACGGGATTTCGACGTCCTCCTCGCGTGGAACGTAGCTGACGGTGGGCGGGCTGTACCTGAGTGCCTCGTCTATGCGGTTCTGTGCCCTGTCGACGATGGCTTTGAGGCTCGGGTTCTCGAGGTTCGTGATGTCGAGGTCTTCCCTCTTGACCTCTTCGGCTGCGTCCACGACGAACGGGTACTTCGCGAGCTCGATTCTTGTGAGTGCCATCGCTGCCTTCCTTAACAAATCGTGCGTTAACCTGAATTATGTATTGCGGCTTTACTCGACTTCTATCCTTGGCGCCAAGTAATAGACCAATGTTCCGTCGTAGGTTTGTTTGAAGTCGAGGCGGACGGGCATGTCGTTCGAGAACTCGAGGGTCACGATGTCGGACGTTGCGACGGCTGCCCTGACGATTTCTGACAGGTAGCTGAGCGGGAACGTGGACTTGGACGGTTCTGTTACTTCCACGGACAGCAGTGCGTCGCTGCCCTTCTTGAGCTCGATGTTTGCGCCCATGATGTCTCCCTTGGCGTTCATGGTCATGTTTTCGCCGTCGGTTTCGACTCGGACGTGGTCGCTGACGAGGGCGACGTCTTCGAGGGACTGGCGCAGCCCGTCTGTCGTTAATGTGACTTTGGCGTTGAAGGTGATTTTTGGGAGCCCCTGCTCCTCCTCGGTCGCTTCGAGCGTGGGCATCCTGAAGGTGCGGACGTACTTGCCCCTGACGGTGATGACGAACTGGGCGGTGGCTTCGTCGGGTGCGAGCTCGACGGCTTCGTCCTTTCCAGCTCTCTTCAGTAGTTTGAGGAGCTCGCCGAGGTTGAGGCACACCTTGGTTTCCTTGTCCGCGGCGTACTCGTCGAAGGCCGTCTTCTGCATGGTGAAGTCAACCATTGCGACGCGCGACGGGTCCATGGCCCTGAGCTTGATGCCTTCGGCTCCGATGACGAAGGTGCCCTCGTCGATGAGGGTCGAGATTGCGGTGACGGCGTCCCTGAGGAGCTTCGCGTCGGACATCCTGATCTTGAACATGGCTCATTCTTCTCCGTTTCGATGCTTATTCGTGTTCAGACTATTCAACGCGGAATAGTTACTTAAGCGTTTAAGGGGCGAACCAGAATTTAAGCAATATCGTGGTCTACGGTCCAAGGGGGCTACGATGAACATCCATGAATAAGCTGCTTTTAGACTGGTCTGATTCGATCAACAAATTTTTTCAAATTATCATCATCAAATTACGTCCAGCGGAGACCCGTCTGTTTTGTTCAACAATTATTCTTCAGTTTTGACTAACAATCCGACGCCTCGTCTGATTAGAGTAGCAAATATTTTTTTAGTTTGAGTGTCAATACTGAAGACTATCTGTTTTGTGTAACATCGGTTTTCAGATTTTGTCTAACAATCAGCGACACTAGACCCTATCTGTTTTGGGGCGCAAATTATTGTGATTCGTCATCAGCCTAGAGGGGGGCTATATATAGGCGGGTCAGAAAAGCTGACCATCTCCGTGTCTGGTCTGTTTTGTTCAACAATGGGTTTTTTAGTTTGACTAACAAACCGTTCTGGTCGTCTTCGTCATGGTCGTCTGGGCTCGAAGACCCAGGTTGCTCCGCTGATGAGGTTCCGTATCGGCAGGTGCTGGGGGCAAAGATCCTCGCACTTCCCGCACTGCTTGCAGTTCTTGACTCCGTTCTCTTTGCCCACGGTCTCCTTGTACCTTTTGACGACTTCCTGCTCCGCGTCCCTGTCGCCGCGTTTCACGTAGTGCTGATTAATGAGGGCGAAGATTTCGGGTATTGCCACGCCGTTCGGGCACGGCATACAGTATCTGCAGCCCGTGCAGCCGATGTAGCCGTATTCTGAGTACTTCTTGCGTACTCTCTCGACGAGCTGGAGCTCCTTGGCTGTTAACGTGTTGGGTCCCGAGCGGCTTGCGCTTTCGACGTTTTCGACGACCTGCTGCATCGTGCTCATCCCGCTGAGGGCGACCGACACCTCGGGGTGGTTCCAAACCCACTGGAGCGCCCACTCCGCCTGCGACCGTTTAGTCTTGGCTTCGTCCCATATGTCCTGGATTTCCTTGGGCGGCTTGACGGCCAGCGAGCCTCCTCCGATTGGCTCCATGATGACGACGGGCAGACCCTTGGACGCGGCGTACTGTAAACCTTTTGTTGTCGCCTGCCTGTCCTGGTCTATGTAGTTGTAGAGTACTTGGCACATCGCCCACTTGTCGTAGCCGTCGATGATTGACTTGAAAACCTCGTACTCGTCGTGAAAGCTAAAACCTAATCCGCGGATTCTGCCGTCCGCGACGGCTTCGACGCCGAACTCGAGTACGCCCAGGCTCTTCAGCTTCTCCCACCTGTCCTTCCCCAAGCCGTGCAGGAGGTAAAAGTCAACATGGTCGACATCGAGCTTCTTGAGCTGCTCGTTCAGGAACTTGTCCATGTCCTCCCTCGTGTTGACAATCCAAGACGGCAGCTTCGTTGCGAGCTTGACCCTTTCCCTGTAGCCGTCCTTGAGGGCTTTGCCGACGACGACCTCGCTCTTTCCGCCCATGTAGCCGTAGGCCGTGTCAATATAGTTTACTCCGTGGTCGACAGCGTACCTAATCATTTCGATGGACTTCTCCTCGTCGACGTCGGAGTGGTCACCGCTTAACGTGGGGAGCCTCATCGCCCCGAACCCCAGGGCTGAGACCCTGAAATCGTGTTTCCCGAATCTTCTGTACTTCATGAACTGTCCCTCTAGGTGAAGGTGCATAATATTGTGCTTCACATGCTTGAGAACGTTTCTATTTAATCAATTTTTCGCGGGATAACATTTTATTACTCTTGACTTTCGTTCTGAGAGCCTTCAGGGTTCCCGAAACCCGGACCATGCGGAAGGCTGCCTTTTCGTTGGCGATGTCGGTTGTGGCTGCAATTGATGCCTTTACCATTTCGAGAGTTTTGTGGGAGCAGCGGAAAATGGCTTGCGCCTTTTGCTCATTATACTCGACGAGGTACAGCTCGGCCTGGCTGGCACCGTACTCCCCGAAAAGCCGAACCAGACTGGTCCAGACGGCGTCGTAGACGTCCCTTTCGGCGAACGTTCGGCAGCCTTCGACGACGGCGGCTACGTAGCGTCTCCTCACGATTCTGGGCGTTCCTTTCCCCTCCTTACGACGAAAACTCCCGGAGCCACGAAGTCCGGGCTCAGCTTCCTCCTGTTCTGCTCCACTATTCCCTTCGGCGTCTCCGAAAAAGCTTTTCGAGCGTCATGTAGCTCCACACCGAAAAGATACGCTAAAGAACAATAATCCTCCGCTGTCCTCAGCGACATTGTTTCGGTGGCTCCGCTTGACAGGACGATGGGCACATGACCCTTCTTCGCGATAACCGTCATCCTGCGCAGGTACGAAAGCAGGTTCACCCTCCTGTACCCCTGCTCGGACAATAACAAAGACACGTCCACCTCGAGCGCTGCCTGGGCTTCGGACGCGAGCTCGGCCTCCGCGAAGTCGAAGAACCGCTTCTTTGGGTGCACCAGGGGGAACGAAACAAGGTCGACCCTCCGGTCCTTGGCAGCCTGCCTGGCTACTTCCTTCGAAAAACATTTCACGGCTACGACCTCGGTTCTCAGCCGCAGGCTCCTCAGGCTTCTGAGCAGCTCGCCCGGCGTCCGCGGCGAAAGGTCAACCCTCGAAACGTAATCTATGCCCGCGTCGCTGCAGACTGCCCTGAGGTCTTCGGCTTCCTTCTGCGGCGCCTTGGGCGAGGCTGGGATTCCGACCGCCGCGTACCCGAGTTCAGCAGCCTTCTCGACCATTACCTTGACGTTGGCTCGGTTGTCGAGCTGGGGGCACAGGTGCAGGTCAGCGGCGTACTTCATGGGACCAGCCCCAGCCTCCGAATGGTGTTTGTGATTTCGTCGACCTTCGACGTCCTGAACTTGATTCTCAGCCGGATGGGGTCAGCGAGGCACAGCTCGGGCTTCCCCCTGAAGGCCGCCTGCTTATCGAGCCTGAGGTAAAGGTTGCCCTTCGTCAGCCGAAGCTCGAGACCCTCAAGCAGAGACTCCTTTTCGACCTGCGGCAGGTTCTGACCGACGTTCCGGAGGAAGCCCTCAACCACCGCGGCGTCCTCGATTTTGGCCTCGAAGACCGAAATCGGGTTCCCGTACTCGCCTTGGAGGTTTTTCCTGCTCACGGTTATTTCCTTGGTGTGTTCAGGTGGGAAAAGGTTACGCACTGCGGTCAGGACCTTGTCTTGGTCTTCGGTCGCGTGGACCAAAAGGCTGAGCTCGACGGAGAGTACCTCATTTTTAGGCAACCGTTCTCACGCATCTTCAGACGAAATACGGACTATCCGCTTCTGATATACGTTTTTCAGAGAATTTAAGCGTAAACGGTTCTCGGTTCTTATAATAGCATAATCGCCTCGGGAAGGGCAAACGGATTAATATTATAGGCTGATAAAATAGATTGCGAGGTATTCTGGATTGTCTGACGTCATAGGTTCTAAACTGCTTGCTCCCGAGTCTCTGCAGGAAACCGTCTACCGCTTGGAGGAGGCTAGGCTTGGCTTCAGGAAGAGCTCCGGCGTCGAAGTCGAAGAGGCACTCGACTGGGTCCTGGGGAGACAAGGACTGAGGGGTTCGTATAGGAATCTGTTCGCGCCTACCGAGAAGGACATATCTGAAGGGTTGCAGAGGTTGACGGGCGAACGGTACCGGCGCAGAGGCGCGTTGACCAGGCACGTTCTCGGCGAAGAGTCCCTCAGAGCCGTTGTCCTGTGGAACCGGGGGTCGCACCCGTCTGCCGCGAAGGCTCTGGAGGCTTTCGGGGAGATGATGGACGGCCACCAGGACGGGTTCTACTGCTGCTACAACTGCACCCCCGCCTATCTCAGAACCCTGTCGGTAGTGAACCTGAACAAAAGCGGCGAGGTTCTTGACAGGGGAATAGGCCACATCAAAAGGAGGCGGACTCCAGACGGCAAATGGCGCGGCTTCCCGTTCTACTACACGCTGCTGACCCTTTCAGGCGTGGACACGTCCTCGGCGAAGGCTGAGCTGAAGCACGCGGGTAAAACAGCCCAGAAGCTCGTCAAAAGAAACGAGGACAAAGTCGACAGGGCTTCCCGCTTCAGGACCATCGGGCTGGAAGCGGCGGTGAACGCGCTCTAGAGCCAGTGTGACCTATGATTCCCAAAGCTTTCTTCGTCGTCGGCGGAAAGGCGGTCAGCAAGGTCTCAGCGCTCAACGCCTTCGACATGGCGCTCAAGGAAGCGGGCATAGAGCAGTGCAACCTCGTGCCCGTGAGCTCAATAATCCCGCCAGATTGCGAGGAAAAGGAATACCGAAGATTGCCCCTCGGAGCCGTCACGTTCGTCGTGCTTTCGAAGGCTGAGGGGCGCGGGGAAACCGTGACCGCGGGAATCGCTTGGGGCAAGGACGGAGCCAGCGGCTACGGCGTCGTGGCTGAGGCTTACGGGCGCATGGACGAAGCTGCCGTCAAAGAGCAGCTGGACGCCAGAATCAGGGAGATGGCTGAGATTCGTAACATCAAACTGACCAATGTGAAACGTAGAATCGAAACAATAAATGCACCAAAAAACCGTTATAGTTGCGCCGTCGTAGTTTTGGTCTACGTTTTCTAGCCTGAAGCCATTAGTC
>Ga0233423_10001592_pt1 | contig 11297 bp, 8 predicted proteins | sample Watercolumn_Mata_FD_180713 | JGI IMG/M metagenome (GOLD analysis project Ga0233423, IMG submission 180713) | Freshwater microbial communities from Lake Matano, South Sulawesi, Indonesia - Watercolumn_Matano_2014_112_MG | ecosystem: Environmental > Aquatic > Freshwater > Lake | place: Indonesia... | reverse complement strand
TCGTCACCGCACGCGGCTTTCTTGCCGGAACCACGCAGGGGATCTACCGCAGTCGCGACGGCAAGAATTGGAGCGCGATCGGCGGCAGTTTGAGCAGCGCCTCCGCGCGCCCGCTGGTCAATGAGCCGAGCCAGCCGGACCGCGTCTTTGCCGTCGTGCCGCAAGGCATTGCCAAGACTACCGACGGCGGCACATCCTGGAATCTCTTGCCGAATCCTCTGCGCGAGCTCCCCATCCTCTCGCTTGCGCTTGGTGACAAAAATGCGATCTATGCCGGCACCGCGCGCGGCGTCTTGAAAAGCACTGACGATGGCGCAACCTGGCAAACACTGAACAGCGGTTTCATCAGCACGAGCGTCCAGCAATTGCTCATGCCCCCTGGCGATGCGGGGTTCCTTTTTGCCGCCACGCGGTTTGGGGTGTACCGCAGTCCGGATCGCGGCGCAACCTGGTCCGAAGCGCGTGGGTTGACCGATCCGTATGTCCTCTCGCTTGCTAATGACCCTCAAGCAGCCCATGATCTATTTGCCGGCACGTGGAGTAGCGCGATTTTCTTTTCTCAGGACAATGGGGGGACTTTTACACGTCTGATCGAAAACTTGGCGAACAATGCGCCGATCAGCAGTCTGGTCGTTTTGCATCCACCGGACAAAAGTACGCTCGTGTACGCGGGAACACTGGGCAATGGCTTGTACAGGAGCGGCGATGGTGGACAAAAATGGACTCCGCAAACTGAAGGGTTGGGTGGCGTTACCCGCGTCACCGCGCTCGTGCCGGTCCCGCCAAACGTGCTGTATGCGGCAACCGAACGCGGCTTGTACCGGCTCGCGTGGAGCATACCCGGCGCGATGTGGGAAAATATCGCCGCAAACCTGCCCATTGATGAAGCACGCGCCCTGATTTTCAATCCACACCGCCCGCAAACGCTTTTCGCCGGTTTCGCATCGAACGGCGTCTTTCGGAGTGACGATGGTGGTACCCAGTGGACGCCGGTCGGTCGCGGCGCCTTCGCCACGCGCGCGCGCCTGCAAACCCTTGCACTCAATCCGGCGATGCCCCATGTGATCTACGTCGGCACCGATCGCGGGATCTATCGCAGCGAGGACAGTGGTGCGACCTGGGTTGTGACGAACGATGGTCTGCCGCCGAACGCAGACGTAGAGACGATTGTCGTTGATCCCCGTGCATCCGAGAATGTTTTCGCCGGTACCAATGGCAACGGGGTTGTGCGCGGCGTGGATAATCTCCAAATTGTCGTGTCACCGGAACTCTGGATGGTTGGGGGTGGCGTGGGGCTGGGATTACTGGCGCTGGCGCTGGTCGCCGTGGCTTGGCGCAGACGGTTCAGCCCCGCCGCGCAAGAACGGGTGTGGGCGCGCGAGTGGACGCAGTATGAAGCCGCGATTACCCACGCGCTGCAAGTGACCGGCGATGCCCATGCAAACAACCTCAGCGGAGTGCCGCGCCAACAACTCGCGCGCGCGCTCAAGCGGTACGTCGAGAAACATCCCGACGACGCGTTAACCTTCTCCCCTGCCGCGCCGACCCTTCGCGCCGATAATTTCGCGCTAACCCAGAAATTTCTCAGCAATTGGAAAGCGGCGTGGGAAGTTATCGAGAGCGAAGAAGCCTTCGCCTCGGTCACCAGCCAGATCGTTGACCAACTCTGCGCGCTCCTCGGCTTTACGCGGACGGACGTCCGCACCTACAAGGGGCTGATTGGCTACGTCGTCCGCGCACCAGCGCTCCGTTTGAAGATACCGCCGCGCTTTCCGATCATCTTTGTGCCGCGCCACGAGGCGCACGAGGCAGACCTGGAAGCCCTCCGTGATCTGATGGGCGTGCTGAATATGGTCAGTTACTTTGCGCTGATCGTTGACCTGCGTGATCGGCCGCCGCGCGACCAGCGCCAGTCTTTGGCTAACCTAGTGCGGGAAGCCATTCACGATTTTATCATCCTCGACGGCAGGTCTATCCGCGATCTGCTCGCCGCGCGCGACCACGCGCGCCGCCTCGTCGAGATCATTTTGAGTCAGGTTGATCTGACCGTCGTCTCACCCTACGTCACGAGCGGTCCTGTGCCGGCAAACATGTTTTTTGGTCGCGAATCGGAGTTGAAGACGATTGTGCGCACCGTGCGCGATACCAATTTCGCGATTGTCGGCGGGCGCAAGATCGGCAAGACCTCCGTGCTGGCGCGCGTGCTCCAACTCCTGCAAGACGCACCCGAATATCAGCCGTTCTATCTCGACTGCCAAGCCGTGCATTCGTACGCTGGTTTCTTTGAGACCGTGGATACGATGTGGCGCATCGCGCTGCCGGCGCGCACGCCGGAAGGGTTCCGCCGCCTCGCAACCGATCTCCCCGCCCAATATCCATCGCGCACGATCGTGATGCTCTTCGACGAAATTGACGGTTTGCTCAGGCACGATATCGCGCAAGGCGAACAGTTGTTTCGCATCTTTCGCGCGCTGGCGCAAGAACTTTCGATTCGGTTTGTATTTTGCGGCGAAAAGATCTTGAATGCCTCCTTGCACGACGCACGCCTGGTATTCTTCAATTTCTGCAATCTGATACCGCTCACTTATCTCTCGCGGGAAGAGGCGCGGCGCGTCGTCATTGATCCGATGCAAGAAATGGGAATCACCCTGCAAGAGGATGGCAACCTGGCGGATCAAATCGTCACGCTCGCCGCCGGGCATCCGAACATGGTGCAATATGTCTGCCAGAAACTGATCGAGCGGATCAACCAACGACGCGAGCGACTCATCACGCGCGCCGACGTGAAGGCTATCGGCGAATCTGCCGAGTTCTCCGAATATTTTTCTGAAGTGTCGTGGGGGAATGCCACCGCGCTCGAACGACTCATCACACTATTGATGCTCGAGCGTCCCGAAGCGACCATCGCCGAAATGGCGGAGGTGCTCCGCGCCGACGGGTTGCAAGTTCCGCCAGAAAAACTTGAGGAGGCGTTCGAGGGCTTGACGCTTTATTCAATCCTGCGACGCGATGGCCCCAAATACACCTTCGCGACTCAAGCCGTGCCCGATGTTCTGCGCCGGGGTCAAGATGTCTACGGTCTGGTCGCCAGTTTCACTCAGGAAATCAAAGGCGCCTACGGAGCATGACCATGACCATACCGGAAATGACAGACAGTTTGGTCTTCAAGACACGGGGTCCCCTCGATCCTGTCAACGACAGCGCGATTTACGTACCGCGTCCCGAACTCGATCAACTCTTGCGCGCCGCGCAGGCAACGGTAGTGGACGCGTATCTCGCCCTTCTGAGTTCACGCCAGACTGGCAAGACGACCCTGCTGTATCAACTGCGCCATCGCCTGCGTCCGCGACGGCTGGGCGTCGCCCTGATTGATCTCGCCGTCGTGCGCGACCAATCCGAGGAGGACCTGTATCACTACGTGGCTGACGCCTTGTGGTCAGAGCTAAGCCCGCATCTCCCGCGCGGCACAGAGCGCAAAGACGCCGCGACGCCGCCGACGAATGCGATCCAATTTCGCCGATTTATGTTCGACCTGGCGCGCCAGGTGCGCGCCCCGCGCATCGTCGTGTTGATGGATGAGATAGAGGCAATCCCCGAGAAATTTTCCGATGCGTTCTTCGGTACCTTGCGTAACATTTTTTCCAGCCGCCGCAAGGAAGATGAAATCGTGTTCGAAAAGTATCTCTTTATGCTGTGCGGCGCGCGCGAACTGCATCGCTTGACCGACGGACTCAACTCTCCCTTGAACATCGCCGAACGCGTCTACCTCAAAGATTTCGACGTGGCGGGCGTGCAGGCGCTCGTCGCCAATTTCCAGCGCACCGGAATCGCCGCCCCCCGGGAGACTGCCCAATGGGTGTACGATCAGACGAGCGGGCATCCGTATCTCACCCAGAAATTGTGTGCCCTCATCGAGCGCGCCCATCCCGCGGCGATCTCGCCGGAGGTAATTCAGACTGCCGCCGCGGAAATCCTGCGGAGCGACGATCACCTGGAGAAGATGATTCTTCAGATTGAAGCGGAATCGCCAATCGGCGATCAACTTAAACAGATCGTCGCGGGGCAGGTTGTTTCTTTCAGTCGCTTGAATCCGTGGATTGCGCGCTTGGAACTGCTGGGAGTGATTCGCGATGCCAAGCAGTGTGTTATGCGCAACGCTCTCTATGCCGAAGCGTTCCGACGCCATTTCGGGCTCGCGACTGCACCCAAGTCCGCTGGACTGGGACTGTTGAGCAACCTTGAGCGGGTGCGCGACACGCTGGACAAGCTGATCAAGCCCGGCAAAGCATGACACAACCGCGAGGCAATCAACTCTCGTGGTTGTTTGTTGTCACGAACGACAACAATCGGAGGACCATGCTGCGCGGTCGCTCGGGACAGCCCCCGGGGCACCCCTGCCCTGATGATTAGCGCGGCGGCAGTGTCGGCGGAGCAGTGGTGCGGCGCGTCGGCGTGCGTGTCGCGCTGACAGACGGAAAGACTGTCCCGGGGATAGGCAGGGTGCCTGTCAGTTCTATCGTCGGCGTAGGGGATGGCTCGCGCGAGGGAATCGGCGCTTGGGTAGGTGTCGGCAGTAAAGTACCGCCGGGCAGATTGAGGAACGTCGGCGGTGGTTTCGTTGCAGTCGGATCGAACGCAGTCCGTGTAATGACCGTCGGCGTAGGCGCGCGTGGCGCCAGGTTCTGGCGCACCAGAATGCTGAACGTACCACCGCAGTACATGGCCAACGCGCTGAGAACGATAATGGCGAGGCAGCCGTAGCCGAATTGCTGTGCCGGCGATAGCCCCCCCCAACCGCCGCGCGATGGACGTAATCCCGCGTGCCGTTCCATGCTATCCACTTGGCACGCCTCTCCTTCTGCTTTGCTCAGGACAGATCCGGCGCTGACCATACTGATTGGGTGTTCGCCGCAAAAATTTGCCTCCCGGTTCAGGAACTGCCGACATTATAGCAAGGGGTTGTCAAAAATCCAAATCGCGTTATACTGAAGATTGAAGATCGGCGATTAGCGATTGCGACAAATTGCCAATCTCCAATCTCTAATCACCAATCTCTGCTTGAGGACGATCACGATGGCAGAACAAAACGCTTCGGTGCAGATGGACGTGCGTGGTGGTGACGCGCGGTTGGCAGGCAAACGCGCAATAGAATCGCAAATGGAACTGAGCCAACAAATGATGCCCTCCGACGCAAACCCATTGGGCAACGTGCATGGTGGAGTCATCATGAAATTGATTGACGAAGCCGGCGCACTCGCGGCAATGCGGCACGCGCGGCGTCCGGTCGTCACGATCACGATGGACTCGGTGTCGTTCTTGTCACCGGTACGGGTAGGACATCTACTGTCGCTGCGCGGCTCAGTGAACTGGGTCGGCAAGACATCCCTCGAGGTGGGTGTGCGCGTCATGGCAGAGAATCCGATCACAGGTGAAATTATGCACACAAACTCGGCGTACGCGGTCTATGTCGCGTTGGATGATCAAGGCAAGCCCTGCTCCGTCCCGCCGCTGGTTCTGGAAAGCGCGGAAGAGCGGCGGCGGTGGGATGATGCCGAAGAGCGGCAGCGCATTCGACTGCAGCGAACCCAAAGACGCGAATAGTCCATCGGTCGCGTCCCGCGTCGTCAGTTCGCCAATCGGTCAACCTCGTTGGTGGGCGAACAAAAAGAGACCTGGCAGGCGGAGAGGCTTGCCAGGTCTTGTGTTTTACGCGGACGAATGTTCCTGCTCTGCGGAACTCGCGTACAGCCCCACTTTGAGCACGCCGATGAATGGGAGATTCCGATAGATCTCATTGAAATCCAAGCCATAGCCGACGACGAACTCATTCGGAATATCAAAGCCGACATAGTCCAACGGCACATCTACCTCGCGACGGCTCGGTTTGTTGAGGAGCGTACAGATCCTGATCGAAGAGGGATTCCGCGTCTTGAGCAGCTCGGTGATGTAGGTGAGCGTGCGACCTGTGTCAATGATGTCCTCGACGAGCAGCACGTTGCGATTGCTGATGTTCGCGTCCAAGTCCATGATGATGCGCACGACACCGGAGGATTCGGTGCGCGTACCGCCGTAGGAGGAGATCGCCATAAAGTCAATCGCGTGCGGAATACGGATCGCGCGAATGAGATCACTGAGGAACAGAACACCCCCTTTCAGGATACAGACGAGGAGCAAATCCTTGCCGACATAGTCACGGCTGATCGCCGCGCCGAGTTCGGCAATGCGTTTCCGCAATTGCTCTTGCGGGATCAAAATCTTGGCGAGATCTTTTTCCAAGTCAGCCATTTAGACATTCCTCACGTTGCCCGGCGCGCTCACGGCACAAAGGGCCGAAGATTTTTCCACGAAAAAGGCGGGGGCGGCGTCGGCGTGATCGTCGGCGTTGGCATCGGTGTGGCTGGTAATGGTATCGCGGTCGGTTCGGGCGTTGGCGTGTCTGTGGGCGCAGGCGTCGGGGTTAGCGTCGCGGTGACCACAGGCGCGAATTCGCGAATCGGCAAGGTATTCGTATCGCCGAGTGGAATGGCATAGTCTGACGAAATCCAGCCGCGCTGTTTGCCACTCGGAAATGCAATCTGCCACCACAGTGAATCGGCGGTGCGCGCGAGGAGCGTTACGGTGATACCTTCGCGCAAGCGTCCCAGGATTTCCGCGTCGCCGTTGGGCACAGCGCGCACGCGCAGCGTGCCCGAGACGACAATCGTCGCCGCCACATTTCCTTCCGGCAGGCTCACGTCGCCGTTTGGAGGCAGCAGTGCAACAGCAAGCGTCGGCGAGATCGTAGAGGCAGATGTCGCGACAGTTGTCGGCGTCCAGGTTGGCGGCGGGGTTGCAGTTGGAGTTGCAGTAGACGTCGGCGTGGCAGTGGGAGTATGCGTCGGCGTGGCAGTGCGCGTTGGCGTATTCGTCGGCGTATTCGTCGGCGTCGGCGTTGGCAATCCCGCCTTGAACTGCGCGGCAAATTGGCGCGTGATGTCGAGATACAAATTGCCGTACGTCACGCTCGGCTCGATCATCGTCCCTTCCGGCCATTCGTTCCAACTGGTGATGATGATCCAATCGGGATACGTGCTGAAGGCGGCGCGCCAGGTTTCGCGGTAATAGTCGCCGTTCTCACGGTCGCGCACGACTTTCTCGGGCTGGGTTGGCACTTTGCGATTGTCCGCGCCGGGATTGACCGTGGCGACCCAGATTTTATCGGGACCGAAATTGCGGATACGGCGGGGCCACTTGTTCAGTTCGGCGAACGCATTGCGCGCCCAGGCAATCATATAGAGGTGATGCCCATCGAACACGCGGAGGTACGTTTCGTCTGTTCCTTCGTCAATCCACAAAGTCCGGTGTTCCGGGTCGACCTGATCGCGAATCGCCTTCCATTCGTCCACCGTGTACATTTGCTGGCGCCAGAAGAAGATGACGGGCTTGCTGTTACCGCAATTCTTCACCTGGCTGGGCAAGACGCCGCAATCACCCGAACGATTCGGCGTGACGACTGCGTTCAGATACGCCGGGTGATTGACGTACGTGCCTATCAGGTACTTGAGGGATTGGACCACGTCGTTCTTGGAGCGATAGAACGGCGAAGTCAGTTCGAAATCAACGGCGACCTGGAAATTGGCGGCGCGCGCCAGGTTGAGCATCGTCTTGAAATTGTCGTCGGTCTGATTGCCTGCGCCCCACCATGAGACGACAAACGCGTCAATCCCCACGCCCTTTGCCTGTTGGATGTGATGCGTCATGATCGCCGGGTCGCGCGAGGCGTATTTCAGGACAGGCAGATCCGGCACGCGATTAAGGTTCCAGGTATTTTCGTCGTACCAGTTGTAGTAGAAGGCAAGGACGAGGGGTGGACGCGCCGATTGCGCCTGCGAGTTGGGTGGAACGACGATCAGCAGCACCGCGAGGACCACCAACAAAAAGACACTCGAACGGTTCATAGTAACGCGATCATTTTAGCACAAGAAGGCGGAGAAGCAAAATCAAGGATGAGGGCAGAAGGCAGAAGGATGAAGGATCTCTGTTCTTTCTGCCTTCATCCTTCCGCTTTCTGCCCTTTCTTACAGCGTCTTTGTCACTTTCGTCAGTCCGCGCGGGTGATCCGGATCATACCCCTTGGCGCGCGTGAGGTGATGCGCGAGCAACTGCCCAGAGACCACCGTGCTGAACGGTGAAAGCCACTCCGGCAGCGACACCGGCAGCGCGAGCGGCGCCCGGCTGAGCGCGAGCGCATCCGGCGCATCTGAGATCACCACGAGGTCCGCGCCGCGCGCCTTCAACTGGCGCGCCACGTCGAGCAGGTCGCCAAAGACGCGTCCGCGCGGTGCAATGATAAGGACAGGATAGCCGCCTTGGATGACGGCGATCGGTCCATGCAGAAAATCCGCGGACGAAAATGGCTCAGCGGTGACGTACGCGAGTTCCTTAAGCTTCAACGCGATCTCAAACGCGGTGGCGTAATTATAACCCCGCCCGATGACGAGCATCGTTGTCACGATTGCCCAGCGCGCGGCGGCATTCTCTGCCGCGTCGCTCAACGACAGCGCGCGCGCGATGGCTTGCGGCACGGCGTCGAGTTCGGCGCGGCGCGCGTGGTCATCGGCAAGCGCCGCGGAGAGGAGCGCGAACGTAAGCAGTTGCGTTGTATATGTTTTCGTCGCGGCAATCGCCTTTTCTTCTCCGGCGTGCTGGAGAATCACACTGTCGGCTGCCCGCGCGAGCGGCGACTCGGCAAAGTTGGTGATTGCGAGCGTCGGCGCATTTTGCCTCCGGGCTTCTTCGACCACTGCAACAATGTCCGGCGATTCGCCGGACTGCGAGACGCCGATGACGAGCGAACTGTCGAGGCGCGGCGGCGCTTGGTACACCGTGTAAAGTGACGGCGTCGCGAGTGCGACCGGCAGCCGATTAAACGCCGCAAAGACGTACTTGGCATACGTCGCCGCATTGTCCGACGTGCCACGCGCGGCAATCGTCACGTACTTGACTTCCGCGCGTTTGATCCGCGCGGCGATGCGCGCAGCATTGACAGATTCCGCATCGAGGAAACGCGCCAGCGCGGTAGGTTGTTCGGAGATTTCGGCGAACAATTCAGACTGGCTCACCCTCCCACTATCCACAGCTCACTCCTTCTGCTTCGCTTCCAACCAGACCACCTGCGTCTCTTCTGGCAGAGAATCCTTCGTCACTTTAAAACTCGCCATTGGAGCGGGGGCTTGGATCCCCATCTCCCTAAAGAATTTGGTTGCCGCGTCCAATTTGAATTTCAGATCGGGATGAGCATAGTGCATTGGAATGACGATTTGTGGTTCGAGCATCGAAACGATTTCCGCCGCCTCGCCCGCGCCGATCGTAGAAACACCGCCCACAGGCACGAGCAAGATGTTCACGTTGCCGCACGCTTCGGCTTGCGGTTGCGTCGGCACGTGTCCCAAATCGCCGAGATGACAAATCGTCAAGCCGTCCACATCGAAAACGTAGACCGTGTTCGCGCCGCGGTCTTTGCCGCTTTTCTTGTCGTGGGCAGTCGGAATGCCCGTCACGAAGATATTCTTGATTTCGTATTCGCCAGGACCGCGAATCACTTTTGGCTCGCCTTTGACGCCCTTTTCAAAATTGTGCCCGGGGTGGTCGTGGCTGATCGTCACGATATCACCGCGCGGACGCGCAAAACTCAAGCCAATGTCCTTGGAGTACGGGTCGGTAACGACTGTGCCATCTTTACCGCGCAATCGGAAACACGCGTGTCCAAACCAATCTATTTCCATGGCTCCTCCGCGAGAGAAAAGACGAGAGGTAACCGTTCAGCCCGCTGTCATTGCGCGCGATTTTTGCGAAGCAATCCCCAAGCGGCTCGGAGACACCTGCACTTGCGTCACCGCAGGTGCAAGTGTTGCTTCGTCGCGAACGACGCTCCTCGCAATGACACCTGAACGCTTACGCTGAGAGATGAAAGACGAGAGACCCTGGCACTTGCGTTCCCGCCAGGGCAAGTGTGAAAGATGAGAAAGGGTAACTCCTCAGCCCTCCGCCGGTTGAACTGAGCAATGAGGGATGTTCCTCTTTTGTCCTTCTGCCATCGGATTATAGCCCAATCCGAATTGAAAAGCAAAAGAGGCGAAGCCCGATCGCTTCGCCTCTTGCTTGCGCTACCTCCGCTCAACGCGCTCTCTGCGGCGTCGAAAAATCGCGCGCGAGCCGAACGATCGCGCGCCGCGTCGCGGCGGACCGCGTCAAGCCATAGCGCAACCCCACACCGTTGCGCTGCGCGCTCAAAATGCCGAGGTACACCAAATCGTCCAACTCTTTTTGCACCATGCGCGCATTGCGCCCAACGTGTTCCGCAATTTCGTGCGCGTTATCGCGCGCGGTTGGATGTTGCCCAAAGTAAACCAGCAGGTCCCAGCGCGCTAGGCTCGTCGCGAACCGTTCGATGAACGTAAACAACTCGAGGTCAATTTCCTGAGCGGGCTTGGCGCGCAGAGGGCTGCGGGTTTCCCGGATCGGGGAAAGCACCATAGATATTCACTCCCGTCGTGAAATTGTTCGGCTAGTTTTCACGCCTAGATACTATCATCACCAACGGGCTGGGTCAATAGTACTATCGGGCAAGAAACCGTCGAGACGTTACATCCTGACCGTGGACGCCAAGTCTCTACTTGGCAAAATCCACGATGGCGAGCCAACACGCTTGCGGATTATCGCGCCCATAATTGTTGGTTTGAAAATGGAAATTCGGATTGGAGAGCGGATTGCCTGCGCCATCCGTAATCCAGACGTACCACGTGGCAGGGGGATCGAACGCGCCGATATCCTTAAGCACAAACGCATAACCTGCGCCGCCGCGGGTAAGTTGCTCTTCTACGACCGTTGCGGCATCAGGACTGGTGGCGACGCGCACACGGATGCCTTCCTGCGGCTGCCCGCCGCTGCTCACCGTACCTTTGATTTGGGTGCCGCCGGAATGGCTGCAATTGAGAGACACGCGATAAGGATACCCAACCAGAACTGCCGATGGCGATGCCGCAGGTTTGGGCGTAGCCGTGCGCGTGGGCGGGCGCGGCGTCGCCGTTGGCGCAGGCGTCGGCGCACTGGTGGGGGTGGGTGCCGCAAGTGTCGGCAGCGGAGGGACGACGAGCGTTGCCGTTGCAGCGGGGGTGGGCGTCGTCGTGAACGTAGGTGAACTAACCTCTGTCGGCGTCCACGTCGGGGGGAGCGTCGGCGGCGCGGCGACGAAGGTGGCGCGCGGCAGCGGGGGTTTGAATGGATTGAACGCAGCGCGCGGGTTAAAAAAACGATCG
>Ga0233423_10001591_pt1 | contig 11306 bp, 15 predicted proteins | sample Watercolumn_Mata_FD_180713 | JGI IMG/M metagenome (GOLD analysis project Ga0233423, IMG submission 180713) | Freshwater microbial communities from Lake Matano, South Sulawesi, Indonesia - Watercolumn_Matano_2014_112_MG | ecosystem: Environmental > Aquatic > Freshwater > Lake | place: Indonesia... | reverse complement strand
TTGTGCCTTAGCACATTTAACTAAGTCACTAAGTATAGTCCATCCCATGGAGGCAACATGATCCATCTCACCGAATACGATCCCAGGTTGGAAGGCATCTGGTGGGTCCAGGAAACGGGCATGAGCTGCAACGTTTACGTCCTGGACGAAGGCCGCACCCTGATCGACGCGGGCAACTACTACGGCTTGCTCCATGAGATCAGCGACGAATTCGACCTCTCCCTCATGGAGCGCCTCTTCCTCACCCACTGCCACTTCGACCACGTGGGGGGCATGGGGGAACTCTTCGACTGGTGCAACCCCCAGGTCCTGGGCCACATGAAAACCCTGGGTTTCATCAATTTCCAGGGCGTGCCCTTCATGAAGATCATGGAAAAGGCGGGACGGCAAGATAAGGTGGTGCTGCTCCGGGGCGGCGAGAAGTTCCAGGCCGGCCCCCACCTCCTGGAGGTCATCGCCACCCCCGGCCATACTGCGGGGGACATCTGCCTTTACGAGCATAATAACCGGATTCTTTTCTCCGGGGACATGGTCTTCGTCTCCCCGCCCATGGAAAACTACCTCGCGGACGCGGACCAGAAACTGGGGGATATGAAGGAGCTTATAGCGTCCCTGGGCCGGCTGCTCCCCTATGAGGTGGATTTCCTGCTGCCCGGTCACGGACATCCCGCGTTTGACGATGGCGGCGCCTACGTCCTCAGCGCCTACCTGGAGACCCGCAAAGCCAAGGAACAGGACAACATCAATCCCTATCTGGACGCGGCCCGCATCCTGGGGGACGCGGGCCAGCCGGAGCGGGCCCTGGAATGCTACAACATGGCCCTGCTGGCGGACCCGGCCAACTTCGAGGCCCTGGTCTACAAAGGGGCCACCCTCACCGAGTTGCAGCACTACGACGAAGCCCTCGAAACCTTTGATAAAATCCTGAAATACGCCCCCAACCTGGAAGAGGCGCTCATGGGCAAAGGTTTCGCCCTCCTGGGCCTGGGCCGCACGGAGGAGGCTTTGGGGCTGCCCGGGTTTGCCGCCAAGCTGAAGCAGATGAGGTAGAGCAGGGATCAGGGGCCAGGGGCCAGGGGTCAGTAATCGGCGATAAGTTATTAGTATGTTTAATTCTTTTTTCTGGCTACTGGCTACTGACTACTGGCTACTAAAACAACCATTTGAGAAGATAACTAAGTAAAACATGGAAATCTTTTTAGACAATTGGGAGCAAGGCCGCCGGGTTTCCCAGGTGGAGGGCCGGGCCCGGACGGTTGGCCCCCAGGGTGAAGAGGAAGAGACGGAATTTACCCTGACCCTTTACTCGGACCAGATTTCCCTGAATATCCCCGCCTCGCCCGGGGGGCGGGAGTTCATCGCCCGCCTCACCGAAGTCCTGGGCCCCCCCAAGATGGAGCCCACCGTCAAATGCAGTTGCTCCTGGGGCGACGGGGTCATGGGAGCCATGTACCTGGTGCTTTGGGACCTGCTCCCGGATCTGGCCGCCCAGACGCTGGAGGCCCTGCGCACCTTTCTGGAAGGCTCGCCCCCATAAAAATGAAATGGCCCAGGAATGCTCTCCTCCTGGGCCTCAAGGACGCGGTCGGCTAAATCTTATGAGCCTGACTGCTTCTGGGCGTCGGGGTTGGTCAGGACAATCCAGGGGAGGCAAAGGGGTTGTTCAGGCGAGGCAAAGGAAAAGCCGGTGGGCAGGTAGGAACCGAAGGGGCATTGCCCGCAGAGTTTCCCTTCGCTGCCGCAAAGGGCGATCAACTGCCCGGAGTCGCCGACCAGCCGCCGCAGCTCCCCCTGCATCCGCTGCACATCCTCCAATTGCGGCCGTTCGATCTCTTCGATCATCCGCAGCAGCAGCCGGGACATCTCCACCAATAATGGCGGCAACTCTGTTTCGAATTTCTTTATCCGCTCCATAAAATCCAAGGTCTGCAAACCGTAATAGCTCATGAACCTCCCTCTCCGGTGCTTGGACTGGGACTCCCGGGAAAGCGGATGTGGGACAGCATCCCGGTGCCTTGATAGATTTTATATAGGGTATTCATCCACTTATTCGTTTTAGGCAAGTATTCCAATTGCGGCCGCCGGCCTTCACTCCACTCTATCAGAAATTGGGTGAAGATGATCCACTGCATCAATTCTTCCGGTTCGTCCAGCAGGGATGGGAAATAGCGAAACTCGATGGTTTGCCGGTACCAGTAGGAATGCAGATTGAGGCCGTGATAGCGGGTGGGATGTATCTTGCGATTACGGGGGACCTCGGGATCGTTGAGATTCTCCGGAGAATACCAGATATTCTGAACTATCGGGTGGCGGCGCCTGGTATCGTTCCGATACCAATCATAAAGGTCGATCTCCAGGGGGCGGCAGGCCTCGGCTTGGCGGCGCTCCTCCGGAAGCAGTTGGTAAATGTAACCTTCAAAGATGGAGACTATTCTTAATAATTGGAAGAGCTGGGATTCGCCGAACTTTTGGTGATCCACCCCGTGATGCACATGGAAACCGCAGGTTTCATTGACCTGGATTTCGGGGAACTCCTTGAGCAGCAGCAGCGCGTCGTAAACCTCGGCAATGCCTTTGAGGCCCGAGAGAATGGGGCTTACCAGCTCGCTGCCCCCCGCGCCCTTGATGGTATCGTCTAAAACAAAGGACCACGCCGTATATTTGGGTCCATCCGGCGAAAAACCATCCAAGGTGAGGCCGTGGCGCTCAAAGACCCGGGGCAGCAAGGTCCCGTCCGCGGTCCGGCTGGTGATCTTGTAAGGGGGGATCATGTCCCGGTCCCCCGGGGAAATGGTATATTTCAACCCGAAGGTCTCGATCTCCACCCCGAAGGGGCGATCGGAGAAATACTGGAGCATGGGGTACCGGACCTTGAGACGCCTCTCCCATTCCTCAGGGTCGAGCCCCCGCATCTTCCTCTCCCCCTGCCCCCTGCCGGCCACCTGTTCCAGCCTTACCTCCGACCTATGTTTAGCAGCAATTTCTTCCATAAAAATACTGAATTTTCCGGGAATAGGCAAGGATAATCCTGCCTTCCGGACCTCGCGCCCCTGGTTTTTAATACGGATTCCGCAGCAAAAATCTTTTCTCCCGTAGGGGCGAACCCGGTGTTCGCCCCAGACGCCGGGCGAGCGTCGGATTCCTCTTTACGGAAAATCTTTTGATTACGAGTTGCTATAAGAATCGACAATTTAGGTGAAATTAATGAATGGAGAATGAGGGAAGGCAGTCTGGGAATGAACCGGGGAACGAACCTCTCCGGGCAAAGGCGCACTGCTGCGCTACCTTTTCCACCCGAAGCTCTGCCAGGCCGGCAAGGAATTCGTAATTGGAATCCGAATGCAGGTTGTAGTTCCCCTCCTGCGAGGGGTCTTGCCTGGGGCTACTGCTGGTACTTCACCTCAAAGACCCGCTTGGCCACCACAAACGTCCCTTCATAGTAAGGTTGGCGCAGGTCGGTGATGGTCACCCCGTAACGGCGGTTGGAAGCATGGATCATCTTCCCTTCCCCCAGATAGATGCCGGCGTGGCCGATGTGGCGGCCTCCCCGGCGGAAGAAAAGAAGATCTCCGGGTAGCAGCTTGGAAAAATCCATGTTTTGGGTCACAACCTTGCCCACCTGGGCCTGTTCGGCGCTGGAGCGGGGCAGATCGATCTTGAAACCCTTATAGATAAACTGCACGAAACCGGAACAGTCCGTGGACGAACCCGTGGCCAGGGAGCTCCCCCGGCAATAAGGCGCATCCCGGTAATGACCGGCCTGGGTCAGTATCAGATCGGAAAAATTCCAGGGCTCAAACCGGTTGTAATTCCGTGCCGAAGAGGCGGCCTCCTGCACCGTCGGCTGAGGCGAGGAGTTCCGGGACAGGGGGGGCTTGGATTTCTTGGGTGCCAGGGGTTCCAGGAGGAAACGGCCGTCCCGCTGGGGGATTACTTTCATCAAGGGCGGGGTTTCCGGGACACCTGAGGCAGAGACACTGGGGGCTGGGGTCTTGACGGCGCCGGTCTCGCCGCCGATGCCGGCCATTTCGCCCTGAACCCGCTCTCCGCCATTCCTGGACTTACTGTCTGAACCCCCGCTCTGGGACGCAGTTTTCTTTTTCTTGCCGCTGCTTTTTTTGGTTTGTGCTTTTTCCGTTTTGGAAGGAGAACTTTTCTTTTTGACGCTTTTGGTGGGAGCTGTTTGGGCCAACCCGGGTGAAAACAACAAGGCCAGGGTTAATGCCGCTCCTAAGATTATACGATTCGCCATTCAGAACCTCCTTATGGTTAAGGGACAATCCTGAAGGGAACTATACTTCCTTGCTCCAGTCCCCCGCCCGGCAATGCTCGCCAACTGCTCGGAGAGCCCGCCTGACCCCGCCTATCTTGCTTTACCGAAGATTTAGGTAGAAGTGCCTATGCCGGATTAGGTAAAGATACCTATTTGAGTTTCATGCACCTTAATAGAATCTTAAACGCTTGTCAATTAATTTTTTACGAAATTTAGTATAAGTTTTAATCTATTTAATATATTCAATGAGTTATCAAACATTTTTTATGTGCGAAAATTAACGAGGCCGCGGCTCTCCTCGGCCAGCCGGCCGGATTAGAGAGGCCGATTCTCCATCGGGAACATGGCAAAATGGCATAAAATTAAAGGGGCACAGCGAGCTGTGCCCCTGCATAACATATCGATAATCCGTTTTTTTTACGAAAAACGGAAAACGGAAAACGTATTTAACGCCGGCCGGCGGCTCCTGTCTCCCGGTTGGTCAAACTTAACCGGCCGCGGCCTTCTTTTTCTTGGTTTTAGGCAGCTTCTCCGGCCGGCCCACCATCTCGATAATGGACAGAGGCGCGCCGTCCCCCAGGCGCAGGCCCAGGGGGATGATGCGGGTGTAGCCGCCGGGGCGCTCCAGGTAGCGTTCCCTGAGTTCCCCGAAGAGTTTGGCCACCACACTTTTCGACCGCACCAGGGCCAGGGATTGCCGCCGGGCGTGCAGATCCCCGCGTTTGGCCAGACTGATGATCTGCTCGGCCCACTGGCGCAATTCCTTGGCCTTGGCCCGGGTGGTTTCCACCCGTTCGTGCTCTAAGAGCGAGGTCACCAGGTTGCGCAGCATGGCCTGACGATGTTCGGTGGTCCGGGACAGACGGCGCCCGGCCTTTAAATGCCTCATGACAGAACCTCTTCCTTCCTCTCGGCCACCTGTTCCGGGGGCACAAAGCTCTCCAGCTTCATCCCTAAGTGCAACCCCATCTCCGTGAGGATTTCTTTGATTTCGTTCAAGGACTTGCGTCCAAAATTTTTGGTTTTCAGCATCTCCTGCTCGGTCTTTTGGACCAATTCCCCGATAAAGCGGATGTTGGCGTTCCGGAGGCAGTTGGCCGCGCGCACGGACAGCTCCAGTTCGTTGACGCTGCGGTAGAGGTTCTCATTGAGCGCGGGGACCTCTTCCAGGGGCCTTTCCTCCACCCCCTCCGCTTCCTCCTCGAAATTGATGAACAGGCTCAACTGTTCCTTCAGGATCTTAGCCCCGTAAGCCACCGCGTTTTCCGGGGTCAGGCTGCCGTCGGTCCAGACCTCCAGGGTCAGCTTGTCGTAGTCGGTCCGCTGTCCCACCCGGGCCTGGGTCACCACGTAATTCACCTTGCGGATGGGGGAAAAGCTGGCGTCCAGGGGGATGTAGCCCACGGGCTGGTCTTCTTCCTTATGGGCCTCCCCGGGAACATAACCCTTGCCGGTCTTGGCCGTCATTTCCAGGACGAGTTCCCCGTCCGCGGAGAGGTTGGCAATATGATGCTCGGGGTTAAGAATCTCTACGGAACCGTCGGTGATGATGTCTCCGGCCTTTATTTCCCCTTTGCCCCGGGCTTCCAGACGCAGGGTCTTGGCGCCGTCGGTAAGCATTTTCAAACGCACCTGCTTCAGGTTCAGAAGGATCTCGGTCACATCCTCCAAAACCCCCGGGAGCGCGGAAAATTCGTGATAAACGTCCTTGATGCGCACCGCGGTGATGGCCGCACCCCGCAAGGAGGAAAGCAGGACCCGTCGCAGGGCGTTCCCCAGGGTGGTGCCGAAGCCCCTTTCCAGGGGCTCGCAGGAAAATTTCCCATAAAACCGGTCATGGGTTTCCGCATCCACTTCCAGTCTTTTGGGCTTGATAATCTCGGTCCAATTCTTGTGGATCATGGCTCCTCAGAGAATAATACTGAATAAATTTTGCTGGCCGGTGGCCGATGGCCTCCCGAAACGGCGTCACTCTCCGGCATAGCATCAGCCCGTCTAGGGGCTGCCGGGCCCAAGGATCATGATTCTACTTGGAATAAAGTTCCACGATGAGATGTTCTTGGATGGGCATGGCGATGTCCTCCCGGGTGGGCAGCATGATGATCCTGCCCAGGGCCTCTTCCTTGGTGAGATCTATCCAGGCGGGGAGGCCGCGGCGGGCCACGGCTTCCAGGGCGTCCAGAATCAAGGGCTTTTTACGGCTCTTCTCGGCCACCTGGATGACATCCCCTTTCTTCACCAGGTAAGAGGGAATACTCACCTTGCCGCCGTTTACCGTCAGCAGGCCGTGGCGCACCATCAACCGGGCCTGGGCCCGGGAATTGGCAAAACCCAGGCGGTAAACGACATTGTCCAGACGCCGCTCCAACAGCACTAGTAGGTTGGTGCCGGTAACCCCTTTCTGCCTTTCGGCCTTCTCAAAATAACCTCTGAACTGTTTCTCCAATACGCCGTAAATACGTTTAACCTTTTGCTTTTCCCGAAGCTGCATGCCGTAATCGGACAACTTCCCCCGGCGCTGGCCGTGCTGGCCCGGCGGGTAATGGCGCCGTTCAATGGCGCATTTGTCCGTATAACAGCGGTCTCCCTTGAGGTAGAGCTGTAAACCTTCCCGGCGGCACAGCCGGCAGCTGGCTCCCAGATATCTGGCCAATTTCCTTCTCCTTTAAGCGTTACACCCGGCGCCGTTTCGGCGGACGGCAACCATTGTGGGGAATAGGGCTGACGTCCCGGATCAGATTGACGCTCAGGCCCGCGGCCTGCAGCGCCCGAAGCGCGGCCTCCCGGCCCGCGCCCGGACCCTTCACGAAGACGTCCACGCTGCGCATGCCGTTCTCCACGGCCTTTTTGGCCGCGTCCTGGGCCGCCAACTGGGCCGCGAAGGGAGTGCCCTTCCGGGAACCCTTAAAACCCTGCACTCCCGCGGAGGACCAGGAGATCACGTTGCCCCCGGGATCGGTAATGGTTACCAGGGTGTTGTTGAAAGTGGCCTTGATATGGGCCACGCCCACGGGAATATTCTTCCGTTCCTTTTTCTTCTTGGCGCGTGACGGTGCTCGGGCCATCACTCCTCCTTAAGCCTTCTTCCTTTTACCCACCACACTGCGCCGCGGCCCCTTGCGGGTGCGGGCGTTGGTATGGGTGCGCTGGCCCCGCACCGGCAGGCTGCGCCGGTGCCGTAGACCCCGGTAACACCCCAGGTCCATGAGGCGCTTGATATTCATGGAGACTTCCCGCCGCAGGTCGCCTTCCACTTTCAGAGTGGAGTCAATCACCTGGCGGATGCGGGTGATCTCGCCGTCGTTCAAATCCCCGGTCTTTACGCCGCCGTCCACGCCCGCTTCCTTCAGGACCCGGGTGGCGGTGGTGCGCCCGATACCGAAAATATACGTGAGCGCGATCTCGATCCTTTTATTACGGGGCAAATCGATGCCCGCGATTCTGGCCAACTCCCTACCTCCCTTTAGCCCTGACGCTGCTTATGTTTGGGATTCTCGCAGATCACCCGCACCACCCGCTTGCGGCGGATGATTTTGCACTTGGCGCAAATCCGTTTTACCGAAGGCCTTACTTTCATGGTCCTATCCTATCTGACTCGATAGACGATCCGCCCCCGGCTCAGATCATAGGGCGACAGTTCCACGATCACCTTGTCGCCGGGGAGAATCTTGATGTAATGCATGCGCATCTTTCCGGAAATATGCGCCAGCACCCGGTGTCCGTTGGCCAGTTCCACCCGGAACATGGCGTTGGGGAGCGGCTCGACCACCACTCCTTCCACTTCGATGGCGTCTTCTTTGGGCATCTATCGCGTCTTTATAGTTATTTCAATCGTTTATTCTAACTTAATAGGCAGCGGCACACAAGAAGCCCTGGTATCGTTTTTCGTTTTTCGTTTTGCGTTTTGCGTAAAAAATTTTTTTATCCCTTATTTCCTTCCCATGATACCAAGATAAATTCTAGGTTATGAAATTCCATATTCTTTTAACGAAAAACGCAAAACGTAAAACGCAAAACGATCATCACAGGCGGCTCAACACCACCACCCCTTTGTCCGTCAAGGCCACCGTATGCTCAAAATGCGCGGCCAGGCTGCCGTCCTGGGTGACCGCGGTCCAGCCGTCGGCGAGCACCCGCACCTTCCAGGAGCCGCTGGAGGTCATGGGCTCAATGGCCAGGGTCATCCCCGCCTGCAACACCGGCCCCCGCCCCGGGGGGCCGAAGTTCGGGATCTGGGGGTCTTCGTGCAGGGACCGGCCGATGCCGTGCCCCACGAACTCCCGGATCACCGCAAATCCTTGACTCTCCACCACGGTCTGCACCGCGTGGGAGATATCGCTCAGCCGCGCCCCCACCTGCACCCGGGCGATGGCCGCGTCCAGGGACTCCCGGGTGGTCTCCAGCAACTTCCGGGCCGTAGGCGCCACCTGCCCCACCGCCAGAGTAAGGGCCGCGTCCCCGTAATACCCGTCGTAGCGCACCCCGAAGTCCAGGCTCACCAAGTCCCCGTCCTTGAGACTGCGGGGACCCGGTATGCCGTGGACCACTTCTTCGTTCACGGAGATGCAGACCGACGCGGGATAGCCCCGGTACCCTTTGAAGGCCGGCTCCACCTTATGCCGCCGGCAGCCTTCCTCCGCGATTTCATTCAGTTCCCGGGTCTCTACCCCGGGGCGGACCCGTTCTTTCATTTCCTCCAGGATCTCCGCCACGATGCGGTTGGCCCTCTCCATCTTGGCGATTTCCTGGGGGGTTTTCAGGAGAATCATAAATTAGCGTTTGCCTTATGCCGCTCCTGATTTACTTGCAAGTATCGCAGCCGCTGATGAGGGCCTAGCGGCTCAAAATAGCGACGATCTTATTGAAGATATCGTCGATGCCGCCGACCCCGGCGATGGGCCGCACCAGCCCCAGCTTGGTGTAGAAGTCGATCAGGGGCGCGGTGGCCGTGTTGTAAGTGGTCAGGCGGCTGCGCACCGTGGTTTCGTTGTCGTCATCCCGCTGATAGAGCTCGCCGCCGCACTTATCGCAGACCCCTTCCTTTTTGGGAGGGGTGAACTTAATATGGAACATCTGGCCGCAGGCCGCGTTCTTGCAGGTGCGCCGGCCGGTGAGGCGGGTCACCAGGGCCTCTTCGTCCACGTCGATGGAAATCACGTGGTCAATGCCGGCGCTCAGGCCTTGCAAAACTTTGCCCAAAGCCTCGGCCTGGGGCACCGTGCGGGGAAAGCCGTCCAGGATGAAGCCCTGTTTGCAGTCCGCCTGCGCCAGCCGGTCTTTGATGATGCCGATGACCACCTCATCGGGCACCAGTTTGCCGGCGTCCATGAATTCCTTGGCCTTCCGGCCCATCTCCGTGCCTTCCTTCACCGCGGCGCGGAGGATATCCCCGGTGGAAATCTGGGGAACCTGGTATTTGTCGATCAGCTTCTTGGCTTGCGTGCCTTTGCCCGCTCCCGGGCCACCCAACAGAATCAGATTCATAGCGTCCTCCTTATCAAGATCAGCGCCGTCCCCGGCCTACCAAACGCTTTTTCATGAACCCCTCGTAATGGCGGGTGAGCATATGCGATTCGATCTGGGCCATCGTATCCATGGCCACCCCCACCACGATCAAGAGCGCCGTGCCCCCGAAGTAGAAAGGCACGTTGAACTTCTGGATGAGGATGGAAGGCAGCACGCACACCGCGGACACGTAAATGGCCCCTCCCAGGGTGATGCGGGTGAGGATGCGGTCGATATGCTCGGCCGTGGGTTTGCCCGGGCGCAGCCCCGGAATAAACCCGCCCCATTTCTTCAAATTATCAGCCACATCCGCGGGATTGAAGGTCACCGCGGTGTAGAAATAGCAGAAAAAGATAATCAGCGCCACGTAGACGAAATCGTGGAAGAAGTTCCCCGGAGAAATGGCCTCCGCACCCCATTTAACCCATTCGTTGTCCACGAAGCTGGCCACCGTGGCGGGGAACATCAAGAGCGATGACGCGAAAATGGGGGGAATGACCCCGGCGGTGTTCACCTTCAAAGGCAGATGGGTGGATTGGCCCCCGTACATGCGCCGCCCCACCAGCCGCTTGGCGTATTGTACCTGGATGCGCCGCTGGCCCCGTTCCACGAAGACGATGAAACCAACCACGCCAACCATTACCACGCAGATGATCAGCATCATGATGGGATAGATTTCCCCGGCGCTCATCAACTCGAAGGTCTTGATGATGGCGGAAGGGAGCCTCGCCACGATCCCGGCGAAGATGATGAGCGAAATGCCGTTGCCGATGCCCCGCTCGGTGATCATCTCCCCGCACCACATAATGAACGCGGTGCCCGAGGTCAAGGTGAGCACGGTCATCAACCGGAAGCTCCAGCCCGGGTCCATCACCACCGCCATGCCCCCGCTTTCGCCGGCCATGCCTTCCAGACCGATGCTGATGCCGATGCCCTGGATGGCGGCAATGAGCACCGTGCCGTAGCGGGTGTATTGCTTGATCTTCTTGGTGCCGGCCTCCCCTTCTTTATATAGCCGTTCCAGGCTGGGGATAACCACTTTCAGGAGTTCGATGATAATGGCCGCGCTGATGTACGGCATGATCCCCAGGGCAAAGACGCTCATGCGTTCCAGCGCGCCCCCGGAGAACATGTCGAAGAGGCCGAAAATCGTGCCCCGCTGCCGGGCGAAGAAGGCCATCAAGGCGTCGGGGTCGATGCCCGGGGTGGGAATGTGGCACCCCAGGCGGTAAACCGCCAGCATCAGGAGCGTAAAGAGAATCCTCTTCTTCAGCTCCGGGATCTTGGCGATGTTGGCGAAACCGGCCACTTACTGGACCTCCACCCGGCCGCCCGCGGCTTCCACCCGGGCCTTGGCCTGGGCGCTCACGGCCTGGACTTTCACCACCAGGGCCACTTTCACTTCTCCCTGGCCCAGGAGCTTGATCCGTTTGCATTGGGGTTTCACCAGCCCCGCCCGGCTCAGGATTTCCTCATCCACCACCGTGTCCGCGGCGAAGCGGTTCAGGTCCCGGACGTTGACGATGGA
>Ga0233423_10001590_pt1 | contig 11308 bp, 12 predicted proteins | sample Watercolumn_Mata_FD_180713 | JGI IMG/M metagenome (GOLD analysis project Ga0233423, IMG submission 180713) | Freshwater microbial communities from Lake Matano, South Sulawesi, Indonesia - Watercolumn_Matano_2014_112_MG | ecosystem: Environmental > Aquatic > Freshwater > Lake | place: Indonesia... | reverse complement strand
TGGATGCAGCAGAGGATTTAACATGAAATCTCTGGTCTTTTTTGCCCGGAGCGATTACGGTACGAACGAGATAAATTACAAGTTTTTCGAAGAGAAAGATCTTGACTGGTTCAAAGCACTGATATTCAGGAATTCAGGAAATGATTTCCAGTATACCATGTTCCGCGATGGATTTATTCAGGCTATCGCTAAAGACAAGCTGAAAGTTGACGGACAGGCCTTCCAGCAGGTGATCGTTTACCTTAACGGTTAATACTGGGGAATACACAACCTCCGCGAACGAATTAATGAACATTATATCTCGTCCAATTTTAATGTCCCGGAAGATGACATTGACCTGCTGAAAAGTAACTGGGGTGTACTCAGCGGTGACCGTGTCGCCTACGATAAGCTGCTGAGCTACATGAATACACACAGCCTGTCAGTGCCGGCAAATTACCAATATGTTGCAGACAGGATAGACATTGATGAATACATCAGCTACCTTATCACCCAAACCTATTTTGCCAATACAGACTGGCCCGGTAACAACCAGAAATACTGGAGACAAAGGTCCACAGATGGTAAATGGAGATGGGTTTTGTATGATGTCGATTTCACCATGGGGATTTATGATTTTAATCCCGCTATCAACATGTTCACCTTTATCACCGAAGAGAATGGACCTGACTGGCCTAATCCACCGTGGTCAACCTTTTTGCCAAGAAAACTGCTGGAGAACGAAGAGTTCCGTAGTAAATTCATTGACCAGTACATGCTGCATCTGAATACCACTTTCAGGCCTGAAAATGTCATTGCAGTGATAGATTCGATGCATGATGATATAGAAGAGCCTTTCCCTGCACATATAGCCAGATGGGGTGAACCCTGGAGCATGGAGCAATGGGAGGTCAATGTTGAACGGTTAAGGAATTTTGCCCTCCAGCGCCCTGACCACGTATGGGAAACCATGTGCAATTTCTTTTCGCTTGGATCTGTCCTGGATATCAATGTTTCCGTTGACAGCGGAGGGCTGGTGCTCATGAACGGATATGCCTTGCCGCCAAAGGATTTTAGCGGAAAATCTGTCACAGGGACTTCCCTCAACCTGGAAGCCTATCCGGCTCCCGGCAGCAGGTTTACAGGGTGGGATGTCACAACAATAGATACCAGGAAAGCAATAATCGTTCAGAAACTGTCCGGCTGGAATTATTATGATAAAGGAATTTATCCTGGTAACGGATGGAAACTTCTTGATTTTGATGATGAAGCATGGAAGACAGGTAACGGGGAACTGGGCTATGGAGACGGTGACGAAGTGACTGTCCTGGATTATGGACCTGATGAGAATAACAAGTATATAACCTATTATTTCAGGAAAGAGGTTTACGGGGACAGCCCTGTTCAGTATGAAAATTATGATATGCAACTGAAGTGTGATGACGGTGCAGTAATTTATGTCAACGGCCTGGAGATACTCAGGGTGAATATGCCTGAAGGTCTGATAACAAATGAGACTCCTGCGAGTAATTATATCGGTGCGCCCCAGGAATATGAATACATCACATACAAACCTGAACCTTTCATTCTCCAGAAGGGGAAGAACATCATTGCTGTTGAAATACACCAGTCCTCCGGTTCCAGCTCAGATATCAGTTTTGATATGGAAATGGCAGGTATCAGCGTGACTGTCGGGGAAACTGTTCACTATACAGGCTCCCTGTTAAGCATGGTTACGGAAACAGGTTTTGACATAAAAGCCACTTTTGATACTACTGTTGTGCTTCCCAACCTGGTAATCAATGAGTTCATGGCAAGTAACCAGGGAGCCTATGAAGATGAATACGGGGAAAGTGCCGACTGGATTGAGATATTCAATGCTGGACAGGAGAATGCAGATATAGGCGGTTTCTACTTTACCGATGACCTTAATGAGCCATTGAAATGGAAAATACCCGAGGGATATCCTGAAGAAACAGCTATCCCGTCAGGTGAATTTATCATACTTTTTGCTGATCAGGATACTATCCAGGGTCCTTTACATCTTAACTTCAAGCTTAATGGCGGGGGTGAAGAAATTGGAATTTCCGCTATGATCAATGACAGGTTCCACTGGATAGATACCGTAACCTTTGCACCGCAGCAGGTAAATCTTTCCTATGGGAGGTATCCTGATGGTTCTCAGAAATGGTTTCCAATGGAGCCGTTTACACCCGGTTCAAACAACACTGTTACAGCTGTTCATAATGCCTCAGCACAACCGTTCAGCATTGATGTGTATCCTAACCCTGCCGGGGATATGGTTTTCCTGGATATTACCGGATTACCGGCAGGAAATGAAAACAACCTTGAGCTCAGTCTGTTTGACCTGACAGGACGGTTAATCCTGTCTAGTACCATCAGGTGTACAACTGACAGGGTTGAAAGCGCCGTTGATCTTTCAGGAATACCTGGCGGCATGTATTTCCTCAGGGTGACCGCAGGCACAAATCAGCAATCCGTCAGACTGGTAAGGAAATAATAATGTGTCCGCATGTTTCTATCCACCTTGAACCGCTGGGGAAAAAGCTGCGGGTCCAGGCAGGAACACCCCTTATCGATGTCCTCCACGAATACGGCATTGAGTTCCCCTGTGGAGGAAAGGGGAATTGCGGGAAATGCAGGGTAAGACTACTGAGCGGGAACATAGATCTTTCACCGGAGCACAGGCAATCCCTGGCCGATCTTGATCTGCAGAACGATTATAGGCTATCCTGTATGAGCCTTGTGCAGGGAGACCTGGGCCTTGCGGTTGAACAGTTTGATACCTTCATCCTCGCCGATGAATCTGTTTTCAGGTTCAATCCGGGCAATGGTTTCGGTATTGCTATCGACCTGGGAACGACTACGATTGTTGCGCAGCTGCTCGACCTTGCCACTGCCCATATAATGGGTGTGCGGACAGCACTGAATCCGCAGTCCCGTTACGGAGCAGATATTATCTCAAGGATCTGTTATGCCATTGAAAAGGATGGTCTTGTGCAGCTGCAAACGCTCATACACCAGCTTATCTCAGATATTATCCTTTCACTGACAGATGAATACAGAGTTGCAGTATCTAAAATAATAGTCGTCGGGAATGCAGTGATGCAGCATATATTCTGCGGTCTTGACCTGAAGCCGCTCTCAGTATATCCTTTTGAATCATTCGCCCGTAAACTGTCCAGCCTTCCTGCTTCCACCATCAGTAACCGACTCGACAAGGATCTTTCAATAACCTTTCTGCCTTCCATCGGCAGCTTTGTCGGAAGTGATATCCTTGCAGGCATAATGGCGGCCGGCATTCATGAAAATAATGATTACCAGGCACTTATAGACCTCGGGACAAACGGTGAGATTGCTGTCGGGAACCATGACGGGATACTCGTAGCATCTACTGCGGCTGGTCCGGCGTTCGAAGGAACAAATATATCTATGGGCATGAGGTCCGCAACTGGAGCGGTTTCGTCGGTCTGGCTGGAAGACGGAAAATTCGCCTATCATGTCATCGGCAACGAGCAGGCCTGTGGTATCTGCGGAAGCGGACTTATTGATGCCGTTGCGGTCTTTTTGTCAAGTGGTCTTCTGGATGCGGGAGGACAGATAGCCGGAGGTCAGGATAAGCTGTATCTGGGTGACAGTGTATCTATAACCCAGCAGGACATCAGGGAATTCCAGCTGGCAAAGGCTGCTATTGCTGCAGGACTGCATATCCTGTGCAAACAGCTTGATATCACTTTCCAGGATATATCAAAAGTCTATATTGCGGGCGCCTTCGGTAATTTTATCAGCCTGCCAAATGCCATTTCCCTGGGGCTGCTTGAGTTCCCTGAAGAAAAGATCCATAAGCTGGGTAACAGCGCCCTGATAGGTGCAAAAATGGCACTGTTTATTGAAGACTTGTCCTGTAATGACGTGCTCGAAAAAACCAGGCATGTTTCGCTGGAATCAGATCCTGATTTTCAGGATATTTTCATAGGCAAGATGATGTTCCCGGATTTTTAAAAATCAAACGGATAATTCATGCAATGGTTCATCCGTAATATTATTCTCACCGGCGTACTGGTGCTGGTCAGCACCAAAATGACTGCGCATGTAATCCTTCCTGGTGGAAAAAATATGGTAAACAGTACAGGGGAGGCAGACTGCGCGGCTTTTTAAGGAAATGGAAGCATGACGAGTATCGTTTCGATCAATTACTTATATATGATATTATAAGATATGAGAAAAATACCTGCTGCGCTTTTTATTATGCTGCCAGTGATTGCATGGTCACAGAATCCTTCAGGAAAAGATATCCTTGATCATATTGACAGGAACATGTCATCAGATAACCGGATAATTGTCAGTAAAATGATAATATATGGGGCGCGCGGCAGCAGGACAATTGAATCACGTATCCGGGCTGTTGGTGACCGGCAGGCTTTTACCGAATATCTTTCCCCTGCCAGGGAAGCAGGCACGAAAATGCTGAAGATTGAAGATCAGCTTTGGATATATTCCCCATCTACGGACCGTACCATCCAGATATCAGGGCATATGTTGCGCCAGTCTGTGATGGGCTCGGACCTGTCCTATGAAGATATGATGGAAAATAGCAAACTCACGGATGATTATGATGCTGTGGTCACCGGTGAAGAGTTCCTTGAGGACAGGAAATGCTGGATACTGGAACTGAAGGCACGGTCAGAGGAAGTGGCTTACCAGGTGCGTAAGATCTGGGTTGACCGCGAAAGGTATTTACCTCTGCAGGAGGAGCTGTATGCAAAAAGTGGCAAGCTGCTCAAAAAAACCGGGCTGAAGGATTTTAAACAAAAGGATCAGCACTGGTATCCGGAAAAAATCATTTTCAGGGATATGCTGGGTCAGGGCAATGGCACTGAGTTTATCATTCAATCCATTGATTTTAATGCAGATATCCCAGTCCACATATTCACCAAAGCATCTTTAAGATAATTCTTCTGAAGAATTTCATCGGATGATTTCATCGGATGAATTCATCGGATGAATTCATCCGATGAAAAAATAAAATATGGATTGCAGAACCGGTTGCGGGGCATGTTGCATTGCTCCTTCCCTGTCGTCTCCTATTCCCGGGATGCCCTATGGCAAGCCTGCTGGAGTCCCATGCATTCATCTGACAGATGATTTAAAGTGTGCGATCTATGATGATCCCTTGCGTCCCAGGGCCTGTGTTGCATTTAAAGCTGAAATGGAATTCTGCGGAAACAGCAGGGAGGAAGCACTGGAGATACTCAGCAGTCTTGAAAAGTCCTCCTGTTGACATTCTGTAGATAGTTTCATAACTTACCCGTGAATGTCCCATTACCTGTAAATAATGAGCTCCCAAAAAACCAAAAATCCTCAGGATCATATTTCCAGTCTTGATGGAGAAAAGTACCTGGCTGCGATCGATCCCATTTTTTTCAGGGATGGCTACCTGCTGGCTGGTGCGATCATGGGGCATGAGCTGTCAGGGAAGAGCCTCCTGTTTCTTACGCGTAAATTGTATTCGGAGATCAACAGCCTGACAGACAGTTTCATTGGCAGGTGCAGATTGGAAAACCGGCGTGTCGATTGCAGGCAGGGATGTTCTTTCTGCTGTCACCAGGCGGTTCTAATTGTTCCCCATGAAGCTTTCTATATGGAACATTATATGCGTGAAAGTATTGGTGAGGGTCTGCGCGGGAAGATAACTGAACGCATCAGGGAAAAGGACAGGGTCACCTGCCTGATGAAGGTACAGGAATTTCTGCATTATAAGGCCCCATGTCCTTTTCTTGAGGATGATTGCTGCACAATATACCCGGCAAGGCCTATGGCTTGCAGAATATACCTGTCTGAGGACAGCCACAGCTGCGAATATGAATTCAGCCATCCATCGGACAGGGATTATTTCCCGGGGTTGTATGAATTTCCCCTGCATGCCGGAAGGATGATGAATGAAGGTATCTGCGCATGGCTTCAGGAGAAGAAGATATACACGACCGAATGGCAGCTGGAATCGAGCATGAATACTATCCTGAATACAGATGATTGCCTGGGGAAATGGCTGGGAGGGGAAAATATTTTTCAGACCCGCAATTATTCAGATGCTGAAATAAGTTACCTGCATGGTTTTTCACAACCCGGCCCGCTGAAAAAGAAAGATCCAGCGTGAGACAATAGGTTCCGAAACCATGAGTTTCCCCGGTGCAGGCATCATAGTGCCGGGGATTGTCAGATCGCCCCTATTTCAGACCTTATGCCGGCAGGCAAGAATTCCTGAACAGGAACCCGGGCTGCCTTCCTGATACCCGGAGCCTCGAGTATTCCTGTTTCCAGGTAGTGCATTGCAGACTGAAAGCAATCTTCCCCGGGATTGCCGAAGGGTAATGCAAGATCATCGGTAACATATACATCCGGGACAAGGCCATCATAAAAGTCACCTTCATCATTGGCATTAAGGAATCTGAAACAAATAGGCACAAATGTTAAGTCATCATACTGCCAAATATACATGCCCACCGGTTTACCATAGGTATTGTCTCCAAAGCATCTCACCTCAATTAAGGGTTTCAGCCCGTTGATGATCAGTTCACTTGCTGAAGCAGTGGAACGTGAGGTAATGAAAAGGACCCTGTCCACTGAGATGGAGTTAAAAAAACTTTCAGCCCTTATTTCCCTGTCCCTTATTGCCTGTTTATTATTATGCACATATTTTGTAATTACCTGGTTTTCCGTTATAGTTCCGCCTATTAACCCGGCAAGGTAGGAATAGACCGATTCCATACCCCCGCGGTTATAACGCAGATCGAGTATCAGTTCGTCAACTCCGGTGGACGAATATTCCGTAAAAATTGAATCGAGCTCCACGAGTGAGGTCTGAATGAAATGATTAAACACCAGGTAAGCTACAGTTGTATCACCAATCTCAATGATCTGGGAGTGAAGGACACTATTTATGTTCACTTCCTGCTTGGTCATGCTTAAACTGACCTCCTGCTGGTCAAGATCTGTAAAAATAAATGAGTTGACTATTCCAGCCTGATCCTCACCCAGCAGATCAGTATAATCGGAGAAGGGTTCGATATTTGTTCCGTTGATTGACTGCAGTGCCCATCCCCTGTTTTTACCAGCATGATCGGCCGGTGAGTTATGATAGACAAAAGCCACCCTGAGTATACAATCTTCTGCATATTTCAGGCTCAGTCCGTACCCTATGTATTTCCCTTCCTGGAAATACTGGTTAAAAGCTTCCGTATCCTCAATATAGCTGAATCTGTCATAGGTCCTATTCCTCAGTGCTTCCATCACATCCTGGGGAGTATTATAATTTGATGGATCGATGACCGGCATGGTCTCATTCCACAAATAGTAATCATTCATAATCTGCCAGGCAAGTAAAGGGGTCAGATTTTGGGGTTCAGGTTCGGGCTCCGGATCTTTTTCACATCCGGAAGGAAGGTATAAAAGGACAAGCCATACGAACAGAATATACAATAATCGTCCTTTTATCTTTTTCATAATAAAAAAAATATCATTTAATCTTCCCATTGAACTCTTTTAATGATTTCTTATCCAGGAATAAAACTTTCTGCAATACGAGACCATAATGGCTTCCCGGCGGATTCTCCCTTATCTCAATATCCCTCCAGCCCCTGGCAAAATTACCTGAATAACAGAGCCATGCATCATGCCCATCCTCACCGATAAATTTGGTTGGAAAGTTGAGGAAATATCCCTGTTCACCAAAATGTTCCATATATGTCACCAGTTTCCATGGACCGGTAATATCATCAGACTCGAGGATATAGGAATCCATCCAGGCACAGGTTGGCCAGTCAAAGCCTGGACTCTTTTTCCTCCATTTACTGCTGATCACTTCCTATTTTATCCAGGTATGTATCAATCACTTCAAAAACCTTATGATCAGGTCTGTAGACTTCCTTGAATAAATCCCTGGATTCTTCAAAATTGACCTTTGCATGACGGAAATCCTTTTTATCATATTGAATGTTGGCAATATATAAATATACATTAGCCAGCACTCTTTTGTCTTTTTTGTATGTTGGTTTCTGCTCTTCAAGGAATCTTATCAGCTCATCTTCCTTATTATTTTCCCAATACATCTGCATCAGATCCTGATAGATCCTGGGACTTGCCGGTTCCAGCAGGAAGAACTGCCTGGTCCTGATCTTATAATCATCCATACCCATTTTCATTTCAAGACCAATTAAGTGCTTCAGGGTAACATAATTCCCAGGGTATATTGAATCTGCCAGGAGATAATATTCCAGTGCCAGGTCATCCTGTGCAAGCTCCAGGTAATTGAGGGCGATCATTTTTGCGGCATCAGCCTTATAAGGAGCATAATTGTATAAATTAAAAGCTTTTTGTGCATTTATAATTGCATCTTTTCTGTGGTTACTTGAAAGCAATGCATAGGCAAGGTTGTAATAACCTGGGGCATAATCGTCCTTCAGTTTTATTGATTTTTTAAAAAAGGTAATCGATTTCATATAGTCCGTTTTAAGCAGATACCCATACCCCAGGCAATACAGCGATAAATAATCAAAAACTTTATGCTTATATGCAATTTCAAAATTCTCTATGAACCTCTGAATCAGGACAGAATCGGGATCAAGCCAACCTCTTGGAAATTTTAAATGCACCTCATAATAGTATTTCCCCAGTGTCTTTATTAATTCATAGTTGTGGGGATAATCAGTTATTAGTCCATTTAACAGTGAGTCAGGAGCAAAAGGGAACATGGTAAAATTCCTTTTACTGTTTCTGAGCGTGGTCAGATCTTCACCAGTCTCCAGGTCTTTCAATCCAAATACCTGGTGCATCCTGTTTGTTACAAAATAGTTCAGGAACAGGTCCGTTTTGGCTATGACCAGGCGAGGATTCAGGTTACCCGGATCTGCCTGATCCAGGACTTTCATGGCAGACTCATATTTCCTGTCTTTGATCAGTTTATTAACTTCCTCAAAAACAGCATTTTGAGAATAAGAAGCTGAAAAGCAAAACACTGAAAGCAATAAAATGAGCCTTTTCATGGACCAGATAAAATGTCTTAAAAAATAAGACTGATTAAACCAATGTCAAGATAAGAAATAAATGGTAATCAATTGGTACGAACCGTAAAGCGGTTCTAACCAATTGATTATTCAAGAGATTTTTATCAACTGTTAATGCTTCAGCAGGTCTATCGCAGCATTCACCAGGAAAATATAGCTGGCGGCAGGGGTGATGACATACTCGTTTTCGCCCCACAGGAAGGGCCTCAGCTCTGTTATCCTTTCAGAATATTGTGGCTCCCCTGTGCATATAAGCAGTTCCACTGCTGCATTAAGCTCTTCCCCTTCCAGCCATCCACCGGTAGTGTTCCCATGCCTGAAGGTGTCCGGTTCCCCGGTGTGCTCTTTCTTCCATACCTGTTTTGCCACAGACAGGCACTCGGCCGCCAGCGGATCATTATATCCCTGAAGTGCACGGCTGGCCGAACCAGGCACTTCATGGATCTTTGGTTTGGTATGCATGGCTGGTCATTTTAATTATGAAAGTACAAAAATCATCGACAAGGATATACCTGCTGATTTCCGGGTCTTTGCACCAGGGCAGCCGGCATTAATATCAACTATATTTATTTACAAGCGCGGAAAAAAGCTCCAGCTTCTCCGTAGTTACACCCGGGGGCATTCCTCCCCCACAGGAAACAATGGTCCTGCTTTTATCTTCCAGGTTGTTGAGCAGATCTGTAACTGCTTTCTCAATATCTGTCCTGCTGCCGTTAGCCAGCACGTCCCTGGGAGGAATATTGCCAAGCATTGTTATCCTGTTGCCTGTCCTGGTTTTCAGCTCATTAAGGCTTATATCAAATCCCATATTAAACAGGTTGATCCCAATTTCCGGCAGGTAGCTGAGCGATGCCCTGCAATCGGCATCATTATGGAAGAATTTCACCTTAACGTTCCTGTTAAAGAGCCTCTTCATATACGGAAGTCCGAATTCCAGGAATTCAGCCTCGCCAATAAAACCGATGATATCATCAAGCACCATTATCCCGTCTATGGTTGGAAAGGCTTGTTGCTGCATGTCATGCCACTCCACCAGGTATGTAGTGATGAGATTGAGCAGATGGTGAACAGCCTCAGGATGGGTCATCATGGCCAGCAGGAATTCGGTTGTCCCCATGAGGTAGGAAGCTATATTCAATGGCCCCCTGGAAACAGAAAAATATATTCTATGTCCCTCATTTTCAATATTTTGACGATACATCAGCAGTCTGTTGAGCATAAAGGGCCCGTACCCGTCGGTGGCAGGGTCGGGCTTTGCCAGCCTGTAGATCTCTTCAGCAGCATACACCGACCTGTGGGCATGGGGAAATTCATCGGGAGGGAAGCTGCACCGTGCGCCGAAAGCCGACGGCTCGCTGCACATGCCATATTCAGACCAGAACCCGGGCAGAAAAATGATATCAGGAAAAGTTATTAGGGCATGCAGGTTGGCTTTGAACCACAACTCATCACTGGTGAAATAGTCCAGGATCTTTATGCCGTACCAGTTGGGAAGCCAGGGGCTGTCTATGATAAATCCCACGGGCAAAGGGCTGGTGATTTTCCCATCTGTCGTTTCCAGCAGCCGGGTCCACTGTTGTTCAGTCATGGTTTTGAAAGATTGAAATAGCGGTCAGTAAATTCCAGGAATACCGGCCAGTTGGGGCCTGTCACATGTCCCTCCTTATGCTGCCTGAAAGCAATGTCCCCATCTGTAAGTGTTGTTTCCAGAGCCGGGAATGTTTCCGTTCCCAGGTCTTTTTTCCCCAGCAGTCTGTACACCGGGCCGGCAGCTGCGGCAGCCATGAACATCCCCCTTGGGTCCACCCAGTCATCTCCTGTTGACCCGCATCCGATGAATACCGGGCGTGGGGCGCACAGCGCTATCAGCTCATGCGCGTCGACGGGAAGATCTGCCCATGTCAGCGGACCGCCATACTTGATAAAGTTTCCTGCCATCCAGTGGTACTCACCGGCTCCCGCCAGGTTCTCCACCAGCTCGCCTGCATTGCGGCGGTGCAGTTTGGCGCCGCCCTCCCCAGACGAGCTGATATATGCAATGGCAAACCGCTGGTCATAAGCCATGGCAACCAGAGCAGCTTTGCCATAGCGCGAATGCCCCTCAATGCCCACCCTTGCATCATCCACGGAGGGATCTGTCTCAAAATAATCCAACGCTCTGCTGGCGCCCCACGCCCAGGCTCTCAGGGCACCCCAGTCGTCTGGCCTGCGGCGATCACCTTTATTCACCAGGCCGATGATCCCCT
>Ga0233423_10001589_pt1 | contig 11308 bp, 11 predicted proteins | sample Watercolumn_Mata_FD_180713 | JGI IMG/M metagenome (GOLD analysis project Ga0233423, IMG submission 180713) | Freshwater microbial communities from Lake Matano, South Sulawesi, Indonesia - Watercolumn_Matano_2014_112_MG | ecosystem: Environmental > Aquatic > Freshwater > Lake | place: Indonesia... | reverse complement strand
GTTGATAGGCAATAGTTCCTGACACTGATGATTGCTCAGTTATACCCCATGGACCATGGACTATAAGCTATGGACTATCGACTACTAACCCAACAAATCCCTAATTTCGCCATTCAAACAACCGTAATATGATTCCAGGCTTTTTGACAGAGCTTTTTAAGCACCAGCAGTATGATCACAATAACTTTTTTCTGATTGCAGGTCCATGTGTGGTGGAAAGTGAAGAATTGGTGATGGAAATAGGTGAAAAGGTATCAGGTATTTGTAAGAACCTGGGTATTCCTTATGTGTTCAAAGCAAGTTATAGAAAAGCCAACAGAACCAGTGCCAGTTCGTTTACGGGAATCGGCGATGATAATGGTTTATCACTGATTAAAAAAGTGGGCGATACTTATCAACTACCCACTACTTCTGACATTCATGCACACGATGAAGCGGCTATGGCTGCTCCATATATAGATATACTTCAGATACCGGCTTTCTTATGCCGACAAACAGATTTACTATTAGCTGCCGCTGACACGGGAAAAATCGTCAACGTGAAGAAAGGACAATTCCTCAGTGGACCTTCCATGAAATTTGCAGTAGACAAAATCAAATTTGCCGGTAATGATAAGATCCTGCTAACCGAACGCGGAACAACTTTTGGTTATCAGGATTTGGTGGTTGATTACAGAAATATTCCCTGGATGCAAGAACATGGTTGTCCAGTAATTATGGACTGTACCCATTCCTTACAGCAACCCAACCAAACAACCGGTGTCACCGGTGGCAATCCACAACTGATCGGTACCATTGCAAAAGCCGCAATTGCTGCCGGGGCTGATGGGCTTTTCATAGAAACACATCCCAATCCCGCCATCGCGAAAAGCGATGGTGCTAACATGTTACGACTTGACCTCCTTGAGCCATTGCTACAGGAACTTGTTCGTTTGAAAAAAGCAGTGGTGTAGGAAGAGACAAGAATGAAGAATCAGGGTACAAGAAAGCTTCAAGTTACAGGCAGCAAGCGACAAGCTATAAAAAAACCAACGCTTGATGCTTGTGGCTTGCAGCTTGTAACTTTCTTGAATCCTGTGTCTTTATTCTTGTGTCTTACCCTAGTTACCAATTTCTCAGAGGGTTTCTTCTTCCGGCGAGGATATAGTTTTTGATATTGATCCAAAAGGCAAGGATCATGTAGATGATGACAGGAGATCCCATGGTTAAGAAAGAGATATAAATAAACCACATCCTGATACGGGAGCTGGCGATACCTAATTTTTCTCCAATTGCGGTACACACACCAAATGCCCTTACTTCAAGAAATTCTCTGATCTTTTGCATATATGATAGTTGAATGGGGGCTTTGTATGGCAAATTATACAAATTTTAGTGAAAAAGGTTTAAGAATATAGCCTGTAGGTCGTAAGTCTGAATGAAACAGTCAAAGGCCATTGATTTCTGTCTTTGCCCCCACCCTATTTTTCCGTAAATTCGCGCAGATTTTAGTCAACAATACATCTGTTTGAATCAACTTATTCTCTGGAAATTTTCCATAGTGAGTTTTCAAACTGGATATCAGAAATCATACATCTTTAAATCGTAGACCCATGGCATTTGACATTGAAATGATCAAGAAAGTGTATGCTGAGATGCCTGCCAAGGTAGATGCTGCACGCAAGGCGCTCGGTCGCCCTTTGACACTGTCTGAGAAAATCCTTTTTGCGCACTTGCACCAGGATCAGCAACTCAGTAATTTTGAAAGAGGTAAATCCTATGTTGATTTTGCACCAGACCGTGTTGCTATGCAGGATGCTACCGCACAAATGGCGCTCTTGCAGTTCATGCAGGCGGGTCGCCCAAAAGTAGCGGTTCCTTCAACTGTACACTGTGATCACCTCATTACTGCCAAATTAGAAGCTAAAAAAGATCTGGAAGTAGCCAATGCAGAAAGCAAAGAGGTTTTTGACTTCCTCGCTTCTGTTTCCAATAAATATGGTATCGGATTCTGGAAACCAGGCGCCGGAATCATTCACCAAGTGGTATTGGAAAATTATGCATTTCCGGGTGGTATGATGATCGGGACTGATTCTCATACCGTAAATGCCGGTGGTTTGGGCATGATTGCCATCGGTGTGGGTGGTGCTGATGCCTGTGATGTCATGGCAGGTTTACCATGGGAATTAAAATGGCCCAAACTGATTGGTGTGAAACTGACTGGTAAATTGAGTGGATGGACAGCCCCTAAAGATGTGATCCTGAAAGTGGCAGGTATTCTCACCGTTAAAGGTGGAACCGGGGCCATTGTAGAATATTTTGGTGAAGGTGCAACAGCGATGAGCTGCACAGGTAAAGGAACCATCTGTAATATGGGTGCCGAGATTGGAGCCACTACTTCTACATTCGGTTATGATGATAGTATGAGTCGTTACCTGAAAGCTACCGGTCGCGAAGAAGTAGCTGTGATGGCAGATGGCGTGAAAACTTATTTAAATGCAGACCCTGAAGTATATGCTTCTCCTGAAAAATATTTTGATCAAGTCATTGAAATCAACCTCAGCGAATTGGAACCTCATTTGAATGGTCCATTCACTCCTGATTTAGCTACACCTATTTCTAAAATGAAAGAAATGGCTGCAGCCAACGGATGGCCTACCAAGGTAGAAGTGGGTTTGATCGGTAGCTGTACCAACAGTTCTTATGAAGATATTAGCCGTGCAGTTAGTCTGGCGCGTCAGGTAAAAGAAAAAGGATTAAAAACAAAAGCACAGTACACGATTACGCCGGGTAGTGAGCAGGTGCGTTATACGATTGAGCGTGATGGCTTTTTGGATATCTTCTCTGAAATCGGCGCTACTGTTTTCGCCAATGCTTGTGGACCTTGTATTGGTATGTGGGATCGCGTAGGTGCGGAAAAGGCAGAAAGAAATACCATCGTCCATTCTTTCAACAGAAACTTCGCAAAGCGTGCTGATGGTAACCCGAACACATTGGCATTTGTTGCTTCACCGGAATTGGTAACCGCACTTGCTATTGCGGGTGATCTTACTTTCAATCCCATCACAGACACTTTGACAAATGAAAAAGGTGAACAAGTGAAATTGGATGAACCGAGTGGACAAGAATTGCCGCAACGTGGTTTTGCAGTAGAAGATGCGGGTTATCAGGCTCCGGCTGCTGATGGAAGTGGTGTACAAGTGGCTGTAGATCCAGCTTCTAAACGTTTGCAGTTGTTAGATCCTTTTGCGCCTTGGGAAGGAACAGATCTGAAAGGATTGAAACTACTTATCAAAGCAAAAGGAAAATGTACAACGGATCATATTTCAATGGCAGGTCCATGGTTGAAATTCCGTGGACACCTTGATAATATCAGTAATAACATGCTGATTGGCGCATTGAATTTCTTCAATGAAAAAACAGACCTGGTAAAAAATCAACTCACCGGAGAATATGGTCCTGTACCTGCTACCCAGCGTGCTTACAAAGCAAAAGGCATTGGATCTATTGTTGTGGGTGATGAGAATTATGGTGAAGGGTCATCAAGAGAGCATGCAGCTATGGAACCACGTCATTTAGGTGTTCGTGCGATATTGGTGAAATCATTTGCCCGTATCCATGAAACCAACCTGAAGAAGCAGGGTATGTTGGCACTCACTTTCAATGATAAAAATGATTACGATAAGATTCAAGAAGATGATACCATTGATATCGAAGGATTGACAAATTTTGCACAAGGTCAGCCACTTACGATTGTGTTGCATCATGCAGATGGGAGCGTTGATAGAATCAGCGTAAACCATACTTACAATCAACAGCAGATTGAATGGTTTAAGGCAGGTGGTGCTTTGAATATCATTCGTAAACAAGTAGCAGGATAATCACTAGGCTATTATATAAAAAAAGCTCCGAAAATTTTCGGAGCTTTTTTGCAACAAATTGGACTAGTATATAACAATACTTACGTGAGCCTGTTCTTTCATAATTAACGATAATTAGGAAATAATTAAACATCTTGCCAAATATTCAAATAAAATCGTCGATTTATTAATATCATTAATAGGTCTTTACAAATGATTCTCCTTTGATCGTTATTAAAATTATAGTTATATCGATTTGCAGCTTCCCGAAATACGTTTGAAGTAGACAAATTATTGGTTATTCTCGAAATGCTATAAAAGAGATTCTCGATCTTTATCCCATCAACAGTATCATCTGAATTATATATTTTATAAAGATGAAGTTGAGATCTAATTTGTTTTAAAAGACTTTCTTTAGCATTTTCGATTTTATTTGACTTAATTAATAGCGTGATGGCTTTTATATTAATTGGCTTAACAACTTTAAGTGAAGATATATTTGAGGTATCCCATTTTTCAATAATTTCTAATTTTTTCATTAATGGATAACATTTTTTACAAAAGCCTTTGCCTATATGTTTCCATTCTTCTGTACCGCAATGTGTACATTTATCATAATACCTACTCCAATTCATTATCTCTCTTTTACACTTTTGATAATAACTCTGTCTTTTTGCTAATAAACTCATCATCAGTTAATATTCCTTTTTGTCGAAGTTCATTTAACTTCTCAATTTGAATAAATATGTCACTTGATGATTCACTTTTTGATTGACTTATCTGATTTGGAAGAGCTACATTAATTTCGACATTTTTCCTTTCTGATATTTTCAAAAAACTACTTATTGCTATAATTGTATAAGTCGAAATAGATACTATTGCTCCTATTTTTAATTCTATTTGACCAAGTTTATCCTTTGCAATGAAGTAAGAAACTAAAAGCATAAATATTCCCATAACTGACATTAATGCCAAATGAATATATTTTTTTAGAAATAAAATCATTACTCCACAGATAATAGAACCAATCAGAAATAGTTTAATTTCTATTGGTACATCCCGTGATTTTACAATATCAGCACCATTTATATTGTCTCCTCCACAACCTATAAAAGGTAAAAATATAATAGAAATGATAGCTACCAGAGAAAGAACTTTTGAAGTTAATGTATAACTGTATTTACTTTCAAGAACTTCATTTTCTTCTGATGAAATATTCTTAATTCCTAAAATATCATTAATATCATTACTCATACTTTTAACTTTTAGATTGTCTAGTGTAGAGATTAATAAAAAAAATTATAAAGCCAATACTTGACAGAAGTAATAAAACATTCATAATTTTTGACACATCGTTTGAATGGCGTATAACTTCATAAGAGGCAAGCATATAGTATAAACTTGCGATTGCTTGAAGTATAGTTGCAATTATTGCAATTAATGTAACAGATTTCATTGTTGATTAAATTAATAATTAAGGAAATATCATTTTGTAACTATTCAAAATATTTATGGCATATACTTACATTAATTTCTTAAACAAAATAGACATCCCTTTCCGCAAATGCAAGTGTCTCGCCCCTACCAAAAAAGAACTGTTCATAAACAGGGGATAACCAGAACTTCTCAAGCATTCACAAACAATTATCATTGAAATGAATGTTACAACAGCAACTGTACTTATTTTCACCGAGTCTATTGAAAATCTATTATTTAGAACTATGATTTGGGAAATATTGACCGTTGCAGGATTGGCTACTTTTGAAGTATATGCAGCAATACCAGCCGGTTTCGCTTTTGGGCTTCCGGCATGGACCATTTTTCTTTCCAGTATGTCGGGCGGACTGGCAGGTGTGTTTATTGCCACATTTTTGGGAGATAAGATCAAAAAAATCCTAGCAAAATATCGTAAACCCAAGCCTGAAAAGCCCAAAACCGGACTGATCTACACCCTTTGGGAAAAATATGGCATTATCGGATTGGGATTCTTTGGTACCATGACTGTGGGTGCCCCTGTTAGTATAGGTGTTGGAGTAGGCTTCAATGTCCCTTTACAAAAACTACTGGTATGGTGCTGTATAGGCGTAATTACCCGCTGCGCTTTGTTTACGGCGATTGGGTATTATGGGCTTAAGTTGTTTTAGTCCATGGCAAATGGCGTATGGTTCATTGCCTATAGCAGAAACTATTCTCTACCATAAACTACTATGAACCATACGCCATGAACTATTTGCTATGGCCTAAATCGTCAACAATAACAAAGACATATTAGACTGCATCAAAATCCTTTCCAGTCTTTGCTCGCGCATAAAATAGCTGGATAAAGCACCCATCTTAACGGTCGGAATATTCTGCGACTGCATCATTTCTGAAAAATTGGATAACTTTTTCTCTACGGCGTTGAATTGATATACCAATGATGAAGGAACTTGCTGCTGATTGGATGCAGGGGCATCTAATAAAGAAACCGCGTCAGACATTTCTCGTGCTGTATGAAATGCTCTTGTTTCCGGCTGTAATAATTCTTCTGAAATATTCGCGAGATCAGATTTTGCGATGTACATCACTGCACAACGTGAACGACATAACATTCTGAAAACATCCAATCCCGTTGATTTACCTGTTTCATACCATTCTTCTCTTGAATAAAAAGCAATATCACACCCAAACTCCTGAATATATTGCTTGAATACTGCTGGCGAATCGCCAAAAATGCGATCAATACTGTACCCTTTTACAATAGCACTGTTTTCTTCTTCGATCTTACGTATAGCTTCGAGAGAACTACTTGAAAACTGATACCCGTGTGATTGTCTGCCTAGAGTCATTAAATCACTCTCATTATCAGGTATAGGTACTACCTGCAGAAAAGTGCAATGAAACCCTTCTGTTTTATATAACCTTGTAGCCAATCGAAACAGATTTACCGCATGTTCAGTACATCTCGTTGGGATAATAATCTTTTTCATAACTGTAGTTTTTTATGTGATGATGACAGATAATACTGTATCATCTGCAAACCTACACTGCAGGCATTGGGATGAAATAAGAAGTATATTAAGAGACAGTTAGAAGTTTTTAAGAGTAGGATTAGAAAATTACAGAAATTCTAATGCGGCTCTAACAACCTTTTTAAAAAGACTGTCTACCCCCCAAAATAGGGCTATGAACGAATAGGGAAACGCATTTCAGCCCTTGTACCGGCACCTTCCATTGAAGTAAAACGAATCTCACCCCGATGTATGCGGATGATTTTCTGTGCCAGTGGCAGACCTACACCATAACCCTTATAGGCAGAAGTATTGGATGCTCTAAAGAATGGATCAAAAATATAACGCAGTTCCTTTTCAGGAATTCCAATTCCCCTGTCTTCCACAACTACAATACATTGTGATTCTGAAGCGTGCAGTGAAATGGTTACTTTCCCATTATTGGAGTATTTACAAGCATTTTGCACCACATTGGTAATCGCAAGTTTTAATAAATTTTGATTTCCGTAAATGGTAATGTATTCAATGTCTTCAGGCAAACTCTCAAAATTGATCCGTATATGATTACCCGGATCGGTAAAATCCACCAACTTTTTTACTGATAAGATCAATTCATCCAAGCGGATAGATCCCATGAATTCTTCCTTCACGCTATTACCTGCCTGTGCCAATTCCAATAAGCTGGTAGTGAGATGATGCAATTGATCAGCTTCACGTGCAATAACCGATAATGCTGCTCGATACTCCTGAGGGTCTCTCTCTTTGCTCAATGCCAGCTCTGCTTCCCCAAGAATGGCTGTGAGTGGTGTTCTCAACTCATGAGACAGCTTATTCACAAAATTTCTTTGGGTTTCAAAAGAAGTCTCTAAACGATCCAGCATATCATTAAAGGTTTGTGTGAGATCACTGATCTCTCCTTTTGATGGCTGTTCCGGTAATCGCATATCCAAATTGGTGACACTGATTCTTTTTACCCTTTGAATAATATTAGAGATGGGATTAACGATCTCGGCAGAAAAAAGCATCCCAACAACAAATACAATGATTACTGCCAATATGATTCCCAATACCAGATTTTGACGCATATCCCTTAATCCTTCCTCACCATAATCATTACGGGCAGACATCATCACGATGTATCGCTTTCCGCTGTACTTATACGGTATGAAAGAATAATAAGTTAACCCACGAATGAATTGAACTGTTTTACCGGCATTCAATTGATCAAAATCGGGCGGTAGCGTGATATGATGCGAAGTCAGGAATAATGAGTCTGGGATCTTGTCAAAAAAGTATTCCTTCTCGTCAGGCAAACGCTGCAAATGTTTTTGACGGATCTCATTGTATACATCAGGTCCCAGAATTCCTTCTTCATAATGTGCTTGGGCAGCAATACCCCCTCGAACAGTTAAGCGATGAAAAAACTCTCTATCTATGGAACGTTTTGAGAAATGATAAATAAAAACACTGAGCATCAAAATAATGACACCTGTAAGTAAAGTAAATAAGGTGGTGATCTTATTACGGATGTTCATGAAGCATTCTCTTTCATCATGTAACCCATACCAATCATCGTATGTATGAGTTTGTCATTTTTGTTTTTATCAATCTTCTTACGAAGGTAATTGACATATACATCCACCACATTGGTACCCAGATTAAAGTCAATATCCCATACATTTTCCAGAATCTCCATTCTAGACAATACCCTAGCTTGATTTTTCAAGAAAAACTCCAATAATTTATATTCTGTGGAAGTCAGGGAAATGGCTTCTTCACCTCTGAAAGCTGTTTTAGTGTCTGTATCCAAACGCAGATCCGATATTTTTAAGATATGAGCATCCGATACTATGGTATTACGGGTCATACGCCGTCCTAAAGCATTGACCCTTGCCATCAGTTCTGTAATCTTAAAAGGTTTTACCATATAATCATCTGCACCGCTATCAAGACCGGTGACAATATTTTCAGTACTTCCCAATGCTGTCAACATCAGTACGGGAATAGAAATACCTTGCGACCGCATTTCCTTACACACCTGAATACCATTGACGCCGGGTAACATAATATCCAGTATCACCATGTCGAAATCATGGTTCCGCACCATTTGCAAGCCGGTATTTCCATCCATTGCAACACTTACTTCAAATCCAATTTCCTTCAACCCCCTCTCAATCAATGAAATAACGGCAGCTTCATCTTCTATCAACAGTATCTTCATTTGTTTACATGCTTATTGCACACCAACAAAATAAGAATTTTTGAAAGAAAACCCTGAAACACTTTAAATTGATAACTGTTCGAATCTTGTTGAACTTTTAACATCTCGGACAAAAACCAAGTATAAACAAGCGTTAATTGAGATATCATCATGAAAAAAATCAGAGTTGCATTATTGTCGTTTGGGATGTCGGGTAAAGTATTTCATGCCCCTTTCCTTCAACAGCATCCCGGTTTTGAGCTGTATGCTGTTTGGGAACGAACCAAATCTGACTCCATTGAAACCTATCCGGATATTACCATTGTTAGATCACTCGATGCCATCCTGGAAGATAATAGCATTGACCTGGTGGTGGTGAATACACCTACAAATACACATTATACCTATGCCAAAAAAGTATTGGAAGCCGGAAAATCAGCCATAGTCGAAAAGGCCTTCACAACAACCGTTTCAGAAGCCCAAACACTTGCCTCATTAGCACAAGAAAAAAAATTACACTTATCTGTCTATCAAAACAGACGATGGGATAGCGATTTTCAAACGGTCCAAAAAATTGTTCAGGACGGTGTATTGGGCGAATTGAAAGAAGTATCTGTTCGTTTTGATCGTTTCAAAAACACTGTTGGTAATAAATTACACAAGGAACAACCCGGACCGGGAGCGGGTTTATTGAATGATTTAGGACCTCACCTGATTGATCAGGCATTGGTGCTATTCGGAATGCCCGAAAAACTATTCGCTGATATCAGAATACTTCGAGCTGATTCTTTGGTAGATGATTATTTTGATCTCTTATTGTATTATCCTTCCTTAAGGGTTCGATTGACATCAAGTTTATTGGTGAAAGAACCATTACCCGCTTTTGTGTTGCATGGAAGCAATGGATCTTTCATAAAAACGCGTGGTGATATTCAAGAAGCAGACCTTATTGCCGGGAAACAACCCGGTACTGTCAACTGGGGTATCGAACCCGAAAGCAATGATGGATTATTACATACCCTGATAAATGGAAAAGACAGCAAACAAACAGTGAGAACCCTGCCCGGTAATTATGGTACGTATTATGAAAAAGTGTATCAGTCTATGATCCATAATACAGTACCACCTGTAACCGCCGATGAAGGCATTCGTGTCATGCAAATATTAGAAGCCGCAGTCAAAAGTCAGGAAACACAAACAGTCGTAACCTTGTAAATACGTACTGACAAGACATAAAAAAAGCCATCCGCCTAGGCAGATGGCTTTTCTATATCTGGATTACCATTACATTTTTTTAGCGTCTTCCAAAAACTTAGCCAACCCGATATCAGTTAACGGATGTTTCAACAAACCAAGAATGGAATCCAATGGACAAGTACAAACATCTGCCCCTAATTCAGCAGCTTTTGTAATATGTAAGGCATTACGAATAGATGCTGCCAGGATCTCAGTCTTAAATCCTTGGATATCATAAATGTGGCGTATTTGACCGATCAGATCCATCCCATCCCAACCACTATCATCAATACGACCAATAAAAGGTGAAACATAAGTAGCCCCAGCCTTAGCAGCTAAAATAGCTTGTCCGGCAGAGAATACCAATGTACAATTGGTACGAATTCCATTATCTGTAAACCACTTGATGGCTTTAACACCGTCTTTGATCATCGGAACTTTTACTACAATATTTGGATGAATGGCGGCTAGTTTTTTACCTTCTTCAACCATCGTAGCAAAATCAGTAGATAATACTTCCGCACTTACATCACCATCCACCAATTCACAAATAGTTTTGTAATGGTTGGCGATGGCCTCCTCTCCTTTGATGCCTTCTTTGGCCATTAGGGAAGGATTGGTTGTAACGCCATCCAGGATTCCTAAATCATTGGCTTCTTTGATTTGCGCAAGATTACCGGTGTCGATGAAAAATTTCATATTGATGTATTAAACCCCTCAGTGACTACTTCGGGGAGAAAGAAAAAAATGGCAGGCTACTCACATCGCACCGCTACAACCGCCTATCCTTGCTGCATTCCTGCCCTGGGGAGGTTCAGCAGGAGCTGGTCGTGTAAGACCTGCCGGTGCAAAAGTAAGGGTTGAGACCTATTTTCCCTAATTTTTTGAATCATAACACCGATACTCAAAAACCACTGCCGAAATTTCGAGAGTTGAGTCGGGTTACACCCAACAGTTCATCATGCCGACCACTGAATGGGCGAAAATAAAATAGAATCAAGTATTCATTCTCTGTCTCCCAGTAATTGCCTTCTGTAAGTGAG
>Ga0233423_10001588_pt1 | contig 11312 bp, 8 predicted proteins | sample Watercolumn_Mata_FD_180713 | JGI IMG/M metagenome (GOLD analysis project Ga0233423, IMG submission 180713) | Freshwater microbial communities from Lake Matano, South Sulawesi, Indonesia - Watercolumn_Matano_2014_112_MG | ecosystem: Environmental > Aquatic > Freshwater > Lake | place: Indonesia... | reverse complement strand
CTGTTTCAACCTGTTGGTTTCTGTTAGTCTCGAGCTCTTTGATCTCGTACAGATCTGGATAATGAGTAAGATAGTCCGAGATCAGGGGCACAGCATGCACGCAAAGAAACTTGGTGTCTGGTGCCCACGGACGACTGGCCACTTGCTCGAGGGCGTTGGTCGCAAACCTGGATCCGTCTAGAGCCAACAAGACTTTGTGCTGATCGGCTGACCGCGCCGGTCTGCAGATGCGTACCGAGCATTGGGCCGAGAGCAACAGGGAGTGAGAAATGCTTTCCATCCTTCGCTTCAACCGCGCTCCTGTCACCAATAGATCAGGGCGAGTCTCTTGCAAGAGCAGATATAACTCGGTCTTTGTGTCGCCCTCCAGGACGATCGGTTGCACAGACTCAAAAGAGGGATTGGCAGCAGATATGGCATTTGTCACGTCATCGACTAGTTTTTGAGCTTTTGCTTCGTGCTCTTTTGTTATGGTGATACCAAACGGCATATTTAGGACAGTGGCGACCATAAGCTGGGAGCCTGGAGGCCAGGGAGTCTTTGATACTTCATCGATTGCGATTTTTGAATGCTCAGAAGCATCGACCGCAAGCAAAACTCGCAGGCCGTGCTTGGGAATGGCGTGTACTGCCGGTCTATATCTTAGTGCAGTACGTTTTAAGGAGCGGGACTTGAGGCCGGACAGACCCTCGATGGTGACGATGATATCGGCTTGTTTGCATTCTTGTTGAAAGGACTGCAAATAAGTGAGGGTGGAATGATCCACGATATTGACGCTCGATAAAAACTCCAGTCTGATCGTCTTGCGCTCTTCTACGGCCTTTTCGCATGCTTGTCTCAAGTGGAGAGAGTTGAAGCAAACGACAGGGCCGGAGAGCACTACGTGGACGGCTGTCTCATCGATCTCTATCTTTGAAATAGGATTGGTGAACAGTTTGGAAATGTATCCAAGGCGAAATTGTCCAGCCGCTTTGCGTTCTAAGACCAAGAGCATGATTATTTTGACGATGATGCCCGCCAGGATGCCGATCAATAGATCTGTACTGACAGTTACGAGTACGGTGACTATAAAGATGGCCAGCTGCTCGGCGCCTGTCGCCCAGACTTGCCGCCACTTATGTGGTCCAGCGAGTTTCCAGCCGATGTGTACCAGGACTGCGGCCAGGGCTCCCATTGGGATCAGCTTGATGATGTCGTGAGCGATGACGAGAAACAGTATGAGGAATACAGCATTGTAAAAATTGACCCAGGCAGTGCGTCCGCCGCTGTGGATGCATGTAGTGCTTTTGATGATGCCGGGAATGATGGTCAAACCGCCGATCAGACTGGAGCAGATGTTTGAGATGCCCATGGCAAAAAGAGTGCGATCTGGGCTTGATTTGCGGCGCCATGGATCGATTTTATCTACGGCCATGATGGTTGCCAGGGATTCTGTGCCATCCACAAAGGTAAGTGTCAAAACGGCTACGACTATGGAGCCGACTAAAAACGGGTCAGCAAATAAGGCCTTAAAATCAGGAGGCACGATGCCGTGCGACAAAAGATTTGAGGGCACAGATACTAAAAACTTGGGATCGAGATGCCAGGCCATCCCCAGAGCAATCGAGACGATCACCACAAATAGTTGAGGTGGTATCGAATGCAGTAGCGGTGCGCGCAGTCTTGGGACTGTAAATAGCAGAATCAGGCTTATCACCGAGATTGCAAAAACCTGAGGCTGTACATTCACCACTTCTGATGGGGTTTCTAGCACCATTCCCCAAAATTCATGTGCTATGTAAGGATGTCCAATAAAATGCGGTATTTGCTTGGCTATCAGCATAAATCCAATAGAAGCCAGCATCCCCTGGATGGCTGCACTGGGAAACAGATAGCTAAACCGTGCGGCTTTTAGCCAGGCTAAAATCAACTGCAGGGCTCCAGCCAACAAGATCACTCCGGTAACCATACGGTAACCAGTGTCTACATTGCCGTGTCCGAGCGTCAATATGGATGCATAGAGAACGGGTGCCAATCCGGCAGCAGGGCCGCTTATGGTTACATAAGCTCCCCCGAGAAGGGGGAATATCAGGCCAGCTACGATTTCGGAAGTGAGACCGCATATGGGTGGAGCGCCAGAAGAAAGCGCAATCCCAAGAGATAGGGGGACAGAGACGAGTGCTACGACAAGGCCGGCGAGCATATCGTGGCGCCAATGCTTAAGTCCTTGGAGGCCATTTTGTGGCGCTCGATGCCGGTCCGCTCCTGCCACCGCATACGATACTGCCCTCGTGGGCTGACTTGCATTGTCTTTCATTTTTGTCCACTACCCAGTGTCGTAACACCCAAGACGGAAAACTCCGTCCATGACCTGGTAAAAATATCATGCCTGATGTCTCTAGCGGTTGTGAATATGAAGAGAAGCAAAGCCTGTCTTCTCTCCATATCTATGGCTATTCAAATAAATTGAATAATGTAATACGACCGGAAGCGAATGAGGCTGCGAGTTTTGTCCCGTCCTGGTTCCAAATCAATTTGGTAACTCTTGAAACTTCCTCTTCGTTTATAAAGACGCTGTCTTGTTTGTTGACGTCCCAAACCATCACTCGCCCATCATTTCCGCCACTGGCCAACATCACACCTTTTGGAGCAAAGGATAAGGCTGAGACAAATCCTTCATGGCCAGGAAACACTATTGGTTTGCTGCCTGATGGTCCTTTGCCGCTAAAATCCCAAACAGTTATCTGGTCACCGCCTCCTGTCGCGAGATAGCGAGAAGAAGAATCCCAAGACAATTCACGAACTTTGGTCTGATAGCCATTCATAAAGAGTTCATCTGCGCTTGGCAAAAGCCAAATATGTGCTGCGCCGTCCTGGCATCCGGCAGCTAAGACTTTTGCGTTAGGACTGTAGGCTATATTTAGGAGTGATCCTTTCCATGCTAATAAGCGTTTATGGTTTGTCTGGTCCTTGCTCCATAGTCTTATTCCGTTGTAACTGCTAGTGGCAAATAAATCTGGCGCCGCGGGATTCCAAGCCAGATCAGAGATGGTGCTTTTGTGATCTTCAAACTTTCGAATAAGATTGCCGTCTGTTGCACTCAATCTCAGTGTCTTGCCGCTTGCAGTAAGAATGCATCGGCTGGACTGATGCCACGCGATTTGCTCAACCCAGCTATCGCCATGGTCAATAGTAGCCACTTTCGCGTAGGTATTGGAGTCATAAATATTTGCTTTGCCATCCTGGCCTGCGCTCGCTACAAAATTGCCGTCTGGAGAGAAACGTACGCAGAGAGCACCTAGCGTGTGGGCTGTCAGGTCTTCAAATGAATAACCTGTCAGGACGGAGCGAGCTATTACGCGTCCAGCCGCGTCCGCAGAGACTAGATGATAAGCATTTGGTGACCACGATAGATCGTTTATATAGTCGAGACAGGCAAGGGTGCTCCACTGCGATATTAGCGGCTTTACTTTGTACTCAATTGCCGATTCTTTTTGAGGCATGAGTTGAATCCCTCCACAAGTTCTGCTCTATTTAAATTTCTACCGATAAAGATCAGCTGATTGTTTCTTGGTTCGTCACCCCATGGGCGGTCAGGACGACCATCAAATAGCATGTGAACGCCTTGAAAAACGAAACGTGCATTCTCTCCAGCTATGCTCAAAATGCCTTTCATACGAAAAATGTCTGTGCCTTTTTCTCGTAATAGATCTCCCAGCCAGCTGTTGAATTTTTTTTGGTCGAGATCGCCATCACTCTCGATACCAACCGACGTGACCTCGCTGTCATGAGAGTGACCAGCGTCATATGTTATTGAGCAGAGGGGCTCGATGGTGCCATTTGTAGTGCATAATGCAAGCGAAAATTCCTCGGGTTTATGCTGGGTGAACATCGCATAACGGCCGGATTCAAGCACTATATCGAACGCTTTGCCGCCTTCTTTTGTCAGATCAAGCTTATACACTTGATCGCATCTTTCGATAGAACCACCCGGCTTGATTTGTTTTTTGTTGCTGGAGAAGCAGCGTACTGCGGCCTCAGCTAGCTCATCGAAATCTGCTGACTCGGCCTTATCAGCCTTTAGAAGTAGCAAATCAATGCTTGGATCTGGACCCTCGTCGAGGACTAATGTGCGGTGCTCGCCTTTAAAATCAAATATCCCACCCCATTCAAAGGGATACTCAGGCTGCAAAAACGTTGGCTTTGTCGCAAGGGCTTTGTCTAGATCGAAGCCGCTAACGCTCAGGATTTTATCCATTTCGATAACGCCGTTTTGTGTTTTATAGATTTTTGCCATGGCGTTCATCGAACGAATGCGAGCTTCTAACTGAGCAAGCTCGTCGTCAGTGACAAGATCAGTTTTGTTGAGCAAAATCACGTCGGCGAAGGCGATTTGCTCTTTGCACTCTGAGCTCGAATCAATATGGAGCAGTACGTGTTTGCAGTCGATAACAGTGACGATACCGTCAAGCTGCAGTTGTGCTTGGATCTCGTCATCAACAAAAAAGGTCTGTGCAACAGGTGCTGGGTCCGCTAATCCAGTGGTCTCAACCAGGATATAGTCAAACTTGTCCTTGCGACGCATCAGATTACCTAAGATGCGAATCAGATCGCCGCGCACGGTGCAGCATATGCAGCCGTTATTCATCTCAAAAATTTCTTCGTCGGACTTAACTACGAGTGCATCATCGATACCGATCTCGCCAAATTCGTTTTCGATGACTGCAATCCGTTTACCGTGATTTTCTGTAAGAATCCGGTTGAGCAGAGTCGTTTTGCCGGAGCCAAGAAAGCCGGTGAGTACAGTTACCGGCACTTTTGCACTAGTGGTCCTCATCGCATTTCCCTTTTTGTCTAGGTTTTCATTGCGCTTAATGATAACCTATTCTCATTAATGCAGTCCAGGGGAGATTGTTTGTGCGAAATATTAGTGAGATGACACACAGATTGCTTGATACGCGTGGGATCGCGCTAGCTCGCAACTCTTGATATCTTTGGTTTTCTCTAAAAATCTACTCTCTTTCACCTGCCTCAAAGGCCCAAACCAGCGCCCTTGCGCCTTTAATTTTCCCCTTATATTTGCAACCACCTGATGGGCCTCAATAGACTCTATTTGCTTTTCATCTCTTATCTCAGTACGGATCATTAATCGCTAGACGCACAGACCGTCAGTCAAATAGCCAAGATCAATCAGACATCACTGACCAGCGAGTCAGCAAAAGGAAACCATGACCGAAATCAACGCAATTCAAAAAGCCCTCGGCGACAAGGCTGCATACTATCTCGAGCACAAGAGCAAGGGCATTGCCGCCTCGATGCTGCACGCTCCCGGGCCTGACTTTGTCGACCGCATCGCGCTCAGCTCGGACCGCAACGTGCGCGTGTTGCGCAGCCTCGAGACGCTGTTTGCGGCCGGCCGTCTCGGCAAGACTGGCTATCTGTCCATCCTGCCAGTCGACCAGGGCATCGAGCACTCTGCGGGCGCCTCGTTTGCCAAAAACCCGATCTACTTTGACAGCGAAAACATCGTCAAGCTGGCCATCGAGGGCGGCTGCAATGCTGTGGCGTCGACTTATGGTGTGCTGGGCTCGGTCGCTCGCAAGTACGCGCACAAGATCCCTTTCATCGTCAAGATCAACCACAATGAGTTTTTGAGCTATCCCAACCGTTTTGACCAGGTCATGTTTGGCTCTGTGCGCCAGGCTTACGAGATGGGAGCGGTCGCGGTGGGTGCCACCATTTACTTTGGTTCGCCCGAGTCTGCGCGGCAGATCCAGGAAGTGGCGCGGGCTTTCGAGCAGGCACACGAGCTCGGCATGGCGACGATCCTGTGGTGCTACCTGCGCAACAATGGTTTCAAGGTCGGTGAAAAGGACTACCACACCGCCGCCGACCTGACCGCGCAGGCCAACCACCTCGGTGTCACCATCCAGGCCGACATCATCAAGCAGAAGCTGCCGGAAACCAACGGCGGCTACGACGCGCTCAAGTTTGGCAAGACCGACAAGCGTGTCACGACCGAACTCACCAGCGATCACCCGATCGATCTGACGCGCTACCAGGTGGCCAATTGCTACATGGGGCGGCAGGGTCTGATCAACTCGGGCGGCCCCAGCGGTGAAAACGACCTCGAGCAGGCGGTCATGACCGCCGTGGTCAACAAGCGTGCAGGCGGCATGGGGCTGATCTCGGGACGCAAGGCGTTCCAGAAGCCCATGGCCGAAGGCGTCAGCCTGCTGCACGCGATCCAGGACGTGTATCTCTGCAAGGAGGTCACGCTGTCCTGATTTGATGCGATAAAACTAGGATACGGAGACAGACAAAATGATCACCACCACTCTCGTTGGCGCGCTCGTTTGCGCGGTAGCGGTCTTTTTGGCGTGGTTGTCGACCGATAAGGTCGTGTACCAGGGCCAGGCGTCGGTCATCGCCAACAATTTCAAGCACTACTCCAAGACACATCGCACGCTCACTGTGGTGCCTTTTCAGCCGATCGATGGCGATGCGGTGCCGATCATCACATCGGTCCCGGTCAAAGAGGCTGAAGCCATCGCTCGCAGTGTCATGACCTTTCGCGATGTCACGGTCAAGCGGCGGGCATTTGGTGAGTTGCGCGTGACCGACATCAAGTGATTGTTTGGGGCTGGGATGCGCGTTTTGCATCCTGGCCCTTTTTTTGTTGATCCTGATTATTATGCTGCGTAGTATAGGTGTAAAGAAATGGCTGGCAGAGATGGCCCAAATAGCAAGCATGATTACTGCTTGGTGTGAAGAGATGGATGGCCGAGATGGCCCAATCAGCCGGCCGCCGGTGCTGCGCAAAGCGGCCTACACTGATTGACCCATCTCGCCATTGCATTCGGACTGACACCAAATACGGCATCGTTTGCTTTGAATACTATCTTTCATCCAATCTTAGCGTGCCAGCAATCAAGATCTGCGTATTGATTTTACGAATTTTTTATTCTTGACGTAGCTGCGCACGATGAATGTAATCATGACAGGTTAGGATTCGATCATAATCCCTTGTGTAAGTTTTCAACCCACCCTTAGGTTGTAAGTATCTCAAAACAACACTTGCGCCGAAAAGGATTCCAAACCCTCAGTTACACCTTATACAACCAGAGGTTCCATCCGACTTTGAGTCGGCAGAATGGCCTCAGCTTTTCAATCTTACATTCACCGTTTCCCCCATCATTTAGCTAATAAGCTAAAGCCAAAAGGAGCTGACAATGCACCCATTGTTGGCAGCAGCTATTGTGATTGCAGTGGCGTACATCCCCTGCATCCTCCTGAGCGCTCGTAAGCGCCGTCAAGAAAAGACCGAAGGCGTGAATATCGCTGCCGGATCCCGCGACATTGAGCTCGTCGGCCCGGTGAGTATCACTCTCGACACCGAATTTTCGGGCACACGTAGCCTGGAAGGTGGTCGCGCCATCGTGAGGTATGACACCACATACGACACCGGCAAGCCCAAGGTACGCAAATACATCCTGAGCCGCGTTCAATCCTACTTCACGCTGGGCGGGCATTTTGTGGTCTACCACTACTTCCGCGCCGACGGCAAGCTCGAGCGCGAAGTCATGGTATATCCCCAGCCAGGCATGAGCGCGGGCGTCCAAGTCGTCATGCGCACGCGACTCTTTGCTGAAGACGAGACTCTGCAGACAGAGTTTTACGAGCGAGCCGACCGCACACTGGGCGTGCGCAGCGACGAAAAGACCGGTCTCTTTCAGATCTTTCGACGCGATGGCAAGACTTTGCAGTTTGAGCAACACTTGGAGCGAGAAGCTGCGAAGGTACACTGCAAGTGGTATCGTCTCGACGGCAAGACCGTCTGGTACGAAAAGTTGCCTTCGGACACCTATCTGGTCCATTTTGACCACGCTGGCCAGGCCCTCGAAGGCGTCACCTTTGAGCGCGAAAAAATTGGCGGCAGCATCAGCATGGGACCGGAAACGCCTCCCATCCAATACTGCTGCGACAAGTACAAGCGCGCCGACGGCACAGCCTCGCACAAGCAGCACTGGTATAAGCGCATCGAGAAGGCCACCGGTCACATGGCCGATGCTCTCGGGGCGGTGATCGTCTACGATACCAACGGTGAACGCACCATTGCCGAATACGAGCTCACCCTCACATCGGCCGACAAGCGCTACGTCAAGGTCGCTCGCCATTATGATGACGATGGTGGCGTGCTCATCCGCGAGTATCGCGCCGCCGGCAAGCGCCTGTCCGAGACTCGTCTGGACAGCAACGGCAAGCTGGTCGGTAAGACAACATTCCCCAAGGACGATTCTTTTACGGAGCCGTCTTTCGGATCCCTGATTTTCCAGGGCTTCGACCAGAATATCTGGGGTGAGTACGACACCGACTCGCACGACATCTGATCTACAAGAGGAGGGGTGCAGCATTGCATCCCTTCTTTAATTTGAGGCGAATCCTCCTTCTTTTTGGGGCATATCGTCTGCTTTTTTTGCTTGTATAACTATAGGATAGCGTATAACATGATTTGGCATAATGCATTCGGATGTAGAGGGTGCGACGGGCTTTGCCCAAATTGGATGTGTTTGTCCACAAGGTTGGAAATTTTGCAAAATTACTGACTGCGGAGATAGGCCGCCTGGCGGTGATACGAGATTTGGTGGGGAAATTGCCTAATTTTGCCGCATTGTGCCACAAGGGTTTTCGGATTTTTAACTTTTGGGTTTAGTTGGAAATTCAGCCAAAATAGTGATTTTCACCATCCCCTATAACCCATTGCATCCCCCGTGCATGGCCTAACAGCACCGCTATTTTCTCTAAAAATCTAACCCGGTCAACCTTGTTGCCATTATATTAATTAGTAGCTATCCGGGCAAAAAAATGACGCGAGCCCATAATCCAGAGGCAAATCAATGCCTCTGGACGCATTTTGTGGGCACTGGTCAAACCGATCAGATCAGATCGATCTGTCAGTGATGCACGTCGCCCAGGCCGCCCGCATAGGGATGTTTGGCGACATAGGCTTCGATGAGGGCGCGGGCTTCGTTGGCCTTGGCCGTCCCCGCCTCGTACCAGCGCACGATGTCACCGGCAGTCGTGATGCGATGCACGTTGCGCCACGCGGGATTGGAACCCATATGGCTTGCGGCCTCCATCAACAGATCGATGATCTGCTCCTTGTAGGCCTGATCCGGGCAAGTCGTCATCTTGCTCATGTTGAGCACGTGGACCGCCTTGATCGTTGTCACCATCGTCTGCCACGCGCCATTGATGTCTTGGGCAGCCTGCTTGTTGTCGTTGCGCTGCTCATACAGCAACACGATAAAGCACCAGGCCGCCGCGACGACCAGGAGGCCGAGGATGGAGGGATTCCAGTCGAGCTTGACGCCGATCGCCCCCAAGATGATGGAGGCGAAAAGGCCGATGATCAGCAGATTGCGATTGCCGATGGAGTCGAGGACTTTGCGGATTTTCTGCATCTTGTCTCTCTTTTCTGTTTGGAATGAACAACGAGTGGAAGCAAAAAAGGGTCGGGAGGAAATCAATCCACCCGACCCCAGTGCAAGCTTACTTCTTGAAGGCCTTGATGATCAGCTTGTGATCGCGGAAGGTCGCCGCATTGCCTTCGTCATCGTAAGTGATTTCAAAGGCATCGCGAGCGTACTGGGGAGCAAAGGCAAAGATCTGCGCCAGTTTTTCCCGCGACGCATCGTCCAGATCGGACATGCCGACCCATTCGGCGACATCGTGCGTCTTACGATAGCGCTCGCAGCCGGCGATCTTGAAGCCCGCCTCGCGCAGCATGTCGCGCCATTCGCCCTTGGTGTAGGAGCGCACGTGCGTGGCATCGCGAGTCTTTTCGAGCTCGTTGATAAAGCGATCCAGACGCGCAGCCTGCATCGCGATATTGTCCTCGATGACCAGCGTGCCGCCGGGCTTGAGGACTCGCGCCATTTCCGTCAGGGCCTTGCCGATGTCGGTAAAGTGGTGCGGTGCAATGCGGCAGGTCACAGCATCAAAGTAATCATCCTGGAAGGGCAGCGCCTCGGCGTCCGCTTCCTGAGGATAGACTCCTTCGAGGCCGCGGCTACGAAAGTTTTTCGTCGCCACCTGGAGCATGCCTTCGGAGAGATCGGTTGCGATCACCATGCAGACGTGCGGCTGGATCGCCATCGCGGTATGCCCGGCGCCAGTGGCGACGTCGAGCACGACCCAGTCGAGCTGCGGATCGAGGAGGTCGACCAGGACATCGAGATCGTTGCCCTGAGAGTGACTCTTGCTGTCGCTGTAGCTTTGCGCGTGGCGACCAAAACGTTCTGCGACCTGTGCCTTCGTGGTGTTCGTCAAATCTTTTTTCCTTTTGTTAGATTTTTGTCCGCTTGCTTTTACTTGCGCAGATCCTTGAGGGTCGGCAAGAGCAAGAAGCAGAGCAGCGTGGAGACCCCGGAGACGATGATCAGCGGGGGCAGTTGTCGATCAAACCAATGCACAAACATCCACGACCCGACGATGGCCGAGAGCTGCGCAAATCCGTTGTGCACCGACATCAGTGCAGCAAAGGTAAAACCCTCCGCCTTTTCGGGACATGCGCGCCCTGCCAGAGTCAGGGTCGTTAGCGTTGCAATAATGCCGGCAGCGCCGAACACAAAGGCAAACGCTATCACGAGGTAAGTCGTGTAAGGCGTCAGGGCGACAACGCTCAGATAAGCGAATGTGCCGATGGCGCCTGTGATGATGCTAAAGATCAACTGAAAGTTGAGCGTGCGCTTGGCGAAAAATGCACCATACAACCACGCTCCCAAAAGAGAGCCGACCGACCCGATTGCACCCAGCTGCCCGATAAAGGACTGGGAAAAATGCAGCTTGTCGGTCATGTGGTAATACATGGGCGTACCAAAACTCGGGCTGAAGTTCCAGAAGGCCATGAACAGGACAGCCGCCCACAGCAAGCGGCTTTTGAAGACCTGGCGCAGCCCGCCGGCAGTGGTCTTCAGCTGTTCGAGATTCATCGGGGCCTTATCTTCTCTGATCGTAAACCAGGTAAAGACCGCCACCAGTGCCGGTGCCACCATGGTGATCATGGCGGCAGTACGTAATCCTGATTCTGGATCAGCCATGCTTGCAAGCCAGCCGCCCGCGAGCGACGTGACTATCTGCGCGGCGTAGAACCAAAACCACTGGACGGCCTGAAAACGGCCGACCATGTTGTACTTTTGACCGTTTTCGACCATCAGAGCGTCGATGATGACGTCCGAGGCCGCGGTACCGACTGCGGTTAAGATAAGGGCTGTGACGAGCGGACCGCCCGACGGCATGCCGACCACCCAGCAAAAGCCGAGTGCCGACAT
>Ga0233423_10001586_pt1 | contig 11333 bp, 5 predicted proteins | sample Watercolumn_Mata_FD_180713 | JGI IMG/M metagenome (GOLD analysis project Ga0233423, IMG submission 180713) | Freshwater microbial communities from Lake Matano, South Sulawesi, Indonesia - Watercolumn_Matano_2014_112_MG | ecosystem: Environmental > Aquatic > Freshwater > Lake | place: Indonesia... | reverse complement strand
GAGAACTTGCCTTTTAGAATCACTTTGCGCGCATAGTCGCGTTCGGAGAGAATGCCGACAACGCGCTTGCCCTCCACGACGATGAGCGCGCCCACATTTTTCTCCGCCATCAGACTGAGTGCGTCGTACACCGTCGCCTCGGGCGCAATCGTCCACACGGTACATCCCTTGTCTTGTAACAGTTGCGCAACGGTCGTCATAGATCAACCCTCCGCTCTCTTACTCTTCCAGCGTTGTGACATCCCCCTCAGGCAATCCTTGCGCGCGCGCTTTCAGAACGCGCCGCATGATCTTGCCGCTGCGTGTCTTTGGCAATTTGTCTACGAGGGTGATTTTCTCCGGCTTGGCAATCGGTCCCATCTCGTGCCCGACGTGCTGGCGCAATTCCTCAATCAGTGCTTCACTCGGTTCGCGCCCTTGCTTCAACAGCACATAGGCATGGATCGCCTGCCCCTTGACTTCGTGCGGCAAGCCAATCGCCGCGGCTTCCGCCACGGCAGGATGGCTCACCAACGCGCTTTCGATCTCGGCGGTGCCGAGGCGATAGCCGGAGACTTTGATCACGTCGTCCACGCGTCCGATGATCCAGAAATAGCCGTCCTCGTCTTTACGCGCGCTGTCGCCGGTGAAGTACAGGCCGGGATACTTGCTCCAGTACTGATTGACGTAGCGATCCGGGTCACCGTAGATCGTGCGCAGCATCGCGGGCCACGGTCGTTTCAAAACCAGATAGCCCTCTTCGCCCTCTTTGACCGGTTTCCCGGTTTCGTCCACCACCTCCGCTTCGATGCCGGGGAAAGGACGCGTCGCACTGCCGGGCTTGAGATTCACTACCGGTAGCGGTGTGATCATAAACATTCCGGTTTCGGTTTGCCACCACGTATCCATAATTGGACAACGATCTTTGCCGATGACGCGATAGTACCATTTCCAGGCTTCGGGATTGATCGGCTCGCCGACAGTGCCGAGCAAGCGCAGCGACGACAAATCGTGACGATTGGGCCACGCTTCGCCGAAACGCATCAAGCCGCGAATCGCCGTCGGCGCCGTGTAGAAGATGGTGATCCCGTACTTTTCGATCATGCTCCACCAGCGATTCGGATACGGATACGTCGGCGCGCCTTCATACATGAACGAAGTCGCTCCCAGCAGCAGCGGCGCGTAGACGATGTAACTATGTCCGGTGATCCAACCTGGGTCGGCGGAACACCACCAGCGATCCTCTTCCTTCAAGTCGAAGACCCATTTGAGTGTCGTCGCGGTGCCGACCATATAACCGCCGTGTGTGTGCAAAATCGCTTTGGGTTTGCCGGTCGTACCAGAGGTGTACAGCAGAAACAACGGATCTTCGGCATCCATCGGTTCCGTGTCGCAGCGATTGTTGCCGCCCGTGCGCGCAATCGGCAGCGCCACCAGTTCGTGATACCAATAGTCACGTCCTTGCTCCATGTACACTTCGTGTCCGGTGCGTTTGTAGACGATCACATGCTCAACCGTCGCCGCGCGCTTGAGCGCTTCGTCCACGATCTTTTTCAGTTCGACGATCTTGCCGTTCATAGAGCTGCCGTCGCACGTAATGACGACCGACGATTGACTGTCCTCGATACGACCGTGCAGGGCTTCGACCGAAAAACCACCGTAAACGACCGAGTGCACCGCCCCGATCTTCGCGCATGCGAGCATCGCGATCGGCAGTTCCGGCACACGCCCCATATAAATCGTGACGCGATTCCCTTTCTTCACGCCCATGCTCTTGAGCACGTTCGCGAACTTGCACACTTCGCGATTGAGCGCGTGGTACGAGAACGTGCGGAGATCACCATTCTCGCCTTCCCAGATCAGTGCGAGTTTGTTGCGCCGCCAGGTTTTGACATGACGATCGAGACAGTTGTACGCAATGTTCGTCTGCCCGCCGACAAACCATTTGTAAAACGGCTTGTTTGAATCGTCCAAGACCCTGTCCCATTGCTTGAACCATTCGAATTCTTCCGCGCGGGCGCCCCAAAACGCTTGGGGATCCTTGTCCGCGGCGCGCGCCATCTCTTCGTAGCTCTTGATAATGGCATTCGCCACGGACTCGGGTGAAGGCGCAAACACCTCCCCGCGCATTGCTTTTAACCCATTCGTCATAGGCCTACTCCTTCCACAAGGTTGAAAATATCAGACGCGATCTTATTGGGTAGACTCAATCGGCGGCTCATTCTCAAGGACAATGCTGCCCCTGACGGTGACGTGACCAAAAGGTGCGGAGAAAGACGGAATCGGCAAAGCTGGCAAATCGCAAAAATGCGCTAGGCGCGAGGAAGGAAGATCAGGGCGAGGCACGGTCACCTCGCATCTGATCGAGCGGAAAGGGACGCGGTGCTTGGCGCAACACGCGGTCAGCAGGCAGCAGCATCACCGACCTCACTCTCTACGCGCGTGAATTCATCATCACCAACGAACGGGCATAGTATACCCACATCTCGTTGAGAGGTCAATGGGTGGTTGACATCTCGCAAGGATAGGATTAGAATCGGCAGCGTGACCACCAATCCCCTCGACCACTTTTCAATTCCGACGCGCACCTGGTTCCACGAAACCTTTGCCGAACCGACACCGCCTCAAGCGCAGGGCTGGCGGCCGATTCAACGCGGCGATCACACGTTGATCCTTGCGCCGACAGGTTCTGGAAAGACGCTTGCCGCGTTCCTTTGGGGCATTGATCTTCTCTATCGGAAGAATGACCGACAACCGACGAGCGACGACCGCCGCCAAACCACCGAATCACCCGGTCACCGAATTGCCGAGGGCGTCCAACTACTGTACGTTTCCCCTTTGAAAGCGTTGAACAACGACATCGAACGGAACTTGCGCGCGCCGCTGGAAGGCATTCGCGCGACGGCGGAACGGCTGGGCGGCGAATTGCCGGCATTGCGCGTCGCGGTCCGGACGGGTGATACGCCGAGCAGTGCGCGCGCGGCGATGCTCAAGCACCCGCCCCACATCCTCATCACGACGCCCGAATCCCTCTACCTGATGCTGACCGCGCCGCGCGCGCGCGCAATGTTTCGTGCGACGCGCACCGTCATCGTGGACGAAATTCATACACTCGTCGGCAACAAACGCGGCGCGCACCTCGCGCTCTCGCTCGAACGATTATGCCAGCTTGCCACGGATCGCGTCCAACGCATCGGTTTGTCCGCGACGATCAAGCCATTGGAGGAGGCGGCGCGGTTTTTGGGGGGACAGTCCACAGTTGACAGTAGACCGTCGTCAGTATCTTCACTCCTCGCCCCTCGCCCTGTAACGATTGTCAACGCGGGCTACAGAAAACCACTTGACTTGCAAGTTGTCACCGTGGTGGAGGATTTCAAGCAGTTGCCCGGCGAAACGATTTGGCCCCTCGTCGTGCCCCGCGTGCTGAATGACATTATGGTGCATCGTACGACGCTCATCTTTGCGAACAATCGCCGCCTCGCGGAACGAACCGCCGACCGGCTCAACGCGCAATTCACCGCCGTCCAAAGCGAAGAGATCGCGCCCGATTCGACCGAAGCGCTCGCGCCGCGCGGCTTGCCGCGGGATCGCGGCATCTTTGCCATCGGCGCGGAAGGTCCTTTTCGCGCGCATCACGGCTCGATGTCGAAACAGGCGCGGCGCAAGATGGAACAGGACCTGAAGGATGGCAAACTGCCCGCGCTCGTCGGCACGAGTTCGCTGGAGTTGGGGATTGACATTGGCGCGGTAGACCTGGTCGTGCAGTTGCAGTCGCCGAAAAGCGTCGCGCAAGGGTTGCAGCGGGTCGGGCGCTCCGGACATCTCGTCGGACAGACGAGCGTCGGCAGAATTTACGCGACTTTTCGTGAAGACCTGGTCGAAGCAGCGGCAATCGCGCGAGGAATGCTGGAGGGGGATGTTGAAGAAACGCACGCGCCTGAGAATCCACTCGACGTGCTCGCGCAGCAAATCGTCGCGATGGTCGCGTGCGAAACATGGAACGGGCCGGCGTTGTACGATCTCGTCCGCCGGGCGTACCCCTTTCGCGATCTCTCGCGCGGATTATTCGATTCCGTTCTTGAAATGCTGTCCGGCAAGTTTGAACGCGTGCGCGCGAGAATTGTCTGGGATCGCGTCAACGACAAACTTGCCGCGCTCTCTGGATCGCGGCTGCTGGCAATGATGAACGCGGGCACGATTGCGGACGCAGGCGCGTTCGGCGTTTACCTGCCCGACGGCAAAACCAAGATCGGCGAACTCGAAGAGGAATTCGTCTTCGAGACCAAAGTGGGCGACGCGTTTCTGCTGGGCAGTCACACCTGGCGCGTGCGCGACATTGGCGATGATCGCCTTATCGTCGAGGATGCCGCCGGCGCGACACCGCGGATGCCGTTTTGGAATGGCGATTATCCCTACCGCCCGTACGAACTGGGCGCGCGCATCGGAAAATTCAGGCGCGAGGTCGCGGAGTGTGTGCGGGCGTTGGACAAAACGCCCAGGCAAGTCGAACAATGGCTGCAGCGCGAGTACGTGCTCGACGAGAATTCCGCGCGCAATCTGATCGCGCACGTCCAGCACCAACTCGACGCGGTCGGCGTAATGTCGTCGGATACGACCATCGTCGTCGAAACCTTTCAGGACGCGATTGGCGAATCCCGCATGGTGATTCATTCACCCTTCGGCGGGCGCGTCAACGGCGCATGGGCGCTCGCCATCGCGAGCAGGGTGCGCGAACGCTACGGCGTCGAACCGGAGACGCAAACGAATGACGACGGAATGATTTTTCGCTTCCCACGCTCGACCGAGCTCCCCGTTGACCTCGTCGCGCGCATGTCACCTGACGAGGCGCGCACCAGAATCCTGCGCGAGTTGCCCAACTCTGCCGTCTTCGGCGCGCACTTTCGGATGAACGCAGCGCGCGCGCTGCTCCTGCCGAAAGCGCGCGGCGCAAAGCGCACGCCGTTCTGGCTGCAGCGCTTGAAAGCGAAAGACCTGCTCGCGAGCGTTCGCGCGTACGACAACTTTCCCATCCTCGCGGAAACGTACCGCGATTGTCTGCGCGACGCGTTTGACCTGCCGCACCTCGCAGAAATCTTGTCCAAGATTCAGCGCGGCGAGATTCGCATCGTCCCCGTAGAAACGATTGCGCCATCGCCAGTGGCGTCCGGCTTGCTGTTCAATTTCATCAGTGTCTATATGTACGAATGGGATGCGCCGAAAGCGGAGCGCCAAATGCAGTCGCTCGCCGTCTCGCGCGAAATGCTCGACGACGTAATGTGTGACGGCGCAATGCGTGAACTGCTCAAGCCCGAAGCGATCGTAGAGATGGAACAACGCGCGCAGCACGACGCGCCGGGCTTTCAAGCCCGCAGTCCGGAAGAGCTCGCGCTGATTTTGCACGAACTTGGCGATCTGACGACCGCAGAGGTTATCGCGCGCGCGGCAGGCGACGCGCGCGCCTGGCTCGCTCAACTCGCGGCAGAAAACCGCATCGTCGAAATCGAGATTCCCACGCGGCGCGGAAAAGAAACGCGCTGGATTCCCACGGAGCTTGCACCCGAGTACCAATCCCTCGAACGCAACGAGAACATTTTGCGCCGCCTCCTCGCGCGCTCCGGTTTGCTCACGCGCGACACCATTCTGAACCGTTACACATTCGACCATGCCTGGCTCGACGAAACGCTCGCGCGTCTGACCGCGTCGCGCGAACTCGTTCCGCTCGCCGAATCACCCAATCACCCCATCACCGAGTTTGTAGACCGGGGCAACCTGGAACAAATCCACCGCCGGACGCTTTCCTTGCTCCGAAAAGAAATTCAGCCCGTCCCGCTGTTTCAGTACGCCGATTTTCTGACGCGCTGGCAGCATTTGTCCCCGCGCTTGACCGGCGACGACGCGTTGCCGCGCGTCCTCGAACAACTGCGCGGCATCGCGCTGCCGCTCGCCGTCTGGGAACGCGAGATACTTCCCACGCGCGTCGCGGGCTTCGAACCAAGCGATCTCGACGCGCGGTGTGAGCGCGGCGAACTGATCTGGGCCGCCGACAAGGCGCGCGTGCGATTCTTCACGCGCGGCGAGGGCGCACTGTTCCTGGCGGCGCCCGATGAATCGGCGTTGAGCGAAGATGCGCGCAAGATTCTCGCGTTCTTGAAATCGGAAGGTGCGTCGTTCACGGCGGAGATCATTAAGGGGTTTGGCACTGTCGGGGTGTTTGATCAAACGGCTCTACAGGAATTGGTCGCGGCGGGGTGGATCACCAATGATGCGTTGAACGCGGTACGGAACGCAGGGGCGTTTCATGAAACGCCCTCACAACATTCGGAATTGCAGACCGAACTCGCGGCGCGATTGGCGAACGTGCCGCGCGCCCTGTCGCACACGCGCTATCGGGATGCCAAACGGCGCGTGGCGAAACGGTTGCGCACGTCGGCGGGGGCGTTTCATGAAACGCCCCTGCAAGGTCGTTGGTCAATCGTGCCGCGCGCGGCGGTGTTGGGACAAATGTCGGATGAGGAGCGCTCAGAGAAATTGGCGCGCGTGTATCTCGCGCGCTATGGCATCGTCACGCGTGAATGTCTAGCCCGCGAAGACCGCGCGGGAGATTGGGCGGAGTTGTATCCCGTGTTCAATCGCTGGGAAATGCGCGGCGAGCTTCGGCGCGGCTATTTTGTCGAAGGATTGAGCGGCGTGCAGTTCGCCCCGAAAGACGCCGTTGAGGCGCTGCGCGCCGCGCCCGCCGACGCACTGATCGTCGTCAACGCCACAGATCCCGCCCATATCGCCGACACGGCGCGCGTTGCCTCCACGCACATTGTCTTGTCGCGCGGACAGCCGATTGTGATTGCGGAGGACAGCGGCGAACGCATCGTCGCGCGCGGGGACGCAGGCACGCTCACGCGCGCCCTCCAGGCGTACATCGCGCACGCGCCGCGCCGAATCGTCGTCAAGCAGTGGAATGGCGCGAGTGTGCGCGGCAGCGCAGGCGAAACGATTTTGCAGTCGCTCGGGTTCTACCGCACGCCGACGGGAATGGAGCGATGATCCGTCCGCGCAATTATTGGCGCAACCTCGCGCTCTTCGCGCTGCTTAATCTCGTCATCGCATCGGTCGTCGTTGGACTATGGCTGGCGTACTCGCGCGCACAGATCTTGGTGCATCCCGCGCGTTATCAAGCCGAACGCACGCCGATCGACCTGGCAATTACAAACTGGGAAGAGATTACGTTCGTCACCTCCGATGGTTTGTGGCTGCGCGGCTGGTTTACTCCGCCCGCCCCATACAACCGCGCGGCAGTCATCTTTCTGCACGGTCTGGGGACCAATCGCGAACACCTGCTGGGAGAAGCCGCGCGGTTGGTGGCGCACGGTTATGGGGCGCTGTTGTTCGATCTCCGTAATCACGGCGCAAGCGACGGCAACATCACCACACTCGGTTACGTAGAGGTGGAAGACGTGCGCGGCGCGGTCAATTTCTTGCTCGCGCGATCAGAAGTTGACCCGCAGCGCATCGCTTTGATGGGACATTCGATGGGAGCGGGGACGGCGATTCGCGCGGCGGCGCGGATTGCCCACGTGCGCGCAGTCATCGCCGCGAGCGCGTACACGAGCATCGAAGACAACATCGCCGACGGTGTGGAGGGGTTGACCGGGTTGCCCGCGTTTCCGTTCGCGCCGCTCGTCATCTGGTTTGGCGAGCACGAGACAGGTTTGGATATTCGCCAAGTACGCCCGATTGACGACGCACCGCTGATCGCGCCGCGCGCGCTCTTGCTCATTCACGGGCAGGACGACGCGCTCATCCCTGTCCGAAACGCGTGGCAACTGTATCAGGCGGCACGCGAACCGAAACAGTTGTACATCGTGCCGAACGCAGGACACAGCGGCTTGCTCGACGCAAGTCCGCGCGAGTGGGAACGCCAAGTGCTTGGGTTTTTCGCGCGCTGTGGATTGGCAGTGGATGGTGGACCGTGAATGGTCAACTGTGAAGCGTGAACGGTATTCGGTGTTCGGGACGCTGAGCGCTGAATACTGAACTCTGGTTGCGCATGTCAGAGTTTTCGACTCTCGCTCAACTCGGCGAGCAACTCGCCGCGACAAAAAAGAAACGGGAACACCGCGCGCTCATCGGCGCGTACTTGAAAACGCTGCCAGCCGAGGAGATCGCGCTTGCCGCGCGCCTGCTGATCGGTCGCGTCTTTTCAGAAAGTGACCCGCGCACTCTGAACCTGTCTGGTTCGGCAGTTGAACGTGTCCTCGGGCAGATCGCGGGCGCGCTCGATTGGAACGCCCTTGGCGGCGCGGCGGATTTTGGCGACGCGGTTGAAAAGTGGCTGACCCTGCGGAAACACGCGCCGCAAGGCAGACGATTGCAGCTGCCCGAGGTATTTCGCGCCTATGCAGCGATGGCGGAAGACATGGGCGCGGGATCGCGCGAGCGCAAAGACGAATTGGTGCGCGGGCTGCTCGCCCGCGCCACGCCGCGCGAAGCCAAGTACATCGTCAAGCATCTCGTCAAAGAAATGCGCGTTGGCGCAAGCGAAGGGACGCTGCTCGACGCGATCGCCGATGCGTCCGGATTGCCCGGCGCGACGATTCGCCGCGCGAACCAGGTGAGCGGAGACGTAGGCGAGGTCGCACGCGTTGCCTTGCAGGAAGGCGCGCGCGGTGTGGAACCGCTGTGCGTGGCGCTGCGCGTGGGCGTGCCGCTTAAACCAATGCTCGCGCAAGGCGCGGTGGATGTTCCCGACACGTTTGCCAAAATGAGGGGCGCGTTCGCGCTGGAATTCAAATTCGACGGCGCGCGCGTACAAATCCACAAACGCGGCGACGAGGTGCGCCTGTTCTCGCGGCAATTGTCGGATCTGACCGCGTCGCTGCCCGAAATCGCCGATGCCGCGCGCCGCGAAATCCACGCGCACGACGCGATTCTGGAAGGCGAAGTGATTGCGCTGACCGACGCCGGCAAGCCGCGTCCGTTTCAAGATGTGATGCGCCGTTTCGGACGTGAGCGTGAAATCGAACAGGCGCGGCGCGAAATCCCGGTGAAACTCTATCTCTTCGATACGCTCTTCGTGGATGGAGCAAGTCTGCTCGACACGCCGAACGCGGTGCGCTGGGAGAAACTGCAAGCGGTGCGCGGCGCGCTCGAATGCGCCGAACGGATTGTGCCGCGTGACGTCGCGGCGGGAGAAGCGTTCCTGCGCCGCGCGCGCCAAGCCGGGCACGAAGGGCTGATGGCGAAAAGCCTCGCGTCGCCGTATACGCCGGGCGAACGGGGCAAGCACTGGCTCAAGATCAAGCCGGTGATCACGCTTGACCTCGTCGTCGTCGCCGCAGATTGGGGCTACGGGCGGCGCACCGGCTGGCTGTCGAACGTGCATCTCGCCGCGCGCGACGCGGAGACCGGCAAGTTGCTTGAGGTCGGCAAAACGTTCAAGGGGCTGACCGACCCGGAATTCAAAGCGCTGACCGAGAAATTGCTCGCGGACAAAATATCGGAACAGCGTGGCACGGTCTGGGTCAAGCCGAGTGTCGTCGTCGAGGTCGCGTTCAACAACGTGCAGCGCTCAGCGCGTTATCCCGGCGGCGTCGCGCTGCGGCTGGCGCGCATCAGCGGCTTTCGTCCGGACAAATCGGCAGACGACATCGAGACAATCCAGCGGCTGCGCGAGTTGATGTGAGAGCCCCCCACAAATCAACTCACTTTACCATACCCCGGCGGCAAGATGCGCGGCGTGTGCCGTCCGACCAGCACCGCGAGCATTCCACCGCGCTGCGCGACGTTGACCACCTGACGCTGTGAGGCGCGCCCCAGCACGGCGACGCCGTACTTGGTTGACGCCAGACCGACGACGACGTAAAACGGCGCGGCTTGCACCGAGCCATCTTCGTCCAATACCGGAAACTCATAGACACTGATCTTGGCGAGGCGCTGCACAACCCATCCGCCCGGCTCCTTCAGCGCGCGTTCCACCGCATCCGCCCACTCCCCATCCGTCACCGAAGGACCGATCAGCACGCTCTCCCCGCCGTATGAACGATTGGGCTTGATCACGAGAATTTCGCGATTCTTGCGGACGAACTCGCAAAGGTCAATGATTTCATTGTGCGGATCGGTCGTCCGCGTTTCGCGCAGCAAACGCGTCCACAGGACATGGTGCCGAAAAATATTTCGCTCGTCCACGGAAAAGTATTGCGAAAAGCGGGGGTCGGTGAAAACTTCAAAGCAAGATTTGTGATCGAAATCACCCGCCATGGACGAGATGATTTGGTTCTGCTTGAACAAGTGCTTGATCGCGCGCATGTTCTCGCCCTCTTTTTCCTGTTGGGCGAGATCGCGCACGTCATAGTCGCGGTACGCCACGTCAAGCGTGTGCCCTTCGTAGTACACCTCGTTGCTCCGCAGGACAAGTTCACACGGGTCGGCGTGATAAATGTCATAGCCGCGCGTGCGATAATAGTGGGTCAGCGTTTCGAGTTCGTTCGGACCATCGCCCGAGTACTTGGGATCAATGAGACAGATCGTCCTGCCTTTGCGTTCGATGGCTTCGGCGTGATCGGTCAGTTCGAGGATGAACAAATCGCGCAAGTCCTGGCTCAATTCGAGATCGAGATCGGGCGCGATTTCCTGCAGCGCGGGGACAATTACGTCGCGGATGATGCTTTCCGCCGTCGGAATTAGATGAATGCCGCCCACGCCGACCAGGTTCGGCTCGATGAACGCCAGCGTATCCTTCCAGAATGGGCTTGTGAGGTCCACGATCGCGTCGAGGCGACCAAAGACGGTGTGAAATTGATTGTGGCTCGCGCCCCAGGTGTCCCACAACCATTTCGCTTCGAGTTCCTCGAGCGGGACGATTTCGCGGATGTTGAAATCCTTGAGGTACAGTTCGGGCATGCGCTTGAGCGCGCCGACGAGCGAGAGCGAAACGTAGTGAAAATAGTTGTGCTGCTCGGAAAAGATTCCGGCGGGACGCAGCATCACATTGATTGTTTCTTGCTGGCCGTCCCGAAAATAAACCAACTCGCGGCGCGTCGCTTCAGCCGTTACTTGCAGTGCCAGCGCCTTGAGTTTTTCCGGCGTCATGCCGAAAAACAATTGGCGGATGCGGCTGTCGAGACTGACCCCGCGCAGACCGTACTCGTCCGCCGAGATAATTGGAGCGACCATCGTGATCCTCCGGATTCCCCTGCCGCTTCCCTACGGGGGAAGAAGAGCGGGAATGGATTCGACTACATTCTAGCACATCGTCGCCGATTTGGGTAGCGGTGGTTCACCGTGTTTCTTTTTCACCCTTGCAATGACGATTCAGAAATCTGACGACGCGTTCCCAGGCATCTTTCTTATTCTCCGGT